>Ga0302046_10004179_pt1 | contig 12855 bp, 12 predicted proteins | sample RVTome_11_FD_200261 | JGI IMG/M metagenome (GOLD analysis project Ga0302046, IMG submission 200261) | Soil microbial communities from uranium-contaminated site in the Upper Colorado River Basin, Wyoming, United States - RVT147D111 (version 2) ...
CCACCGGCTCGTAGCCGCCTTCGGAGATCCAGGTGGAACGGAAGTTGCCGCGGCAGACATGCGTCGTCACCGTCATGTCGGCCGGCTTGTCGGCAAGCGCGTGATTGACCATCTGCGCATAGATTTCCGGCAGCGGTTCGGGATCGTCGCCCCGCGCGCGAGCCGCCTCGCGCTCCGTCTCCGAGCAGAGATAGGCCCAGACGGTGTCGTCGAACTGCAGGTAGCGGCAACCGGCATCGTAGAAGGCATGCACCGCCCGGCGGTAGGCCTCGGCGGTATCCCGGTAGAAGCCGTCGAGGTCGGGATAGACTTTGCGGTTGATGGCGGCTCGTCCGCCGCGGAAATGCAGCACCGACGGCGAGGGGATCGTCATCTTCGCCACCGCGTCGCCGGCGACCGATTTCAAGTAACGGATATGCTCCAGCATCGGGTGCGTCTCGAAGCCGACCGGGCCGTTGATCTCGAGCCGCTGTGCCTTGGTGATGGCGCCCTGGAACTGGATGCCGCTGCCGCCCTCGACCAGATCGACGCCGCCAAGCCCGGCCAGGAAGTCGAAATGCCACCAGGAGCGGCGGAACTCGCCGTCGGTCACGGCCTTCAGGCCGGTCCGCTTCTGCTTCGCCACGGCGTCGGCGATGCACTCGTTCTCGATCTCGCGCAATTCCGCCGCGTCGATCTTGCCCCCCACCAAATCCGCGCGCCCCTGTTTCAGCGCGGGTGGACGCAACAGGCTGCCGACCATGTCGGCGCGAAACGGTGCATGACTGCTCATCGCGTCATCTCCCCAAATGCCGGTCAAGAGATCAGCCGGCGTTGTCCTCGGCGATCATAGCGGCTCCCTTCTCGCCGATCATGATCGTCGGCGCGTTGGTGTTGCCGGTGGTCAGCACCGGCATGATCGAGGCGTCGACCACGCGCAGGCCCTGGAGGCCGCAGACGCGAAGGCGGGCGTCCACCACCGCCGACGGACCTTCGCCCATCTGGCAGGTGCCGACGGGGTGATAGATGGTGTTGCCGCGGTCGATGGCGAACTGCCGCACCGAGGCCATGTCGTCCACCGCCGGGCCGGGCTCGGTCTCTCCGGCGCTGTGCCGGGCGATGGCCGGCGCGGCGAAGATGTGGCGTGCCTGCCGGAGTCCTTGCATCAGCACGCGCACGTCGTCCTCGTCGGAGAGGTAGTTCGGGCGAATGGCCGGGCGCACGTGCGGGTCCGGGCTTGCGGCCATGATCGTGCCGCGGCTCGACGGCCTTACCGGACAGACGGCGATGGTCATGCCGGCCTCGCGCTCCAGCTTGCCGAAGCCGGAGCGGTCGTAGCTCGCCGGCGTGAAAAGCAGCTGCAAATCCGGGCTCTCCAGGCCGTCGCGGCTGCGGCAGAACACCTGGGCGCTGGTGACGCCGAAGGTGAGCGCGCCGTCGCCCCAGAGCGCGTAGCGCCCGAGCTGGCGCGCCAGGTGCAGACCGCGCGAGAGCTGGTTGATCGACAGCAGGTCCTTGACCCGGTGCGCCAGGCGAATGACGTAGTGATCCTGCAGGTTGGCGCCGACGCCGGGCAGATCGTGGCGCACCTCGACGCCGATCCGGCGCAGATGCTCAGCCGGGCCGATGCCAGAGACCTGCAACAGGTGCGGCGAGTTGATGGCACCGCCCGAGAGTACCACCTCGCGCGCGGCGCCGACCTCGGCCTCGGCGCCGTCGCGGCGGTAGGCGACGCCGGTGCAACGCGTGCCGTCGAACAGCAGGCGGGTCGCCTCGGCATCGGTGATCACTTCCAGGTTCGCCCGTCCCTTCGCCTCTGCCAGGTAGGTGCGCGCAGTGGAGGCGCGGAAGCGGTGCCGCCGGGTCATCTGCGAATAGCCGACGCCTTCCTGTTGGCGGCCGTTGAGGTCGTTCCGGTACTCGAAACCCGCCTGTTGCGCCGCCTCGACGAACTTGTGCGTCAGCGGCAACACCGTGCGGTAGTCCTCGACGATCAACGGCCCGTTGCGGCCGCGGAACTCGTCCTCGCCCTTGCCGCGATAGGTCTCGGCCTTCTTGAAGAAGGGCAGTACGTCTTCGTAGGTCCAGCCGCGGCAGCCGCGCTGCGCCCAGCCGTCGTAGTCGGCCGGATTGCCGCGGACGTAGAGCATGCCGTTGATCGAGCTGGTGCCGCCGAGCGTCTTGCCGCGCGGCCAGTGCACGCGCCGGTTGACGCCGGCGGCGTCCGGCTCGGTGGAGTAGTTCCAGTTCACCACCGGATGGTTGAGCAGCCGCAGCACGCCCGCCGGCACGTGGATCCAGGGCACATAGTCGGTGGGACCGGCCTCCAGCAGTACGACGCGGGCACCGTCGGCACTGAGACGGTCGGCGACGACGCAGCCCGCCGACCCGGCCCCGATGACCACATAGTCCGCCTCCATGCCCGTCTCCTCCCCATGACCGGACGCGGTGCCAGCTTATCGAGCCAGCCGCGCGGGCGACAACCCGGCGGTGGTTTGGTACCGGGCGCCGAACCGCTAGACTCGTGCCGGGCGACGAGAGAGCAACATGCGGATTGACGGTACGGCACGACCGAAATGGCTGCTCCGAGCCCTCTATTGGCCGGCGAAGCTGGGGCAGTTCTCGGCTCTGTTGTTGGTACTGTCGGCATTCGCCTATGGCGTCTACGAGAGTGCCGCCACGGCTTATTACCTGCTGCGCGCCGAGCCGGTGGTCGGGCGGGTCAGCAGCGTCGAGAGCCTGGGTCGCGTCGGCGGCGGCTATCGCGAGGAGTTGCACTTCCCGACCATCGAGTACCATTGGCCGGCGACCAGCCCCGACAGCCGCTGGATCGTCGGTGCTGTGCCGCGCGACGATCTGCGCACCGGCGACCGCGTGCAGGTTTGGGTACTGCCCGGTGCGCCGGACATGGCCCGCCAAGAAATGCCGCTCTGGTGGCACCTGGCGGTCTTCATCCTGCTGCTGGCCGGGTTCTTCGCCGGCCGCCAGCTGATCGGGCGCTGGTACGCCTTCGACGCCGCCTTCGGACGCGTGTCGCCGATCCGGCCACGTCGCGGCGACGGTATGTTCCAGGGGCCGGCCGGTCGGCGCTTCGTCGTCTTTTGCGGCCTGCCGGCGTTGCTGTCGGTGGCGCTCTACCTCTATTTCGTGCCCTACCTGATGCCGAATGAATTCGCGTATTTCTTCGACCGGCCGGGACGCCTGCTCCACATTGCCGGCGCGCGCGGCGGCCCGCCGGCCAGCGGCCCGCTGAACCGCCACGAGCGGCGCCTGCTGGCCATTCCCGGCCTCGGCGACGCGGTCGCCCGCGACGGCTTCGATCGCGCGCTGCGTCGCATCGATCATGCCGCTCTGGAGCGCTACATCGCCGCCATCGCCGATCCCGAGATCGCCTTTGAGGTCGATATGACGCGGCTGCCGGCGCTATTGATGGCGCGTCCGACCGCGATCCTGGAGCGCCTCCTCGACACCGGCATCGAGGTGCCGGAGGCGGCGCGGCGAGAGATGCTGGAGATCGCGGAACGCCAGCACAGCGAGGCCAAGCTTCGTGTCTTGGCGGCCCACGGCATAAGGCCCGAAACAGCGACACGCTAGTTTCCACGTCGCGTCTTTCGCCATGCCTCTTTTGCAGCGCACAATGGTCAGCTACCGTACGATTTCCGCTTCCCGCCGGTGCCCATGCCGAGATGACGAGAATGCCCGCCACCGGGCCCTACACGAGGGCGCAGCGCGTCGTCATTACCGTGCCGGTACTGATGGCCTCGCTCTTGCACGCAGTCAACATGAGCACGGCCTACGTGGCGCTGCCCAATATCCAGGGCAACCTGTCGGCGACGCCGGACCAGATCAGCTGGATCATCACCGCCTTCGTCGTCGCCAGCGCCATCGGCACGGTGCTCACCGGTTGGCTCGGCAGCCGCTTCGGCCGTCGGCCGGTGTTCTTGGCCTCGATTCTGGGTTTCACCGTCACCTCGCTACTCTGCTCCAGCGCCGGGACCTTGGAGGCGTTGGTGCTCTACCGCGTGCTGCAGGGATTCGTTTCGGCGCCGCTGCTGCCGATCTCGCAGACCATCATGCTGGACACCTACCCGCGCGAGCAGCACGGCTTCGCCATGAGCATCTGGTCGATGGGCATGATCCTGGGGCCGGTGGTGGGGCCGACGCTGGGCGCCCTGCTGACTGAATGGTACGGATGGCGCTACTTGTTCCTGATCAATATCCCGCTGGGCGTTCTCGCTTACGTCGCCATCTTCTTTACGCTGCCGCGCAACCCGGCGGCGCCGCGCCGGCTGGACTGGGTCGGCGTGATCTCGCTGATCGTTGCCGTCGGCGCCTTTCAGATGATGCTCGACCGGGGCGAGGGCGAGAACTGGTTCGAGTCGCCGGAAGTCATCGCCGAGGCGGCGCTGGCGGCGATCGCCTTCTACGTTTTCGTCGTGCATTCGCTGACCGCCGACCAGCCCTACATCAACCTGGCGGTGTTCAAGGATCGTAACTACGTCGTCGGCCTCTGCCTGATCTTCGTCTTCGGCATCGCCGTCTTCTCCAGCCTCTTCATCCTGCCGCTGTTTCTGCAGAACGTGCAGCACTACCCGGTGCTTTCGGCCGGCTGGATCGTCTCCACCCGCGGCATCGGCACCATGCTGGCGATGATGTCGGCGGGCTACTTCGCCGACCGGATGCCGGCGAAGTACCTGATATTGCTGGGTCTCGCTTGCGTCGGCGGCTCCAATCTGTGGATGACCGACTGGAACGCCGACGTCGAAAGCTCCGAGGTGCTGTCGATCACCCTGGTGAACGGCTTCGGCATGGGCCTGATGTGGGTAACGCTGACCGTGGTCACCTTCTCGACGCTGTCGCAACAGCTCAGGGTCGAGGCGGCGGCGCTGTTCTCGCTGGTGCGCGCCATCGGCGCCTCGATGGGCACTTCGATCATCGTTTCGATCATGGTGCGCTCGGCCCAGGTGAACTACATCCAGCTGCGCGAGCACGTGCAGGTCTTCAACGAGAACCTCAGGCCCTTCCAGCACGCCACGGGCATCGACCCAGCGAGCGTCAGCGGCCTGATGGCGCTGCGCAACCTGGTGAGCTCGGAAGCGCTGACGATCGCCTTCTTGAACGATTTCGTCTTCCTGTTCGTCGTCAGCGCTGCCGCGGTGCCGCTGGTCTTCCTGTTGAAACGGGCGCGCTGAAGCGATGTGCTAGAACATTCTCCGATTGCACCGAGCCACCCACTCTCCTGTCTAACTTCACATAGAGTGCACCTTTGGGGTGGTACGTCGCAGAGCGGACTAAGAACAGTTGGACGCCAACTTCTGGCCCGTGCAAAGGGCGATTTTCAAGCCGCTTTGCGCGGATGTCTGTAGTGAGCGCTGTTTGGTGTTGAACCGGATTGCGGCCTGCTTCAGAGCCTGTCTCGGTTGCGCCGCTTCGACTAAGCACGGCGGTTCCGCCCTACTGCCTCCGCCGCCACTTCCACGGCGGGACCGGATCGGGCGTGCGCCACAGGCCGACTTTCTTCGACCTTGCCCAGGCCTCCAGCCGAAAGAGCTGCTTTCGGCGTTCCTGGGGGAGATGCGCGCAGTAGCCCCGCAGGACCCAGGCATGGCCGAGCATGACCATGCGCTCGTTCACATTAGTCAGCTTACCCTCCGGGCCGTACCTGGCGAAGACCGTGGCCAGCATGCGTCCGTAGTCGTCGACGCCATGTACTTCCAGAAGCACCGGCTTTCGGCCAATCATCTTGATGAGGCCGGCCTTCGCCGTGTTTCCCCACGGCTGCCCGTCTTCCGGGCAGTCGATCGAGTCCAACCTTACCCTTACAGTGCGGCCTTCAATTCTCACCTCGACCGTGTCGCCATCCAGGATCCACAGGACTTCTCCTGCGACCTCTCCGCCGGTAATGGCCAGGTTGCTCAGGGTTTCGGTCCGCGACTCAACGCTCCGCGTATCCCTACTCGAACGCCTCCGCGAGCTTCGCGCGAAGATGCGGATCAGGAGACGGAAGAAAGAGACCATGGCGTGGGCCTGCCAGGACCGTTTTGGTTGCATTCAGGGGCGGATCGGAAAGGCCGTGTCCCGGATGCCGCCAGCAGGAGCTTAAGTTCAGGTTGACGCCCGAACAACGCTTCGCTGCCCGGCGATCCAAATGATGGAGGCGGCTCATTCGGTGACGGACGCTCATATCAATTACGGAAGCCTACGGGGAGCAGTACAGGTGCGGAGAGGGTGGCCGGGCGATTCCGCCTCGGCGGAAAAAGGCTTTAGACTTGTCGAACCCAATCTAGTGTCGGCAAGCCGAGGTCATGTCCATGCGTTCCATGGTTGCGGCAGCGATCGCCTCCGCACTCCTCGGCGTCAATACCACCATGGCCGCCGAAGTCATCTATCGCGAGGATTTCGCGCCGCCGACATCGCCGCACCAGATGATGGCCGGCAGCCTGCTGCTGGGGCGCGACAGCATCTGGTCCGGCGCCGTCGAGAACGAGTGCTACGTGTTGGCGAACGAAATGGACGCCAACGCCGTCCGCTACTACTTCGTCTCCGCGACGCAAAAGCACGATCTCGGTCGTGCCAGCGTCGCCGTCACCGTCGAGTCGGAAGGGCGCGGCGAGGCCTATGGCAGCGGTATCCTCTACGACTACGACGAGGAATCGCGTCGATACTTAGCCTTCACGGTGAAGGACGGTGCCTACCTGGTCTTGCGCCGCGGAGCGGACGGCATGCACCGTGTCGCCGCGGGCAACGTCGCCGGCCTTGATACCTCGGCCCCGACGCAACTGGTGCTGATCAGCAAGGACGGCGAGCTGCATTTCTTCGTCGGCCGCCGGCGGCTGGTTTCACTCCGCTACGGGCCGGACACCGCGGATGCGACGCGCGCGACGCATGGCGTCGGCTTCATCGCCTTCGGGCTCGGCCGCTTCCGCTTCGACGATTTCGCCGTCGCCGTCGAATAGGAGTGTCCTACTCGACGATCTTGAAGTAGGTGTCCTTCTTCACCACCTTGCCGGCGCGGAAGGTGAAGATGTCGAGGCCGAGCCAATCCTGCTTTTCGCCCGACGGCAGCGTGCACTGGCGACGCCACTCGGCATAGCCCTTGTCGCCGGAAACCCGGTTATCGATGGTCAGCCATTGGATGTCGGGGTGCGCCGCCATCAGCGCGCGGAAGAAGCCGTCCAGCACCTTCTTGCCGACATAGCGCTTGCCGTGGATGTCCGGGCCCCTGGCATTATCGAAGACGCCGTCCTCGGCGAAGTGGCTCATGATGGCGTCGACATCGTGCGCGTTGAAGGCCTCGCCGATGGCGATGAGCTGCGCCAGGCTGGCCTCGTCCCGGTCGTCGTCGATGCGTCGGTTGAGGCTCATCAGAAGGCTCCGTTGTAAAGGCCGCCGTCGATCAGCAGGCTCTGGCCGGTGATGTAGCCGGCCTGCGCCGAGCAGAGGAAGGCGCAGGCCTCGCCGAACTCCTCGGGCGTGCCGAAGCGTCTGGCCGGCACCGTGGCGGCGCGCTCGGCGGCGAACTCGTCCTCCGGCCGGCCCTGCATCCTGGCCGTGGCGCTGATGCCGGAACGCATGCGGTCGGTGTTGATGAAGCCCGGCAGGATGGCGTTGATGGTGATGCCGTCCTTGGCCAGCGTGCGGGCGACGCCGGCGAGGAAGGCGGTGAGCCCGGCGCGGGCGCCGCTCGACAGGTCCAGGCCCGCGATCGGCATTTTCACCGACACCGAGGTGATGTTGACGATACGGCCGAACTTCCGCTCCGCCATCGGCCCGACCACCTTCTGGATCAGCTCGATCGGCGTCACCATGTTCATGGTCACGCCCGCCAGCATGGCCTCGCGGTCGAGCTCGCGGAAGTCCTTGAACGGCGGTCCGCCATTGTTGTTCACCAGGATGTCCGGGTCGGGGCAAGCCTGCAGCAGCGCCGCCTGGCCCTCCGGGGTGGAGACGTCGGCGGCCACCGCCGTCACCTTGACGCCGGTGGTCTCACGGATTTCCGCCGCCGTCTTCTCCAGCGCCGCCGCGTCGCGGCCGTTGACGACGAGATCGACGCCGGCGCGCGCCAACGAAAAGGCGCAGCCGCGCCCGAGGCCGCGGCTCGAGGCGCAGACGATCGCCCGGCGGCCCTTGATACCGAGATCCATGCGGCCCTCCTCAGAAGGAAGAGATCGAGGTTTCCTTGGCGGTGATGAACTCCAGCAGCGCCGGCTGGCCCTTCTCCGTCGCCTCGATGCCGCGCTTGATCGCGGGCACGATCTGGTCCGGCGTCGTTACCCGCTCGCCGAAACCGCCGAAGGCCCGCGCCATCGCCGCGTAGTCGCCGGAGATGTCGGTGGAGCGGAACTTCTCGGTCGAGACCGGCATCACCTTCAACTCGATGGCCATGGAGAAGTTGTTGCAGAGCACCGACAGGATCGGGATGCGCTCGCGCACCGCGGTCTCGAAATCCATGCCGGTGAAGCCGATGGCGGCGTCGCCCCAGAAGTTGATGCAAAGCTTCTCCGGGTGCGCCAGCTTGGCGCCCATCGCCAGTCCCAGGCCATAGCCGAGCTGCGTGGTCTTGCCCCAGCCGATGTAGGACAAGGGCGTCGTCGACTCCCAGAAGGGCGAGATCTGGTCGCGCGGGCTGCCGGCGTCGTGGGTGATGATGGTGTTGTCGCGGTCGACCGTGTTCTGCAGGTCCCAGATCACCCGGTAGGGGGACAGCGGCGTCTCGTCCGAGGTCAGCTTCGGCATCCACTCGGCGAGCCAACCCTGCTTGATGGTGGCGATCTCGTCCGCCACCGGGCCGGCATCGCGCCGCTGGTTGCCGAGCTTGCTCTCGATCCCGGCGTTGATCATGTCCAGCGTCAGCCCGGCGTCGCCGATCAGGGCGTAGTGCGAGACCAGGTTCTTGTTCAGGTCGGAGGGGTCGAGCGTGGCGTGGATTATGGTCTTGCCCTTCGGCATGGCGACGCCGAAGTTGGTGGTGGTGAAGCTGCAGCCGATGCCGAAGATGACGTCGGCCTTCTGCAGGAACTCGTGCAGCTGCTTCGAGATGGCGCGACCGCCCGAGCCCAGCGACATCGGGTGCGTCTCCGGGAAGGCGCTCTTGCCCTGCAGGCTGGTGGTGACGGGTGCTGCCAGCAGTTCCGACAACTTCGCCAGCTGCGGCCAGGCCTCGGCGTAGTGCACGCCCTGGCCGGCGTAGAGCAGCGGCCGCTTCGCCTGCAGCAGCACGTCGACCGCCTCGGCCACCGCGTCAGGGTCGGGGCCGCTCCGCGTGCTGTGCGTCGGTCGATAGTCGACGTCGCCGATCTCCTCGTTCATGACATCGCCCGGGATCTCCACCAGCGCCGGCCCGCGCGGGCCGTTACGCAGGCCGGTGAAGGCGCGGCGCATGATGTCGACCGTGTCCTTGCCCTGGACGATGGCCTCCGCGCTCTTGGTGACGTGCCGGAAGTTCAGCACCGAGCTGAAGTTCGGCTTCACCTGCGAGATCGAGCGGCCATAGCCCATCGGCAGCACCAGGATCGGCACCGACTCGCCGTAGGCCTGGGCGACGCCGCCGAAGGCGTTCTCCGCGCCGGGTCCGTGCTGCATGGCGAAGACGCCGACCTTCTTGCCGCTGGAGAGGCGCGAGATGGCGTCGGCCATGTGCAGGCCGATGCGCTCCTGGCGCACGATGATGGTGCGGATGTCGAGGCGGGCGGCGGCCTCGATGACGTGGTTGACCGGATAGGCGATCAATACCTCCACGCCCTCGCGCTTCAGGACTTCGGCAACTGCGTCGACCGCCTTCATGGCCCTCTCCCTCGGTATCACGGATGCGTGCCTGAAACGGTAGCACCAACCGCCGGCCGTTGACAGGCGCCGCCGGGCGGCCGACAAGGTTGCCGGCAGCTGACGGCGGAGGAGAGCGATGGCCAGGATCGAGAGCCTCGAGCGCTTGCGCGAGGTCTACAAGGCGCCCTCGGAGCGGGCGGTGGCGAAGCAGTTGTCGAGGCTCGACCGGCATTGCCGGCGCTTCATCGAGCTCTCGCCCTTCGTGCTGCTGGCGACCAGCGGCGCCGGCGGGTGCAAAGGCGACGTCTCGCCCAAGGGAGATGCGCCGGGCTTCGTGCAGGTGCTCGACGACACAACCCTGGCCATTCCCGACCGGCCCGGCAACAACCGGCTGGACACGCTCAGCAACCTGATCGCCAACCCGGAGATCGGCCTGCTGTTCATGATCCCCGGCTTTGAAGAGACGCTCAGGATCAACGGCACAGCCGTGATCGAGGACGACGAGGCCCTGCGCGCCCGCTTCGCCGTCGACGGCCGCTCGCCGGCCGCGGTGATCGTGGTCTCGGTCGGCGAGTGCTACCTGCACTGCGCCAAGTCGATCATCCGCGCCAAGCTCTGGCAGCCCGAGTCCCGGGTCGGCCGCGAGGTCATGCCGACCATGGGCGCGATGGTGAAGGAGCAGACCGGTCTCGGCCGCGCCGAGACCCGGACCGAGATGCTGGCCCGCTACGCCGAGACGCTGTACTGAGGCCAGCCCGACCCGCTCACCCAGCTCCGGGTACGGCTCGGGTCAAGCCCTCGCCAACCCTACGCAACCCGTTCCCCCTTCAGGGGGAGAGGGCAGGGTGAGGGGGCTCAATCGTCGGCCGCGGCCGCGGGTGCTGCCGTCAGGTTCTCCAGGATCGGGGTCAGCGCCTCTTCGGCGATCCGCTTCAGCTCGTCCGCGGAACGGTTCTGGATCGGGTGCGGTACCCAGACGATCGCCGGCTCGAAGCCGAGCGCGTTCGCCTGCGCCGCCGCCGCCTCCTGGAACTCTCGCGTCGCCACCATGACGCCGGGAATGCCGCGCCGGTCGAGGTCCGCCATGTCATGCAAACTGCACGACGTGCAGGAGCCTCAGTCGGCCAGGCCTTCGATCACCACGTCGCACTCGGCGGCGATGTCGGCCGAGGCGTAGTCGGCGGCGAGCGTCGCCGGCGAGGGCTTGGCATAGCGACGCACCTCGAGGCCGCGCCCGGCGAGCATGGCCGCGATGGCATCGAGGAACTCGTCCGAGCGCTCCTTGCCGATGTCGAGGAGCGCCACCTTGCGGCCGTCGAGGGACGGCGGCGGCATCAGCCGTTGGCGCTTCGTCGAGCCCACCTCGGCCGTGGGATCGCGAAGCCGGTAGCCTTCGCTCATAGCGTGATCTCCTTGGTTACGGGTTGCACCACGTCGCGGTTGCGGCCGCCCGACCAGCCGCCGATGATGGCGGAGAAGAGCCCGGCCTTGCCGCCGGCGCGGACCACCAAGAGGCCGTGGTCGCGCCAGAACTTCGGGATGCTCTCGCCGGGCGTGTCGGGCGGCATGCCTTCCGCCACTCCACCGGCGCCCTGCAGCAGGTCCTTCACCGGCCGCGTCGTCGCCCGGTGCAGTTCTTCCTCGATCCTAGCCCGGTCCCAGCCGGCATCGCGGAAGATGGCGTAGTGCTCGGGCGAGAGCACCAGGATGGCGTTCGACCACTGCGCCAGCTTGGGATGGGCGACGCCGTTCAGCGACATCGCCAGCGAGCGGCAGAGGTCTTCCGGCGTGCGGGATTTCTGCGCCGTGAAGGCGGTGACGCCGTCGCCATGGAACAGCGTCACCGTGTTCGCGCCCTTGGGGAAGCCCCGCGCCACCGAGAGCGGCGTCCACTCCGGGTCGGACTCGTCCTCGGGGAAGCAGAAGGTGTACTTGCCCGGGTTGCCGAGCGTCGCCCGGTCGATGCCGCCCGGCACGCCGCCGCCGACGTTGCGGATCAAGAGCTGCAAGGCACGGCCGATGGTGGCGTTGGCGCGGTTGCCCTGGCCCAGCGCATTGACGCCCGAGTTCATGCCGATGGCGCGCGCGATGGGGCCGTTGACGATCACCACCGGGCCCGAGAAATAGGTGGTGCAGAGGAGCCCGTGCATGGCGAACTCGGGGATCAGCGCCGCCTCCACCACCGCCAGCACCACCGGCAGGTACTCGGGTCGGCAGCCGGCCATGACGGCGTTGATCGCCACCTTCTCCACCGTGCATTCGACCCGGTTGGGCGGGATCAGGCCGACAATCTCGTCCGGCCGGCGCCGCGTGCCGGCGAGCATGCGGACGATGCGCTCGTCGGTCGGCGGCACCACGGGCAGGCCGTCGGTCCAGCCGCGCTCGAAGCAGGCTTCCATGGGATCGTCGTACTCGCCGAGCTCGATGGCGCGGGCGCGGATGTCGACGTCGCCGAAGCGCACCATCAGCCGCTCGCGCATGCCGGGCTCGACGTTCTTGGCGCCGCAGCCGGGCTGTGCCGGCGGCAGGCCGTCGCCGAGCCGTTCGATGTCGGCGAGCGCCCGCCATTCCTCGCGGTGCCAGCCGATGGCGCGGCCGACCTCGGCACCGTCGCAGAGGCGGATCAGCGTCGGCACGAACTCGATGTCGAGGCGGTAGGAGCGCTCCAGGTCGGCATCGAAGACCACGCCGTCGACGTTGCCGGGAAAGCTCGGGTCGTCCTGGGTGTAGACGGTGACCGGCGTCGCGCCCGACTTCAGCTCGGCATAGACCGGCTCGATCAGCGTGCAGGTCGGGCAATCCCGCTTGGCGACCACGATCAGTTCTTCGGCCATCCGCCGACGCCTCCCGGATCCGGCATCATCGTCGGCACCAGGATACGGCGTGGCGGCCGGCGGTGGAAAGCCCGATGCGCCGGCCGGCTCAGATGCTGAAGCCGCCGACTTTGGTCTCCAGGTACTCGTGGATGCCTTCGCGGGCGCCCTCGCGGCCGAGGCCGCTGTCCTTCATGCCGCCGAAGGGGGCGGCGGCCGAGGCCGGATTGATGTCGTTGATGCCGACGATGCCGAATTCCAGGCCCTCGAAGAGCCGCATCGCCTTGCCCAGGTTTTG
>Ga0302046_10004180_pt1 | contig 12855 bp, 11 predicted proteins | sample RVTome_11_FD_200261 | JGI IMG/M metagenome (GOLD analysis project Ga0302046, IMG submission 200261) | Soil microbial communities from uranium-contaminated site in the Upper Colorado River Basin, Wyoming, United States - RVT147D111 (version 2) ...
CCCCATAACGACCCCCATGGGAAATTCTCACTCCGAATCTGTAAAGTAAACTATCACCGCCAAAGGCGGTGGCTTTTTTGAGATGCAACAGCGTTTCTGGTTGATGGTTCTTGGTTTTGGTTTCTCGTTATTTGTCATAGTGTTTGGGTTGGAACCAATGACTAGAACCAAAAAACCAATCAACTGAAACCATGAACCAATAACCATTAACGCTTATCAAAAGATTGCGTTTACGCAAAGCCGTTCGCACATTACCACTGCCACAGGCAGTGAGTTTCTCCATCGGACTAAATCACAACAGATGCAAAACCCAAATAGCGAAATCTCACAAACCTGTGCTTTCATTTCCGTTTTTCCAACCGCTCAATCTCGTCTCTCAACTCCGCGGCCCTCTCGAATTCCAGATCCTTTGCCGCTCTTTTCATTTCTTCCTTCAATTCCTCCAACAGGTCCTTTTTCTGGTCCGGGCTCAGATATTTGGCAACGGTGTCCGAAACCGCCGTTACGCGCTTCTCCTTTCTTGCTTCGCGTGCCGCACGAACATCTGCCACCGCCGTTGCCGCGAGGACATCTTGAATGCTCTTGTACACCGTTTCCGGCCGGATGCCGTGATCCTCATTATACTTCATTTGCTTCTCACGTCGCCGGGTGGTTTCTTCGATCATCCTCTGCATCGACCCGGTCACCGTATCGGCATACAAGATGACTTTTCCATTGATGTTCCGCGCTGTCCGACCCGCCGTCTGAATCAGCGAGCGTTCAGACCGGAGAAAACCCTCCTTGTCGGCGTCAATGATCGCCACAAGAGAGACCTCGGGCAAATCAAGGCCCTCGCGAAGCAAATTCACTCCGACAAGGACGTCGAATTCTCCCAACCGGAGATCCCTGAGGATCTCCACACGTTCGAGGGCAACCACCTCCGAATGGATGTAGCGGATCTTCACTCCGATATCGATGAGATACTCCGTCAGATCTTCGGCCATCCGTTTGGTAAGCGTTGTCACCAGAATGCGTTCCTTGCGCGCTGCCCGTTCGCGGATCTCCGCTATCAGATCATCAATCTGATTCTTGCTCTTTCGCACTTCCACCGCCGGATCGACCAGACCCGTCGGCCGGATAACCTGTTCAACGACCACTCCCTGACTTTTCTTCAGCTCATAGTCTCCGGGCGTGGCGCTGACGAACACAATCTGCCCGACCAAGGATTCCCACTCCTCGAACGTGAGCGGCCGGTTATCCAGGGCAGACGGAAGCCTGAAGCCATATTCGACGAGGGTTTCTTTGCGCGACCTGTCTCCGTGATACATTCCGCCGATCTGCGGAACGGTAACGTGCGATTCGTCGATGACGGTCAGGAAGTTTTCGGGGAAATAATCCAGAAGGCAGTACGGCCGTGAACCCGGCGGTCTGGCCGTCAGGTGCCGCGAATAATTTTCGATCCCCTGGCAGTATCCGACCTCCCGCAACATTTCAAGGTCAAACCGCGTTCGCTGTTCCAGTCTCTGGGCCTCGAGCAGCTTGCCGGCGGAACGCAGTTCCCCCAGCCGTTCCTTCAACTCGGCTTCAATCGATCCCATGGATCGCTCGATGGTTTCCCGCGATGTGATGAACTGTTTGGCGGGATAAATGACTTCATAGTCCGTTTCGCTGAGAACCCTTCCGTCGGTTTTGTTGATGTAAGAAACCCGTTCGATCTCATCCCCGAACAATTCAATGCGAAGGGCCTCTTCGTTTTCGTAGCCCGGAATAACTTCGATAACATCTCCCCGAACGCGAAACGACCCCCGTGAGAACTCGTAGTCGTTTCGGACGTACAGCAAATCAAGAAGCCGTTTCAGCAGAGCGTTCCTGGAGATCCTCTCCCCTTTTCGAACCACAAGCGTCTGACCGATCCATTCCTCCGGAGCGCCGATCCCGTAGATGCAGCTCACGGATGCCACAACAATCACATTCGGATCTCCGCTGAGGAGGGCGCTCGTTGCCCGCAGTCTCAATCGCTCGATTTCGTCATTGACAGAGGCATCCTTGGCGATATACGTATCCGACGTGGGGACGTATGCTTCGGGCTGGTAGTAATCATAATAGCTGATAAAAAACTCGACACGGTTTTTCGGAAAGAATCCTTTGAACTCGGCATAGAGTTGGGCCGCAAGAGTTTTATTGTGCGACATGACCAGGACCGGCCTGTCGAGAGTTTTGATCACGTTGGAAACCGTGTAGGTCTTCCCGCTGCCGGTTACACCGAGGAGCGTCTGGTAACGGTCCCCGCGCGTAAGACCCTCGATGAGTTGTCTTATCGCGTCCGGTTGGTCCCCCGAGGGTTTATAGTCTGAGATGAGATTGAAAGACATTGGGGAGAGAAATAACAAATAACAAATGACAAATGACAAATTTCAAACAAATCCAAAGGACCAAAATTCAAACACAAACGTAAACTACCGACGCCAAAGGAATCACGCTTTCTACCATCCTTTGGCGAAGCCATCCCTTTCTCAAAGGGACTCCTTCGGAGCGGGACAGGATGGTTTTTTCGATAAGCGTTGCCGTTTACGGCGACGCTATGGTACCTCGAGGGTCCCGGTAGTTTCTCAAGCCTGTTTTTGCGCCGGCTGCTCTGCCTTCGCAGGTTCCTGTTTTTGTTCCTGTCCCAAACTGCGGGCGATAAACAGGAATGAGTCCGAAACAAATTCCGCCGCGTTGGTTATGAACGATTCGGGGATTCCCTTCTTGAACTGATCGAACATGAAGGGATTCCCGCCGGCTGAGATGCTCAGATTCGGATTAATAATGATCGACCGGGTGGCGCCGGAGCAGGTCATGTTCACGCGGGTCTTTACCGTCGGGAATGTCGCCTCAATCACGGGTTCCACGACCACCGGGTGCCCCATAATCTTCATCGCCGTTGGACCGTCGGCCTGCACATCGACATTCTGACTTTTCAGGAATGTAACGCTTTCCAGGACCACGCGTTGAGCGAGGGCGGCAACTTCCATTGCCACGGTCTTCATCTTGTCCCGTTCCGCGGCGAACTTGCTCCATTCCTTGACGGTATTCATCAACAATGTTTTGGACGCTTCGTTCATACATCCTCCAGAAGGGTGTGGAATGCCAATATAGCTTAACGGCTGACGATTTTCAAATCGGCCGGAACGCGGTGAGCTTTAAGAATCACTGCCAAGCCGGACAACACATTGAAGGTGCTTGCTTCCCCGCCGATCCTTTTGTAGGTTGGCGGCATGAAACGCTCCCTCATGCTTGCATCTCTGCTTTTCCTGGCAGGGTGCACAACACCGGGTCCGTACGAACCCAGCGAACGAGAAGAACAGCTGCTGAAGGCGTACGCCTCGCTTATTGTTCATCAGGAACAATTTGGCATCACGGCAGATCCAGACAGCGTGGCCCTGTATCAACTACAGACGGACTCCATTCTCGCCTCCTACGGGCTTGATCGGGAGGAATTCCGCACAGAGTTCGAGGACCTCATCAATTCGCCCGAACGGTTTGAGCCCCTGTTCCAAAAGATCTATTCCGATCTTCAACAACGGGTCCGCAAGTGAATGAGGCGCAATCCGCCCCAAAGCATCTTGACACGATCACCGCGGCGTTCGTTGCTGTACTCCTGATCTCGAATGTCGCCTCGACGAAGATCCTCGACCTTGGTCCGTTCACCTTTGACGGCGGAACCCTCCTGTTTCCTCTCAGTTACATTTTCGGGGACATTCTTACCGAGGTCTACGGTTTTCGCCGCGCGCGGAAGGTCATTTGGCTGGGTTTTGGCGCAGCATTTGCGATGGGTGTGACGTTCATGGTCGTCGGGGCCATCACACCATCGGCGGACTGGCCTCATCAGGAAGCCTATGAAACAATTCTCGGATTAACACCGCGGATCGTTGCCGCGAGCCTTCTAGCCTATTGGGCGGGGGAGTTCACCAATTCCGTGCTTCTTGCCAGGATGAAAGTGGCGACGCAGGGCCGATGGCTCTGGACGCGCACGATCGGATCGACGCTGGTGGGACAGCTGGTTGACACAGGGCTCTTCGTCGGAATTGCATTCGGCGGGGTTCTTGAATCCGGCCTCCTTCTCCAGGTCATCCTTTCCAACTATGTATTCAAATGCGGAGTGGAGATCCTGTTTACGCCGGTGACATACCGGATTACGGGATTTTTGAAGCGAACCGAGGGAATCGATTACTTCGACCGCGGCACGCGCTTTAGTCCATTCCCTGGAAATTAGCTGTGAAGGATAATCTTGCTCCCTTGTGATCTTCGCCTACCTTCATCGCTGCTCTGCGGGGTAATAGGCCTTGAGTTGACTGCCGAGATACGTCACAGCTGCCGCGATAACGCCGACGTCGTCAAGGAAACCCACGGCGGGAGCGAAATCGGGGATCGAATCGAAAGGAACTATGAAGTAGATGAGAGCCGCGGCAACCACCGACTTGCGCGCCCAATGAACCTCGGGATCCATCATGTACCGGTAGAGCGCCACCAGGTCGGTGGCAAAACGAATCCGCCTCCCCACTTTCAACATCTTCTCTTCGAACCGGTCGGCAATGAACTCGGCTTCCTGTTTGTATTTGTCTTTTGAACCGAACGTAGCTCCGTAGCTCATGGCGTTCACTCCTCTGCAAAAACCTCAAATCGAACAATATCATATCCCATTTTTGTATCGAGTCCCATAAACACGATTCCTCCCACTACCCCAACCATGCCCGTCAGGAACATCACCACCAGAAGAATTTGCAGGTCTATGCCGGGGAAAAAATAGTCGATGCCGATGAGCAACGACGTCAGGACAAAAAACGCAACCGCTCCAATATAGCTGAGCAGGGAATTCCGTACATACAACCCCCGCTTCAGCAGCTGCCTGATTTGCCTCACCACGCTTTCCAGCCGCTGGGTTTCCTCATACCCTGAGTTCTTCTCGCTCATTCTCAGGCTCAATCGCCTGCGTTCTTCATTCAACAGGCGGATCCTGTTCATGACATTCGAGAATTTCGTATTGATTCCCAGTATGAGCAATCCGCACGCGTTGATCATGACCGCGGGAGCGAGGATCAGCTGAATGGCCTCAATGACGGAAATGGTATTCATGCCTACCCTTTGACAAGTTCACCCATGACGAACGGCCTCTCTTTTTTGCGTCGAAGGGATTTGAGCACAGTGTCCGCGGAGCGCGGCGAGACGACGAGTACCAATCCAACCCCCAGGTTGAACGTCTTTCGCATGTCGTCCTCCGGCACATTTCCGATCGATTGGATCATTCGGAAGATTGCCGGCCGTTCCCAGGCGTTCCAATCGATCCTGAGTTTCAGTCCTTTGGGCACGATCCGCATCGTATTTCCTTCGATTCCACCTCCGGTAATGTGCGCCATTCCTTTCAAACCGGGTTTCGGGAGAAGCGGTTGCACCGGCTTCAAGTACGACCGGTGAACGCGAAGTAGTGCGTCTCCGAGGGTCGTTCCGAGATCATTGAAGTACTCGTTGATCGAATATCGTTCAAGAAGGACCCGGCGCGCCAGCGAATATCCGTTCGTATGCAATCCATTGGACGGAAGACCGATCATCACGTCACCCTTGCGGATGTTCTTCCCGTTCAGGATCTTCCGCTCATCGGCAACACCGACAATCATGCCGGCAAGATCGTACTCTCCCTGCGCATACATGCCCGGCATCTCGGCCGTTTCACCTCCAATAAGGGAACACCTGTTCTCTTTGCACGCCTGAACGAATCCCTGAATCACCTGTTCACCGACCTTTGGCAGGAGTGTTCCCGTGGCAAAGTAGTCCATGAAAAACAGGGGTGTTGCTCCGCAAACAAGGATGTCATTGACACAATGGTTCACGAGATCCTGGCCGATCGTATGGTGACGGCCCATCGCAAAGGCGACTTTGAGTTTTGTGCCCACGCCGTCCACACTACTGACCAGAACCGGCTTGCGAATTCCCTTAAACGAGGCCCGATAGAACGCGCCGAACATTCCGATATCGGTGAGCACGTTTCTGGAGAAGGTAGAACGCACACCTGCTTTGATCCGCTTGACCAGTTCGTCGCCGGCTTCGATATCGACGCCCGCGTCTTTGTACGTAAGAATATCCGTCGCTTCTGCTTCCGTCATGGATGAAAGATGGGAAGAAATTGCGTTTCTTGCAATGAGAGACTCGGGGAAGCGTCGCCTGTGTGATCTGGTAGTGGTTATTTTGCGCATTGATGCCGTGATGAGGACACTAAGTTCATAAAGGAGCACAAGAACAAGGAGAATGGTTGATTTTTCTTTTTGACCTGTGTGATTCTTCGGATGCTTTGTGTCCCAACCAGGGGCATTGGCATCAAAATGAATCACTGCCTGTGACCTTCGCACCTTGCTAAAATCGCAAGCCTTGATTACATTGTGTCGCTACCGTCTTCAAAACCGATATGACCTCTGTCTCCCTCCAGGGATCCAACAACCCCATTTCCATTTCAAAGATCATTTGCGTGGGGCGCAACTATGCCGAACACGCGATGGAGATGAACTCGGACCTTCCGACTTCACCCATTCTCTTTCTCAAACCGGCCAGCGCCCTGCTCGGAACCGGCGGCATTGTCGTTCGGCCTTCCATTTCCAAGGAACTTCACCATGAAGTGGAAGTCACCGTTCTTATGGGAAAGGGCGGCAAGGCGATTCCTGAACGATCGGCAATGGAGCACATTGCCGGGTACGGCGTCGGGCTGGACATGACCCTACGGGATGTTCAAAGCGAAGCGAAGAAGAAGGGACTCCCGTGGACTCTCGCGAAGGGATTTGACACTTCGGCCCCGGTTTCAGAATTTGTTCCTGCCGGAGTAGTGTCTGACCCCCATCGATTGACAATCGAGCTCCGTATCAACGGAGAGGTTCGCCAGAAAGGGTCGACCGCAGATTTTATTTTCACTCTCCCCCGGCTCATTTCTTACATCTCGCGTTTTTTCACGCTAAACCCGGGAGACGTGATTTTCACGGGAACCCCCGAGGGGGTCGCCGAAACCGTTCCCGGTGACATGCTTGAAGCGACACTCGGCGAGGCCGGCAAGTCACTCGCCAGGTTGAACGTTCGAGTTGAGGGAAGTGAATGACCCGTTTCGCCCAATTCATCAGCAACTACCGGAACGCAATCCTGGCGTGGGTGGCCATCGTGGCCGTGATTGTCGTCGGCTTCGAAGCAGGGATCGATAAGACGGTGATCGGCCTTGTCGCCGTGACCGTTGGCCTGCTGGGCGAGGCCTTTGCCGCCCTCATGGCCTGGATTGCTCTCGTTCCCCTTGTCGGACCCCTTATTGCCAAAGTGCTTGCCCTTCCGTTTTTCTGGCTTCTCAACGGAATCGGCTACCTGGCTTCTATTGTAGCCATAAAGCAGGGATACGCGAAGGATGTCGTCAATTACCGCGTGCTGACGATCACGTTGCTCATCGGCGTGACCATCGGCTACATCCTCGGAAAACTGGTCTGATTCCCTTCTGAATCCTTTGCATCTTTGTCCGCGGATGCTTACCTTTTTGCGAATTCACACTATCGTGTTCAGCGCTTGTTTCTCCTGCAGGGAACCGTATGGGTAAAATCATAGCCGTGGCCATTCCAAAGGGCGGAGTTGGCAAAACGACAACCGCCGTGAACCTGGCCGCTTCTCTCGGTGTTTTCGAAAAACGTACGCTTCTGGTCGATACCGATCCGTTCGGAGCCTGCAGCCTCTCGCTCGGATTCACAAAGGAAAAGATCGTCGGCGGGTTGTTTGAAGTGTTCAATTTCACCCATTCGGTCTCACAGGTCGTCCACCGCACCGAGATCGCGTTCCTGGATTTTGTTCCATCGAATGTGCACTCGGCCCAGATGGAGGAGCGCTACATGAAGCTGGCGGAGAACCGGACGATTCTGAAGAACTCCCTGCGGGCGGTTGCTCCGCATTACGATTATATCATTCTCGATTGTCCCCCGTTCCTGCGGGGTCTCACGACGAACGCGCTTACCTGCGCCGATTCCGTTCTTGTTCCGGTCAAATCAGGCCATTTTTCGCTCGATGCAATCGACAAGCTCGTCAAGTATATCGAATGGATCCGTGAAGTCGCAAACCGTTCGTTGAAGCTGGAAGGCGTCCTGCAAACGATGTATGAGCCCAATACGAAAGTCACCGACATCACGGAGCGCGAGCTGCAGTTGCGGTTCCGTAAACACCTTCTTCGCACGGTGATTCCAAAAAACACGCAACTCGTCGAAGCATCGTTCTACGGCAAACCCGCGGTTCTCTTCAACGCGAATTCCAAGGGGACGCTTGCATATCTTCAGGTTGCCCGCGAAATGATCGAACGGGATCGGCTTGAAACAGAGCAGAAACCTTCAGGCATCCTTCAGGAACAAACCGGTTAACGCGGAGTAATGAGAAGAAAAGAAAACCTTCTTTTCCCCATCCTGATCGGCCTCGCCACCATTTTCATCGCCCTTACCACCTCTCCCCTCTCAACCTACAAGGCAGACGCGGATCAATCCGACCTGCCGGACTGGATCGACGACGTTTACCTGGACTTCGACACACTGCGTACCGACATGGCCGATTATAGCTGGCCGACGGAAGCCACGCGGACGCTGAGTTCTGCCTTCGGGGAATTCCGCCGGACTCACTTCCATGCCGGCATCGATATTTCCACACGAGGAAAGACCGGCTATCGGGTCTTCGCATCCCGGTCAGGATACATCGCCCGCATTCTCGTTTCTCCGTTCGGGTACGGAAGGATGCTCCAGGTCCGTCACAAGGACGGATTTACAACGGTGTACGCGCATTTGTCCAGGTTCAAGGATGAGGCGGAGGAATATGTCCGCCGGCTTCAGTACGGCAATGAGCGTTACAGCCTTGACGTTCGGCCGGAACCGGATGCATTCCGGGTGACGAAGGGCGAGGTTATCGCTTACACGGGCGATACAGGTGCAGGACCGCCGCATCTGCATTTCGAGATTCGGGATGAGAATATGAATCCGGCGAACCCGCTGTTGTTCCCGGAATTTATTTCATCGATCATGGATACAAGAAATCCGGAGTTTCAGAAGGTCACCTTCGCTCCTTTTGACCATGCGGGAAGAATTAACGGCTCGGCGGTACCGGTCACAGTGGACGCGCGGCCGGCCGGGAAGCGCGGGTATGTGCTTCCGGGCGTCATTCGATTGAGCGGAGCGGTTGGACTGAGCGTCAAGGCGACGGATCGTGTGAACGCGACGTGGCACAATAACGGAGTGTATCATTATGAACTCTATATCGACTCCACGCTTCTGTACACATCGAAGCTCGACAGATTTTCCTCACGTCAATCGGAACAAATAGCTCTTCATTACGATTGGCCACTTGTCGAGGCGGGCGAAGGAAGATTTCAGAAGCTCTTTCTGGAACCGGGAAACAGACTCCCTCTGTACGCTCGGTATCCTGAGCGGAGCGGTATTATTGAATCGAACTCTTACGAAGATGGTTCTCATTCCCTCACCATCATCGCCCGCGACCCGCACGGAAACGAATCCCGGCTGATGGGGAGAGTGATACTCGACCAGCTCCCGCGGATCGACGTGAGGCGGACCGATACCTCGTTCGTCCTGGTCCCGTCCTCTCCCGGCAGCATAGGGTCCGTGACCATCGCTTCCCGGCTTCCGGGGTCAACGTGGAGCAGAAAGACCTTCGAGGCGGAGGAATTGCCTTCGATCCCGGAAGGACTCGTTCTGCCCTTCCGGCTTGACAACCAACGCACGGTGAGAATCGAGGCAAAAAGCCTGAACGGCACCAGCTCACCCCCCGTCTTTTTCTGCCCGCCGTCAAAGCAGACGAGCAATACGTCGCTTTCCATAGCCAGGGAATTTGTGCGGGACTATCTCCTCGTCACCCTCACATCCCACCTTCCGTTCACCGAAAGGCCGACCCTTTGGGTACGTCACGGAACTTCAAGCTCGCTGATCGAAATCAACGCCGTTAATGAGCGAACCTACGCAGGAACGTTCCCTCTCTCGGAAGCCGGTTCGACGGTTCTTCGCCTTGACGCACACGGATCCGTGAACGGCGCCGTTGTTCAGGCTTATGACGAATTCTCAGTCTTCCCCATTCTTCCGGGCAAAGGAGGAGAGATTGTCACCGGGGACGGGGAGTTTGCCGTCAAATTTCCGGCCCACGGTGTCTATCAGCCGCTGTACTGCCGTGTGGAGAAAACCGAATCAGGGTACGCTGCGTATCCTCAAGATGTGCTTCTGAACCTTGGAGCAACCATCCGCTTTCGCATTCCGCCAAACCTCGCCAAAAAAACCGGACTCTTCCTCGACGGCGGCGGAGACCGCTCGCTTCTCTCGAAGAGAAAATCAAACGGCTTTCATGAAGGAAGGATCACAAAGTTCCTGAGCTCATTTTCCATAGAACAAGACACCATCCCACCCTCCATCACCGGGCTTTCCGTGCGTTATCGGAGCGGATCTCTCAGGATGTCCTTCAGCCTTCGCGACTATCTTTCAGGAATCGATGCCGACCAAATCCGGATTACCGTCGATGACCGCCTGATCATCGCTGCCTTCGATCCGGAAAAGAAGCATGTGACGTTCGATGAGCCTTTCCGCCTCGACGCCGGACGGTATATCCTGCGCGTTGAAACGGCGGACAAGTTGGGAAACCGCGCAACCGCCGCCAGAGCCTTCCAATCCAATTGAGCCATCCTCCATCCTCCGACATTCATCCGGAATGGTCTGAGGATCGATCCTGAGTCCCACGGATTGCTTTCCTGACACTTTTTTCGTTAATTTTTTGCGCGGGTGGCCAACTGCTGCCCGTTTTTTCCTTTTGGCAGGTAAGTATCTCAGTTTGCAGGAACCGGGTTTTCATGAGCGACCTCTCCAAAGCATATAATCCGTCCGACGTAGAAGAACGCTGGTATGCGGAATGGGAATCCCGCGGGTTGTTTCATGCCGCCGTAAACCCCGGGAAACAGCCATACACCATCGTCATCCCTCCGCCGAATATCACGGGCATCCTTACGTTGGGGCATGTCCTGAACAACACACTCCAGGATATTTTCATTCGCTGGAAACGCATGAAGGGCTTCGAGGCGTGTTGGATACCCGGAACAGACCACGCGGGGATCGCCACACAAAATGCCGTGGAGAAAGCCCTTGCCAAAGAGGGGACAGATCGTCACAAGCTCGGTCGGGAAACATTCGTTCAGCGCGTATGGCAATGGAAGGATCATTACGGCAGTACCATTATCAAGCAGCTGAGAAAGCTGGGCGTATCGTGCGACTGGGAGCGTGAGCGATTTACACTCGACGAGGGGCTATCAGCCGCCGTGCGTGAGGTCTTCGTCCGTCTCTTCGACAAAGGCCTTGTGTATCGCGGCAAGTATATCGTGAACTGGTGTACCTTCCACCGCACAGCCCTCAGCGACGATGAGGTGGAGCACAGCGAAACGAACGGCAAGCTCTATCATATCCGGTATCCGATCGAGGGCTCGAAGGAATCCATCGTCGTCGCGACCACGAGACCTGAAACGATGCTCGGCGACACCGCTCTGTGTTTTCATCCCAAGGACGACCGGTACCGTCATTTGAACGGCAAGCAGGCTGTACTTCCGATCGTGGGACGGCGCCTGACGATCATTGCCGACGAGTACATCGATTCCTCGTTCGGCACCGGCATTATGAAGGTCACGCCTGCCCACGATGCCAATGACTTTCTGCTCGGGCAAAGGCATAATCTGCAGCAGGTGAGCGTGATGGACGAAGCAGGCCATATGAATGCCCTGGTTCCAAAAGAATATGAAGGATTGGATCGCTTCCAATGCCGCAAGCGAATCGTCAAGGATCTTGAGGCGGGCGGGTTTCTTGTGAAAGTCGAGGACTATGCGCACAATCTTGGCCGGTGTTACCGCTGCAATACCGTCATAGAGCCGTACTTGTCCGACCAATGGTTCGTGCGGATGAAACCGCTTGCCAAGCCGGCCCTCAAAGTTGTCCAGGACGGCACGGTGAAATTCTATCCCGACCGGTGGACAAAAGTCTATGAACACTGGATGGATAACATTCGCGACTGGTGCATCTCCCGCCAGCTCTGGTGGGGCCACAGGATTCCTGTGTACTACGCTCCCGACGGAACGTACACGGCTGCCCGTTCTGAAGACGAGGCCCGGCAGAAACTCGGGATCGCTCCCGAAATGCCCCTGGAACAGGATCACGACGTCCTCGATACCTGGTTCTCTTCGTGGCTGTGGCCGTTCTCGACTCTCGGATGGCCGGATGATACCAAAGACCTCCGCTATTTCAATCCGACCGACACCCTGATCACGGGGCCGGATATTATTTTTTTCTGGGTTGCGCGGATGGTTATGGCAAACATCGAGTTCATGCGCGGAATGCCGGGGAGCGACGGCAAGCCCCGGCAGAAGGAATCGGACCTTGTGCCATTCCGCCACGTATATTTCACGAGCATCATCCGGGATGCGGAGGGCCGCAAGGTGAGCAAGTCCCTGGGGAATTCCCCCGACCCGATCGACGTGATTCAGGAGTACGGCGCGGATGCCCTGCGGTTTACCATTACTTACCTTGCCCCTCTGGGCCAGGACGTTCTGTTCTCAAAGGACAAATGTGAAATCGGGCGCAACTTTGCAAACAAGATCTGGAACGCCGGACGATTTCTCCTGCTCAATAAGAACGAGATCTGGGGAGACGGGGACGTGGACCTTGACAAGCCGTCCCTGGAGCATCTCGATCTGGCCGACCGTTGGATCCTTTCCCGCCTCAATACAACCATTGCAGAATTCGATGCTTCCCTCGATCACTTTCTCGTGAACGACGCAAGCAAGATTTTGTACCGGTTCCTCTGGAATGACTT
>Ga0302046_10004181_pt1 | contig 12854 bp, 8 predicted proteins | sample RVTome_11_FD_200261 | JGI IMG/M metagenome (GOLD analysis project Ga0302046, IMG submission 200261) | Soil microbial communities from uranium-contaminated site in the Upper Colorado River Basin, Wyoming, United States - RVT147D111 (version 2) ...
CGTTGAACCTCGTCGGGGTCGGGTGGGGCCTGCCCTCTCGCGACGGTTGGGCGGTCGACGAGCTGAACCCGCGGGTCATCCTCGCGGGTATCGAAACGCGCTTCTCCGGCGACTGGCATCAGCCCGCGTACCCGCCGTTTCACTACTACCTCCTCGCGGCGACCTACCTCCCGGTTCTCGCCCTGGATCTCGTCGATCCGATGAGCCTCGAAGGACACACCTGGTTCTTCCTCTTCGGCCGCGTTCTCTCCCTCGCGATGGGGATGGGCATCGTGCTCCTCCTCTACCGTCTGGGGCGCGACCTCTTCGATCCGCTTTCGGGCGCCTTCGCCGCAATCGCCATGGCGCTCTCGGCGCCTTTCGTCTACTACGCGAAAACCGCGAACCTCGAGGTCCCGCTCCTCTTCTGGTTCCTGCTCTCGTACTGCTTTTTTCTGCGGCTCGACGCTCGAGGGGAGCTTCGCGACTATCTCGGCTTCACCCTATCGGCGGTCCTCGCGATGGGCACCAAGGACCAGGCGTTCGCGTTCTACGTCCTCCCGCTCGCCGCCTTCGCTCTACTGCGCGCGCGCCGGGAAGGCTCCCTCGTTCGCGTCCTGATCGATCGGCGCATCCTCTTCTCGCTCCTCGCCGGGATCCTGTCGTTTCTCGCGCTGCACAACGTGGTCTTCAACTACCGAGGCTTCCTCCACCACTTCGAGGAGATTCTCTGGGCCCGCGGACACTACCGCCTTTTCGAAGGAACTCTGGCCCATCAATTCACGATGCTGCGGCAGACCCTTCGGCACCTGGGCTTCGCTCTGGGATGGCCGCTCGCGGCGGCGGGCGCCCTGGGTCTCGCCCTGGCGCTGCGAGAGAAGAAATTCCGGCGCTCGACCCTCTGGAGCCTCCTTTTCGGAGCTTCTTACTACCTGTTCTTCATCGTCCCCGTCTTGAGCACGTGGCTCCGCTACGCCTTGCCTCTCGCCGCCGTGCTCTCCCTCTTCGCCGGCCTGGGCTGCTCGCGGTTATGGAGCCGCGGCCTCTGGGCTCGGGCGACTGTGGGAATCGCACTCCTCTACTCCCTCGGTCGGGCGGTCTCCGTCGACGCTTTGCTCCTGGAGGACACGCGCTACCATGCCGAGCGCTGGCTGAGGGCGAACGTTTCTTCCAGCCGGGTGGTGGGATACATGGGCCCGGAGTACTACCTGCCCAGGCTCCACGAGTTTTCGACGAAACGGCTGCGCCCGACGGAGACCGTACTGGATCGCGAGCGCCCGGATCTCCTCGTCGTCAATCCCGACTACGCGTCGCGGTTCGAGCCGGGAACGCGCGAGCACGAGCTCTTCTCCCGTCTGGCCGCCGGCCGGACACGGTACGGCCTCGTCTTTTCCTTGAGGCCCCGTGAAAGCAATCCCCGCTGGTCGCTCCTCGACTTCGAGGGGATCCTGGCGAACATGAGCAAGGTCAGCCCGCCGGTCGAGATTTACGAGCGCGCCGACTGAGCGCTTTTCCGAAGGGACCGCGACGCGCCTACGGCGCTCTCAGGTGACTACCGTATGGCCGCGGCAAGCTCGTTCTGGTTTCATGGAAACATGCCGCAGGTGGTTGGAAGAAGAAAGCGGTGCGGTTGGGTACTACGTTCTCTCGCCACCGCCGACGCGGCGAAGGCCATCGCGGGACGGACCTGCTCGGGGGAGAGGCACGCCGATTTCGCGGCGTCGATGCGTTCTCTTCCTCTCCTTGGCTGTGCTGAGACGTCCTTCGTGGCTGGCTGGCACGGAGACTGGGGAGCGTCTCCGACCTCAGGGGAAAGCGGTAGGCCCTGACAGCGGGGCCTACCGATTCTCTCGGGTTCAGCGCAGGTTGTGCGAGGACCGCTCAGCCGACGACGGCCGGTTCTTCGAAACGGGAGCCGGCCGAAACCAGCTCACCGCACTCGTAGCGTCCCCATAGCGTGTCCTTCAGGCTGCGCTCCACGAGCCCCGAGTAGTCGGGAAAGAGCCGTCGCTCGAGCATCGAGAGGGCTTCGTCGCGGGTGCGGGTCCTCACTCGGCGCGCGTACAGCGCGCAGCAATCCTTGTACGGCTCGATCGAGATGTCATAGGTGCCGATCCGTCGAGCCAGCTCCATGATCTGTTGCTTGTCCATACCCACCAGGGGCCGCAGGACGAGTATCTCGACCGCCTTGTTGGTGGTCACGAGATTGTCGAGGGTCTGAGACGCGACCTGGGCGAGACTGTCCCCGGTCACCAGGGCGGAGGCTCCGATCCGGCGGGCCAGCGCCTGGCCCACACGGAACAGGAAGCGCCGAAAGAGGACCGGCTCGAAACCCGTTTCCCCTCCCGCGAGCGCCAAATCGAAGTGGGTATAGGGCACGACGAACAGGCGCGATTGAAGACTGAAACGGCTCAGCCTACGGGCGATGCGCCCTACGACCGAGGCTTCGAAGTCCCTCTCGCCCACGTGGGTTGCGCTCATGTGGAACCAGTCGACCGAAGCTCCTCGCCTCGCGAGTAGAAACGAAGCCACGGGCGAGTCGATGCCTCCGGAGAGAAGGCTCAGAACGTGCCCGCTCATGCCCACCGGCAGCCCGCCGATGCCCTTGTTTCGCTCGGCGTAGAAGAACAGGGCATCGCCGTAGATATCGACGTAGAACGTCCGATCGGGGGAGTCGAGGTCGACCCGGGACCACGAAGTGCTCGAGCGGATCGCGTCGCCAAGCCAGGTTTCCATCTCCGCCGACTTCAACGGAAAACGCTTGTCGACTCGGTGCACCCGCAAGGCGAAGCTCTTTCCGGGCTGGTAGCGCTCCCGGGCCATTTCCACCAGGACCTCTTCGATCCGAGTTCGATCGAGAGTTCCGCCGGGAAAAACCTCCTCCCGATCGGCCCTTCGAGCGACGGAGAACGAGTCGACTCCCGCGACCTCGGAGACGGCCGCGAGCGCGCGCTCGAGGTCTTCCCCGGCGGGAGCGACGCCCGCTTCCACGGAGAGCTTCGCCCGCGCGCTCGTCACCGGCCACGAGATGGCCCGCCGGTCGAGCTGCCGGCGTAGGTTCGTCCGGAGACGAACCCAGAACTCCCCCTGATTTCGGCCTTTGAGGGTGATCTCCGGCGACCGGACCACGATGTGGACGGGGAGCGCGCCCGCCGATTCGTCCATGAGGCTCAGCTTAGCAGCTTCTTCGTGAGACAATGTCGCCGTCGTCGGAGGAGCCCGGTTCGTGGTTGGGGGTCACGTTTCGTGGCGCGGCCGGGCTTCTTCGGCGGCTCTCAGGCCGGGAAAACCATGCGCCCGGAAACGAAGGTGAGAACCACGGCGACGGTCGAGATCTCCTCGGCTTCGACCTCGCAGGGGTTCCGATCGAGCACGGCGAAGTCCGCCCATTTTCCCGGTCTCAAGCTTCCTCGATTGTCCTCGTCGCCGCTCGCGATGGCGCCCCCCCGGGTGTACGCGAAGAGGGCGTCCTCGACCGAGATTGCTTCGTCCGGGGCTATGCCCACTCCTTCCTGGTCCCGCCGGGTCACCGCCGCCTGGATGCCGAGGAGCGGACGGTCGTCGGGAACTACGGGAGCGTCCGAGCCGAGAGCCACCGTCAGTCCCCCTCTCAGCATCGATCGGATGGGGTAGGTTCGCGCGAGGTAGTCGTCGTTCAAGTAACGGCGGAAGTTCACTCCGAGCGCGTGCAGGAACACCGTCTGCGGGGCGGCCATGGCGCCGATGCGGCGGGCGCGCTCGATCTGGGCGCGATCGGGAAGGCCGAAGTGCTCGAGTCGATGCCCGCGCCCCCCTCGCTCGTGAAGCCGCTCGTAGGCGGAAAGGACGACGTCGATCGCGGCGTCCCCGATGGCGTGGGTGCAGATGCGAAACCCCGCCTGCTGCGCTTCGAGCCCGAGCGAAAAAATCTCCTCTTCGGCGAGGCGGGCAAGGCCTCGCACGGATTGGTGTCGGTACGTCCCATGTAAGGCCGCGGTCGCGCCCGATAGCCCTCCGTCGGCAAACAGCTTCACCGAGTCGAGCCGAAGGGAGTCGGAGAAGTACTTTTCGGGAACGGGAAGCGGGCGGGCGCTCTCCTCCGAGAGCCGCATCGCCATCACGTGAAACCGGTGGGGGAGCTTCCCGTCGCCATCGAGGGCGCGATAGGCCTCGAGGAGCGCCGGGGTCGCTCCGGCCTCGCTCGCGCTCGTGATTCCTTTCGAGAGCTGCTCGTTGCCGGCGGCGAGGACCATCTCTCCGTACTCGGAAACGCTCGGCTCCGGAATGACCGCCTTCAGGAGTCCCATCGCATTCTCTTTCACCAGTCCCGTCGGCTCTCCCGAGGCGTCTCGAGCGACCTCCCCGCCCGGAGGATCGGCCGTCGCTCGGCCGACGCCCCCGAGCGCGAGCGCCCGGCTGTTTCCGACGATCATGTGGCCGCAGGTCCTGGTGAGCGCCACGGGCCGGTTGGGCGCGGCGACGTCCAGATCCCATCTCGTCGGCTGTCGGCCTTCGGCGAGGAACTGCTCGTTGTAGCCGCGGCCCAGGAGCCAGACCCCCTCGGGAAGCTCGCGGTCGCGGCGCCGAACCGATGCTTTCAATTCCTCGAGGCTTTTCGTGGCTCGAAGGTCGAGAATGCCGGTCAGGAGCTGGCCGACTTTCCACACGTGGACGTGGGAGTCGTTGAATCCGGGAACCAGCGTCCGCCCTTCGAGATCGATCCGCTTCGTCTCCGGGCCGGCGAGGTTCTCGACGTCGCGGAGGGAACCGACGGCCTGGATGCGCCCGTCCTTCACGGCGAGCGCCTCCGCCCGCGGAAGAGCGGGGTCCTGAGTCAACAGGATCCCGTTGTAGAAGACGGAGTCGATCACGATTCTTGAGTACTTCGTGAACGGGGATCCGGAAGAACGCAAAGGCGCAAAGGCGCAAAGACGCAAGGAAGAAATCCAAAGGCAAAGGGGATAAGGGGGACGAGAGGAGATAGGCAGTTAAAGGTGGCCAATAGGTCCGGATTCATCTCCCCATCCCCTCCCATCTCCTTATCCCCGTTCTATTTTCTTCTTTGCGCCTTTGCGTCTTTGCGCCTTTGCGTTTTTTCCCCGTATCAAGCCTTCGCCACCGGCTCCTTTGCTTTCTCCATGAGCTCCACCTGGGCGGCGATGGCATCCTCGAGCACGTCGAGACCCTCTTCGTAGAGCGCGTCCTCGGCCGTCAGAGGCGGCATGAGCCGGATGCAGTTGCTGTAGAGGCCCGCGCGAATGAGGATGAGCCCCCGTGCCGCCGCGCGCTTGATGGTGGCGAGGGTCTCCTCGGGCGCCGGCTCCTTCGACTTGCGGTCGCGCACGAACTCGACGAGCTGCATGGCACCGAGGCCGCGAACGTCGCCCACGATCGGGAACCGATCGCGCCACTTCGCGAGCCGCCGCTGAAGGAGTCTTCCGACCTCCGAGGCGCGGGCGAGAAACTCCGGCTTGCGGATGGTCTCGAGGGCCTCGATGGCGGCGGCGCAGGCGAGAGGACTCCCCCCGTAGGTTCCCCCCACTCCGCCGACGTGCGCCGAGTCGAGCACGTCGGCCCGGCCGGTCACGGCGCTGATGGGCATCCCCGCCCCGAGCGATTTCGCGGTGGTGATGAGGTCGGGCACGATCCCGTAGTGCTCGATGGCGAAGAGCTTCCCCGTGCGCCCCATGCCGCACTGGATCTCGTCGGCGATGAGGAGCATCCCGTGCTGGTCGCAGAGCGCCCGCAAGCGCTCGAGAAACGGAGCGGGAACCGGAAGAAATCCCGCCTCCCCCTGCACCGGCTCGATCAAAACCGCGGCCACCGCGGAGGGATCGACTTGAGAGACGAAGTTGTGGTCGAGCTGGCGGAGACACTCCTCCAGGTATTGATCCTCGGTGAAGAGCGAAGCTCGGCGGTAGAGGTTCGGCGCCGGGAACCGGTAGATCTCCGGCGCGAAGGGGCCGAAGCCCTTCTTGAAGAGGTTGTACTTGCTCGTCAGGCTCAGCGTGAGGAGAGTTCTTCCGTGGTAGGCGCCCTCGAACACCACGATCGCCTGCCGCTTGGTGAAGGCACGGGCGAGCTTCACCGCGTTCTCCACCGCTTCGGCGCCGCTGTTCGCGAGAACGGTTTTCTTGGGAAAAGCCCCGGGGGCGACGGAGTTCAGGAGCTCGGCGAGCCGCACGTAGGGCTCGTAGGTCCCCACCAGGGCGCACATGTGGATGAGCTTCGACGCCTGCTCGGTCATCGCCCGGGTCACGTTCTCGGGACAGTGGCCGACGGCGAGCATGCCGATCCCGCCGGCGAAGTCGATGAACGTGTTCCCATCGACGTCTTCGACCAGCGCTCCCTGGGCGCGCGCAACCACGACGTCCGTCGCCCGGGCGACGCCCGAAGAGACGGCGCGCGCTCTGCGCTCGAGTAAGCTCTTGGCTTTCGGTCCGGGAATCTCGGTCTTGATCTGTACGTAGGGCATGGGTTTTCTCACTCGAAGGGAACGTCCTTCTCGGCGGCGAGCACGAGGAGGACGCCGTAGTTGTCGCACACGGGATCGTTCAGGTAGTCGGGAAGGAGTCCGCGCGGCTCGAAACCGACGCTCATCTGGGCGGAGATGGTGGGGTCGGTCCGTTCTCCGCCGAGGAGAGAATCGTAGTAGTTCTGGGCGGACGTCTCTTCCTTGAGAGCGCCGTAGCCGCGGAGCATGCCCACCGTGACCTGCCCCTTCAGCCCCAGCGCCCGCACCGTGAGATGGCGCGCGGCGTAGAGGCCGCGGGCGATACCGCGCCGTCGATAGTCGGGATGGGTCCCGATATCGGCGCCGTAGAGCCAGTCGCCCTCGGGCTGGTGCGAGGTGAGCCAGCCGCCCTGGATGACGTCCGCGAACTTGTGCTCCACGTGCGAGAAGTCGAAGTGCATGCGGATGGTGCTGGTCATGCCGACGACCTTGTCCCCATCGAGAGCCACGAACTGCCCCTCGGCAAAGAGCTCGATGTGCTTGCCGTAATGGGCGCTCTTGAACCGCTGGTCATCGTCGAGCGTGGGGAAGCAGAGGATCTGCAGCTCCTCGAGACCCGGGGCATGCTCCTTGCGGGTGGAGGCGATCTTGATTCCACTCGAAAGGACCTTCTCCACGGCGCTACTGCTCCCCGGCGAGGCGGTAGGCCTGGCGGGCGTACTCGCTCACCATGCGCTCGGTGTTGAAGAAAGAGCCGTTGAGCGCCACCGCGTGTCGCATTACCTCGAGATAGGCGGCGCGGTCGCGATAGTAGAGGGGAAGGATCACGCTCTCGAGCTTCCGGTACAGGTTGTCGGCGTCCTTTTGTCCGTCCGGCACCGACGGCAGCGCCGGCTGGTCGCCGATGGACCATCCGGTGACCCCCTCGATGTGGCCCTCGATCCACCAGCCGTCGAGAATGCTCAAGCTGGGGACGCCGTTCACCGCGGCCTTCATGCCGCTCGTGCCCGAGGCCTCGAGCGGCGCCTCGGGCGTATTCAACCACAGATCGACGCCCGAGGTGAGGCGTCCCGCCAGTGAAACGCCGTAGTCCTCCAGGTAAACGAGCTCGATTTTCGGCGATAGCTTCTTTCGCGCTGCGAAGATCTCCCGGATGATCTCTTTACCCCGATCGTCCTGGGGGTGGGCCTTGCCGGCGTAGATGATCTGAAGCGGCCCGTGCGTTTCCGCCATCCGGTTCAAACGCTCCACGTCGTGCAGCAGAAGCCCGGCGCGCTTGTAGGCCGTCGAGCGCCGCGCGAAACCGATGGTGAAACGATCCGGATCGAGCTCCCGGCCCAGGTCGGCGAGGACCCGGTCCAGGAGAGTCCGCTTCGCTTCACGATGAGCCTCCTCGATCTCCTCCAGGGGAACGTAGGTCACGTACCGCAAGCTCTGATTGTCCTCCCGCCAGCCGGGCACGTGCCGGTCGAAGAGCCTCTGCCATGAGGGCGCGGCCCAGGTCGCGGAATGGACGCCGTTGGTGATGGCTCGGACGTCGACTTTCCCGAACATGCCGCGGGTGACCTCTCCATGTCGGCGCGCGACTCCGTTCACGAATCGGCTGTGCAGCAGCGCGAGCTCCGTCAGGTTGATCTCGTCGCCGGGGTAGAGCTTATCGAGCGTCTGGAACAAATCGGGGGACAGCACCTGTTTCACCAGGTCCTTGGGAAAGCGGTCGTGGCCCGCGGAAACCGGCGTGTGGGTGGTGAACACGCACTGGTTCTTGACCCGATTGACGTCGTCGGTCGAGGGGTCGGTCCGCCCCGCGTGTCGGGCCAGCTGTCCCATGAGCTCGAGCGTCAGGAGGCTCGAGTGCCCCTCGTTCATGTGGTAGGTCTCGAGCCCTTCGTAACCGAGAGCCCTCAGCATCCTGAGCCCGCCAATCCCGAGGATGCACTCCTGGCTGAGGCGGTAACGTTTGTCTCCGCCGTATAGATGATCGGTCAACCGCCTTTCGGTTTCGCCGTTCTCGGGCAGATCGCTGTCGAGGAAGTAGACCGGAATCGTCGCTCCGAGGACGCCCTCGAGCACGCGACGCCAGCACCGGAGGATGACCGGCTTGCCTTCGACCTCCACCTGGACCCGCGGCGTCAACTCTGCGAGGTGATCCTCGACCCTCCAGCCATCGGATTCCTCCGTCTGGAAACCGTCGGAATCGAGGCGCTGCCGGAAGTAGCCCTTTCGATGCAGAAGCGTCACCGCCGCCATCGGGAGACCCCAGTCCGCCGCCGCTCGGAGCGTGTCTCCGGCGAGGACGCCGAGCCCGCCGGAGTACGTGGGCATCTCCTCCATCAGGCCGATTTCCATCGAAAAGTAAGCGATCGTGACGTCCGACAAAATGTCGTTTCTCCTCTCCTGGAGCCCGCGCAAACCATTCAGGGTAACACAAGAGACACAATCGGCGCTTCGCTGTAAGTTGATGGAAAGGCAGTGGGAAGGGCGTTACAATATTTGCAACAGCACCGAGAGGAAGGATTTTGAATGGAGCTCTACCTCGTGCGGCACGGTGAAGCCGAGCCCAACGTTCCCGACAGCGCCGGGGGACCGGCTCTCACGGAAGGCGGCCTTGCCCACGCGAGGCGCTGCGCGGATTTCGCGGCCAGGCTCGGCGTGCGGGTGGCGGAAATCCGGCACTCGGACCGGCTTCGCGCCATCCAGACCGCTCAGGAGTTCGAGCGCGCTCTCGGCGCTCCTCGGCGCCAGCTTCCCGGGCTCGGTCCCGACGACGACATCAATCCCCTGCGGCGCGAGGCCGCGGGCCTCCAGCAGAACGTGATGGTCGTGGGGCACTTGCCCTATCTCAATCGGATTGCGGGAGCGCTCCTCGCGCAGGACGAGAGCATGCCGGTGGTGGTGTTCCACCCCGCTTCCCTGATACGGCTGGATCGGAGAGACGACGCCCGTTGGAGCCTTCAGCTCGTGATGCCTACGGGCGTCATGCCCTGAACCGGACCCCGCCGCCTATTCCGGGGCCCACACACGGAGGCTTCCGTCGGCTAGGCCCGCGACCACCAGGGGCTCCTCGCCCGTAGCGACGACACTCGCGAAGACCTCGCCCTTCGCCCCCCAGAGCGTCGTGCGCTGGGCCCCCGTGGCCACGTCCCACAGGATGAGTGCGTGGTCCATCGCGACGCTCGCGATCGAAACACCCTGCGGAAAGTAGGAGAGCGCCGACACCGCTTTCCGATGCGCGGTCAGGACGCGATGCTCCTCCTTGCGGTTGAGATCGAAGATTCGAATCGTGCCGTCGCGGCCCCCGGTCGCGACCTGACTCCCGTCAGGAGAAATCACGACGGTGGAGAGCGGCACCTCGTGGCCGCGGAGCGTCGCTATGAGTCTCCCGCTCTTGACCTCGTGGACTCGCAAGATGCGGTTGGTTTGCCCGGTGATGATGAGGCTCCCGTCGCGGGAGTAAGCGAGACAGGTGACCCCCGAGGGCTCGCGGATGAGCCGCCTTTGCGGCTCGCCCTGGCGGAGCTGCGAAAGCTCCCATAGCTTCAGCGTGGAGTCGAGCCCGCCGGAGGCGAGCGTCAGTCCGTCGGGCGCGAACGCGAGCCCGCCTACCGACGCGTCGTGCCGGGCCCTCGCCAGGACCTCCTGGCCGGTGTCGAGACTCCACAGGTGGATGTTCCCATCCACGTGGCCGGAGGCGAGAAAAGCGCCGTCGGGCGAGAACGCGAGTGAGGTGACGAGCGCTTCGTGGCCCGCGCGCTGATGGATGGCGGTCCGGAAGCTCGCGAGCCTCCGGCGCGAGTCGACATCCCAGAGCCTCACCGAGCCGTCGACGCCGCCGGCCGCGACCAGCCCCGGCTTCGGACCGGCGGCGAGCACCTGGATTCCCGGCGGCTCCCCGAACGTCGCGACTTCCTTGAAAGCTTGCTCCGGCCGCACCCGCGCGTAGCGGTAGGTCTGCGGCTTCAACGATCCCGTGAGAACCCGCCCGGGTCGCGGAGGCCTCACCAGAAGCCCCTTGAGCTCGAGCGCGGGAGCGAAGCCCGGGGAGACGGCGAGGACGTCGTCCACGATGCGGAGCGCCTCGCTGCGCTCGCCCGCGGTCAAGGCCATGCGGGCCTCGTCCACCCAGCGGGCGGCGTCGAACTTGTTGCGGCCCGGCTCCCGCTCGTGAACCACGGTCGGCTGGGACTGCATCGTGCGGAGCGCTCGCTCGATCTCCTGGACGAGGTCGACAACCGAGCGATGGGAAGGCTCGAGGGCCTGCGCGCGCCGCGCGGCTTCGAGCGCCCGCTGCGGCTGTCCCTGGGAGAGAAGGCTCTTCGCGAGATCCAGGTTGGTCGAGTACCCGCGGGACCTCGCTTCCCCCGAAAGCTCGGTGGTGAGCGCTGGAGCTCCCATCACCTTCTCGAGCGTTCGGGACAAGTGAGCGAGGTCGCGAAACCGCTGGTCGGGATTCTTCTGGAGGACGCGCTCCACCACCTGGACCAGTCTGGGCGGGAGCCCCAGCTTCCGATCGTCGAGGGGCGGCGGCGGGGAATGCACGATCTGGTAGACGAGCCCCGGGATGGTGGTCGCGGTGAAGGGCCGCTCGCCGCTCAGAAGCTCGTAGAGGATCACTCCCACCGCCCACATGTCCGCGCGATGATCGACCACCTCGCTCGAGATCTGCTCCGGCGCCATGTAGTTCGGCGTTCCCATGACGAGACCGGTCTTGGTCTTGATGGTCGAGCCTTCCCCGAGCGCGATGCCGAAGTCCAGGATCTTCGCGGTGCCGCTCGGGAGCACCTGGATGTTGCCGGGCTTCACGTCCCGGTGAATGACTCCCCGTTTGTGCGCGTAATCGAGCCCCCGGCAGATCTGGGTGATGACGTTGACGCGGTCCTCGAGCCGCTCGGGTTTCTTCTCCTCCATCAACTGCGCCAGGCTGGTGCCCTCGAGAAGCTCCATCACGATGTAGGGAGAGCCCTCGCCTTCGAGCTCGCCGAAATCGAAGATGGTGACGATGTTCGGATGCTGGAGGTTCGCCGCCGACTTCGCCTCGCGCTGGAAGCGGCCGCGCATCTCCTCCTCGATGAGGAGCTCCTCCGACATCATCTTGACCGCGACCAGGCGATCGAGCCTCGGGTCGCGGGCCTTGTAGACCGTCCCCATGGCCCCGCGGCCGAGCTCCGCCAGGATCTCGTATTTTCCGATCCGGGATGGAGGAGGAGGCATAATGCTCTGGTTTCAGACGGGTTTCAACGCGCGCCAGCGACGATTTCATTGTATCACTCGGGTCCGATGGCGGACCCGTGAGGAGAGCCAGAGATGGGTGAGAGAATCGACGCCTTCAACCAATTCCGCTCCCAGATGAACGAGTCCATCCTGGGAAAAGGAACGCTGCAGACCAAGCGCTTCTTCAACCTGGACGGAGCCGTCTACGAGGACGGAGCCCTGTTGTTGCGTTAACCAAGGAGCTCCTGGGCCTTACCGCCTCGATGGTCCTGAGGTGCAACGATTGCATCACGTACCACATCCTTCTGTGATTTTCGTAGGCTTTGCGTCTCCAAGTCCTTTATAACGATCATCAAAAGTACGTTCGCAGTCCTCTAGCTCCAATAGAAACAGGAAAATTAGTTTCATCGGCTAGAGTCTCGATAACCAACACCTCGCACGGTTCCGAAGCATCGATCATGTTCGACGTTCCCCAATCCTCGAAGTCCATGAAACCCATTCCCACGAAAAAGCAGATTTCTTTCGAAGGCATGGATCGAACCCACGTAGCCCCGAAGCGTGGGATGGGTGTGGCCGTTGGAAGGCTACATTCATCGGTGAGCTATGCCGTCGTGTATCTGGTATCTATTCAGAATGCAATCGCTGGATATTCAACTGAAGGGGATGGCGGCGCGAGCGCCCCGATTTGCTGTTGATGCGCCGGGACATTGAGATTAGCCTACCGATGTGGGTAGAAAGCGTCGCCAACCAAAGACAGCTATGCCCAAAGCCTCCACCGACGAAGTAGCATCGCCAACCGTAGCAGAGGAACCCAGACCAGAAAACAAGGAAGTTAGTGATACTGAGCAGCTGCCCAAATCGGATTTCAATAGAACACTTTCTGTTGCCAGTTTTGTAATCTCTCTCATCGCGCTCGTAACTTCCTTTTATGTTGGATATGGTCAACTGGTTGTTGCTGAGAGAGCAGCAGACATTGCTGACGACACATTATTGCTGTCACAAAGGGCTTGGATATCCATTCAGGACTTCGACTATGACCTCGAAGATGACGAGCATTACCTTCGATTTTTTTTGCGAATAGTGGTAATCGCCCAGCCACTTTGAACCTGTACGAATGGGGCTTTGTTAGGGGTGGTTTGCCGGACGCGCCAGGCTACGACAGAAAAGAACCCTTAGGCGGGATGCAGGTGAGTCCAGGGCAACGGCTTAGCCACAATATTTCCAACCTGGC
>Ga0302046_10004183_pt1 | contig 12851 bp, 13 predicted proteins | sample RVTome_11_FD_200261 | JGI IMG/M metagenome (GOLD analysis project Ga0302046, IMG submission 200261) | Soil microbial communities from uranium-contaminated site in the Upper Colorado River Basin, Wyoming, United States - RVT147D111 (version 2) ...
GGCGCCGTACTACGAGCGCGTGCTGACGGCCGCCGCGACGCTCTTGGTGGAGAAGGGCGTCGTCACCCACGCCGAGCTCGAGGCGCGGGCGGGCGGTCCCTTTCCCCTCGCGCGCCCGGTGGCCGAGCGCGCGCCCGCCGACGTGCCGGCCCCGGTGCACGGCCGCTTCGCCGTCGGCGACCGCGTGCGCGTCCGCGACATCCGGCCGGCGGGCCACACCCGCGTGCCGCGCTACGTGCGCGGCAAGTCCGGCGCCGTCCTCCACGTGGCGCCGGCGTTCTCGTTTCCCGACGCCGCCGCGCACGGCCTCGCGCCGCGCGCCGAGCCGACCTACCACGTGCGCTTCGCGGCCCGCGACCTCTGGGGCGATGCGGCCGAAGACCACGCCTCGGTCGTCGTCGACCTCTGGGAGACGTACCTGGAGGCCTCGTGAGCGGCCGCCGCCGTCCACCCGAGCCCGCCCCCGTCGCGGCGCGTGTGCGCGGCCTCGAGGAGGCGCTCGCGGCCGAGGGCAAGCTCGGCCCTCCGGGCTTCCTCGACTCCGTCGAGGCCGACGTCGAGAAGGCCTTCGACTGGCGGAACGGCGCGCGCGTGGTCGCGCGTGCCTGGGTCGACCCCGCCTACCGCGCGCGCCTCCTCGCCGACGGCACCGCGGCCTGCGCCGAGCTCGGCTACCAGGGGCCGCAGGGCGAGTACATCGTCGTCCTCGAGGACACCCCGGATCTCCACCACGTGATCGTCTGCACGCAGTGCTCGTGCACCGCGTGGCCGGTGCTCGGCCTGCCGCCCGATTGGTACAAGAGTCCGGAGTACCGCGCGCGCGTCGCGCGCGAGCCGCGGCGCGTGCTGCACGAGATGGGCCTCGACCTGCCCGCCGAGGTCGAGGTGCGCGTCTGGGACACGACCGCCGAGACCCGCTACATGGTCCTGCCGCTCCGTCCCGCCGTGACCGAGGGCTGGAGCGAGGACGAGCTCGCGGCGATCGTCACCCGCGAGGCGATGATCGGCGTCGCGCGCCTCTGAAGCTGCCCCGTCACCCGCGGCGAGATCACCTTGCGGATCGCCCGGCGCTCCGCCGCGATCTCGTCGACCTCGCCCGAATGGACGCGGTCGTGCAAACGCTCGCTCTCGCCGCGGTCGGCCGGGTGCACGAGCTCGGTCACGACCCGGCCGAGGAGCTCTTCCTCGGCATAGCCGAGCATGGCGCAGATGGCGCGATTGGCGCGCTGGATGCGCACGTCGGGCCCGAGGAGCAGGATGCCCATCGGCGCGTGCTCGAACGCGTGCCGGAAACCCTCCTCGCTCCCGCGGAGCGTCGCTTCGGCCCGGCTCCGCTCGGTTTCGTCGGCGCCGACGGTCGATGGGGTGTCGCGCGATGCTCGCACGCGAAGGTCTCGGCGGGGATGCGGGATTCTTCCCGCCTCGCCCCGCCGGGGTCAATGCGCGCGAGGTGATCCGGCAGTACGCGCCTTTCGCGGTCGCGACAATACTCCCTCGGTGGTCGACCCGAAGGAGCACGGCTGAGGTCAGCTGCGACCGGGCGGTCCGCGATTGGCAGACCTGGCGCTTCAGTTGTAGAAACGTCGGGCGCCATTGAACCACGCGCGCCGAAGGAGGCATCCATGACGAAGCGTCCGGTCTGGCTGGTCGTCCTCGCGATCCTCGCCGCCGCGGAGCTCGCCGACGCGCGCATCACGATCCGCCCGCGCGCGCAGTCCGACGCCTTCTCCTTTCACGCCAACTACTCGCAGGAGCCGTTCGATCCGGCCACCGACTTCGGGATCGAGGTCTACAACTGTCCGAGCGGGTCGATGCCGATCCTCGTCGCCGACCGCGAGCCCCTGATCATCTGCGATCCCGCCGCGGCGGCGGGTCCGACGCTCGCCGAGCTCGTGTACGCCGCCGAGCTGCCGGGCGGAAGCTGCGTCGACCGCGGCCGCTCCTGCTACTACCGCGATTCCGACGTCGACGAGTCGAATCCCGGCGTGTCGTACGTGCGCGTCCAGTATGCGCGTCGCGGCCGCGGCAACCGCGTGTGGCTGGATGCGTTCGGCGACTTCTCGGCCGGGGATCAGGCCAACATGCTCCTGCTGATCACGATCGACGGCCGTCCGCGGGCTGTGCTCGAGGGCACCTTCCGGCCGCTCCGGAACGGCGGCTGGGTCAGTGCCTTTTGACCGGCGGCGAGAGAGCGGCAATCGTTCCTATCGCCTGCGCCTGCACCGAACCAGTCGGGTCACGGCGCCGCCATTCGCGAGGACAGCTCCGGCGCCAATCGCTCGAAATCCGCTACGTTCAGGGTGCAGATGCGCTCGACGTCCGCCTTCGCGGCACAGGCCAGCAGCAGAGCGTCGTAGATCGCGCCACCGGCGATGCCGCTGCCGGGTGCCTTCCTCACAAGCGCCGCATAGTCCGAACCGGAGAGCGTCTGGACGCTGAAATGCGCCACGACGTTGTCCGTCACCATCCGGGAGGCCTCGGTCGGCGTGATCCGGGGGACCACGGGAAGACGCGTGAGCACCGCATAGAGCTCCGCAAGGGTGTGGGCAGCGACCACGCCCTCCACCTTGCCATCGACCACCTGCTGCACGAGGCTACGTGCCCGAGCGTGGTGTTCATGCGACGCGACGAACGCGGCGACGAGCACGGAGGTATCGCAGAAGACCTTCACGGTGCCGTCAGCCGCGGGAGCGACGTTCCAGTGCGTCGAGGCGCTCATCGCGAGAACGGCGAACGGCATCCTTGAGCGGCGCCTGGGCCGTGCCCTGGTGGATCCAAAGGCCGGACTCCTGGACGAGCGCTGGAACCGCGTCGACCGGCCTGAGCTCGAGTGCGCCTCCCCGAGTGGCGAGCTCGAGCTGGCTTCCGGCGCGAAGCCCGAGCTGTTCGCGCACCTTCTTTGGCAACACGATGCGACCCGCACCGTCGATGGAGACGACCATACCCATGGCACGTGAAAATGCCATACCCAGTGGAAGATGGCAATGGATAATGGCTTCCCGCAAGCTACGGGCGCTGTCCGTTAACCCGAGTCGCGAGATCATCGCACCCAGGTTGCGAACACTCGGCAAAACGCCTCTTTTGCGGCTTCGAGGTCGTTCCTCGAGAGCCGGCCGATCGTCTTGTCGATGAGCTCGTGGTCGACCGTGGCCATCTTGGCCAGGCGAAGCAGGCTGTCCGCGGGCGTCGGAAGCTGCTCCACGCGATCTATGGCATGTTCAGAACGAACACCGACTTCATGGCCGAGAGATTCTATGCCACCGGCCGGTCAGCCAGGGGCATAGCGCGCGACGAGCTTCAGGCGCGCCATTCGGGCGAAGTCCTCGTCGAGCGACCAGACCGGGGCCCGGCGTTCCGCGGCGAGCGCGGCGATGAGGAGATCGGCGAATCCGAACCGATCGCCTGCCGTGCCGGCTCGTTCGACCCACTCGTCGACGAGACCCCAGGTCGTGTCGGTGGGCACGAGCAGCGGCAACGCCGAGAGCACACGGCGCAACACGGGTCGATCGTGCCGGGATGCACCGACGAGGAGCTCGATACGAACGGGCACCACGAGCGCGACCTCGTCGCCATCGAGGAGATGCTGGAGATGCCGAGCCTCGGAGCTCGTGGCGCGACGCAATGCCGTGATCCACACCGAGGTGTCGACGACGATCACGAGCGACGCCGCGGGCGGCGGCGGGAGCGGGGGATGTCGAGCTCGAGATGCACCGAGCCCATGAGCGCCTTCAACTCCTCGATGCGCTTGCGCCGGATCAGCTCTCGGAGAGACAGGACGATGGTGTCGGTCTTCGACTTGAACCCGAGCAGGCGGCGTGCCTCCTCGATGAGCGGCTCGGGGATGTCGAGCGTCGTCCGCATACGCGTAACCCTACTGCATATGCTTTCATACGTCCAGTATCCGCCATCAGGCGCATACTGTTGCACCATGTGCAGGTCGGTGCCGGCGCCTCAGATCGCGCGTGTGCGTCCCTCCCAGTAGGGGTCGCGGAGCTTCCGCTTGTAGAGCTTGCCGTTCGGGTCGCGCGGCATCTCGTCGATGAAGTCGATCGACTTCGGGATCTTGAACTTGGCGATGCGCTCCCGGCAGAAGGCGGTGATCTCCTCGGCGAGCGCGGGGCCGGCCTCGACCCCGGGGGCGGGCTCGATCACGGCCTTCACCTGCTCGCCCCAGTCCTCGTCGGGGATGCCGAAGACGGCGGCGTCGCCGACCTTCGGGTGGGTGAGGAGCACGGACTCGATCTCCGACGGGTAGATGTTGGCGCCGCCCGAGATGATCATGTCGATCTTGCGGTCGCAGAGGAACAGGAAGCCGTCCTCGTTCAGGTAGCCGACGTCGCCGACCGTGAAGAAGCCGTCGCGGCGGTTGGCGTCGGTCTTCTTCTTGTCGCCGTGGTACTCGAAGTCCTGGGTGCCGAGCTTCATGTAGACAGTGCCCGGCGTGCCGGCGGGCTGCGGGTTGCCGTCGTCGTCGAGGATGCGGATCTCCGAGGTCGGCCACGCGCTGCCGACCGTGCCCGGATACTGGAGCCACTGCTCGGGGGTGACGAGCGTGCCACCGCCCTCGCTCGCGGCATAGTACTCGTAGATCACCGGGCCCCACCACTCGAGCATGCGGCGCTTGACGTCGACCGGGCAGGGCGCGGCGGCGTGCACCATGTGGCGGGTCGAGGAGACGTCGTGGCGCCCCTTGACCTCGTCGGGCAGCGCCAGCAGGCGGTGGAACTGCGTCGGCACCATGTGGCTGGTGGTGACCTTGTGGCGCGCGATCGCCTGCAGGGAGCTCTCGGGCGTCCACTTGTCCATCAGGACGACGGTGTGGCCGAAGTGCAGCGAGCAGCCCGCGAAGACCAGCACCGCGGTGTGGTAGAGCGGCGAGCCGACCAAGTGCACGCCGTCGCCGTTCGGCTGGATGCCGAACATCGCGAGGAAGAGCGAGAAGAACGCCGCGACGTCGTCGGGAGGCATCTCGATCAGCTTCCGGCGCACGCCCTTCGGCCGGCCGGTGGTGCCGGAGGTGTAGTTCATCACCTGGCCGGCGCTGCGGTCGGCGGGCGCGTCGGCGGGCTGGCCGCGCTTCAAGTCGGCGTAGGGCCGGAAGCCCTCGATCGCGCCGACCGCGAAGCGCGCCGCCGGCGGCAGCTCGGCCTCGTCGGCGGCGGCCCGGCAGGCGGCGGCGAAGCGCGCGTCGGCGACGAACGCCTTGGCGCCGCAGTCGCGCAGGATGTAGGCGATCTCGGGCGCGGCGAGGTGGTGATTGATCGGGACCAGGTACCAGCCCGCCTGCGTCGCGGCGAGGTAGACCTCGAGCATCGGCGCGCCGTTCGGCAGCACGGTCGCGAGCGCGTCGCTGCGCTCGAGGCCGAGGGCGCGGAGACCGTGGACGACGCGGTTCGCGTCGGCGAGGAGGTCGCCGGCCGCGATCTCGCGGCCGTCGGGCTCGACCAGCGCCAGGTGGGAGGGATCGGCCGCCGCCAGCTTCCAGAATCCGAGCTCGCTCATGGGGGGGCTCCATACACCATCCCGCCGGGCGCGTGTAGCGCGGCGCCCGCTCGTCGACGCGCCGCTCAGTCGCGCGCGAGCGGCGGGCAGCGTGTCGCGATCGGACGGCGGCGGACCAGGCTCGGGATCGCGCCCAGCTCCGGGCAGCCCGCGTAGCCGGTGAGGCCGGCGACCACGAACGAGGCCCCGAACCAGCCGGCGACGAGCGCGAGCGGCCAGAGCACGGCCCAGCCGCAGAGCGCCTCGGCGACGAGCACGCCGGTCACGGCGAGCAAGCCGAGCCCGACGCGCAGCCGCGCGCGCCGCGCCGCCCGTCCGAGCGCGGCCGGCGCGCCGGGCGCGGCAGCCGCGCCGCAGCCCTTCGCCGCCACCGCGCGGTACGCGCCGAGGCCGGCCGCGAGCGCCGCGAGCGGCCAGACGAGCGGCGTGACGGCCGCCGCCATGCAGGCGAGGCCGCACGCGCCGGCGATCGTGGCCGGCCCCGTCCAGGCGCGGGCCGCCTGGCGGGCGGGCGCCCCGCCTCCACATGAGCTGCTCGAGCAGGATTCCGCCATCGTCTCCGTCCTTTCCGGCGCCGGCCGCGGTCGGGTTGTGCCGGCGACGTCGCACACGCTAGGACTTCAAGCGCACTTGAGGTCAAGGGGGGACGAGGCCATGGCCGACTGGACCATCGGCGAGGTTGCGGGACGGGCCGGTCTCAGGCCCTCCGCCATCCGCTACTACGAGACCGCGGGCCTCCTGCCGACGCCGCTCCGGCGCGCCGGCCGGCGGATCTACGACGAGGCGGTGCTCCGGCGGCTGGCGCTGATCGCCCTCGCCCAGCGGGCCGGCTTCACCGTGCGCGAGGTGCGGACCCTGCTGCACGGCTTCGCCCCGCGGACGGCGCCCCCGGCACGCTGGCGGACGCTGACCGAGCGCAAGCTCGCGGAGCTCGAGGCGCGCGTGCGCGAGGCCCGCGCCATGCAGGCGGTGATCCGCCGCCTGCGGGCGTGCGCCTGCCCGACGCTCGAGGACTGCGGGCGCGCGCTGACGGCGGCGCGGACGCCTACTGGATCAGCTCCGCCAGCATCCGCACGGTCGCGAGGTCGCGCGCGCCGCTCAGGATCGTCGTGACCGGGCTCGCCTCCCACGCCTGCAGGCGGTCGCGGATGCGCTCGCGCGAGCCGACCAGCGCGATCTCGTCGGCGAGCTCGTCGGGCACGGCGGCGACGGCCTCCTCGCGCTTGCCCGCGAGGAAGAGCTCCTGCACCTTGCGCGCCGCCTCCTCGAAGCCCATGCGGCCGATCAGGTTGGCGTGGAAGTTGTGCTCCTTGGCGCCCATGCCGCCGATGTAGAAGCCAAGCATCCACTTGACCGGAAGGAGCGCGGCCGCGACGTCGTCGTTCACCACCACCTGCACGGTGCAGGCGATCTCGAAGCCGGGCTTGGCGTGGCGGAGCGCGTCCGCGTACAGCGCCGGCGAGCGGTAGGGCGAGAAGAAGAGCGGCAGCCAGCCGTCGCAGCGCTCGGCGGCGAGCGCGACGTTCTTCGGGCCCTCGGCGCCGAGGTAGAGCGGGATCTCGCGGCGGAGCGGCTTCTGGATGAGCTTCAGCGGCTTCCCGAGCCCGGCGCCGCCGGGGTACGGAAGCCGGTAGTGCCGGCCCGCGTAGGTGACCGGTCCCTCGCGCCGCACCATGGCGCGGAAGAGGTCGATGAACTCGCGCGTGCGCTCGAGCGGACGCGGAAAGGGCTGTCCGTACCAGCCCTCCACCACCTGCGGGCCGGAGACCCCGATCCCGAGCAGCAGGCGGCCGCCCGAGAGCTGGTCGATCGTCGCCGCCGTCATCGCCGCGCACGCCGGGGTGCGGGCGGAGATCTGCATGATGGCGGTGCCGAGCTTGATGCGCGCGGTGCGGGCGCCGATCCAGCAGAGCGGCGAGAACACGTCCGAGCCGTAGGCCTCGGCGGTCCACGCCGAGTCGTAGCCGAGACGCTCGGCCTCGACGACGAGGTCGGTGGGGTCCCAGGGGTCGGGCATCCAGTAGCCGAGCATCAAGCCGAGGCGCATCGATCGCTCCTTCGCGTTCGGAAATCGTATCGGGGGACGTGTGCCGCCGGCGCCGGGACGCCGCGCCGCGGGGGCGCACTGTGCCACGTCCGCCGCGCCGGTTGAAGCGCTCGACGCGGTCGATTTTGGGCGCCGCGCGGCTCCGGACCGTATGCTACCGTGACGCCGTGCCGCTCGTGCGCTGCGCCCTCGCGACCCTCTCCCGCGTGCCCCCGGCGGAGTCCGTGACCACGGTGCGGCCGGCGGTCGAGGTCGATCCGCGCGACGTCGGGGTCGCGCCCGAGGCCGTCCGGCGCATGTGGGCGGCGGTGGAGCGCCTCTACGGGAGCGGCATCCATCCCGCCATCGCACTCTGCGTCCGGCGCCACGGCCAGGTGCTGCTCGACCGCGCGATCGGCCACGCCGCCGGCAACGGGCCGACCGACCCGGAGGACGCGCCGCGCACGCTCGCCACCCCGGACACGCCCTTCGGCCTGCTCTCCGCCACCAAGGCGGTGACCGCGATGGTCGTCCACCTCCTCGACCAGTGGAACATGCTGCGGCTCGACGATCCGGTCTGCGAGTACATCCCGGGCTTCGGCGTGCGTGGCAAGCGCTGGATCACCATCCGCCACGTGCTCACGCACCGCGCCGGCCTGCCGCAGCCGCCCCGCGAAGCCCTCGACCTCGGCCTGCTCGACGACCCCGAGGCGATCGTGCGCGTGCTGTGCGCGATGCCGCTCGCGTCGCGCCCGGGACGCCAGCTCGCCTACCACGCGATCTCGGGCGGCTTCATCCTCGGCGAGGTGGTGCGGCGGGTGACCGGCGTCAGCATCCGTGCCGTCCACGACGCCGCGGTGCGCCGGCCCCTCGGGCTACGCTGGATGCGCTACGGCATTCCGGCGCGCGATCTGCCGGCGGTGGCGGTGAACCACTTCACGGGCTTCCCGGCGCTGCCGCCGATCTCGCTCGCGCTCCGCCGCGCGCTCGGCGTCGACTTCTACGAGGCCATCGACATCTCCAACGACCCGCGCTTCCTGACCGGCGTCGTGCCCGCCGCCAGCATGGTCGCGACCGCCGACGAGCTCTGCCGCTACTTCCAGCTCCTCCTGAACGACGGCGTCCTCGGCGGCGTGCGCGTCTTCGAGCCGCGGACGGTGCGGCGCGCCACCGCCGAGCAGTCGTACCTGGAGTTCGACCTTACGCTCGGGGTGCCGCTGCGCTACGGCATGGGCTTCATGCTCGGCGGCCGCTACCTGAGCTTCTTCGGCCCCGACACGCCGCACGCCTTCGGCCACCTCGGCCTCACCAACGTCGTCGCCTGGGCCGACCCCGAGCGCCAGGTGGCGGTGGCGCTGCTCACCAGCGGCAAGCCGCTCTTCCACCCGGCGCTCTACCACGCGTGGAATCTCCTGCGGCAGATCGGCCAGGGCTGTCCGAAGGTGAGCGACGGGGCCGGCGGCCGCCCGCGCGCCGGCGGCCCGCCGATGCCGTGAGGGAACGCGCGTTGCTCGGGCCGGAGTGATACTCTCGTATCACTTTTCATGAAGACCGAGATCGTCACGGCACTCAAGCGCCGCGCGACGCGTATTCTGGCGGACCTGCAGGAGAGCAAGGAGCCGATGCTGATCACCGAGCGCGGCAAGCCCACCGCATACCTCGTCGATGCCCGGTCGTTCGAGCTGATGCAGGATCGCATGACGATCCTCGAGGGCATCGCCCGTGGTGAGCGCGCCGTCCTCGAGCGGCGGACGGTGACGCCGGCCGAGGCCAAGCGCCGCATGAAGAAGTGGCTCGGCTAGTCTGGACCGAGCCTGCGCTCGACGATCTGAACGCGATCGCGGAGTACGTCGCCCTGGACAAGCCGGACGCGGCGGCCGCCTTGGTCGCGCGGGTCCTGGATGCCGTGGCGCGGCTCCAGCGCTATCCGCTACGCCGCGTCCCCATTTCTCGGAATGATGGGCTGCGATCTTCGCAGCCGCGGGAAGGCGCGTCGCATGGCGCGACCAGATGACGTTGCCGGAGCGTGGTGGCGGCGGCCGATTGCGCAACGCGGATGGCAGGTAGTTTGCTAGCCAGAAGCCGAGACCGCAATGCCGATGGCGGAGAAGGTCGCGAACCCACCGCCCGTACGAGTCCCTGAGCCGCGCCGCCCGACGGCTGCCTAGGTATCGCCGATCCACGGCAGCGTGCGCTTCGGCGATGAGCGTCACTGCGAAGGTGCGTCATGGAGAGCATCGAGAGCGCGTCCATTCGGGAGCCACGGAGCGGGAACGAGGATCGCGCGGCGACGCCCGCGCCGTCGCGTGCCATCGGTCCGCATCACGTTCTGGCATGCCTCGATCGCTCGGCGCTCGCCGAGAACGTCGTTCCGCACGCCGTCGCCCTCGCGCGTCGGTGCGGCGCGCGCATGACCCTGCTGCACGTCATCGAGCCCGGCCACGGCGCCGGCGCCGCCACCGACCCGCTCGATTGGGAGGTCCGTCGCGCGGAGGCGCGTCAGTACCTCGAGGGAATCGCCGCGCGCTCGCCGGACGTGCCCGTGGAGATCGTGATCGGCGAGGGCCACGCCGCCCAGCAGATCGGCGCGTGGGCCGCGCGCCACCACGTCGACTGCACCGTGCTCAGCACGCATGGTGAGGGGGGCCATACGGAGGAAGCACTGGCGAGCACGGCGCACCGGCTCGTGTGCGGCTCGGTGGGATCGGTTCTCCTGGTGCCCGCGTCGAGCGGGCTTCCGCCGTCCGTACGCGAAGCGCGCTACGCCCGCATCGTCGTACCTCTCGACGGCTCGATGCGTGCCGAGAGCGTCGTGCCGCTGGCCGTTCGCCTGGCGACGGCGCATCGCGCGGAGCTGATTCTCGTCCATGTCGTCCCGGCGCCTCAGCTGACGTGCATCGAGCCCCTCGCCCCCGAGGATCAGCAGCTCGGCGAGCAGATCGTCCGTCGCAACGAGCGCGTGGCGCGGCGGTACCTCGAGCGGCTGCAGGCGCGGCTGCAGGCATCCGAGCTGTCGGTGCGCACCGTCCTCATCGCCGAGGGAGAGGTTCGCGCCGAGCTCGCAAGCGCGATCGAACGCGAAGGGGCGGACCTGGTCGTGATGTCGGCGCATGGCAGCACGGGACGAACCGAGTGGTCCTGTGGCAGCGTCGCGGCGCATCTGATGGCGCACTGCACGAGGCCGTTGCTCCTCATCCATGAGCGGCCGCGAAACGGCACCAAGCAGCGCGGGGCACAGGCCGGGCACGAGGCCGTCGCGACGCGGATGCCGGCGCTGACCAGCGCGTGACCGTGGCGCTCGGGGAGGCGCACGTCACCGTGCTCGAAGCGACGGCGCGTGCCCTCGCGGCGCGTCACATCGTCTCGCGGCAGAAGCCCCGGCCCATTCCCACGCTCGGCGGCCTCCACGTGCTGTCACGGTGGCTGGAGCGCGCGCGTGCGGATCTCGCCGCCTCCGAAGCGGCAACGAGCAAGGCAGCCGAATGGCTTCTCGACAACGCGTACCTGGCGCAGCGGGCGGTACGGCAGATTCGGGAGGATCTTCCGCCCGGCTTCTTTGCTCGGTTGCCCGCGCTCACGTCGAGCGGCGATGGCGGCGGGGCCCGCATCCGGGTCATCGCCGCCGCCGTGCTCCATGCCTCCGATCTGCACGTGGATCCGTCCACGGTCACCCGCTTCGTCAACGTCTACCAGGAGACCGCGCCGCTCGACATGAGCGAGCTGTGGGCGTTGCCGACGATGCTGCGTCTCGTCCTTCTCGAGATCCTCGTCGCGGCGGTGCAGCGCGTGGCGCCGGCGCGCGCCGCGCCGTTCGCCCTCGAAGCGTCCCCGGCGGCGCCGCCGTCACTCGACGATGCCGAGTGCGTGGCGCGCGCCATCCGCGGTCTCCAGACGATCTCCGCCATTTCGTGGCGGCAGTTCTTCCGCGACACCAGCCTGGTCGAGGCCATCCTGCGCACGGACCCCGCCGGCGCGTATGGCCGCATGGATTTCGCGACGTGCGATCGGTACCGCAAGGTCGTCGAGCGCATCGCGCGCGGCACGCGTCGGTTGGAGGTGGACGTGGCGGCCGCTGCCATCGAGCAGGCACGTCGCGCGGCCGGCGGTGCTGCACGCCTCGTCCACGTCGGCTACTGGCTCGTGGACGAAGGCCGCGCGTCCTTCGACAGGGCGGTCGGCTTCGTGCCCGGAGCGCGCGAGCGCTGGCGACGGCGCCTGGGACGTCATGCGACCGCGCTCTATCTGCTCGGCGTCGGCGCCGGCACGACCGCTGCGGCAGCGGTGCCGGGCGCGTACCTGTACACGGTCGGCGCCGGTGCGCTCGGCTGGGTGCTCACGATGCCGCTGGTCGTGCTGCCGGCATCCGCCCTCGCCGTCGCGGTCGTCCAGTGGGTCGCGACGCTGCTGACGGCGCCGCGCGTCCTTCCGAAGCTCGATTTCGACGGCGCGATCCCCCCCGAGTGCAGGACCGCCGTCGTGATCCCCGCATTGCTCACGAGTCCCGACGAGGTCGCGGATCTGCTCGTCAAGCTCGAGCGCCATCATCTCTGCAACCCCGATCCCATGCTGCGTTTCGCGCTGCTCACCGACTTCGGCGACGCGGCCGCGCCGCGGTCGTCCGGGGACGAGGCCCTGCTGCAGCAGGCGGCGAGCGGGATCCGGCGGCTGAATGCCCGGCACGGCACCGACGGCATCGGTCCGTTTCACCTGCTCCATCGGGAGCGGCGCTACGATCCGTCCGAAGGCTGCTGGATGGGATGGGAGCGCAAGCGTGGCAAGCTCGAGGAGCTCAATCGCCTGCTCGGCGGGGACCGCACGACCAGCTACACGGTCCACGAGGGCGATCCTCGAGGGCTGCGGGACGTCGCCTTCGTCATCACCCTCGACGCCGACACGTCCCTCCCGCATGGTGCCGCCGCGCGGCTCGTCGGCACGCTCGCGCATCCGCTGAATCGGGCCGAGGCCGACCCCGCGACCGGCCGCGTGCGTACCGGCTACACGATCCTGCAGCCGCGGGTCGAGATCCTGCCCGAAAGCAGCAACCGGTCCCGCTTCGCCCAGATCTATGCCGGCGACACGACGATCGACATCTACAGCCGCGCCGTGTCGGACGCATACCAGGATCTCTTCGGCGCCGGCGTCTACGTCGGCAAGGGCATCTACGACGTCGCCGCGTTTCGTCGCAGTCTCGACGGCTGGGTGCCGGATCACGCGCTCCTGAGCCACGACCTCTTCGAGGGGATCCATGGCCGCGTCGCCCTCGTGACCGACGTCGTGGTCTACGAGGAGTACCCGCCGACCTATCTGACCTTCACCCGCCGCA
>Ga0302046_10004184_pt1 | contig 12850 bp, 9 predicted proteins | sample RVTome_11_FD_200261 | JGI IMG/M metagenome (GOLD analysis project Ga0302046, IMG submission 200261) | Soil microbial communities from uranium-contaminated site in the Upper Colorado River Basin, Wyoming, United States - RVT147D111 (version 2) ...
CCACGACGAAGACGAAGGTGGAGGAAAGTGACTGACGCCGTACGGCGCTAGCGCTTCGTCCTCGCGCGCAGGAAGCCGACCAGCGTGCGCTCGTCGCCGCCGAAGGGCACGCAGGCGACCAGCTTCCACTCGTTCTCCTCGACCACGAGGTTGGTGCGGGTCGTGGCGCGCGCCGTCGCGGGCAGCTCGATCGTGGCGTCGTGGTCGAAGGTCTCGACGGGCACGTTGTCCTCGCTCGAGTCGCTCGGGTCGCGCGGCGCCCAGGTCAGGGCGGGGATCGTGCGCGCCTCCTCCGGGTGCGCGTGCACGGTCAGGTCGACCAGGAGCGAGAGCTTCCCGGCCGCCACGCGGCTCGGGACGCACCAGAAGGAGATGCCGTCGAACACGCCCTCGACGATCGGGTCGTCGATGGCGGCCGCCTGCGCGATCTCGACGTCGTGGTCCTTGAGGTAGGAGCGCTCGTTGCCGCCGACGACGAGCAGCGAGTCTCCCAGGCGTACCGCGCCGAGCACGCGGTGTTGCGCGCGCTCGAGGAAGGCCGACCGATCCGCGCCGCGCGCGAGGTCCAGCGCTTCCGCGCGCCCGACGAGGCCGAGTCGCAGGTCCAGGACGACGGTCGGTCCGGCGAGGTCGGCCTGCAGCGCGCGGACCTTCCTGCGCGCGTGCGCGAGCAGCGCCTCGGAGCCGCGCACGTAGAGCTCGTCGCCGAGCAGGAGCATGCTCCCGCCGAGGCCGAGTTCGTCCCGCTCGTTCCACAGCTCGTCGAGGACGTCGCTCTCGGCGAACGAGGGGTCCGTGAACGTGCTCCCGAGCTGCTGGTCGAAACCCTCGGCCGTCCCGGGGTTGCCGCCCGACGGGGACGTCGACGCCGGGGCGGGAATGGCGACGAGGAGCGGGACGGCGGTCAGGGCTCCGAGGGACACGAAGGGCGCGCGAGCCGCCGCCCCGTCGCCGCCGGTCGAGCGGCGCGCGCGCACGAGCCAAAACCCGTCCGCGTTCCAGTCCTGCCCGAGGACCAGGGCGCCGCCGTCCTCGATCGAGCCCGAGGCCACGCCCACCGTCGTCGACATGACCGGCAGCTCGATCGGCGCTTCTCCCAGCCCCCCGAGCGCGACGCGGCGCGTTTCCAGGTGCCGCCCGCGCCGGCCCCACAGACGAGCGAAGAACCCGCCGGTCTCGTCGGAGACGAGGAGCACGCCCAGGTCCGTCCCCTCGCGCAGGACGGTCACCATCGGGTCTGCCGTGCGCGCGTGCTGCGCCACCTCCACGTCGTAGTCGACGAGCGCTGCGCGCCGTCCCTCGCTGCCGAGCCGCGTGTGGACTCCGAGCATGGTGGTCTTCGAGGCGTAGTCCAGGAGCTCCGCCTCGGCGAGCAGCGCGTCGGCCTCCGCGCGGTTGAGGACGGCTCCAACCGTCGCCGGCTCGTGCGCCAGGACGAACAGCTCGAGCTCCACGGTCGCGAGGAAGTGCGCGGAGAGCTCCGACAGGACGCGGATCACTTCCTCCTGCGTCTCGGTCGTGCCTTCGACGCGCAGGAAACCGCCGCGCTGGTCGACGAACACCTGATCGTCCGGCCAGTCCTCCCCGAGGGCGTCGATCACGACCTGCGCCCAGCCGTAGTCGTCGAGCGACGAGTGCTCCTCGACGGGAACGTCCCAGTCGTCCGGCTCGAGCCTGTCGAGGTGGGAGGAGGCGAGGTGGAGGCGTACGTCGACGCCTCGATCCCGGAGATGCGCACTCGAGAGCGCACGAACGTCGTGCCAGCGGACGAGCAGGCCGGGACGGGCTTGGTCAGGACTCTCTTGGGCGAGGAGGAGCGAAGGACTGCCGAGGGCCAGGCCCAGCGCGAAGAGCAGGGATGTCATGGGCGTGCGTTCCGCGTTCCGAGGGGGTCTCGGACTGTACACGACGGGTCGGGTGCGGTTACGAACGGCGTCGGAGGTAGGATACGACCCGCCTCCGGTCCCGAACGGTCCACCGCGGTCCACGTCCCATGAAGCTCAAGCTCCCGCACGCGACGCTCCTCCTCGTCTCGACCTTCGTCCTTCCGGGCCTGCTCCGGCAGGAGGACGAGCCCGGCTACGACGACACGCCGTTCCTGCCGGACGGAGCCTGGCGCGTGCACGACAAGGCGCGACCGCGACCGAGCGTGGTCACGCCGGCGGAGGAGACCGGCGCGCCCTCGGACGCGACGGTCCTGTTCGACGGGACGAGTCTCGACGCCTGGAGCGGAGGACCCTGGGACCTGGTCGACGGCGCCATGCAGGTGAACGGCAAGGGCTCGATCCGGACGAAGGAGCACTTCGGCAGCATCCAGCTCCACCTCGAGTGGTGTTCGCCCGCGGAGGTCCTCTCCTCGTCCCAGGGACGCGGGAACTCGGGCGTGTTCCTGATGGGGCGCTACGAGATCCAGGTGCTCGACTCCTACGAGAACGCCAGCTACGCGGACGGACAGGCCGCGGCGCTCTACGGCCAGCGTCCCCCGGAGGTCAACGCGTGCCGGGCGCCGGGCGAGTGGCAGACCTACGACGTCCTCTTCCGCGCGCCGCGCTTCGAGGACGGCGAGCTCGTCTCGCCCGCGGTCGTGACGGTGTTGCACAACGGCGTCGCCGTGCACCATGCGCAGGAGTTCCTGGGGGCGACCGCGCACCGCGCCGTGGCGAAGTACGAGGCGCACGACGAGACCGGCCCCATCCAGCTCCAGGACCACGGCAACCCGGTGCGCTTCCGCAACATCTGGGTCCGTCCGCTCGAGTAGGCGATTCCCCGGACGCCCGTTGCGGGGACGGGCGGCCCCTTCCTACCGTGCGGATCCACGTCATCTCTCCGGAAGGCAATCCCCATGAAGCGCAGTCGATTCCTCTGGTTCCTCGTCCTCGGCTCCTTGCTCGCGAGCTGCCTCTCGACCTCGTCCGATGGCGCGGGTTCGCCGTCCGGCGCGGACTCCGACGGTGACTCGAAGCGCGAGGCCGAAGAGCTCGCGTCGAAGCTGAAGGTCGCCGAGCTGAAGCTCGAGGGTGCCCGCATCGAGCTCGATTCGTTCCAAGCGTCGCACGAGGTGCGCGTGAAGCACGCGCGGGCCGAGCTGCAGCTCGCCGAGGCGGAGCTGGCGCAGTTTCGCGAGGTCGATCGGCCCGCCCGTTTGGCCGAGACCGAGCTCGACCTGCGGTCCGCGCGCGATCGCGCGCAGGAGGCGGCGGAGGAGCTGGAGCAGATCGAGATCATGTACGAAGGTCAGGACCTCGACGATCGCACTGCGGAGTTCGTCGTGAGCCGCGGCCGGCGCAACGCGGAGCGCGCGGCGCAGCGCATCCAGATCCAGGAGATGCTCGCGAGGGGGCAGGCGGACCGGGAGCTACCGCGCGAGCAGAGCCGGCTCGAGCTCGCGGTGAGCCGCGCCGCGGCAGCGCTCGCGGACCTGGAGCTCGAGGGTCGCGTGGACGCCTACCAGAAGCGCGCGTCGGTCCTGGAGGCAGAGGCGGAGGTCGCGCGGATCCGGCACGACCTGAAGGAGGCCGCCGAGGAGGCGAAGCCGTGAGCTCCCGCGTCGGTCCGGCGCTCCTCCTGCTCCTCCCGCTCCCCGCCGCCGGAGCGGCGCAGGACGCGGCGGCGCCGAGCCGCGACGAGGTGCGCGCGGAGGACGTCCCGCTCGCGATCCAGGCCGGGCTCGAGTTCCTGGTGCGCGACCAGAACGCCGACGGCTCGTGGGGCGGGACGCGCGACCAGACCTTCACCAGCTCCTTCGCGAACCCGGCCACCTACACGATGTGGCGCATCGGCGCGAGCGCGCTGGCGACGCGCGCGCTGTTCGAGCAGGGGAACGGTCCGGCCGAGGTCGCCGCGGCCGAGCGCGGGCTCGAGTTCCTCATGGCCAACACCAAGCCGGTGCGGCCGGCGGAATGGGACGTCGACAACAACTGGGCCCTCGTGTACGGCCTCGACACGGTCGCGCGCGCCCTGCGTCACGCGCGCTATCGGGGCGGTGAGGTCGAGGCCCGGCTGCGCAAGGCGGGGGAGGAGCTGATCGCGGGTCTGGCGAAGTACCAGTCCCCGCGCGGGGGCTGGGGTTACTACTCCGACCCGGAGTCCGGCTGGCGGCCGGACTGGGCGACGTCCTTCACGACGGCGGTCGGGCTGCTCGCACTGGTCGAGGCGCGCGCAGCCGGACTCGCGGTCGAGGACAAGGTGTTCGACGCCGCCGTGCGCGCCGTGCAGCACGCGCGGCTCCCGAACGGCGCCTTCGACTACGAGGTGAGCGCGGTCCCGCGCCACATGAGCCTCGAGTCGATCAACCAGGTGAAGGGGTCGCTCGGTCGCATCCAAGTCTGCCACCTGGCCCTGGCGAAGGCCGGCGTGGAGGTCCCGACGGAGCAGCTCGTGTGGGGGCTCGAGCAGTTCGTGAAGCACCACAAGTTCCTCGACGTCGCGCGCAACAAGCCGATCCCGCACGAGGCCTACTACGCCAACGCGGCCTACTTCTACCTCTTCGCGCACTACTACGCGTCGCAGGTGCTCGACCTCCTGCCGCCGGCGGAGAAGGAGCGCTTCGCACCGCACGTGCTGGCCGGGATCCTGAAGACGCGCCAGCAGGACGGCTCGATGTGGGACTTCTGGATCGCGGCGAGCACGCGCCCCTACGGGACGGCCTTCGGGACGATGGGGCTGGGGAACTCGGTGTCGTCGAGCGACTAGATTCTGGCCCGCCTCCTTCAGCGACGCCGGCCTCCTACGCTCGCGTCCCTGACGACCGAGCGGTATCGCAGCTCGAGGAAGGCCCTATCCGCGTGGAGGGGAGCGGCGAGCACGGCGGCGCCGTCGCAGGGGTTCGGGTTCGTGAAGGAGAGTCCACCGCGGTTCGCCACGGTCGTGTCGAACCGCGTCTCGAGCGGGGAACCTCGCAGGCTCCTCACGCGACACACGAGGCGATAGACACGATGGGGTTTCAGGAGCAGGGGGAGCGGGAGGAAGCTGCGCGCGTTGCGCTCCGACGTCGTCAGGCGAACCTCGCGCACGGCCCGCGGAGTCTCGCCCGGCGTCACGTCCCAGAGCACGACGTTGGCGTCGCAACGAGCGCTCGAGGCGGGTTCGAGCTCGCCGTCGAGCACGAGCTCCTCGATCTTCGTCGGTCCGGGCGCCGCGCTCGTATCGAACTCGATGCCCGCGAACCAGCTCGCCGCGGGGGCGGGAGCGAGGTCCGGCAGCGGAGCGCCGGGACCCGGAAGCGCGAGCCGACCGGTCGACGCGAGGCGCGGCGTGAAGCGACCCACGGCTGGGTGGTCGACGCCGTCGATGCGTACGAGTCCGCTGCGGAAGACGGAGATCTCGCGCTCCTCGAGCGAGGCGAGCTCAAGCCCACCGAGGACCGGGTTCACGCTGCGATCGATCCGCAGCAACCCGCGGTCGCCGCGGCTCGGGAAGTCCACGGCGAGGTCGAGCACGACCCCGCTGGCCGGCGCGTCCGCGTCGGGACCGGGCGGCAGTCCGAAGGTCAGCGCGTACTCGCTCTGCTGTAGGTAACCGTGCGAGCTGGCGGTGAAGTTCCGCCGGATTCGCCCCGGTGCGTCGCCTCGAACGCACACCTCCACGCTGGCTCCGAACCCGGTCTCCAGGCCGTTAGGTACGAGCATCGAGTCCATCACGGGGCGGACGCGCAGCGCCAGGCGATGGCTCACCGGCGTCGTGGGGCGATAGGTCGTATTGCGCAGCAGGGTCCCCGGGAAGCCGAAGGTCGCCAGCGCGCAGTCGAGGTCTCCGTCCTTGTCCCAGTCGCCCCATGCGGGCAAGAGGGCGCCCAGGGCCAGGCTCCCGAGCGAGTGCGTGGCGACCCGCAGGAACCGTTCTCCGGTCTCCACCAGGAGGTTGCGGCGGAACACCGATCCCGTCGTCAGATCGAGGTCTCCGTCCATATCCCAGTCGGCCGCCGAGCAACCCGCACTGGTACCGTCCGCCGGGGCTTCGAGCGCCCCCTCGTCCTCCACGAAGGTGCCGTCGCCGCGGTTCTCGTAGAGGTCGTTGCTGACGTTCGCGTGCAGCACGAGCAGGTCCTGGTCTCCGTCCATGTCGTAGTCGAAGAACAGAACGCCCTCGTCGAGGAGCGAACCGAACGTGATGCCGGTCGCGTTCCCGTCGAGCGGCCGGAAGCGTGGGCCGTCCTCGCCGGACACGTTCTGGTAGAGAGTCCCGTTCGAGTAGAGGTCGAGGTCTCCGTCTCGGTCGACGTCAGCGAACTGCGCGCCTTCGGGACGGTTGACGCCGCGCGGGATTCCGAGGCCGCTCGAACCCGTGCTCAGCGCGAAGCGGTACGCCCCTCCCGGCCCCGTGGCGCCGAGGTTCTCGTAGAAGTGATTGCCGCCGCTCCCTGGCGTGAACTCGTCGGGATAGGCCGGCTCGAAGAGGTCCAGATCGCCGTCCTCGTCCACGTCGGCCCAGCAGAAGGTCTCCCCCGCCATGTGGGGGGGCAGCGGAGCTGGCACGATCTCCGGATCCTGCGACACGTCGAGGAACTCCCCGGTGCCGCCGAGGTTCTTCAGCAGGAACGGGAGGACTCCGCCGTGCGGCTCGCCCGCGATGTCGGGGAACCCGTCGTTGTCGTAGTCCGCGCAGGAGGCCCCATAGCGCACGAACGAGGGGGGAAGAGGTGGGAGGAAGGTGTCCAGGTCGGCCACGAGCGGGAAGGCGTTGCCGCCCACGTTTCGCCGTAGCTCCGCGGTCCAGTTCACATAGACGTCGATCCAGCCGTCGCCGTCGTAGTCCAGGAAGCTCGCGCCGACCGTGAATCCCAGGCTGGCTTCCCCCGGCAGACGGATGAGCGGAACGTCCACGGCCGCGGTTTCCGGCGCCTCGGGGAGTCGAGGATCGCGGGGGTGCGGCGTGGCTTGGGGGACGAGCAGGAGGAGGAGGGGACCGAGGTAGGGCGTCATTCGCCGCGCTAGCCGCGCCGGAACCGCTGGTCACCGCTCGCGGCAATGAATCGACTGACGGGTCGTGACGGCGGAGGGACTCCAGGTGATGGGGGTCAGCGTCCCTCTTCCCGCGCCGAGAGACGCCGGCCGTCCGAGCGGCCGCCGGCTTCGCCGGACTCCTCCTCGAGCGCCGCCTCGAGCACGTCCTCGACGCGCGAGACCCACAGGAAGCGCAGCTCCTCGCGCGCCTTCTCGGGGATCTCCTCGTAGTCCTTGCGGTTGCGCGCTGGGAGCAGGACGGTCTCGATGCCCGCCTGGTGCGCCGCCAGGACCTTCTCCTTGATGCCGCCCACCGGCAGCACCAGTCCGCGCAGGCTGATCTCGCCGGTCATGGCGACGCGGCTGCGCACCGTGCGTCGCAGGAGCAGCGACACGAGCGCGGTGTACATGGCCACGCCAGCCGAAGGCCCGTCCTTCGGGATCGCGCCGGCTGGAACGTGGACGTGGACGTCGCTCTCCTGGAGCAACGCAGGGTCGAGCCCCAGGGCGACCGAGCGCGACTTGGCCAAGGAGAGCGCGGCTCGCGCGCTCTCCTTCATCACGTCGCCGAGCTGTCCGGTCAGGATGAGCTCGCCCTTGCCGGGCATGCGCGTGACCTCGACGAACAGGATCTCGCCGCCCACCGGTGTCCAGGCCATGCCGGTCGCCACGCCCGGCTGGCTCGTGCGCAGCGCGAGCTCGCTCTCGTAGCGGATCGGTCCGAGGATCTCGGCCAGGCCGTCGACGTCGACGCGCACGGACTCGGCCTCGTCGCTGGCGATGCGCGTCGCCGCCCAGCGCGCCACGCCGCCGATCTCGCGCTCCAGGTTGCGGCAGCCGGCCTCGCGCGTGTAGCTCGAGACGATGCGGGTCAGCGCGGCGTCCGTGATCTCTAGCTGGGCCTCCGACAGCCCGCTGTTCTCGAGCTGACGGCCGACCAGGTAGCGCTTGGCGATCTCGAGCTTCTCGTCGCGCGTGTAGCCGGTGAGCTCGATCACCTCGCAGCGGTCACGCAGCGGACTAGGGACCTGGTCCAGCACGTTCGCCGTGCCGATGAAGAAGACCTTCGACAGGTCGAACGGAACGCCGAGGTAGTGGTCGGTGAAGGTCCTGTTCTGCTCCGGGTCGAGCACCTCGAGCATGGCCGACGACGGATCCCCGTGGATGCTGCGGCCGAGCTTGTCGAGCTCGTCGAGCATGAACACCGGGTTCAGCGTGCCGGCCTTGCGGATGTGCTCGATGATGCTGCCCGGCATGGAGCCGACGTAGGTGCGGCGGTGTCCGCGTACCTCGGACTCGTCGTGCACGCCGCCCATGGAGAGCCGCACGAACTTCCGGCCGAGAGCGCGCGCGATCGAGCGGCCGAGCGACGTCTTCCCGACTCCCGGCGGCCCGACGAAGCACAGGATCGGTCCCTTGCCATCGGGTTTGAGCTTGCGCACCGCCAGGAACTCGAGGATGCGACGCTTGATCTTCTGCAGACCGTAGTGGTCCTCGTCCAGGATCTTCCTCGCGCGCGCGATGTCGAGGTTGTCGCGCGTGGTCTTGCCCCAGGGCAGCTCGAGCAGGCAGTCGAGGTAGGAGCGCAGCACGCTCGCCTCCGCCGACGCATCGTGCATGCGTTCGAGCCGGCCGAGGTCGCGGCGCGCCTCCTTCTTCACCGCCGGCGGCATGCGCGACTTCTCGATCGCGACCGAGAGCTCCTGGTGCTCGACCGACTGTCCGTCGCCCAGCTCCTTCTGGATCTGGCGCAACTGCTCGCGCATGTAGTACTCGCGCTGCGCCTTCTCGAGCTTGCCCTGGGTCTTCTCGCGCAACTCGGCCGAGAGCCGCAGGACCTCGACACGCGCCGCCAGGCGGACGGAGACCAGGTCCATGCGCGGAACGAGCTCGAAGGTCTCGAGGATCTCCTGCTTGGCCGCCAGGTCGATGTCCATGAACGTGGCGATCAGATCGGTCGTCGCCGCGGCGCTCTCGGCGTTGTCGATCGCCTGGTCCAGGTCCTCGGGCTTCTGCGGGAGCAGCGAGAGCGCCTGGTGGGCCTGGCTCTTCAGGTTGAAGAGCCGCGCCTCGACCTCCTTCGACTGCTCGTCGACCGGGGGCTCCTCGATGCGCTCGATGCGCGCGACGAGGAACGGCTTCGTGGACAGGAACTCGAGCACTCGCAGGCGTTCCTCGCCCTGGGCGATCACGTGGTGGCTGCCGTCCGGCGCCGTGACGTAGCGCACGACGGTGGCGACCGTGCCGACCTGGTAGAGGTCCTCCGGCTCCGGCTCCTCCTCGCGTTCGTCGCGCTGGAGGAGGATGCCGATCGGGCGGCCGGACTCGACCGCGGCCTGCACTGCGCTCACGGAGCGCTCGCGCGCCACGACGATCGGCAGCACGACGCGCGGGAAGAGCAGCATCCCGCGCGCGGCGAGGACGATCATGGCGTCCTCCGGATAGCCCGCCAGCGGATCCCTGCGCCTCGTGCCGGGCTTCTTGCGTCGCTTCGGCGGCTTGCTCCGCGCCAGCACGCGCGCGGAGGCGTCCGCCTTCTTCCTGCTTCTCGCCATGTCGCCGTCGATCGTAGCCGCTGCGACGGTCGACATCGACGAGGGCGCCGTCATTCGAGCTCCGCTTCTTCGGCCTCGGACGACTGCAGCGTCTCCAGTGGATCGCTCCGCCAGCTTCCTCGGCGGGGCACCGGTTCCCACCCTCCGCGCGAGAAGGGCTGACAGCGCAGGATGCGCCAGGCCGTGAGCAGGGCGCCCTTGAGCACTCCGTGCGCGAGCAACGCCTCCTCGCCGTACTCGCTGCAGGAAGGCCGGAAGCGACAGGTCGGCGGCGTGTAGGGCGATACGAACCGGCGGTAGAACCGGATCGGCAGGACGGCGAGCGTGCGCAGGAGCCTCACGCCTCGGCCTTCTCCCGGAAGCGTGAGTGCGCCTTCCGGACCAGCGCGAGGAGCTCGCGACGCGTCGGCTCGAGGTCCGGCTCGATGCCGGGGACCGAGGCGATCAGGACCACGTCGAGGCCGGTCGGGAGCTCCGGCAGGCTCAGGCGGAACGCCTCGCGGAAGACGCGGCGCACGCGGTTGCGCTTCACCGCGCGCTTCTGGCACTTCTTGCCGACCGACAGTCCCATGCGCGTGCGCTCCAGCCCGTTCTCGCGCACGGCCACCGTCATCGACGATCCCCGCGCTCGGCTTCCTTCTGCGTACACGCGCGCGAAGTCGCGGCTCTGCAGGCGGTGGCGCCGCAGGGGTAGGCGCAGGCGCACGGGAAGCGGGTCGTCCATGTCTCCAGACTAGACGGATGCCGCGCCGTTCCTCGCCAGGATCCCGCGGCCCTCAGAGGCTGTGAAGGAAACCTGCGTGGCACTGGAAGCCGCGCAAGCTTTCTTCACAGCCTCCTAACCCCCCCCCGAGCTCAGCTCCGCGATGCGGGCGCGGACCGGAGCGATCAGCTCGTTCGCCGGATCTCGCTCCAGCACCTTCTCGAGCGCCGCCTCGGCCTCGCGCGCGTTGCCCGCGCGAGCCCACGCGTCGGCCAGGTTCGCCCACAGGGTGGGTGAGCCCGGATACTCCTCGAGCCCGTTCCTCAGGGTCGCGATCGCGCCCTGGTGGTCTCCGCGCAGCAGGCTCGCGCGCCCGAGCAGAGCCCAGTCGCGCATCGTGTCCTGTCCCTCCTCGATCGCGTGCCGGAAGGAGCGCTCCGCCTCCTCGTGGCGCTCGAGCTGGAGCTGGACCTCGCCCAGCCGCGTCCAGCCCTCGCCGAAGCGCGGGTTGTCGCGCACGCACTTCTCGAGGTGCACGAGACCCTCGGCCGGCTTCCCGGCGCCTGCCAGTGCGCGCCCGCGCGTGAGCTCGAGCCGGAAGTGGTCGTCGTCGACGACGCGTGCCCGGTCGAGCACTGCCAGAGCCTCTGCGTAGCGCTCCTCGAGCAGGAACGAGCGCGCCAACAGATCGACCACCGCCATCTCCTCCGGATGCGTGGCGTGCAGCGGCTCGAGCACGAGGCGCGCCGTCCGCGCGTCTCCGGCGCGCAGCGCCGCGCTCGCCCGGTCGACGCTGACGCGCAGACCGACGGCGCGCTGCATCACCTCCGCGGTCCACGGATCGGAGAGCGCGGCCGCGTCGGCGCGTTCCTCGCGTTGAAGCGCCCGATCCGCGCGGTTCTTCTTGCCGAGCTGACGGTAGGCGCGTGCCAAGAGCCCGTTCGCGAGCTGCACGCGCGGATCGCGCTCCACGAGCGGCTCGAGGACGCGGACCGCCTCGGCCGGCTCGTTCCGTGCGAGGTGCACGCGCGCGAGTCCCAGCGGGCCTTGGGCCCCGTGCGGCTCGAGCCGAATGGCGCCGCGATAGGCCGCTTCCGCCTGCTCGAGGCGATCGAGTTCCTGGAGCAGGTCGCCGCGACGCCAGTGGGTGGGAGCGTAACCCGCCTCGAGCTCGAGGGACCGGTCGAAGGCGCGCAGCGCTGCGGGCGCGTCGCCGTTCGCTGCCAGGACGCGACCGAGGTGGTAGGAGACGACCGCATCGTCGCCTGCGCCGGGAACGCCGCGGTAGGCGTCGGCCGCCGGGCCCCAGAGCTGGTTCGCGTCGTACAGCGCCGCGAGCTCGATCCAGGCCGCGCGCTCGCCGCGTGCCGCGCCTGCGGCGGCCTCCTCGATCCTGGCGGCCAGCTCCGCGTCGATCCTGACCGCCTCCGCGAGCCGCGGAACCGCGGCCGACCCGTCGCTCCGACCTCCGCAGGCTGATGCTGGGAGGAGCGCGACGATCACGGAGAGGACGGTGGGAGCACGCACGGCGGAGGAGGCCCGCGCGGAATCTACCAGGACGGACACGCTCGCGCGTGCAGCCCGTACCGAGTCGGCCCGCGCGGACGCGGGAACGCTTCGGGGGCGTGTCGAGTGTAGGCTGACCCGTCCGACGCCGTCGATCGGCGCCGCGCGCGTACGTGGGCAACGGAAACCTGATCGACGGCTGCTGGATGCGCTCCGAGGACGGCGGCGTGTTCGAGGTGCGCGAGGCGCAGGAGCCCTGGGGCGGGCTCGGCGCCTGGCCCTCCTCGGGTCCGGGAGACGTCGAGCGCACCCTCGCCTCGCTCGGAGCTGGTGAGCACCGCGAGTCGACGGAGTGTCGCGCCGAGCTCGAGGCGGCGGCGCGGGTGCTCGCCGAGGACGAGGCGGGAGCGGAGCTCCTGGCGCGACGCCTGGGCTTGCACACGAGCGAGCTCGAGCACGACCGCACCCTTCTCGCGCGGCGCGACCCGGTGCTGCGGCCGGCTGCGGTCGAGGAGATCGCCGTCGTCGCCCACGACTGGAGCGAGCTCCTGCGGGGCCCCTTCCTGGCGGCGGCCGCCGAGCTGGAGCGTGGGCGCGACGTCGTGCTGTTGGGCGATCCGCGGACTCCCATGACGGTCGACGCGGTCGCGCGCGCGCTCCTCGCCGGAGGCGTCTCGCCGCACCGGATCGCGCTGCTGCATGGATTGACGCGCCCGGGAGTCGAGCGGTTGCTCCGCGGTCCGCGCGTGCGCGCCCTGCGCGCTTCGGGAGACCGCGAGCGCATCCGCTGGCTGCGAGCGGCTGCCGGCGCCGGCGGCGTACCGCAGCAGGAGCTCGTACTGTTGCGCTCGAGCGCCGCGGAGGTCGGTCTCGAGGACGACCTGGAGGCCTGCGCGAAGAGGCTCGTGGCCCGCGCTTTCTCGCGAGCGGGGTCGCTCTCCGGCCAGCGTGCCGGACAGGTCGGTCGGATCTTCTGCCACGTGCGCGTCCTGTCGCGCTTCACCGAGTGCTTCCTGGCCGCGCTTGCGCAGATCCCGGATGCGGCGAATCCCATCCCATCGATCGACCGCGACGCGGCGCGGCGGGTGGAGCGCACCTGGGCGGCGGGCCTCGACGAGGGAGCGACGCTGATCGCCGGTGGCGTG
>Ga0302046_10004185_pt1 | contig 12849 bp, 11 predicted proteins | sample RVTome_11_FD_200261 | JGI IMG/M metagenome (GOLD analysis project Ga0302046, IMG submission 200261) | Soil microbial communities from uranium-contaminated site in the Upper Colorado River Basin, Wyoming, United States - RVT147D111 (version 2) ...
ACTGGAACTACAACGACCACTTCCTCGCCTGGGTGCGCGCCCGCGTGCCGGAGGCGGCGCCGCTGTTCTCCCTGCACCGGGCCCCCGGACGCATGCCCGCCCTCGACTGCTGCGCGCTGCTCGTGCCGTGGCTGCAGGATCCCCTGCGCGAGCGCTTCCCCGACGTCTTCGCCTGGGTCCGGCGTGTCGAGGACGCCTGCGCCGCGCGCGCCATCCCGATCGTCAACCCGGTGGCGCACCTCTCGCACGCGGTCAAGTCGGTGGCGGCCGGTCTGATCGCCGCCACCGGTATCCGGACGGCGCGCATGGTGCCGATCGCCGATCCCGCCGCCTTCCGCCGCGATCAGGGCGGCCTCACGCCACCCTTCTTCGTGCGCGAGAACGTTCGGCACGGCAGCGTCATGGTCATGATCGACGACCTCGCCGACCTCGACCGCGTGCCGTGGGCGGGCTTCGAGGCGCCGGTCGCGGTCGAGTTCGTCGACGTCCGCGGACCCGACGGCCTCTACCGGCGCTACCGCTACGTCGCGATTGGCGAGCGCGGCATCGCGCGCAGCCTCAGGTCGACCGCGACCTGGCGGTCGACCCGCGAGGCCCGCATCTTCGACGACGCCACCTGCGCCGAGGAGGTGCGCTACCTGACCCGGCCCGATCCCAACCACGCCCGCCTGCAGCGCGCGCGCGTCGCGCTCGGCCTCGACACCGTCGCCTTCGACTACGGCTACGCCGCCGGCGGCGAGCTCGTCGTCTTCGAGCCGAACCCGCTGCCGAACCTCTGGGATCCGACCGGCGGCCCGCGTTATCAGGCGTACCAGGTCCCGCTCTTCGACCTCATCTACGGCGAGCTGCTGCGCTACTACCTGCGCCGCGCCGGCCGCGCGCGTCCCGCGCTCTCCGCGCTGCCCGCGGTGCCGGTGCTGGGGGCGAGCGACGCGGGGTCGCGCCACGCGGCGGCGCCGAGGAACACCAGCACCAGGTGACGGACCAGCCGCTCGACCAGCTCCCGCTCGCGCTCGGGGGCGTCGCGCGGCAGATCGAGGATCTCGACCGCGGCGTCGAGCATCAGGCCGACGACGACGTCGGCGATCAGGCGCCGGGTCTGCGCCGAGACGTGGCCGAACCAGCCGTAGGACTCGAAGTCGGCGGCCATGTCGGAGGCGAAGTGGCCGATCTCGCGCCGCACGGCCTCGCGAATCACGGCCGACCCGCCGACGCGCTCGCGCACGACGAACAGGAAGTGGGCGTGGTGCGCCCGCACGTAGGCGACGTAGGTGTCCACCGAGCGGCGCACGACCTCCCTCTCCGGCAGCCCGGCCTCGCGCACGCTGCGGAGCAGGCGGCGGAGCGTCAGGCCGCCCTCGTCGAGCACGGCCAGGCCGAGCGACTCGACGTCGTCGAAGTGGCGGTAGAAGGCGTTCGGCGCCACGCCGGCGCCGCGCGCGATCTCGCGCAGCGAGAGGCTCGTGAACGCGCGATCGTCGGCGATGAGCGTTAGGACGGTGTCGATCAAGCTCTGGCGCGTACGCAGCTTGCGCTCGCCACGCGAGAGGGCGGGCTCGTCTTTGGGAGAACGCTTGCGCACCATAGGAGCCGTAGGAGTGTAGTGGCCAACACATTGACAAACAAGCGGAAAGCTCATGCCTGCCGGTAGTGACCGCCAGGCATGGTTGACCGCAATGGCACGTCAGTGTACGAGTGTCCACCAATGTTGCTCGACCTCGCCTCGTTGGCTCCGGGCGACCGCCTGGCCGGGCTGGCCGGACGCGCCGCCCGCCACCTGTTTCTCGACCGGCAGGCGGACTTCTGGCTGCGCGCGATCGATCCGCTCTGGTCGCTGGCGGAGCCCCGCGCCCGCATCGTCGCCGTCACGCGCGAGACGCCCGACACCAAGACGTTCCGGCTGCGGCCCGCGCGCGACCTCGGCGGCTGGCGCGCCGGGCAGCACGTCGCGGTCGCGGCCGAGATCGACGGCCGGCGCGTGCGCCGCTGGTACTCGATCTCGTCGGTGCCGGGCGTGGGGCGCGACCTCGCCATCACGGTCACGCGCGTCGCCGGCGGCCGCATGTCGGGGTGGCTGCACGAGCACGCCCGCGTCGGCGATTGCGTCGTCCTCGACCGGCCGGCGGGCGCGTTCGTCCTGCCCGATCCGCTCCCGCGCGCGCTCCTGTTCGTGAGCGGTGGGAGCGGCATCACGCCGATCATGCCGATGCTCGAGACGCTGGTGCGCGGCCGGCAGCCGATCGACGCCGTCCTGCTGCACTATGCCCCCGACGCGCGCCATCTGATCTTCGTGCGCCGTCTCGCGGCGCTGGCCGGGTCGGCGCCCGGGCTCCGCGTGCGCGTCGGCCTGACGCGCGCGGCGACGGAACGCGCCAGCGAACGTCCCGATCGCGGCGCGCGCCGTCGTGCGCGCGCCGGCGTCGAGCTCGTTCCGGCCTGTCGCCGCCTGGACGCCGCCGAGCTCGCTCGTCTGGTCCCCGACTTCGCGGCGCGCGCGACCTTCGTCTGCGGCCCGGCGCGTCTCATGGATGCGCTCGACGCGATCCGCGCCCGGCAGGCGCCGGCCTGGCCCCTGGCGCGCGAGCGCTTCACGGCCGCGCGCGCGGCCATCCCCGCTCAGGGCGTCGTAGCCGGTGAGCTGGCGCTGGCGCGCTCGGGGCTGCGCGTGCATGCCAGCAGCGATCGCAGCCTGCTCGAGCAGATCGAGGCGGCCGGCGGCCAGCCCGCCTACGGGTGCCGTGCGGGGATTTGCGGCACCTGCGCCTGCCGCACGCTCGCCGGCACGGTGCGCAATCTCGTCACCGGCGCGATCTCGGACGAGGCCGGCGCGGCGATCCGTCTCTGCGTCTCCGCCCCGGTCGGCCCGGTCACCCTGGATCTGTGACCCTCACCCGGTGCGCCGCCAGGCGCGCCCGCGACATGAAGATGGAGCTCGCCATGCAGACCGCCGCGACGTCCCCCACGCCCGATCGGATCGAGGCCTTCGGCGCCGAGCTCGATGCGCTCCGGCGCCGTATCCAGGACGACCTCGGCCAACGCGACGTCGACCACATCCGCGCCGTGATACGCACCGCGAACGTCTCCGAGGCGGCGGGCCGCGTTCTGCTGCACTTCGGCCTCGGACCCGTCACCTTCGTGGCCGGGGTGGCCGCGCTCGCGACCGCCAAGATCCTCGAGAACATGGAGATCGGTCACAACGTCATGCACGGGCAATACGACTGGACCGGCGACCCCGCCCTGGCCGGGCGCGCCTACGAGTGGGACACCGTCTCCACCGGCGACGGCTGGCGCCACTCGCACAACTACGAGCACCACACCTTCACCAACGTGCTCGGCAAGGACCGCGACGTCGGCTACGGCCTGCTGCGCATGAGCGAGGAGCAGCGCTGGTCGGCGCGTTGCCTCCTGCAGCCCGCCTACGCGGTCGGGCTGGCGCTGGCCTTCGAGTGGGGGGTGGCGCTCCACGACCTCCGCCTCGAGGACTACCTGCGCGGCCGGCGCCCGCTCTCCGAGCTCCGCCGCCGCGCGCGTCCCATGCTCGGCAAGGCGGGCTGGCAGCTCTTCAAGGACTACGGCCTCTTTCCCGCCCTCGCGCTCTGGAACGCGCCGCGGGTGCTGGCCGGCAACCTGCTCGCCAACGTCACGCGCAACGTCTGGGCGTTCGCGATCATCTTCTGCGGCCACTTCCCCGACGGCGTGCAGGTGTACCGGCCCGAGACGCTCGAGGGCGAGACCCGCGGCCGCTGGTACCTGCGCCAGCTCCGGGGCTCGGCCAACTTCGAGGGCGGGCGCGTCTTCCACGTCCTCTCCGGGCATCTGAGCCACCAGATCGAGCACCACCTGTTCCCCGACCTGCCGGGCGCGCGCTATCCGGAGATCGCCGCCGAGGTGCGCGCGATCTGCGAGCGCTACGGCGTGCCCTACAACACCGGCAGCTTCCGCGCCCAGTTCGCGAGCGTGGTGGCGCGCATCGTGCGCCTGTCGCTCCCGTCCCGGGCGGGAGCGGTCGCGGTCTGAGCAGACGTCGCGGCTCCTCGTGCCGCGCGACTCGGAGGGGATTGGTTCACAGCCTCTCAGGGGAAGGCTCCCGAGCGCGTCAAGCCGTGGCGCCAGGCGGCGCGCGCGTAGGCGCGGACGATCCGCCAGCGCTCGGCGAGGGGCTCGCGCAGCGCCCGTGGCTTCACCGGATGGTAGAGGGTGTCGCGGCGCCACCCGGCGCGCCGGCGCGCGGGACGGTAGGTGATCGTGCCGAACGGGCTCAGGCGGCCGTTGCGCGTGGCTCCGAGCCGGTAGGTGGTGCGGCGCCGCGCGCGCGGCGTGAACGGACCGTCGTCGCCGAGGTCGAGCAGGCTGAAGCCGCCGTGGAAGAGCAGCGTCGCGATGCACGCCTCCGGGTAGCCGCGCCAGCCGTCGCGGTGCTGCTCGTCGAGGAAGGCGAGCGCGCGGCTCGAGACCCGGTAGGCGACGTTGAAGCTCCGCCACCAGTGCTCGCGGGGAATCGTCCGCGTCGGGTGCTGGAGGGTCGGCCAGAAGCGGTAGCCGGGTTCGTCGGCGAAGCTCCGGAGATGCGCCGTGATCAGGTCGTGCGGGTAGGCGTCGAACGCTGCCAGCAGCGCCGCCCAGTCGCCGGAGTAGCGCACGTCGAACTCGACCAGCCAGTAGTGCGCGTGCTCGGGGTGGGCGCGGTGGAAGTCGAGGAGCGGGTAGTGGCAGTGCGCCCAGATGCCGTCGTAGTCGGGGAGGCGCGGCCAGGCGCCCGCGAGCAGTGCCTGCTCCTCGAAGACGTGCACGCGCGGGTAGCGCGTTCGGAGGTCTGCGAGACCGGGGGTGCGGGCGTCGGCGAGGAGCCAGACCTCGGCGCCGCCGGCGCGCTCGATCGCGCGCACGTGCTCGAACTCGGCGGCGAGCTCCGGCGTCCAGAGGTGCGTCATCCAGAGGAGCGCGCTCACCCGGTGGCCGCCTCCGCCGCGTGCCGGGCGCCGTCCGCGGCGCCGCTGCCGGCGATCGCCGCCCGCCCGGCGAGGATGGCGTGGTCCATGTTCAGGTAGGCCCAGCCGCCGAAGCGGCCGGCGGTGACGACGTCCGCGCGCGCGAGCGCGTCCCGGATCGCGCGCAGGCGGCCGGCGAGGCCGTGATCGTGGATCACGTACGCGGGGTCGAGGGTCACGACCTCGGCGACCCGCACCCGGCCGCCCTCGGCGCGCGGGCGCGCCGCGCGCTCGTCGAGGAGCCCGATCGCGACCAGGCCCTGCAGCACGTCGCGCACGAGGGTCTCGCGCCGGCACGGGCGGAAGGCCGAGGCGCTGATCTCGGCCTGCACCGAGCTGCAGCCGGCCGGCACCATCGCCGGCGAGAAGCTTCCCGGGAAGCTCAGGCGGTGGAAGGGGGCGCGCTCGTCGACGACGTAGACCCAGTGCATGCCGTCGCCGACGCCGGGACCGTCGAGGCCGAGACTCACGGTGTGGACGACGTTGTGCTTGAGCTCGCCCGCTTGGCGGCGGATCTCCGGCGGGAGCGCGCCCGCGAGCAGGGACGCGAGGGCGGGGAGCGGGATCGTCGAGACCAGGCGCCCGTAGCCGACGCGGCGGCCGTCGGCGAGCAGGAGCTCGCGGCGCGGAGCGTCCACCGCGGCGAGCGCCGCCCCCCGCCACACGCGTTCGGGCGGCAGCTCCGCCGCGAGGGCGCGCGGCAGGGCCTCGATGCCGCCCGCGAGCGGGTACCAGAACTCGCGGTTCGCGCCGAAGGCCGGGCCCGGCGGGCCGAGCGCGCCCGCGAGCACCTCGGCGAAGGTGGGAACGGCGACGCGCTCGCCCATCCACTCCGTGGCCATGTCGCGAAGATCCCACGCCCACTGCCGGCGGTTGTAGGGCAGCATGAAGTGCCGCGCGATGCCGGGGCCGTAGGTGCGGCGGATCCAGGTCTCGAAGTCGGCGGCCGGCGCCGTCGTGTCCGCCGCGCGGCCGGCGGCGAGGAAGCCGGCCAGGTTCTCGCGCACGATCGCCGCCGGCAGCCCGAAGGTGTGGAGCTGGTAGGGGTACTCGGTGAGGACCCCGGCGGTGAGGCAGAAGCTCCGCCGCCGCTGCCGGCCGAGGTTGCCGGGGAGGAGGCGGGTGGTGATCAGGTCGGTGACGTAGGGGTCGCGCGAGTACAGGATGTGGATCGCGTGGTCGAAGCGGAACCCGTCGCGCGCGAGCGTGCGCGCGAGCCCGCCGACCTCGGCGTCGCGCTCGAGCAGCACCCAGTCGTGCTCCCCCGCCCACTCGAGATGGTACGCGGCCGAGAGCCCGCAGAGCCCCGCCCCGACGACGACGGTGTCGTAGCGGTCCATCGACCGACCCTCCCCCCCCACGCGCGAGATGCGGGGAACTTGCCCGAAGCGGGGCGCGGAGGCAACGCTGCGCGCGTCGCCGACGTTCAGTCGCGCGCTACCACCGCGAAGACGCGCCAGGGCGGGCGCGCGTCCGCGGGCGGGACCGGCCAGCCGTACTTGGCGGCGTAGGCGCGGAAGACGGCGTCGACGCGCTCCGGGTCGTCGACGGGCGCGAGCCGGCGCTCGTAGACGCGCTCGCCGATCTCGAGGCGGACGTCGGGGTCGCGGTCGACGTAGGCGACCCAGCGCTTCTCGGTCGGGTTGCGGGCGCCGACGTAGAGCTGGCCGTCGAGGGTCGCGCACACGATCGTGACCGAGTGCGGCAGCAAGTAGGGCGTGCGGACCTCGATGTAGATCTCGGGATGCGCGTCGGTGAACGACCAGTCATCGACCGGGTCCGTGACGACGTCGCCGCTCAGGCGCAGGCCGGGGCGGCGATCCTCGGGATCGAGACACCCGGCGGCGCCGAGGGCCAGCAGGAGCGCGCTCGCGGCCAGCCACGCCACCGGCGGCCGGTGCCCGATGGCTTGCGGAGGGGTTGCCGATCTGTCGGGTCCGAGGTCCATGAGGCGATGCCGTCCGGACTTACCGGGCCGCGTCTGCCGAGACAAGACGAGGCGGTCTCCCGCTTTTGCGCCGGCGCTCAGCCGGAGGCGAGAGCCTGGGCGGCGTCGGCGGCGATCTCGGGCGCCGGGGCACGCACCGCGAGCGCGAGTGTGAAGGTGGACCCGCGCCCCACGGTGCTCGCGACCGCGATCTCGCCGCCGAGCAGGTCGGCGAGCCGGCGCACCAGGGCGAGGCCGAGGCCCATGCCGCCGTGGTGGCGGTGCATCGAGCCGTCGACCTGGCGGAACTCGTCGAAGATGTGCGGGACGTCCTCGGCCGGGATGCCGGGGCCGGTGTCGCGGACCTCGAACAGGATCCGGGACGCTGCGGCGTCGTGGCGGATCGCGACCTCGACCTCGCCGGCGGTGGTGAACTTGAAGGCGTTGGTGATCAGGTTGGAGAGCGCCTGCTCGAGGCGGAGCACGTCGGTCTCGAGGGGCGGCAGGCCCGCGGCGATCTCCCACCGGAACGCCACGTCCCTGGACGCGCGCAGGTGGTCGACGACGGGACCGAGGCGCGCCGCCAGCTCGCGCGGGTCGAGCGGCTGCACGTGCAGGGCGATCTTCCCGGTGTTGAGGCCCGAGAGCGTCATCAGGTCCTGCACGAGCTGGAACAGGTGCTCGGCTTGCGCCCGCAGCCGCGCGAGGATGGCGCGGCGCTCGTCGTCCGGGTCCTCGGCGTGGAGCATGTCGCTGTAGCCGATGATGACGTTCAGCGGGGTCCGAAGCTCGTGCGAGACGTTGGCCAGGAACTCCTCCTTGAGACGGATGAGCTCCTCGCGCTCGACGAGGCGCTGCTCGAGCGCCCCCTGCGAGCGCGCGAGCTCGCGGCGCATGCGGTCGAAGGTACGCGCCAGGACGGCAAGCTCGTCGCGCCGGGTGCCGATCACGACCGGCCGCGAGAGGTCGCCGCGCGCCATCCGCGCGGCGTCCGCGGTGAGCGCGTTGACGTCGCGGACGAAGCCGCCGATCAGCGGCCAGCCGACGGCGGCCGCGAGCAGCAGGCCGCCCACCCCGATCGCGAGCAGGACGCGCTGCAGGCGCCACACCTCGGCCCGCGCCGTCGCCCGATCCTCGCACGTGACGATGCGCCACGGCGCCTGCGTGAGCGTGCTCGTCGCCATCACCATGTCGGCGGCCGCGTCCTTGCCGAAGCGTGCGAGCAGCTCGCCGTGATCGGTGCTCGCGACCACGCGGTCCTGGTCGTCGACCACCTGGACGCGCCCGCGGTGCGACGCCGAGAGGGCGCTCAGGTTCTTCGTGAACCCCGAGGCGGTGAGCTCGATGACGCCGGCGAGGACGCCCGCGACCTCGCCGTCCGGACCCGCGATCGGGGCGGTCACGACGACGTGCGGCGAGGAGAGCAGGGCGTCGGCGCCGAGCGCGGGCGAGACCATCTCCGCGCCGGTCGCGAGCGTGGTGGCGACCGGCGGGTAGGACGCGAGCGCGGCGCCGAGCCAGGGGCGGCCGGGCGGCTCGGTCCACAGCACCGTGCCGGCGCGATCGGCGAGCAGGACGCCGCCCGTGAAGACCGAGGAGCGGAAGAAGAGGTAGTGCAGCGTCGTCGACGGCGGGAAGGGCTCGCCGGCGCTGGCGTCGCGCATGGCGGCGAGGCCGTAGACCAGGCCGGGGAGCCCCGCGACCGTGCGCAGGCGCTCGCGTCCGGACTCGAGATAGGCGTCGATCTCGGCGCCGAGGATGCGGCCGGTCTGCTCGAGCCGCGCCAGGACGTCCGCCGACTCGCGGCGCAGCAGCAGGGTCGTGAGCGTCACGTAGACCACCAAGAGGCCGAGGAGGTAGGCGCTGAAGAGCGCCAGGCTCTTGGTCTTGATGTTCCAGGTGGCGGGGGCCAGCGTCGGGCGCATGCCGCGCCTACCCCTCGACGTCGAGCGCCAGGGTGCCCGCGGCCGGCACCTCGACGGCGCGCTCGAGCGGCAGCCAGCGCTTGCGCCAGACCTTCAAGGTGTACGTGCCGGGCGGCACGCGTTCGATCGTGTACGCGCCTCCCGGGCGCGTGGTGGCGAAGAACGGGTCGCGCAGGACGACGATGTGCGCCTGCATCTCCATATGGATGTTGCAGAGCACCGCGACCTCGCCGGGCTCGTCGAAGGTCACACGGCGGCTCTCGCCGCGGCTGTACGTCCCGAGGTCGAAGGTGCCGCCCGCGGCCGACGGGCTGAAGACGTTGTGCCGCACGTCGTCGCTGTTCTTGAACTCGACGACGGTGCCGCGGACGATCGCGAGCAGGGTCGGCACGAAGGCGAGATCGCGCTGGTCGACGACGACCGGCTCGGCAGACGCGGCCGGGGCCGGCGTCGCGCCCTCGAGGTAGACCACGGTCTGCTCGGCGGCGCGCCCGTCGACGGTGACGGTGCCGGCGACCGTCGCGGCCGCGCCGGCCCGCGGGAGGGCGACGAGCAGCGTCGCGGCGAGCCCGAGGATGGCGCGCCTCACTCGCCCCTCCAGCGCTCGAGCCAGGGCAGGAGGTCGGGCGGCGTCAGCGGCCAGAAGGCGGTCGCGAGCCGCACCGTCACCGACCAGCTCTCGACGGTCGAGCGTGCGACCGCCTCGTAGTTGTTGCCGTAGCTGGCTTCGACGACCACCTTCAGGTTCTCGGCGAGGAGGTACTGCGCCCCGCCGGTCACCTCCCAGATCCGCCGCCGCACCCGCGTCGTCCCGCCCGCGGCGCGGTCGTCGAAGGTCGGGGTGCCGACGTGGTCGACGCGCAGGAGGGCGATCAGCGCCGGCGTCAGGCGCAGGTTGCCCTCGAGAAAGCCGCCCCAGTGCCAGAGCGGCTCGCCGTGCGCGGTCGGCGAGGCGTCGTGGCCGGCGAGCGCCTGCGCGACCAGGCGGAAGCGCCGCGTGTAGAGGGTGAGGTCCGGTCCGAAGCGCGCCGCGCCGTCGTGGGCGCCGTGTCCGAGGATGTCGGGGCTGTAGTAGGCGAAGAATCCCGCGTTGTGGAAGCCGAAGCGGCGGCCGAGCCGGAGGTAGACGTCCTTGCTCGAGTTGTTGTCCTTGCGGTTGTTGCTGCCGGCGACGACGCCGAGCGCGGCGGTCGCGCCGGTCGAGTCGTCGAGCGCCGAGAGCTCGCCGCCGATCTGGGTCGAGGCGAGCGAGAGCGTGTCCTTCCGGCGACCGTCGACCGGCGGGCGGACGCCGAGCAGGCTGAACGCGCTCGTTCCGTAGATGGAGTAGCCGCGCGCGAACAGGCGATGGACGCGCGGCGAGGCGCCGAGCGGCAGCTCGAACGCGCCCGCCCGGAGGTTGGTGAGCCAGCTTCCGAGCGCGGCGTGGGCCTGGACCATGGCCATGCCCGGGCGCGTGCCGGCCTCGGTCTTGCCGGTCCGGCCGTCCGTATAGAGGAGGGCGTAGTCGACCAGGAAGGCGAGGTGGGGGCCGAGCTCGCCGCCGGCGAGCAGGCCGAGGAAGGTGTTGATCTGCTCGCGGGTCTCGTCGTCGCGGCCGGGGACGTCGGTCTTGCCGATCTCGTCGCCGACGCTGGCGCTCAGCGCGAGCGGCAGCGTTCCCGGGACGTCGAGGCCGGGCGCGACGCGGATCGGTGCGATCGCGGGCGTGAAGCCGTGCAGGCCGCGGTCGCGGAAGCGCTCGCCCTCGGGGTTGAGCTGCGGATAGACCGTATGACACGCGCTGCACGGCTTGTCGTACACGCGCGCGAAGACCGGAATCGCGTGCGTCGCGCGGGGCGCGAGCACGAGCACTACGGCGACGACCGCCGTCGCGGCCCGCCGGCCCTCCACCGCCAGGCGCCCCATGCCACATCGTGTGTCGGCATCCTGGCGGCGGAACTTGAGGATGCCGCCTCAGGTCGCATGTGAGCTTGTGAGCGCCGCGCCCGACCCGCTATGTCGAGGCGATGGGCCCCTCGACGCACGCGGCCGCCGCGGCCGGGCCGCTCGCGGTGGACGACGGCGCCGGCCCGGCCGTGCTCGCGGTGCCCGCCGATCCCGAGCGGACGGCGCTGGCCCGCACCGAGGTCGTGCTGGTATGGCTGCGCTGGCTCGGCGTCGCGGCGATCGCGCTCACCCTCGCGACGCGCGCGCTCCCCGTCGCACGATCGCTTGCGCTCGCGGTGACCGTGGGGATCGCGCTCTACGCCGCCGCCGCGCACGCCCGCATCCGCCGTGGCGGCGATCCGCGCGCGACGGCGATCCTGACCACCACCGGCGACGCCGCCTCGGCGACCGCGGCCTGCCTGGTCTCGGGCGGGGTCGCGAGCCCGCTCTATCCGTTCCTCTACCTGACCGTGCTCGGCGGCTCGCTGCGCTTCGGACGGGCGCACACGCTCGCGATCTGCGCCCTGAACGCCGGCCTCTCGGTCGTCCTCTTCCTGCTCGCGCCCGGGAGCACGGCGGGCGCGGGCGACCTCGCGATCCGGGTCTTCTTCCTGGTCTTCGTCGCGCTCATGGGCGGGGTGCTCGCCGGCGATCTCCGCGCCGCGCGCGACCGCAGCCGGACGCTCCTCTGGCGGCTCTTCCGCGCCCAGGAGGAAGAGCGCGCACGGGTCGCCGGCGAGATCCACGACCGCGTCGGCGGGCAGCTCTTCGAGCTCTACCACGGCCTCGACGCCGCGGCGGCGGCCGCCGACACCCCCGCGGCCGTGCGTCTCGGCGCGCTCGCGCGCGGCGCGCGTGCCTGCGCCGACGAGGTGCGCCAGCTCACCAACGCGCTCCGGCCCTCGATCCTCGACGACTTCGGCTTCGTCGAGGCGCTGCGCGACTTCGCGGCCGGCCTGCAGGAGCGCAGCGAGCTCGCGCTCCGGCTCCACGTCGACGACCGCGCCGCGCGCGGCCGGCCGGAAGTCGACGCGATGCTCTTCCGCATCCTCCAGGAGGCGGTGCTGAACGCCCGCAAGCACGCCGGCGCGGCGCGCCTCGAAATCGCGTTCACCCGCAACCCGCGGGACGGCGCCCGTCTCACGGTCCAGGACGACGGCCGCGGCTTCGATCCCGCGAGCGTGCCGGCGGGGCATCTCGGCCTCCTCTACATGCGCGAGCGCGCCGAGGCCTGCGGCGCCACGCTCGCCGTCGCGAGCCGGCCCGGACGGGGCACGCGGATCGAGGTGCGCGTGCCGCCGGAGGGGGACGCGGCATGAGCGCGATCCGGGTCTACCTCCTCGACGACCACACCGGCATCCGCCAGGCGATCCGTGTCGCCCTCGACGCCGAGCGCGACCTCGAGGTCGTCGGCGAGGCCGGCGACGGCGCGACCGCGGTCGCCGAGATCGCCGCGGCCGCGCCCGACGTCGCGGTTGTCGACCTCTCGATTCCGGGGACGCCCGGGCTGCGCGTGGTGCCGCGGATCCGGCGCGCGGCGCCGGCGACGGCGATCCTGGTCTTCACGATGCACAGGAACCCGGTCTACGTCTCGGAGGCGATCTCGGCGGGCGCGACCGGCTACGTCCTGAAGAGCGCCACCATGGCCGAGCTCGCGACCGCCATCCGCGCGGTCCACCGCGGCGGCGGCTACCTGCACTCCGAGGTGACGGGTCCCGTGCTCGGTCGCCTCGCGGCCGACGCCCGCCTCGCCGGGCGCGCCTCGAATCTCACGCCGCGCGAGATCCAGATCCTGGAGGCGCTCGCCGAGGGGCGCGCCAACCGGCAGATCGCGGCCGACCTCGGCATCTCGGAGGAGACCGTGAAGACGCATCTCAAGCGGCTCTACGAGAAGCTCGGCGCCTCCGACCGGGCGCAGGCGGTCGCGGTCGCGCTCCGCCAGAAGCTGATTGACTAGTCCTGTTTTGCCCCCGTGCGCGCGGCGCCTGCGGCGCCGTGCTCCGATGGGCGTCGGCCCGCGAAGCGCGGTTCGCGGGCCTCCCGCACCGGCCCCACGCCCCCCACCTCGTCACGCACTGCC
>Ga0302046_10004186_pt1 | contig 12848 bp, 9 predicted proteins | sample RVTome_11_FD_200261 | JGI IMG/M metagenome (GOLD analysis project Ga0302046, IMG submission 200261) | Soil microbial communities from uranium-contaminated site in the Upper Colorado River Basin, Wyoming, United States - RVT147D111 (version 2) ...
CGGCGCGAGTGATGATTCCGATGGCGTCGACCCCGTTCTGGAACGAGACCACCCCGGTTCCGGGTCCGAGGAGCGATTTCGCCGTATGCGCCGCGCCCTCCGTGCTCCACAACTTGACCGCGATAACCACGATGTCCACCGGGCCGACGTCGTCCGGCCCGCTCTCAACCTTGACTGGGGCGAGGGCCAAGTCCCCGAGGGCGGAGTGCACCTTGAGTCCGCCTTTGCGCATGGCCTCCAAGTGGGCGCCACGGGCGATGAAAGTGACATCCTCGCCGGCGGCAGCCAGTCGTGCCCCGAAGTACCCACCGACTCCGCCCGCACCAACAATTGCGATCTTCACCTAGCGGTCTCCCAGAAGAAAAGATAGGCGCAGCTTCGACCCTTTCCGGCAATTGTGCTCAGGGAGCTACAACTAGGATAGCTGCAGTGGTTGGCATAGGCGACCCCGGCCAGTCTCCGCTGGCGATGGGGCCGATGACCCAGTGGGCACCTAGAGGAAGCTCTCAATGACGAAGGGAGAGAGCAGCTTGACCATGAAGCGCTGCCATAAGTGGGTTTCTGGCTCCACGGTGTAACACCGCTCTTTGCCATTCTCTCTAGTCACCCAGTGTAGCGCGTGCTCCTCGAAACCGGATCGGCTCTCCGCAGCGGAGACTGTCACCAGCTCTAGACGGTAGGCTTTGGTGTCGAGCTTGCTGTCGAATTCCTCTCCCAGTTGCGTGGCCAGCTCCGGGCTCTCGAAAAGGACCCCCATTTCCGTGTTCAGATGCGCGGATCGTGGGTCCAGATTGAACGACCCCACGAACAGTGCCCGACGGTCGATGCCGAAGGTCTTGGCATGCAGGCTCGCTTTCGAGGAGCCGGACCACCGCCGGCCACCGTCATCGTTGGCGAGCTCTTCGCCCGTGGACTTGAATTCATACAACTCGACGCCGCGCTTCAAGAGCGCGTGGCGGTAGCGCATGTATCCGGCATGGACCACGCCCACGTCGTTGGCGGCAAGTGAGTTGGTGAGGATGCGCACTTTTACACCCTGGTGGACGAGTTGGCCCAGGTAGTCAACCAGCCAGTCTCCCGGGACGAAATAGGGCGAAATGATGAGGAGCTCTGTCTGGGCGGCGTCGAAGGCCATTTTCAACTTCGGCCCCATTCGGCTGCTTCCGCTCGCATCGGTGCCGGCAGCCTTGCTCGGCGCATCGTAGAGCAGAAGGGCGCGGCCCAACGAGAATCCGAGCTCGGATAGGTCTTCCTCATGCGCCAGAAATGATTTACGCAGTGCCTCGGCATAGGGCGTCGTTCGAGCTCTCTCGATGTCGTCGCTGAGCGCTTTCCGACTCGCGGCCAGATCAGCTTTGGTGGGTATCGGCTCTCCCTCGAAAGCGCTAATCGGTACTGCCCAACTACTATTCCAGTAGGTATCGAAGGACACCGAGACCTCATTGACCACAGGCCCGACAGCGAGCACGTCCAGATCGGCAAACGCCGCGGCGCTGACTCCTCCGAAATACTCGTTCCCGACGTTGCGTCCGCCGACAATAGTGGCCTGGTTGTCTGCCGTGAGTGACTTGTTGTGCATGCGGCGGTTGACGCGCTGCAAGTCGGTGAGGAAATCGATTCCCCGATTGCCGCGACTGGCAAAGGGATTGAACAATCGGACCTCGATGTTGGGATGTGCATCCACGAAACGTATACCAAGGTCCTTGCCGGCCGTGTCGAGATCATCGAGCAGCAAGCGCACACGCACACCACGGTCGCCCGCCTGCAGCAGGGCCTCGAGCAGAATCCGGCCAGCTGTGTCGTTGTGCCAGATGTAGTACTGCACGTCGAGGCCGCGATCGGCGGCTTGCACCACAGCGAGTCGGGCTACGAAGGCGTCGATGCCGCTTGCGAGCGGGTAGAAGCCGGATTTGCCTGGGTGCTCGGCAGTCAGTGAGCCAATCTCGCGCCCAAGACGCGTATCGTGGGTGTCCACGATCGCCTGGGATGGCTGCCTCGGATAATCGGTCGGCAGCGAAGCGCAAGCGCCAAGCAGGAGGAGCGTGGCCGCCCCCATCCACAGCCCCAGTAGCCGGCGCGTGCTGCTGCGAATCACTCGACACCTCCCATTGCTGGTCGCGCGGGCGCGGATGCCTGGCTGGGCATTTCCAGCCATCCGACTGCGCCATCGCGCGGCCCACCCCAGCATAGCCCCCTCTCGCCCCGGGGAAACGATCCCGGCGCGGTTTGGCTCGAGCACGCCGCTGGAGCCCTGGGCACCCTTGTTCGAGGCCGCTGGCCTGGGGCGAAGCGAGGAGCCTGCGACCGGCACCCGGCTGGTGGATCTGGGCCTGCTGCTCGAGGCCGCGGCCTGCGGTCATGGGGTGGCGCCAGGCCGGCCGACCCTGGCTCGTCCCTGGCTGCGAGCCGGCACCGTCGTGCCCCTGTTTGGCATCAGCGTCCCGGCGCGGGCCCAGTACTATATCGCCACCGCCTGGCCCAAGGGGCCCGCGGCGGTTTACGCCGAGTGGTTGCGCGCTGCTTGTCATGTTGCAGAGCGCGAAGCGGCGGAACTTCTTTCCGGTCTCGTCTGAACAATCCTCCGGGTCCTCCCGCGGCTTTTCGCTGAAGATCGTGACCCAGTTGTCACCGCCACACAGTCGAACACTGAATGAGGAGAACCCCTATGACCCCCATCACCTGCATCGAAGATTCGCCTCGGCGCGCCGCGAAGCGCGTGCCCCGGATGTTCTACGACTACGCCAATTCCGGCTCCTGGACCGAGGGCACCTACCGCGCCAACGAAAGCGACTTCGCCTCGATCAAGCTGCGCCAGCGGGTCGCCCTAAACATGGTGGGCCGCAGCCTGCGCACGACCCTGGCCGGGCAGGAAGTGGCGATGCCGGTGGCGATTGCTCCCACGGGCCTCACCGGTATGCAGCACGCGGATGGCGAGATCCTGGCCGCCCGCGCGGCAGAGAAGTTCGGCGTCCCCTTTACGCTCTCGACCATGAGCATCTGCTCCATCGAGGATGTCGCCGCCCACACCACCGCGCCATTCTGGTACCAGCTTTACATGATGCGCGACCGCGACTTCATCGAGCGCCTCATGGAGCGCGCGCGTGCCGCCAACTGCTCGGCGCTGATGCTGACCCTCGACCTGCAGATCCTCGGGCAGCGTCATAAGGACATCAAGAACGGCCTATCGGCCCCGCCCAAGCCCACCGTGGCGAACCTCCTGAATCTCCTCACCAAGCCGAGCTCGTGCTTGGGGATGCTTGGCACCAAATGGCGCAGTTTCGGCAACATCGTGGGCCATGCCAAAGGCATGGGCGACATGTCGTCGCTGGTGAGCTGGACCGCCGAGCAGTTCGATCCGGCGCTGAGCTGGGCGGACGTGGAATCGGTGAAGAAACTCTGGGGCGGCCCCTTGATCCTGAAGGGCATCATGGACGAGGAAGACGCCCGCCTCGCTGTCGATAGTGATTCCGATGCGCTCGTCGTATCCAATCACGGCGGCCGCCAGCTCGACGGTGCAATTAGTGCTCCGCCGGGGTCGCGGAGGCCGTGGGTGAGCGCATCGAGGTCTCGATGGACAGCGGCATCCGCAGTGGCCAGGACGTGCTCAAGGCGGTGGCGCTCGGTGCCAAAGGCACCCTGATCGGCCGCCCGTTCCTCTATGGCCTGGGTGCCATGGGCGAGGCCGGGGTGAGCAAGTGCCTGGAGATCATTGCCCGCGAGTTGGACATCACCATGGCCTTTTGCGGCCACACCGACATCCGCCAGGTGGACCGGAAGATCCTCATCCCAGGGCACCTATCTCGGAGCGCACAGCGCCGATCAGCGTGCCGTTGGGCGCCCCATAGCGGCCCTGTCGACGGGAGCACAGCAGCGGCCCGAGCAACCGGCGAGCGCGTAGCAAGCGGTCGGGTAGACGGTCTACCGGGCACGGCGAGGGCGCGTGCCCGGTAGCCGCGAGCGCGTGAAGGCAGCGCTGAGAGTGGGCTCTGCTGCGCTGCACCCACCCCTCAACCCCTGCCGAAGCGCTGTGTGGGCCTCCGCCCCACCGTTCGGTGGCGCGCTGTCGCGCGGCAAATAGGTTTGACGTGGGTAGGGTGGGTTAGCGAAGCGTAACCCACCGTCCAACTGCGGCGGGGAATGATGCATTACGCGTTCGCTAATGCACCCTACGCAAGATTCCGCAAGACTCCGAGAAGCAGCACCGACCGCCGCGGGGGGTGCTGCGAAAGGCCATCGCGGCGGGACGCGCACCTACGATGCGGCCCTTTCCCTTCCCCTGATATCTCGTAGAATTTGACTTCTTTTAGAGCTTGGGCAAGCTCTGGGATCTTCCTTGCTCTGTTTGAATGTTCGGCTCACGGGGCTAGCTGTGTGAACGCTAGATTTATCGGGTGCGCAACCTCAAGCAGAACGCGCCCAGGCAGCTTCGAGTCCTGGGGGCGTCACAGAATCCGCCCCATGAGCCGAATGTTCAATCTACGGCGCAAACCGTGCAAAGCCTAATCGTTGCCGACACTAGCCTAATCGGGGGCAAAAACTACCGGACGACAGACTAGGTCGAGGGCTAATTCTAGGGCCACACCGGCGCCAAACGCAAAATCATGGGCAAGACGCGGCCCTTGCCTTGGGTGGTTCTATGCGCCAAAGATGTAGCGGCTACCGGTATAGGACCGAATGAATTTCTCCGGCATTTCCTTTTGTAGGATGTCGATAAAAACCTCTCCGCTGCAATGCATGGGGATGATGACATCGGGGTTGATTTCCTTCAGTGCCGCTACGGTTTCGCGCACGTAGTCTTCCTTGTGCGGCGCCAGATGCGTTCCGCCGACCACCGCGTGCACCTTCTTCACCCCAGAAACCTCCATGGCGTGTTTCACCGAGTTCACCACTCCGCGGTGACTGCAAGATGCGATCACTACCAAGCCGCGCCCCTTGACATTGAAGCAGGCGCTCAACTCATGCTGGAAATCGTCCGGCACCACGTGGGCTTTTTGCTTCTCCGCGGGAAGCTCATCGGGAAAGCAACCGATCCCATCCTCGACGCCGACACTCATGCGAGTGGGTGCCAGTACCTTCTCAAACGTAAGGGTCGGGATGTGGCCGGTGGTGAAAGCGTGACCGGCCACCACCGAGGGTGACTCTGCGAACATCACTTTCACTTTGGCGTCGGCTACGGCCTTGCGGTCCAGGTAGCCGAAGTCCTGGGGTTTGCCGATGGTCCATTCGCGGGTGCAGAAGCACTCTTCCCCGCCGAGGTATAGGGGAAGATCGGCGCGGAGCTTCCCCCGATTGTGTTGCAGGAAGCCCACCAGGCCGCCGAAATGGTCGTAATGGCCATGGCTCAAAATCAGCGCGTCGATGGCCTCGGGCGCGATCCCGAGCATCGCGATGTTGTTGTTGAGAGTCTCCGCGGTGAAGCCAAAATCGAGGAGCATGTTGCGAGTCTCCTCGCCTCGCTTGGACTCCAAGTGCATCGCCAACCCGAACTCGCCGAGTAGCGATCTCCCGGCGGGCGGCATGCCGAAGCGCTGGACCTCGACCTCACCCACCTTGATGTTGGGCGCGATGGCCAAGTGATAACTATCGGTGACGACTCGCACCGCCAGGCGATCCACCTCCGGCGCAGCCCCGTTTAACGCTTGCGCCCGGGCGGGCTTGGCACCGCCCAGTAACGTTGCCACCAGGTAGCTGAGCACCGCGGCACCGCCAGCGCACAAAACATCGCGTCGAGAAATTCCTGACTGATCGGAATAGTGCGACATAGCCTTCTCCTTTGAGCAGTTGAGTCGAGGGCCGTCTTAAATTCAAGGTGCGGGCAGAGGCACTACGGCTTCCGCCGCCACAGCACCCAACGAGGCCACCGCACTCAACGGCGCCACTGGCTCGGCGGGTCCGGGGTCAATGACGTGTTGGGCTCCGACGCTGACCGAAGTTGGACGGGTGCACTAACCGCGGCGCTTTCCGAGCGAACAGCAGCGCCGATTCTGAGCGCCGAGCCTGACCTAAGCAGAACCCTCCTCTGGGAGGCCGAACAGCGGCACGCGGAGCGCGGGCCCGCCTGGACGAGCACCACCCCACGGGCACTGGAGAGTGCAGTGACACCGCAAGACTCAAAGCCCCATGATCGGGAGAAGCGATTCAGGGCCCTGGCGGAGTTTCGACGCGCGACATTGCCGGCCCGCATCGCGCCCTCGACGGATGGTATGACACTCGTGACGGCCATGTGTGCGCTACTGATGCGACGACCTTGACGATGCCAGTGTGCCAGCCCTTCCAGTCCTTGGCCTCCGCTCCCCTCAACAACAGGCTAACCCGCGCGCCGCATGCGGCGCGTCCGTGTTCAGCGTGGGGCTAGGCATATTTGCCGTTGATCGAATCCCGCCATCACCCCTCGCTTGTTTACACACGGATGATCTCGCCCTTGAGCGAGTAAAGGATGGCGATGACGTCCTTCTTCGCATCGTCGTCTAGGCCATTCTTGTCCATCGCCCCGACGATGTCATCCATCACCGCCAGGTATTCTTGTTCACTAATGTTCATGCCCTTATGTGCGGTGAGCATGTCCTTGCCCGTGTAGGCTTCGGGACCGCCTGAGCCAGCGCTAAAAAACTCGCTCGCCATCTGCTTGAGATGATCAAGGTCCTTGACGTTCTCGAATCGGGTCTTGACGACGGGGTTGCCCAAGTGCGCAGTAACGGCATCATCCACGAGTCGGGCTATGCATTCAGCCCCCCCAGGCGCTGGTAGAGTGTAGTGGTCATCGGAGCTGCCTTTTGGCATTTTTAGGGCTGCGCGATTAGAGGCAAGTTGTTGCCGCAGCCAGATGCAACAACTGCCTAACTTGTAAGTGTACCCCATACCTGGGGTGATATCTTGTCCCGCATGTGGGATGTAGCATCCCTTCCCGACGGCGCAACTATCTGGTTGTCCTGGAAATGCGTGGGACGGCGCGACGGATGGGTGGTATGCGTGGCGCTGAAACAGGAACGGCCTGGGGGGTGAGCTGCATTCGTGTCCATATGCCGTGGGTCTTCCATAGCCTTGATCCTGCAGTGAGGCCAAGTGACTGACCCGAGTGTAGTCCACCGGGGGTTGCCATGCCCTCGTGTCAAGGATTGCTCGCCGGAGGGCGCTGGTGGGGGTCGCGTATTCGGCTGCCGAGCTTCGAGCGAGCGTCCGCGATGACATGCGCTCATGGAGTCTCGCTTGCACCACGCCCCCTTCCAGCGCATCAAAGTCCAACACGCTGCGCATTCCCCCAACTCCCGTGCGTTCGTATCGCCCCGTGAGCCGACGCGTCTTCCGACATACCAGCGCGCGAGCTGGTAGCTCCGGGCGACTTCCGCATCGGCGCGGGGGGATTTCTTCTTCGTGAGCCCGGAACGGGTGGTCGCGGAAGAGCACTTCACCCTCCGGCCGTGGGGGTTGGGCCTCGGTCTCGTCAAGGAGGCGGGCCTGGGCCAGGACGCGGGCGCAAGTCGTGGGCTCGCGGATGGAGGCCAGGGGGATCCAATGCTCCGGGAGGTCCGTGATGACCGATAGTGGAGCTTGTCGGCGCCGGCGAGCTGAGTCGGGGTGGGGGAGTCGGGGCTCACCTGGTCCGCGACGGGATGAGGGGTGCGGCGACCTGCTGCACGATGGCCCAGGCCATGTTGGCCGTCTCGATTCGCAGGAACAGCATCTGCGCTATGGCTGGGGCTTGGTGGGGCATCGGCAGCACCGGCGGGATGGAACAGCAGCCGTCCGGGCGCGAGTGGATGGGTGCCGCGCAACGATATCCATCGAGTCGAAAGGCGCTATTCGTCCTGCCAGCAGGGGCTCTAGACCCAGGATCATCACCCAAGCCATTCCTTGCCTGCCAACACGCTCTACACTTCGCCAAGCGCTCGTGGATTGGGAGGACAGCGCAATGACCATCAGCGACGAGTACCCGAAGTCCCGGCCGCAGGTCATCGAATACAAGAACGGCGACAAGGTGAAACCGACCTTCTCAGCGGAGGAGATGCGTCGGCGCCTTGCCGGGCTACGCGGCTATCTGGCCGAGGAGGGCATCGAGGCTGCGCTCTTCACCTCGATCCACAACATCAACTACTACGCCGACTACGTCTATTGCTCCTTCGGCCGGCCCTACGGGCTGGTGGTGAGCCACGACGCCCATACCACGGTCAGCGCCAACATCGACGCAGGGCAGCCCTGGCGCCAGTGCTTCGGTGACCACATCGCCTACACGGATTGGCAGCGCGACAACTACTACCGCGCACTGCAGCGGCTGCTACCTGCGCGGGGCAAGGTCGGCATCGAGCTCGACCACGTCACCCTCGAGCGTCGGCAGAAGCTCGGCGAGTTCTTTCCCAACGTGGAGTGGGTCGATATCAGCGTAGCCACCATGCGCATGCGCATGCTGAAGTCGCCGGAGGAGCATGCCCTGATCCGCCAGGGCGCACGGATCTGCGACATTGGCGGCGCAGCGGTCGTCGAGGCCATCGCCGAAGGTGTGCCCGAGTACGAGGTAGCGCTGCATGCCAACCAAGCCATGGTGCGGGCAATCGCCAAGACTTATCCGCACACGGAGCTGATGGACACCTGGACCTGGTTCCAGTCGGGCCTGAACACCGACGGCGCCCACAACCCGCTGACCACCCGACAGGTGCACAAGGGTGACATCTTGAGCGCCAACTGTTTCGCGATGATCTCCGGCTACTACCAGGCTCTGGAGCGCACCTTGTTCTTCGACGCCATCGGCAAGCGCCACCTGGCGCTGTGGGAGATCAACTGCGAGGTGCACCGGCGTGGTCTGGAGCTGATCCGGCCCGGCGCCGTATGTAGCGAGATCGCCCAGGCGCTGAACCAGATCTACGCGCGGCATGACTTGCTGCAATACCGCACCTTCGGCTACGGCCACAGCTTCGGCACCCTTTGCCACTACTACGGTCGGGAGGCGGGGCTGGAGCTGCGGGAAGACGTCGATACCGTGCTCGCCCCGGGCATGGTGGTATCCATGGAGCCGATGATCTCCCTCCCCGAGGGCAAGGAGGGCGCCGGTGGCTACCGCGAGCACGACATCCTGATCCTTCACGAGGATGGGGCAGAGAACATCACCCACTTCCCCTTCGGTCCGGAGCACAACATTGTGAAGTAGCGGCCGCGAGGGGAATGTGGCAGCGGCGCAAGCCGCCATTGCGGGGCACGAGGGCAACGGCGCAGCGTAAACCACTGTCCAGGTGACGTGGCCAGTGGAGACCAGAAGAAGGCGCTTCAGCGCCAGTCAGACGCGATCGAGAGGAATATCCCGACGGAGCTGTTCAGGCCAACCTAGGCCACAATCAGAGTGAGCGATTCCGCCCGAGCGCCGACCTCCACCCGCCATGCTCAATGCCGCCGGGGGTTCTCGCAACCGGCGGCGCCCGGGCGAAAATTGCGGCCGTCCGAGCAGCGCTCCTGGACCAGGAAGGGGAGCCCCGCTATGGCCACGGTATACGTCTCTTATCGGAGCACCGAGCGGCCTTTTGTCGAGGCGGTGATGTCACGCCTCGAGCCACGCCACACCATTCGGATCGACTACAAGATCCCGGTGGGCGCGGACTGGCGCAGCCATCAGCTCGAGGAGCTCCTCACCTCCGACGTGTTCCTGGTCTTCGTGTCCCACGACACGGGCGGCTCGGACTTTCAGAGCTCCGAGATGGGCGCAGCGCGCTTCTGCTCCAGCGTCTTGGATGGGAAGCTGATCATTTCTGCCCTGATCGACGACGTGAATCCTCCGCGTCCGCTCGCCCATTTGGATTGCCTCGACCTTCGGAATCGGGACCCCGACCAGGCGGCGAAGGCGATCGACGAAGCGATCGCCCAGCGGAAGCCGCGCGTACGGTTGTTCATCAGCCATGCGCACCGTGACGCCGATCTCGCCTCGCGGGTCGTGGAGGTCATCTCGACCGGCCTCGAAGTGCCCGCCAAGGAACTGCGCTGCACCTCGGTCCCGGGCTACCAGCTCGATCTCGGTACGATGGCGCCCGAGGCGCTGCGTCGGGAGCTCGGCTCCGCCGCTTGCGTGGTGGCGGTTCTGACCCCCAACAGCCTGGGGAACGACTGGGTTCTGTTCGAGCTGGGCGCAGCTTGGGCCAATGCCAAGGTGTCAATCCCGTTGCTCGCCGGCGGCCTGCAAGACAAAGACATCCCAGGACCCTTCCGCGGCGCGGCCGGCGGCCAGTTGAGCTCAGCCGCCACCCTCGACCACATGATCGACCAGCTGGAGAAGTTGCTCGGTTGGCGGCAGAGGACGGATCTTGCCGGTCGCAACAAGCGCTATGAGCTGGTCGACTACGTCAAGGCCAAGACTTTCCCGCGCGATTCCATCGAGGACGAGTTGAGAGCGAGCTTTGCCGCCAAGCGGGCGCGAATCGGGTCCAAACAGGGCCAGGTGCTGGACTACATCACGGCCAAGCTGGGCCAACGGCCGCACATCGGGCAGGAGGAGCTGGCGAGACAGTTCGCGGACCTGAAGCCGGCGCTTTACTATCGGCTCGAGATGCTGCGGCTGCTGGGGTTCCTGGACCGGGCCAACATCGGAGAGTCGCGTGGCGTCCCCGTCTGGGGCTGGACGCTTTCGGACAGCTACCGCCGTGAGGTCGGCTTGTAGCGGGAGAACTACCTGGCGCCCAGCGCGGTGATGGCAGTCGGCCGCGGCAACGCCCTCCCTTTTGCCGCAGTCAGCGCAAAACAATCACCCCTGCAACTTAGGTTTTGCAAGAGCCTCCATTGAGTCCCAGCCTTTGCGACCGATGATGATTTGGTGCCAGTATGCCGTAGTAACGGGTTAGGTTGACGCGGGGCTTTGGAACCAGAGCCGCAAGTCGAGCCATGAAGTCGACGGTGGCGATTGCGACTTGGGTGTTGCCGTCACAGTAGGGCGTGACTAGCAGTGCGATCTGACGTCCCTGCCAGGCGGTGGAGGCGTCGCGTGGTCGGGTGTACCCAGCAGTTGCAGCTCGGCCAGATTCAGAGTCAGGGATACCGCTCCTGGCATATGGCTGTGCCACAACCGGAATTCCCTTGTTATCGAGATTTCCAGGGACTATCGTAGATTCCTAAGGCTGGAGCCTTGCCGTGAGTTTGCTGCCAAAGAAGATGGTTTCGCTGGTTCAGGAAGACAGTCAGGTATTGCCTGGCACTGTGACTCACTGGTTCGCTTGACATGCGTTTCGTCCCGACACGAGGTTCACAACGCGGAATAACCACCGCAAGGAGGAACAGTGATGAGTACAGTAAGCAATCTGAGCGGACAATCAGCCAGCCCGCCCGAGGTGCGACGGGTGTCCCTCACTCAACCCTTTACCTGGGTCAGCAAGGGATGGGACGACCTGCTCCATCACAAGGGCGCCAGCCTGGCCTACGGCGCACTGGTATCTGCGCTGGGGGCCCTGATACTGATTATCGGACGCCATCCCTACTTGCATGCAGCGGCCATCTCCGGATTTCTGTTGGTCGGCCCGGTCATGGCCACAGGATTGTGCGAACTGTCCCGACTACGGACCAGGGGCGAGGTGGCAAACTTCGATACCTCGCTGCAGACACTGGCCGTTCATCGCACGGCTTTATTGCGCTACGCCGGTACCCTGCTGCTCTTCAGCGTCGTCTGGTTTGTCCTCTCTAGCCTGATGCTGTATTTGGCCTTTGGCAGCGTCGCCCCTAGTTACTTTGAAACGATGTGGGGCGATGTGCTGGTCAATTTGACAGCGGCCCAGATTGGTTCCTATTTGGTGCTCGGTGGCATACTGGCCTGCATTGTGTTCGCCCTCTCGGTTGTGTCGGTGCCGATGATCATCGACCGCAATGCTGACGCGGGTACAGCGATGCGCACCAGTCTCCGCGTGACCCTGGAAGCGGATCTGCCGGTAATGATTGTGTGGGGTGCGCTGTGCGTGATCCTCGTCGGCATTGGCTTTGTGACTTTTCTCATAGGTATGGTCGTGGTCTTCCCGCTGCTAGGGCACGCTACCTGGTATGCCTACCTCGACTTGGTGCCACCGCCCAAGACTCCACCTCAGTCAACCCTGCTCGACGAATAGGAAATACAAAAGGCGTTGTAGCTATTCGCCCTGTCACTGTCAGTCGGGTTTGATTCCGGGATTGCTGAAAGAGTTCTGAAAATTGGCTGCTTCTGAGGTGTGTTCCTGCGTCGCGGCGAGGGTTGTCGAGTTCAGCGCCTGTTGATTTGACGGTTGACACAGACCTCCTCATGCCAATGCTCTTCACCGGCTGCTGTTTTTTTTGCGCTCGTGTAGGGTTTTTACGCCGGCACCATGTCCTTTTGCGCCAGCCGTGGAAGTGATGGTGGTGCCCGGGAAGGCGGTACCAGCAGCGGCGGAGCATGGAGTTTAGCGCCGCCGCACATTTTCATCCCTGGGGTTCTGAGCTCGAAGGCAGGATTCACCCGGACCGCCACCCGAGGTCTAACGGCGGAGCATAGTTCTTCAGTTCCTTGTCTCGTAGGTGCGCGAGGATCTTGTTGATGAGTCCTGCTCTTCGATGCAGGCAGTGACCTTGACGGGTCTGCCACAGCAGCCATAGGTTTAGACATCTATCCTGAACGTCCGCCAAGACTCTCATCGCGGACATTGGCGACCCTGAGCCGAAAGTCTCAGTTGGGTCGGGTCCAGTCGCTGCGTCCAGTTTAGTGCACCGCGAAGCGGTTGTGCGCTGCGTCAGGCCGAATTCGGCCATCAAGTGTCATTGAGGTGAGCTCGCCCAGCGGCCGCTTCTAGGGACCGGCATCGACATCGAGACCTGCCCGGCCTGCGGTGGGGCAGTGCGGGTCATCGCCTGCATCGAGGACCCGATGGTGATCGAGAAGA
>Ga0302046_10004187_pt1 | contig 12844 bp, 11 predicted proteins | sample RVTome_11_FD_200261 | JGI IMG/M metagenome (GOLD analysis project Ga0302046, IMG submission 200261) | Soil microbial communities from uranium-contaminated site in the Upper Colorado River Basin, Wyoming, United States - RVT147D111 (version 2) ...
TCATTCAGTTTTTCCCTGGTATAACAGTGCCAAAAACCGGCGGCATCGGTGAGATTGCTCTTTGGGTGTTTTCTGAAAAATTCCTCGAAACTCTTTTTTGCCTCGCTCCATTTCTCATCGAGCACGAGGTCATAGGCTTGTTGATAGGCCCTGGAGGAAGGGTCCTGCTCTCCATCGTCGAACACCACAAACCCCGCAGGTGCTACCGCCAGGAAGGCGACGGGTACCGTTCGGAGATAGACTGAGAGGATCAGATTCCTTATCATAACGATTTCCTTTCTAGATTCTGGATTCAATTTCTGTCGTTTTCTGTTTCGGCGATTCCGCGGGCGTGGTCTCCTGGGACCTCATTTGTTCAAGATTGATTTTCAGGAGAATGCCCCGCCTCTCCACTCCGCTTCGCACGATCTCCACAGCCGGAAAGCCCTTCTCTTCTTCGAGATTTGCTATTTGCAGGAGTATCACTTCAAGATCGGTGATGAGCTGCTTCATGCGCTGTTCATCAGCATCCGAAAGACTGTTCTTAAGTTCCGCCGCCTCCGAAACGAGCATCCTCGATACTTGCTGCTCTTTCAGCAGACCCGAAGCAGGTTCCAGGGAACTACTGTTGACAATCCCAAGGAGCAACACCTTGGATCGCTCGAGATAGTTAATCGCCCGTTCGTTGAGCAGAATGCGTTCAGCCGCCGACAATCCCGTGTTCAATTGTTCCGTGCTGAGCGGCTGGCGGATCATACGTTGACCGATGACGATGCCGAAGGACAGTAACAGTACTGCGGCAACGCTGACTGTCCATGCCGGACGCAACCGCACAAACCGCAGAAACGACTCAATCCATGATTCCTTGACAGAAGATCCGGCGGACTTCAAAGCCGGCTCAAGGGTGTTCCAGAACGAGGTCCATTCCGCAGGAGTTGGAGGCGAGTAGGACCGTTGGTTCATCGCGGCCGCAACGCCCTTCAGTTGGTCAAATGACAATCGGCACTCACTGCACCGTGAAAGATGGTCATTGAACTCCGGGCGGAGATGAGAGGGCACCACCCCGTACACGGCCTCGACAAACAGATCACGGCATTCCTTGTGGTTCATCGCACTTCCTCCAATCCGAGATCGGTCCGATAGAAATGAAGCTCTTTCTGTAATCGCTTGAGGGCACGAAAGAGCATCGATTTCACTGTTCCTTCGGAGATTTTCAAGATCATTGCAATTTCCTTGAGCGAGAGGTCACTGTAATGCCGCATTACAAAGACAGATCGCTCGCGGGCGGTAAGTTTCTCCAGAGCCCGGTCGATATGAGCCTGAATCACGCGACCTTCGGCCGATGACTCCGGATTGTTTGAAGCGTTCTCGTGGAACAAAGGTGCTCCATTGTTTTCCTCGAACTTGCCGGCCGGCTTCATCGATGTCCAGGCCTTCTTTGAGCGATAATCATAACATGCGTTGACGGTGATGCGGTAGAGCCAAGTACTCATTTTCGCGTCTCCCCGGAATTGGCCAAGCGAGCGATATGCCTTGAGAAACACCTCCTGCGAAATATCTTCGGCATCATGGCGGTTTCCCGTCATATCATAGGCGATGCGAAACACGGTTTGTTTGTGGTCGTCGACTATGGCCCGAAACGCTGCCAGATCGCCCTGGCGGGCCTTTTCGACGAGTCCTTGGTCGGTCAAGCGCTTGCTCCGGTAGTCAAAAGATTAGACGGGGGTATGGGTGGAAACGTTTGCAGAAGATTCAGAGATCAGAAGCTTGCCCTGAGCGAAGCGAAGGGTCAGAGATCAGAAGTCAGAACTCGGGGTCAGGAACCGACTAATCCCCCGTGGAGCTTCTGACACGGATTGCCATAATGCTCAATAATATTGAAACAAAAAAGTCCCGCTTCGGAGCGGGGCTCTGGGAATCAAAATATATGGTCTTGAGGACTTGGTTTGCTTACATCGAGAACCAGTATGTGAATTTCACCATAAAAATATTGTCGGTTTGCGTGTCGATCAATTTGTCGAATGCCCGGCCGAAATTAAATGTCCCTTCCGGGGAGTAACCGAAACTGCTTCGGGTCCACACGAGATAAAGTGTGGATCCCGGCCTGTATTCCCACCGCAATACGGCATTTCCGCGGATGGACGTGATATTGAAATCCGGATTAGAGACGACGAATCCTGGTGCGGACCCCCCGCCGTCGGGATCGATCTGATATTCCGCGACACTGCCATCCGGATTAAGAACTTCGGTCAAGGTTGAGCCTTCAGTCCCGTACCTCATGAAATTGTAGGTCCTTGGCGCCTTGAATTCGCGGAAATTGTGGTAATCACCCACGGATATCAGCGGTTGCATGAATACCTGCAAACTCAGCTGAGGTGAGAAGGTCCAGTTCAATCTGAGATTTGCACCAACTGAGGTTTGATCGAGAGTCGCAAACACGTAGCGCTTGCCGTACGTTGCCGTTGCCAGCGGGTCAGGAATCGCATTCACATACTGCGCCATGGTTCGATCGCGTCCGAAGTACGGTCCGGCTGAGACAGAAATATTCGGCACAGGTTTGTATTCGAGATTTGCTTGTACCTGCCAGCTTGGTTCATTTGTCCGGCTGTACGCAAACCCAAAGAGACTCACCACAATGTCTTTCCTGCTGTCCGATCCAAGCTCTGTCCAAATCTCCCGGCCTGGGGGCATGACCATCATCGGCCCGCCCCGTGTCCTCCGCGTGTCAACTGTAACCGGATTGTAAGCTCCGCCCATCGCCAGCCAGTAGTAGTTGGTAAACTCGACATAGATGTTCGACCAGTATCCGTGCCAGATCTTGTTTCCGCTGAAGTCCAGATTGCCGAACGTTGACGCCTGGATACGGAAGAAGCGATAATACTCTGTCGGGTCGGACCATTTGTACCCGAGCACAAGGTGGCTGTTGATGATATCTGTTCTGCCAAGAAAACCGAGGTCGTTTACCTCATACTTTGGGTTGACCACTCCCACGGCAGCGTTGATAATCACGGGGCCCTTTTGTTTGTTCAGCATCATTCGGCCGGCATACCCTGACATGGATGTGGCGTTCGTATCGACGGAAACATGACCCTGGTCCGGGCGCTGAAAATAATGCGCCGAGTTCTGCTGGAGAGCTGTCATCCTCGCGGTTGATCCGTACACGTTGGAAACCGATCCCCAACCGGTAACAACGTAGGTCTTGTCGTCATCGAGAAAGAGCCACCCGTCGATTCCCGCAACGATGGCATCGCTGTTGATCTGATTCTGAAGCCGGCTATCGGAGAATCCGCGTTTCACGTACGTTGCGATGATCCCCAGGCCTTGCTTCCCTCCGTCGAAGTCCCGCTGAATCCGCGAAATACCGTAGTACGTCAGAGGTTCAATTTCGACACTCGACCGCTGCCCTGAATTTTGAATCTCCGCAAATTCCCGGTTCGTCACTGCATGAATCGTCCCGATCTTCCATTCGTCAAAAACCCTGCCGGTCAGTTTCGCCGCCCCGAGGATGTGGGTTCCGAGAGGAAGGTCTGCATAGTCGTATTGCGGAAGGCTTCCCTGGGGTGAGCGGCCGATTCTTCGGCTATAGAAGATGGTCGGAGTGGACCAATTGAATCCCCAGAAGTTATTGGAGCCGCCGTAGCCGAATTCAAAAACATTCGCCCCCTCGATAAAGAACGGGCGTTTTTCGGAAAAAAATGTTTCAACGTCGCTCAGGTTCACAACGGCAGGATCGACCTCCACCTGTCCGAAGTCCGGGTTGACCGTAGCGTTCAGTGTGAGGTTGCTCGTCAGTCCGACCTTCAAGTCTGCTCCTACTCCCGGAAGGAGCCTGGAACCGGGGTTAAAGGGGTCGCCGGCATTTGACCGGATATATTCTGCCCGCGTGTTGATGTACGGAAGGAGTTCCACTGTTCCGCCGGGCGTAATGGAAGAGATCCCCGTAAGACTTCCGAACCGTGAGACGAATCCGCTTTCGTCCCGGGGCGTGTAAACCATGTAATCGAACTCGTTCTTTCGGCCAATGGTTCGCTTAAAATTGATCCCCCAGACATACTCGAGGTTCTCATGGAAACGAAGCTGGGAAAAAGGAATTCTCATCTCCACGGTCCATCCCAGACCGTTCACATGCACCGCACTTTCCCATACGCCGTCCCAGGAGTTGTCCGTCCAATCATCGTTGTACATTGTTCCGTCGGAAATAGACCCGGCCGCGGTGACAGAAAAATAGTAACCGCTTCGGCGGTCGTTATAAGGATCCAGGTAGACCGAGAACCAATCTGCGGTGATCTCTACGTCCCTCCTGCCCAGGATCTGCATGATCGAATCCGGCTGGGAATCATACAACCGCGCGGCAACATAGAGCGCTGCGTCATCGTAAGCAATCCATACCTCAGTTCGTTCCGTGGGCTCGGCTCCCTGCTCGGGGTCCTTCTGCTTGAATGACGAAAACCCCGGCCCCTGCCAGACGGCTTCTGAAAGAAGTCCATCCATTTCCAGGGGTTCCGTAATATGAATTGCGTGAACGGAGGGCTGTTGGGCAAATACCAACGACGAACAAAAAAATACGCACGAGAGAACGCTGAACTTCATGAAGTATCCTCCAAAGATCATGAATCTTAGATGCCGGCCGGAACCCAAACGTTCCCTGGTGCGAAACGTTGTGAATAAGACTGCTGCACGAACAAAAAGGTTGTAAGAAAGGACCACCTTCCGCCCTTGCCTTTCGTCTTAGGTGAATTTTCTTTATACTGAATAGTGGAAAGGACACTCCGGAAGTCCGAATTGATGGCCGAGATACAGGAAATATCGATAGATCCCGCAATCCCAACGATTCAGTTCCGCTGCAATACTGATCGCTGTAAGGGGGCGTGTTGCACTCTGCCGGGTGGAAAGGGAGCGCCATTGATGGACGAAGAAGTCGGAGAACTCCAGCGTGCCCTTCCGGCCGCGATGAAGTATCTCAGTGAACGTCATCGCGAAGTTATCAAGGAACAAGGCGTCTACGAAGGATCTGCGGGAGATTATGTCACTACCTGTGTTGATGACAGAGCTTGCGTTTTTGTGACGTTTGAGGATGGAATTGCCAGATGTGCGCTGGAAAAGGCCTGGTTTCATGGAGAAACCGAGTGGCGAAAGCCGATATCCTGTCATCTGTTTCCGATACGAATTGACAGGGGAGTTCAGCAGAGCATCCGATACGAACACCTTGCCGAATGCGCCCCCGCTCTGGAGGAAGGGTCAGGAGGCAGCGTCTACCTCTCGGATTTCCTCCGTGAACCTCTTTCCCGGGCATACGGGAAGGGTTGGTACGCAAAGTTTCTGGAGTATTGCCGATCCGTTCAACGCAACGGCGATTCGGAGGGGAAATAGTCATGTCCGGTCTGAATCTTTCCCAGCAGCTCCGCCTTGGCCTCAAACTCACCCCCCAACAAGTTCAGTATCTCAAACTCCTTCAGCTTCCCAACCTTGCTCTGGAACAGAGGATCAAAACAGAGCTGGAGATCAACCCCATGCTTGAGGTTGATGAAGAAATCGACGAGGCCCTGGAACAGGAAGAGGAGGCCGTCGAGGACGCTGCCGAGAAAGCCAACGGAGAGGATGAGGAAGGATACTCGCTTGATGATTACATGGCCGATGATCTGGCGGGACACAAGAGCCCTGAAGCGCGGCCCGCAGCCGGGGAAGAAGAGGATTCCGAGCGCCCGCTGCCCTCCACTCCCCCCCTTTCAGAACGTCTCCTTGCCCAGTTTCGGATGCTGGAAATTGACGAAACCGACAATCTCCTGGCTGAAGAGATCATCGGCAACGTTGATGAGGATGGGTACCTTCGCAGGGACCTGAACCTGATCGTTCAGGATCTCAATCTCAGTTTCGGTCTGGACATACCGGTGGAAAAAGCCGCGTCGGTGCTCAAAAAGATCCAGCAACTGGATCCGCCGGGCATTGCGGCAAGGGATCTCAAAGAGTGCCTTGAAGCACAAATACACTACGGGAAGTACGATCCCACCATCAGAGAGCTCGCGCTGAAGGTCCTGGAAGTTCATTTCGAAGATCTCAAGCTCAAGAGATATGAGACACTGAGCCAGGACCTGGGAATCGGCATGGAGACACTGAAGAAGGTCGTAGACCTCATTCAGCATCTCAATCCTAAACCCGGCGATGGCGAATTTTCAGCCCAGGAGAATTATGTAACACCCGATTTCATCGTGGAAAAAGACAACGGCGATTTCGTCATCACGCTCAACGACCGGTCCATTCCGACACTTCGACTGAACAGGGCTTACCGGGAGCTCATTACTCCGAAGGGGAAAAAATCGTCGAAGGAAACAAAGGATTTCATCAAGCAAAAGTTTGAATCCGCCAAATGGTTCATAGCATCCATCCACCAGCGGCGGGAAACCTTGCTGAAGGTCATGCATGTGATTGTGGACCGGCAGAGGGAGTGGTTTGAAACGGGAGAAAATCTGAAGCCGATGATTTACAAGGATGTCGCCGAGGTGGTGAGTGTGGATATTTCGACCATCAGCCGGGTCGTGAACAGCAAATATGTGCAGACGGAATTCGGCGTGTATTCCCTCAAACAGTTCTTCACCTCTGCCATTGAGACAACCTCGGGAGAGGATCTTTCCAACCAGGTGGTTAAACAGAAGGTCAAGAATCTCATTGAAGCCGAAGATCCAAAGGATCCTCTGAATGACGACAAGATTGCGGAAATTCTTCAAAAAGAAGGTATCAAGCTCGCGCGGCGCACGGTGGCCAAGTACCGTGAACAGCTTAGTTTACCCATTGCGCGGATGCGAAAGCACATCTAGACCATGGAACAAATATGATACGTGAGACTTTGCATGCGACGACCATTATCGGCCTTCGTCGAAACGGCACGGCTGCCATCGGCGGGGACGGTCAGGTGACTCTTGGAGCCACCGTTATGAAACAGCACTCCAACAAGATCCGTAAGCTCTACAAGGACTCCGTACTCGTTGGGTTTGCGGGAGCAGCCGCCGATGCCTTCAGTCTGCTCGACCGCTTTGAGGAGCAGCTGGAAAAACACCAGGGACAGCTGGTACGATCCGCCGTGGAACTGGCAAAGTTGTGGCGGACAGACAAGTACCTGAGACAACTGGAGGCATTGCTTGCCGTCATCGACAAGGATCACTCCCTTGTGATCTCAGGAAACGGCGACGTGATAGAACCGGACGACGGGATTGTCGCTGTCGGGTCCGGCGGATCTTTTGCCCTGGCAGCCGCACGGATGCTTTTGAAGCATACGAAACTCGGTGCACCTGAGATCGTACAGGAATCGCTGGAAGCAGCGGCAGAAATCTGCATCTATACCAACAAGAACATTCACATTGAACAGCTATAACGCCGGCATGAAACGAGATCCAAAAACAGGGAACAACACCCAGGGGCCTTCCAAGGAACTGACCCCCCGCCAGATCGTAACGGAGTTGGACCGGTATATCATCGGTCAGACGAATGCAAAGCGCTCCGTAGCGATTGCCCTCCGGAACCGCTGGAGGCGTTTGCAGGTCGGAGAGGGTTTGCGCGAAGAGATCATGCCAAACAACATCATTCTCATCGGCCCGACCGGCGTGGGAAAGACCGAGATCGCACGACGGCTGGCAAAACTGGCTCATGCTCCGTTCATCAAGGTTGAAGCGTCCAAATTCACCGAAGTCGGCTACGTCGGCCGGGATGTGGAGTCCATGGTCCGCGATCTGACGGAGATTTCCGTGAACATGGTCAAGGCCGAGAAAACCGCAGAAGTGGAGAATCGTGCCCGGGAGCTTGCGGAAGAGCGCATTCTGGATATCCTTGTTCCCCCGGTTCGTCCGCGGCAACCGTCCCAGGGTCCCCAGGAACCGGAGGAACCAAAAGAAGATGAGGGCGCGGCCCGTCAGCGGTTCCGGGAAAAACTCAAAGCGGGAGAGCTGGACAATCGGACCATTGAACTGGATATTCCCGCAGCCCAAATCCCCATGATGCAGGTGATGGGCCCGGTCAGTCTTGAGGAAATGGGCATCAACGTTCAGGAGATGTTCGGCAATCTCCTCCCGAAGAAAAACAAGCTGCGGAAGCTATCCGTCCGCGAAGCACGCCTTGTCCTGCGCCAGGAGGAGGCATCCAAGTTGATCGACATGGACAAAGTCACGCGGGAAGCACTGCATCGCCTGGAGAATTCAGGCATCGTGTTTATTGACGAGATCGACAAGATCACAAGCAGCCGGGGGCAACAATCAGGGCCCGACGTTTCACGTGAAGGAGTTCAGCGGGATTTGCTTCCAATCATTGAGGGATCCAACGTTACGACGAAATACGGAATGGTCAAAACCGACCACATTCTCTTCATTGCTTCCGGGGCCTTTCATGTCGCAAAGCCCTCGGACCTGATTCCGGAACTCCAGGGACGCTTTCCCATCCGGGTGGAACTCCAGAGTCTGACCGAAGACGACTTCGTCAGCATTCTTACAAAGCCGCAGAACGCGTTACTGAAGCAGTATGCTGCGTTGTTGGCGCCCGAAGGGATTACGCTGGAATTCGATGACGGGGCAGTGAAAGAAATCGCGAAGACGGCGTTTGAGGTGAACGAGCAGGTGGAAAACATCGGGGCAAGGCGTCTCCACACCATCCTGACCACGCTACTGGAGGAAACGCTTTTCGACGCACCGGATGTCATTCGAACCGCATCATTAACGGTCACACGCGACATGGTGCGGGAGAAGCTGCAGTCAATTGTTAAAGACAGGGATCTGAGCAGGTATATTCTTTGAAAAACAGCCAGAGGTCGGAGATCAGAGATCAGAGGTCAATTCATAGTTAAATCAGGAACGACTCGGGCTTTCTAAGCATCCCTCCTATCATCTTACCTACTTCCTCGCACTTGAGTGCCAATCTCTGGTGTTCTTCTGGTTTGAGGTAACCGCAGTCTCTGGCAAAATCGAGAGAAGAATCCGTTTCACTATTCTCCCCGTCAGAATCTGTCAGTTTATTCACGAAATGAGCTTCGTATCGTCTTTTTGCCCACGCCTCTCTCAGATTCAGGCACACTGATCGGGAAGAACGCCGTATTTGACCAGTCAAAGCAAAGCGTTCCTCAGGTGGAAAGAACTTACTCGCTTCGAAGATTTCCATTGCAAGCGCGTAGGCCCTTTTGTATACATCGAGGTCCTTCGCAGAATTGAGTCGCATGGTCCCCCCAAGGATGGTTGGCGAATCAGCAGATAGGGATCACAAGGGATATCTTATTCTGACTTCTGACCCTTCGCTTCGCTCAGGGCAAGCTTCTGACTAATTTACCTTTTCCCCTTTTGGCGGCGGCTGGAATCCCAGGACCTGGGCAGACGGATCGCCGGCAATCTTGATCTCACCGAACTTCTTTTCGAACTTGTCGATGTTGTCTTTGATCGCTCCGAGCAGCATCTTGGTGTGCTGGGGCGTCATGATGATCCGTGCGTGGACCTTTGCTTTTGGGATGCCGGGGAGGACGCGCGTAAAGTCAATGACAAATTCGGCCGGCGAGTGGGTGATGATCGCCAGATTCGAGTAGATCCCTTCCGCTTCCTTCTCCCCCAATTCGATGTTGATCTGTTGCTGCTGTTGGGGCTGGTCTGCCATTTTGTTCTCCTCAATGGTACAAAGCCAAGATGCCCATCGAATGATGGGCATCCGGGAGTACTGCTGCTAACCGGAAGTTATTTTTTCTCCATCGTCCAACCCCTAAGTGTTCCATCCGCGAAATGGACGTAGGCGTTATTCTTTTCGTAAACCCACATCAATGTCTTAGCGCTTTCATAAACCGATTCCACCTTCTTGTCAGGCTTACCGAGAATTTTCTCTACCTCGTCTTCCGACATGCCGACTCTCAAATTCGTTACTGCCCTTATTTTGTCTGCCTTATCGAAAGCCGCCAGGGCCTTCTCCTGCATGCCGACCTGCGCATAGATGGTTCCGAGCGTTTCCCACACTTGAAGTTCGTCCGGCGTGAGTTCCGAAACCTTTTCGAGGTAAGGAAGTGCCAGCTGGAATTTCTCCTTGTAGGCCGATGATTGCTCCCCCTTTTCCTCGGCAATCCGCATCATATCCACTCCCCAATTATAATACGTCGCGCCAAGGTCAAAGAGCGCATCGGTATATTCGGGGTCCAGGGCATACGCCTCTTTGAATCGGCCAGCCGCTTTTTCATAGTCGCCCGCGCTTCTATAGAGAACCCCAAGAATGAACTGATTTTGCTTGTTTCCCGGATCGGTCTGAACAGCCGCTTCGTATTCAGAGATGGCTTCCTGAATCCGGTTTGCCTGCACGAACGCCGTCAGGAGCATGTTGAGTATCTCTGAATCGCTCGACGCAAGCCCTTTTGATTCCTGCAGAAGCTGGATGGCATTTTCATATTCCGCCAGGGCCAGATAGTAACTTGATGAATCAACCGAGGGATTGTAGGGTTTGCTGAAGTTTTTTGCGGTAACCTTGTCGTTGTCAATGCTTACAGTGAGATTAAAGCGATTATAGATCAACGTTTCCCTTTTCGAGCCGCGCGGGCCTCTTGTAATTCTGTCCGGAGCCCCAAGAGCCGCGATCACATCGCCTTTTCTGTTATTCCGGCGAATTCCCTGCAGGTTTTTCACATTCTTGAGCTTGTCGGCATTTTTCTCCTCAAAGGCCTTCCTCTGCTGATCACCCTGATGGATGTAGAGCCTCGCCGCTCGCTTGAGCGACTCGAGGTCTTTTCCCTTGTCCCAAGCCATTCGAAATGCATCGATCGCTTTCGGGTATTGGGCGCTATTGTTATACGCATAGCCGATGTAACGGTACGTCAGAGCAGTGTCCGGCCATGCCTGCCTCGCCTTGGTGAACTCCTCCAATGATTGGTCAAAAAACATTGAGGACTCGGGAGTCGCTCTCTCAAGAGCCATCGCCCCGCGGTTCAAATGAAAAGCCCAGCGATTGTACCGCGCCGCTTTGATTTCCTGAGCATGCTCCTGCGAGAGTTTCAGAGCCTCATCAAAGGCCTGGTTCATGCCGACATAATCGGCTTCTTCCGACCGGATTCCGCCAAGGAGGAACCAAGCCTCGTCGTTGGCCGGGTTCTTCTCGACTTCAATTTCAAGCAGCCTCTTTGCCTCTGTAAGGTTCTTCTGCTGAATTGCCAGTTTTGCACCCGTAAATTCAGAGGAGGCACACTGAAATCCCTGAAAGGAAACAAGTGCAACAAGACCAACGAGTATCAAGAGAAAGGTTGTCGACTTCATGGAAAAACCTCATGTGTGGTGGGTGTACAAACTGGAAAAAATATACCAAAAGAGGCCTGCAGAATCAAGGGTTGTGCCTCAGTTTGTCCATGATTAAAGATTATCGCAGAGACGTCTATTGAAAACAATGTCAAGAGAACAGAGACACCCGGTAACACAGCCTGGGCAGTGTTTTTTCTTGACATTGAGGGTCTCACATTTTTGACACCGAGATCTTGAGACCATGCCGCGTAGGGTGCGTGGGTCTTTTTTAGCTCGATGCTGGTTGTTGTGTAGTCGTCTATCTGAGCACGTTTAAGGCTACGGGTAATTTCGAGCACAACAGGGAGGGGTTATCCGCAGAGGTGGCACGGGATCAAAGGATCCTTGCAGCGTCTCTGATGAACGCTCTCTCCCGCTCGCAAGACCGCTTATCTGCCGACGGGCCTAGACCTCGTCGGTGCCAATGGTGAGAAGCTCAAACCATATGGACGAGGGCCGTTACGAGTTGTTGTGCTGAACTCCTTGCTTCAAGATGCCGTAACTGAGACGAGCCAGATAGCGAGCTACGGCGTGACGAGCATTGTGTTCTGCTCGTCCTTGTGCAACAAGGTTTCGGTAATAATCAGCCACCGGACCTGAGCCTTTGATGGCGACCAAGGCTGCCGTCTTGTAGACGGCTTTTAATTGATGATTGTACTGCGGTCGGCGTCTGCCGTAGCGACGACCGCCGCTCATCTTGTGATGCCAGACCAGGCCACAATAGCTCCAGTAATGGCTCCGATTGGGGAAGCGTCGACCGTCAATGACGTGTCCTAAAATTTTGACGGCACCACGCAAGCCGATACCCGGAAGACGCTTGAGCTGGCGTAATACCGGTATTCGTTTAGCCCAACGGGTAAAGGCTTCTTCAAACTGTTGTTTCTCGTGGCGATACTGTTCAATGCGTGCTCGGAGTTGTTCGGTAATCATGATTCCTGAGCGGCCTGTCGTGCGACGACCGCGGTCGCAGGCTTTGAACTGGTTCTGGGCAATCACGCCAGCTCGCACGGTGTCTTCATAAGCGCTCACCAGCTCACGAAGCTCATAGAGCTTGCTGGTGCTATGATAGACTTCTTTGAGTGACCCTTGTCGCAACAACAGGCACAGCTTTATGGCATCAATCGTATCGTTCTTTGGACCACGGCACAAGAGACGATTATACCCTGGATTACAGACGACTAATCGCTCCACATAGGGTAACAACTTACCATAGAGCCAATGTGCGGCTGTGCTCTCTTCGAAGGTGAGAATGACGCGTCCGGGCAGATCTTGAACCATGGTTTGAAGCCGGGCAACATCCGACCGCCCTTCCCACACCAATGGAAGGGCTTCATCGGCAGCCATGACCGCCGTCGCCATCGTTCGCTCCGACCAGTCGACAGCAACACAATAATCATAGTCCCGTGTCGAGGACTTGACCTTGGGCTCATGCCCAGTTAACTTTCGGATACGCATTTGGGTCTCCTTTCTGAAAGTTTGCTGGATTGCACTGACAAGATATGTCAGACCAAGCACAACTGAAAGTGAGACCCTTTTGTTTTCAATTTACCGCAGAGAGCGCGGAGGAGCGCAGAGGGATCAAACAAAATGGGCTG
>Ga0302046_10004188_pt1 | contig 12843 bp, 14 predicted proteins | sample RVTome_11_FD_200261 | JGI IMG/M metagenome (GOLD analysis project Ga0302046, IMG submission 200261) | Soil microbial communities from uranium-contaminated site in the Upper Colorado River Basin, Wyoming, United States - RVT147D111 (version 2) ...
ACCGTCCACAAATTCGGAATTCCAATCCCTCAATACGAAACAAATCACAGGGCCTGAGCTCGAATATCGGTATTAGCAGTACCGGGAGTTTCGGATTGAGTCTTTGTTCGGAATTTCATTCTTTGGATTTAGAATTCCCCGCGCGAACGTCAGGGGCCTTAAAAAAGAACGCTGCGTTGTTCGCGCAGCGTCGTGATGTCAATGAGCATAGTCGAATTATTTCTGATATCCCCACTTCTTGTTATTTGCTTCGATTTCTTCGGGCGAAGGATGAGACTTGATGGGTTCCGGGGTCGTTGTGAACTCCTCCTTGGGGTGAGCTTCAAAGACCTTGGCGTTGATCTCGATATCTTCCTTGAACACATCGGGAACCGAAGCATCTTCAAAGATGGCACCCCAGGGGCATTCGGGTTCGCACGCAGCACAATTGATGCATTCTTCCGGATGAATAAACAGCATCTTCTGGTAATTGGAATCTTCTACCGTCAACCCGTAGATACAGTCGACCGGACACACCTTCACACAGGCAGTATCCTGACAATCGACACAAAGCTTGGTGATTACCCAGGGCATACTATCATCTCCTTACAGAATAATTATGCGCCTTCGCGCTGATCGGTTGTTCGCATTGGTTTCGGAGGAAGATTCAACACATCTTCCGCAAAATGATCAAGAATAAATCCGACGATATCCCTGATGGACACAACTGCCAGAGGACTTCCCGATTCATCGACCACGGGTACATGACGGTACCCTCCGACATGCATCGCATTCAGGACAAAAGCGATGCTGTCATCCGGCTGAAACACCTCGGGATCGGGGGTCATGATTTCCTTCACCTTTTTTGCTTCCGCTCCTTTGACACCCGCCACTTTCATGAGGATATCCCGTTCGGTCAGGATCCCGACGAGTTTCCCCTTTTCCGTCACAACAACGCACCCGAACCGCTTGTCCCTCATGATTTCCACCGCTTCCCGAACGGTCTGCTCTGGCTTGAGGGCTACCGGTTTCCGGACTTTCAGATGCTTGATCGGCTGCTGAAACGTGGAGGAATCGAGCACTTTGGCTTGCCCCAACTCCTCGTACATCTGACTGAATTCCTCTTCAAAGGACTCGTCGTGCTGCATTGCTCCTCCTTCTCCGATGAGAAACGTTGGGGGTACACGGGATGATAAGAGTCGTTCAGGTGAATATCAAGGTTTTTTTGGGCATTCGTCACACCGGGGTCTTGATTTTTCCCGCGCTCTCATCTACCTTCCCCTTGTAAGGGATGCCATTCTTTTTCAAATAGGAGGAACCCTATGCAGCTTTCCCTGGAGACCTTCCTGGGGTCCGGTCAGGATCCCGAATCCAACCAGTATCGTGTTTTACAGGGACTGAAAACCCTGACTGATGAGTTCGGCCACAACAGGCTGTACCCGACACTTTCGGAACTCATCGACCTCCTCAACTCTCTTAATTTGCTTCTCCAGGAAACCTCGTCTCTCGACCAGCAATTGCCCCAACAATTAAAGCATGTGGATCTGAAGAATAAGAAACTCCATTATGAGGACGTCGGTTTGAATCGCCCGGATTTCCGGCGCGTGATGGAGCTGATCCGATGGGCAATCCCGTATATTCAAAAGGCAATCGAGGAAGGAACGGAGATTTACGACTTTGTGGACGAAAATATTGCGGTCGAAGAAGTTGGAATTTTGCCAATATATCGCGAAGAGGGATATTATTTCGTTCCGGAACACCGGGAGGCGCTGCTCCATCTTCTCCGATATGAGGCCACTCTGTATACTTCAGGAAACGAGCGGTTCCGCACGCTCAAAACAAATATTGTTGATACGATTCCCCAACCGGGTGTCCAAACGTCGCCGGAATCGCTCAAATTGGAACTGATTGGACGCAACAAGGACCTCCCCAATCCTGCAACGTTTGTGTGCGAAACGAGTCTGGAATTTCCTTTTTATGCCACGATCCTGCCTGTGGCCAAGCGGAAGCTGATGACGAGGGTGTTTTCATAACGTTCATAATTCAACATTCGACATTGGATATTTTTTTTAGATGGGATACAAACAATGTCCAATGCCGAACTCCGAAGTGTCGACTGTCCAACCTTACGGTTTCCAGAGCGTTTCCGTTGCAGCTGCGTCGCGGTTCGCACGACGGGCCATGACGAAAAGCAGATCGGAGAGGCGATTGAGAAATATCAGACAGTGCGGGTTGAGGGATTCTGTCCGGGCAAGGCCCGCGAGCAAACGCTCTGCACGACGACAAACGGTTCTTGCCACATGCAGTTGAGCTCCCAAAGACGATCCGCCGGGAAGGATGAAATTCCGAAGAGGGGTCAAATCCTTCTCAAACCCATCGATGGCGCGCTCCAGTTCTTCCACGTCAGATGTACCGATGTTCCGCCCCTGATCCCGGGTTTCCCCCCGCGGCGACGAAAGTTCTGCTCCCAGGACAAATAACAGATTCTGAATACGGCCGAGTATCGTATCGAGGTCCGGCTTAGGTTTGAGTGCCCGGGTCACACCGATTTCAGCATTCAGCTCATCAACTGTTCCGTACGTTTCAATGCGGGGGGAATCTTTCGGGACCCGCTTTCCACCGAACAGGGAGGTTTCTCCGTGGTCACCGGTCTTTGTGTAGATTTTCACGAAGAATAATCAGGACGATGAGACTTTTGCGCCGACGTGGTCTTCAAGCTCCTGAAGACGTCCCTTAAGTTGCTGAATGTGGGCCTGAAGGGCAGAATGCATATCGTGGATTTCGTTGCCACGCAACTCATCGAACTTCACGTGAAGCTGCTGGATCATCAACTCCGATTTCAGGTTGACCTGGTAATCGAGCTCCGCCTTGAGCCTGTCCTTCTTCTGCGACCGGTTCTGACTCATCATGATGATGGGTGCCTGAAGCGCGGCGAGGCAGGAAAGCATCAGATTAAGAAAAATGAACGGGAATTCGTCAAACGGCTTGAACCAGAGCTGAAGGCTGTTGACGATCATCCACAACACGAGGAACAGCATGAACGCCGAGATGAACACCCAGCTACCGCCGAACTCGGCGATCTTATCGGACAGGCGTTCGCCAAAGGTCAGCCTCTCCTCGATTTCCTCGTTGACGTTCTTCGAAGCGAGTGACTGCACAAGTTCGTTCGTCGCGCGCAGCCTCTTCCCCATTTCACTCATCATCGAAATGGCAACGGTCGGACGTTCGAGGAGAAAATTGATAAACGCGTCGCGCTTCATCTCCTGAACCCTGCACCGTTCCAAAGCCCTTGCGGTCGCCGTCCTGGGCAGCCCGTCGATCAGGGCGAGTTCTCCCACGAATTCTCCTTCGTGAAGAACCGAGATTTGCATCTCCTTGCGCTGACTCTCTACCGGCACGCTGATTTCGATCATCCCTTCCTCTATAACAACCATGGAAGTTCCGATTTCACCGAACCTAAACAAGACCTCCGATTTCCTGAGCTTCCGCGGCTTCCACAGATTTGCCAGGACGTCGAAATCCGGCGGCGAGAGTTTTTCAAAAATCGGGATTCTTTGGAGGAATTCTCGTGAGATCATTCCACAGAGTCAGTTGTGGGGGTCGGCGTTTGCAGAATGTACAAAACTGCCAAGAAATAAGAAAGCCCTGCAGCGATCTTATCAAGCAGGGCTTTCAATTACTCAATGTAACGGCAGAACCTGTAATCGTTTTCCCGATTAGAGAGGCCGCTTTTTATGGGTGGGCCCGGATATCCGCCTACTTCCCGTTTTTCCAGTAGTCCGGCAATTCATTATAGAAATGGACAGAAGTCCTGATCCCGCCAAAGAAATTATCCAGGTTGATGTGCTCATCGGGGGCATGGGCGTTCTCATCGGGCAATCCGAACCCAAGAAGCACGGTATCAAGACCCAGGATCTCCTTGAACTGAACGACAATGGGAATCGAACCGCCCTCGCGCTGATACAGCGGCTTCTTGCCAAACCCCTTTTCGAGTGCAGCTGCCGCAGCCTGAACACCCGGACTGTCGATGGGTGTGATTGCCGGTTCACCGCCGTGAAGCGCCCGGACCTCAACCTTGACCGTCTTCGGCGCAATCTTCTTGATATGCTGCTCGAAAAGCTTGCCAATCTTCCCCGACTTCTGGTCAGGAACGATCCGCATGGATATCTTCGCGAACGCCTTCGAGGGTAGTACCGTCTTTGCTCCTTCCTCTATGTAGCCTCCCCAAATGCCGTTGCACTCCAGAGTCGGACGTGCCCAGATCCGCTCGAGCGTCGTAAATCCCTTTTCCCCGTACAGCTTCGCCACACCCAGTTCCTTTGCATACTTCTTGTCGTTCCACGGAAGTTTCTTGTACGCCGCTCTCTCTTTTTTGCTCAGGGGACGAACATCCCTGTAAAAGTTCTTCACAGTGATCTTGCCGTTCTTGTCATGCAGAGAGGCGATGATCTCCGTGAGAGCCTGAATCGGATTATGCACGGATCCGCCGAACGAACCTGAGTGCAGGTCGCCTTTCGGTCCGGTTACTTCGAGTTCCATGTAAGCGAGCCCCCGAAGCCCGTAGCAAACCGAAGGAACACCCTTGGCAAACATGGATGAATCGGAAATCAACACGAGGTCGGCTTTCAACAGGTCCTTGTGGTCCTTGACAAATTGCTCCAAATGCTCACTCCCCACCTCTTCCTCTCCCTCGATGATCATCTTCAGATTTACCGGCAGTGAGCCCTTGTTCTTCATATAGGCCTCGATTGCCTTGAAGTGAATGTAAATCTGACCCTTGTCGTCTGCCGACCCGCGAGCATAAAGATTATCTCCCCGAATCGTCGCTTCAAACGGCGGCGACGTCCAGAGATTCTCGGGATCGACCGGCTGCACGTCATAGTGCCCGTAAAAGAGCACGGTCGGTTTCCCCGGCGCTTCGAGCCACTCGCTGTAGACGATCGGGTGACCGGGTGTTTCGAACGTCTGCACGTTTTTCATGCCGACCGTTCGCATCTGGCTGCCAACCCATTCGGCGCATCTCCGCGTATCCGGATTATGATTCTTCTGCGAACTGACACTGGGGATGGCAAGGAACTCCTTGAGTTCGGACAGATATCGGTCCTTGTTTGAATCCACAAACGAAATAATGTTCTGCATAGCTCTCGTCCTTTCGAATGAAACGGTCAAAAAATATAGCTAGTGAAATTCCCAAAGGCAAGAAATCCCGTTCAATCGACGTTTTGATTTCGCAGAAGTGAGAGATTTATGCCTGTATTGCGGTTTCTTGATTCTGGCACAACATTTGTCTAAATTTTCAGCAAAACAGCGTGCTGTGAATGAAAAGTTTCCTCGATATTCTCAACATAACTCTCCCCGCCTTCTATTTTGTCACCGTATGGACATATGGCAAGGCCTTTTTCGGGGATGCCCAATGGGCAAAACCTCTTAGATCACACCTGCTGACCTCGACGGTCGCTCTCCATTTTATCTATTTGATTGTCAGGACGATTGCGTTCAACCATCCGCCCGTAACGACGGTGTTCGAAATACTCACCGTCCTGGCCTTCTCAGTGGCCTTGGCATACGTCATCATAGAAATCCGTACGAAATCTCCTGAAACCGGTTATTTCATCCTGAATATTGCTTTTTTTTTCCAATTCCTCTCGTCGGTGTTCATCAGGGACCTTGACGAAGTCCCCGAGATTTTGCGAAGTAACTTTTTTGGATTGCACGTTGGATCGGCCTTGCTCGGATACTCCGCCATTACTCTTTCGGCTGTTTATGGATTCCTTTATTTGATGCTCTACCATAAGATCAAGGCCAGTAAATTCGGCGTGATCTATGCCAAGCTCCCGAACCTCGAGACTCTTGAGCGGATGAGCTACAGCGCATTCAAGATGGCCTTTCTTTTCCTGAGTATTGCCATTCTCGTTGGGTTCCTTTGGCTCCCGCAGACGTTTCTGAACTATTCCTACAGCGACCCGAAGCTCGTCGGGACGATTCTTCTCTGGCTCGTGTACGGGGCCGGGATTCTGGCCAAACGAATGGGTGAATGGAAGGGACGGAAGGTGATGATTCTTTCCGTTTGTGGATTCGGCATCACCATATTTTCCATGACCGTGGTGAATCTCTTTTTCACCGGCTTTCACAGTTTTTATTGATGGAATGAACCTCGTCTGCATCGGCATATCGCATCACACCGCCCCGCTGGAAATACGGGAGCGATTGTGGTTCTCGGAAGACGAAATCAAGACGGCTCTCCCGAAAATCCGGCAGAATGATTTCATGGATGTGGTCATGTTCTCGACCTGCAATCGCACCGAATTGTATGCATACTCAGCCGGGGGGGAGATTCCGGAATCGAACCGCCTTCGCGATTTCCTTTGCGCTGAGAAGAATGTCTCGGATATTCCGGAACATGCCTTCAGGACATACGACGGGCAGGAGGCCATCGAACACCTCTTCAGCGTAGCATCCGGCATAGACTCCCTGGTCATCGGAGATGTGCAGATTCTCGCCCAGGTCAAAGAGGGTCTCAGCATGGCCCATGAATCCGGAACGGCCGGGTTCTTTCTTTCCAAGCTGTTTCAATCGGCCTTTCATACGGCTAAGCGATCCCGCTCGGGAACGCGCATTGGTGAAGGTGCGGTTTCGGTGAGCTATGCAGCCGTGGAACTCGCCGAGCGAATCTTCGAAAATTTCTCTGCGAAGAGCGCGCTGGTTATCGGGGCGGGGGACATGGCACAGCTCACCGCGAAGCACCTTCGGGACAAAAATATTGCACACCTGTTCATTACCAACCGGACGCCGGAACGGTCACAGTATCTTGCCGGAATGGTCGGAGGAACGGCCATCCCGTACGAGTCATTTATGGACAGGCTGCACGACATCGATATCATCATCTCCTCTGTCGCCGCCGATCATTATGTCCTGACCGCCGACACTCTCCGCGAGATCAACAAACGGCGTGAAGCGGGTACGCTGTTCATCATCGATATCGGGGTACCGCGCAATATCGATCCCGAAGTCAGAAAACTGGAGAATGTATTTCTGTACGATGTTGACAGTCTGAACGGGCTTGTGCGCGAGAACGAAGTGAAAAGGATCAACGAGATTCCAAAAGTCAAACAAATCATTGCCGAGGAACAATCGGAGTTTTCTCAATGGGTCTCCAGTCTTCATGCCACACCGACGATTGCGGCCCTTACGGAGCTGATAGAAGGAATCCGGAGAGAGGAAGTCCAGAAGAATATCAACCGATTTGATGCCCGGGACCGCAACCTCGTCGAACTCGTCACCAGGCGCATCGTCAAGAAGATCCTCCATACGCCCATTGTCAATCTGAAAAACGGCCAGGACGAGCACCATTCGGAACGCCTCCACAAGATCAGCGCACTGCGGAAACTGTTTGGGATAGACGGGAAGAAAGACGCGGAGCATGACTCCTGAAAGGCTCGTCATTGCCACCCGGGGCAGCGAACTGGCGCTCTGGCAGAGCTCACACATCAAATCCCTCCTTGAACAGCAGCATCCCGGCCTCGTTGTCGAATTGCAGATCATCAAGACCCTCGGCGACAAGATACTCGACTCACCTCTCTCGAAGATAGGCGACAAAGGATTGTTCACGAAAGAAATCGAGCACGCTCTTTTAGAAGGCGCTGCCGATCTCGCTGTCCACAGTCTGAAGGATATTCCCACTATTCTTCCCGAGGGTCTCCTCATCGCTGCAGTGACACGGCGTGAAGATGTGCGTGATGTCTTCGTCGCCCACCCAAAGAGGAATCGTTCTCTCGGTGATCTTCCGTCCGGATCAACAATGGCAACCGGCAGTCTTCGACGCCGGTGTCAGCTGCTGCACTATAACCGGAGCTTCGAGATCATCGATGTACGCGGAAATCTGAATACGCGCTTGAAGAAACTCGACACTTCGGACTGGGACGGAATGATCCTCGCAAAAGCGGGACTCGTTCGACTTGGCCTTGAGGACAGAATTACCGAGATCCTGCCATTTGACATCATGCTTCCGGCCGTTGGCCAGGGAGCCCTGGCGGTCGAGACTCGGTCTGACGCTCAAGCCGTTCGATCTCTGGTCGGGCGACTCCACGACGAGCAGAGTGCAATTGCGGTTGAAGGAGAACGAGCTCTGCTTCGCCGTCTGGAGGGCGGTTGCCAGGTACCTATCGGTGCGTATGGACGCCTTGAAGACGGCGTGTATCACCTCGACGCGATCATTGGAAGCATTGACGGAGCCCGCGTGGTCCGCGGAAGCCGCCGAAGCGCTCCAGACCAGGCGGCGGAAACGGGTGTGAGACTCGCCGAGGAGTTACTTCAGCGGGGAGGCAAGGAAATCCTCGATGAGATCAGGTCGCAGCCCTCGGGGGCGACTCCCCCGGTGCAGCCATGAGTTCCCTGAAGAATCGAACAATCCTCCTCACCAGGTCCGCAGAATCAAATCGCAAGGATTCCAAATTCCTCGAAGCCCGCGGAGCGCATACGCTTTCCGTTCCGAGTATCCGGTTCACCGACCCTGATTCATGGGCAGCGTGCGACGATGCGATCCACAGGATTCGCAAGTACGACGCCTTCCTGTTTACAAGCAGGAACGCCGTCGTGTATTTCCTGAAACGGATCGAGGTAACCAGTCCCTCCGCGAAGGAGGTTCTGGCTCACCGCCGTGTGCATGCTGTCGGCGAGAAAACAAATCAGGCGCTTGCCGAAGCCGGGATCCGCGCGTTAACGAATCCTGATGCGAGTACTGCCGAAGGCATTGCAGAATCAATCGGGATCGATGCAGCAGGAAAGTGCTTTCTGTTTCCAAAAAGCGACATCGCCCGCGATATATTGTCCTCCGCCCTTCGTGAGCTCAATGCAATGGTCGATGAGGTCGTTGTCTATAAAACCGCACCGCCGGACGGCCGGGACCTGGACAAGGTTCGATCTGCCCTCCGTGACGGGGAGATCGATGCGATACTCTTCTTCAGCCCGTCTGCCGTGCGGAATTTTACTCAGATGATCGGCACCGCCCATCTTGCAGACCTGCCTATCGGCGTTATCGGCCCAACCACCGCGGATGCCGTGCGCCAGGCCGGTCTTTCGGTTTCGGTCGTGTCAGAAACTCCGGCCACCGAAGCGCTTTGTGACTCTCTCGATCGGTTCTTTACCCGACAACTACAACCACCACATGAAGAATGATCTGCTTTTGCGCGCCTGCAGGCGGGAACCTGTTGAGCGAACTCCGGTGTGGATGATGCGTCAGGCCGGGCGTTTTCTGCCCGAGTACCGCGCAATCCGCGCAACCACCGATTTTCTTACGCTGTGCAAGACACCGGAGCTCGCGTCCGAAGTATCAATCCAGCCGGTGGAGATCCTCGGAGTGGATGCGTGCATCATCTTCTCCGACATTCTGGTTGTCCCTGAAGCCATGGGGATGCCTCTGGTTGTCGAGGAAGGTAAAGGCGGCCCGCGGTTTCCGGATCCGCTCCGATCACCGTCTGATATCAGGAAACTCCATTCCCTTGATGGTTTGGAAAAATTGAAATTCGTCTTTGATGCCGTTCGTCTTACACGAAAGCTTCTTGACGGCAGGGTGCCGCTGATCGGATTTGCCGGTTCTCCATGGACTCTGGCATCCTATATGGTCGAAGGCAGAGGTTCAAAGACCTTCAGATATATTAAAGAGATGGTCTACTCGAATCCGGAAGATGTTCACGTGCTCCTGGACAAGCTCGCAGATGCCGTTGCCTCGTACCTGAATGCGAAGATCGAAGCCGGGGCCCAGGTTCTTCAAATCTTCGATACCTGGGGAGGGATTCTTCCGCAAGACGAGTTCAGAGAATTCTCCCTCCGATCCATCGGAAGGATTCTCGCGCAATTGAACCGAAAGGACACGCCCGTTATTGTCTTCTGCAAGGATTGCAGTCATTCACTGCAATCAATCGCCGAACTCGGCCCCGATGTCATAGGACTCGACTGGACTACCGACATTGCCGGCGCCCGAAGGACCGTCGGCTCGAGGGCGGCGCTTCAGGGAAACCTTGATCCTGCAGTTTTGTATGCACCCCCGAATGTCATCCGAAACTCGGTGATTCGAATTCTGGAGAAATTCGGACAAGGGTCCGGGCACATTTTCAACCTCGGACACGGGATTCTCCCCGACACACCGGTTGAACACGCGAAAGAATTCATTCGGGCTGTCCAGGACGAGAGTCCGCGGTTCCACCGCACTCAGCAATGACATTCCGGCGAAATCCGCACCTGCCCCGACTGGGATCGCACTCTGAACAGCCAGGCGTCAAGCCGCAAGGGAATAAATCCTGCCTGTGGCAAGTGGTCAGTTGTATTCTTACATTCTCCTAAACTCCAACGCTTTTCCATCCAGCGAATGCAATCCCAACGCCTCCTCGCAACGGAGTACTTCGAATCCCTTCAGAGCGGGATCTGTTCAGCTCTGGAGACGGTTGACGGCAAAGAACGTTTCTCAGAGGATTCATGGAAACACGACAGCGGAGGCGGCGGGCGAACGCGGATCATTCAGAACGGATTGGTGTGGGAGAAGGGGGGCGTGAGCACCTCCGCTATTCAGGACATGTTGACCGAAACTCTTGCTGAAAAGCTGGGGGTTTCTCCCCAGGCCGTTTTTGCGACCGGCGTTTCCCTGGTTCTCCACCCGCTGAATCCTATGATTCCGACCGTCCACGCGAATTTCCGTTACCTGGAGCTGGAAAACGGCGATTTCTGGTTCGGCGGCGGCGCCGACCTTACGCCCTACTACCTGTTCAGGGACGACGTTGTTCATTTTCATCGAACCTGGAAGGATTCCTGCGACAAGCATAATCCGGCATTCTATCCGCGCTTCAAGTCATCCTGTGACGAGTATTTCTTCCTGCAGCATCGCAAGGAAGCGCGCGGAGTCGGAGGGATTTTCTTCGACTATCTTCGGGGCGATTTCAAGTCTTTGTTTCAGTTTGTGAAGAGCTGCGGTGATTCGTTCCTCCCGGCCTATCTCCCCATTGCCGAACGAAGAAAAAACGAGCCGTGGGGGGACACCGAACGTGAATGGCAACTTGTCCGCCGCGGACGCTACGTGGAGTTCAACCTCGTCTACGACCGGGGTACTCTCTTTGGAATGGAAACACGCGGGCGCATTGAATCCGTTCTGATGTCCCTTCCCCCTTTGGTACGTTGGACCTACGACCATCATCCGGATGAAGGTTCCCGGGAGGAAGAACTTCTGTTAACCCTGCAGTCTCCGCAAACCTGGATCTCCTGATGCCGTACCTCAAATTCCTGGAAGTTTTTGTCATCATTGTGATTACGACCGCCGTCACCGCCTTCCTGAGTCGGCCCGGTGTACACGGCGTGTTCGACCATGGTTCCCTGAAATCCGGGACCAAAGAATCATCTCTCAAAGGATCATAAGTGCAAAAGAAGATCGCCGTTGTTCTCTTTCAGCTTGGCGGACCCGATTCTGTCGAGGCCGTCGAACCGTTCCTGTACAATCTCTTTCTCGACCCCGATATCATTGATTTCCCGGGGGCATTTCTTGCACGGAAATTTCTCGCCCGTACGATTGCCTCACGCCGGTCCAGGCCGATTGGCGAGCATTACAAGGAGATCGGCGGAAAATCGCCCATCAACGAGTTGACAGATTTACAGGCCAGAGCGCTAGAGCGTTCGCTTCGGTCAAAAGGACACGACGCCCGTGTCCTTGTGGCAATGCGTTACTGGCATCCATTGACTGCCGAGGTCGTCGATGCACTCAAAAAGGAACCCGCTGACGAGGTCATTTTGCTCCCCCTCTATCCGCAGTTTTCCAAGGCAACAACGTTCTCGAGTATGAACGAGTGGCGCCGGCAGACAAGGCTGCTTGGGTACGGCACTGCCGCACACCTCATTTGCTGTTATCCAAACCATCCCCAGTACATTGAAGCTCTCGTCGGGAATGTAAACAAAAGCCTGGAACACTTTTCAGACCTGGACGCGGCCGATATTGATCTTGTATTCAGCGCCCACGGGGTTCCTCTGGATTTCATCAGGAAAGGTGACCCTTACAGGATGCATGTTGAAGAAACGGTTCGCCGGACGATGCAACGCGGCGGCTGGACAAATCCCCACACCATTTGCTACCAGAGCAAAGTCGGACCGGCGCGCTGGCTGGAGCCGTCGCTGACAGGAACGATCCGCACGCTTGCTTCTTCCGGCAGAAGGAATCTTCTCGTTATTCCGGTAGCGTTCGTGACAGAGCATATTGAAACGTTGCACGAGATCAATATTGAGGCACGCGAGGAAGCGGAACACCTCGGGATGAACCGATTTGAAATGATGCCCGCACTTAACGACCACCCTCTGTTCATCGATTGCCTGGCGGATCTGGTCATCCGGACCTTAAGGACACCCGGATTGAAGAACGAAACTTGCACTGAACTTTCGCGAAACCGCGAAGGCGATCCCACTCCCATTCTTTGTCCGTGGATGGCACGGTAATCGACTCCAATGGGACCGGCTAAAACTGATATCGCAGTAATCGGTGCGGGGATTTCAGGACTCTGCGCCGCTCATTGGCTGAAGAAGCCAGGCTTTAAAGTCCGTGTTCTTGAGAAAGACTCCGAGCCGGGGGGGACGATGAAGACCCTTCGCCGGCAGGGATTTCTTATTGAAACGGGACCGAATAGCGCGCTGGAGACCACACCGCTGATTGGTGAGCTGATGGCCGATCTGGGCCTTGCGAACGAGTTTCTCTATGCCAATCCCGCCGGAAAGAACCGGTACATTTTGCGCGACGGCGTGCTAAGAGCCCTCCCTCTTTCACCATTTGCATTTCTCACAACCCGCCTGTTTTCCGTCGGCGCGAAGTTTCGACTCCTCAAGGAACCGTTCATTGGC
>Ga0302046_10004189_pt1 | contig 12842 bp, 13 predicted proteins | sample RVTome_11_FD_200261 | JGI IMG/M metagenome (GOLD analysis project Ga0302046, IMG submission 200261) | Soil microbial communities from uranium-contaminated site in the Upper Colorado River Basin, Wyoming, United States - RVT147D111 (version 2) ...
CATGACGCGCGTGCTCGACAGCGTCAACGCCCTCGGTCCGGATGGCTTCACCAGCTTCGAGTCGCTGTTCGACATCGCGGAAGGCCGCGCCGGTCTGGTGGTGAGCTTCCTGGCGGTGCTGGAATTAATGAAGGAATCGCTGATCGTCATCGTTCAGCACGAACCGTTTGCCCCGATTCACGTCAAAGCTGCTGCCTAGCCGGGTAATGATGAGCAACAACGTTAACATCGAATTGAAGAATATCGTCGAAGCCGCGCTGCTGGTGGCCGGCCAGCCGCTCACGCTCGAGCGCCTGCTCGGCATGTTTCCCGCCGACTCGCAGCCGACCAAAGAGGAATTGCGCGGTGTGCTGGCGCAGATCGAGGCCGAGTACGCCGAGCGCGGTGTCGAGCTGAAGCAGATCGGCAAGGGCTGGCGCATCCAGACGCGCGAGAAGTACGCCGACTACGTGGCCAAGCTGCTGGAAGAGCGCCCGCCGCGCTACTCGCGCGCGCTGCTCGAGACGCTCGCCATCATCGCCTACCGCCAACCGGTCACGCGCGGCGAGATCGAGAACATCCGCGGTGTCGCCGTCAGCACCGACACCATCCGCACGCTGGTCGAGCGCGGCTGGATCAAGCAGGTCGGCGTGCGCGAAGTGCCGGGCCGCCCGGCGCTGTACGGCACCACGCCGGCGTTCCTCGAGCACTTCAGCCTGAAGAGCCTCGAAGACATGCCGCCGCTCGCGGAGCTGCGCTCGATCGAGGAGATCGGCGCCGACCTCGACCGGCGCGTGCACGAGGCCAACGGCGATGCCACCGGCAACGGCGGCGATCACTCGGCCGCGGCCCACAGCGACGCGACGACCGAAGAGGCCGTTGCGGAGGAAGCACTCGGCGAGCAGGAGCGCGCCCACGCGTTGCAGGAACCGGAGACCGCCTCCGCCATACAGGCGCAGCCGCCTGTGTTGCCAGACTAAGAAAGCTCAAAAAAAATGGACAGGATTAACAGGATTTTTCAGGATTCACAGGATTTAAAGAATCTTGCCAAAAAATCCTGTTAATCCTGTTTTCAATCCTGTGAATCCTGTCAAATTGTTTTCTTGCGGTTCTTCCGATGAGTGAAAAACTGCAAAAAGTCCTCGCCCGGGCCGGTGTCGGGTCGCGCCGCCAGATCGAAGGCTGGATTGAGGAAGGGCGCATCACCGTCGATGGCCGCCCGGCCACGATCGGCGAGCGCGTCGAAGCCGGCGTCAGCATCGCCCTCGACGGGCGCGTGGTGCCGCTCACCGACCTCGCGGTCAAGCCGCGCGTGTTGCTGTATCACAAGCCCGAGGGCGAGGTGTGCACGCGCGTCGACCCCGAGGGCCGCAAGACCGTCTTCGACAACCTGCCGAAACTGCGCCACGGGCGCTGGATTGCGATCGGACGGCTCGACTACAACACCTCCGGCCTGCTGCTGCTCGCCACCGACGGCGATCTCGCGCACCGCATGATGCATCCGTCGCACGAGATCGAACGCGAGTACGCGGTGCGCGTGCTGGGCGAGGTGAAGACGGAAATGTTCGAACAGCTGCGCGCCGGCGTGATGCTCGAGGACGGACCGGCCAAGTTCGACGACATCATCGATGCCGGCGGCACCGGCGCCAACCACTGGTACCACGTGATCCTGCGCGAGGGCCGCAACCGCGAGGTGCGCCGCCTGTGGGATGCGGTCGGTGCCAACGTCAGCCGCCTGATCCGCGTGCGCTACGGCGCGGTCACGTTGCCGCGGATGTTGCGCCCGGGCCGATCGGAATACATGGAGCCCGAGCCGCTGGCCGAGCTCTACCGCAGCGTCGGACTGGAGCCGCCGGCGCCGGTCCAGAAGAAGACCCTCACACTATCCCGCCCGCCGCGGCGTCCGCGCCCGGACACACGCCAGCGCCCGCGTCGTCGCTGAGACGTAACAATGGCGCGCTTGACCTTGCCCTTGGGGCAAGGGCTACAGTGCGCGCATGGATGCTCACAAGTCGCGCTTGCTGTCGATCGGCGAGTTCTCCGCCGCAACCCAGCTCTCGCCCAAGGCGCTGCGTCTCTACGCCGAGCAACGGCTGTTGTGCCCGGCCGTCATCGATGCGGCCAATGGCTATCGTTACTACCGCGACGACCAGGTGCCGCTCGGCCGCCTGGTTCGCACGCTGCGTGAGATGGATTTGCCGCTCGCCACCGTAGCGGAGGTGATCGCGACCCCGAATCCGGCCGCGGCCGAGGCACTGCTGCGGCGCCTGGCGGATGAGGGCGAGCGGCGCTACGCGCGCCAGCGGCGCGCCCTGCACGCAAGTACCGCGCTGCTGCGCCGTGGCGCGCCGACGCAGGCGCCGGCGATCGACACGCGCACGCGCGCGGCAACGACGATCGCGGTGCGCCCGTTCCTGGCCGAGCGCCAGCTCGCGCTGGCGCGCTTTCGCGCCGAACTCGCGCGCGGTTTCGCCGAGCTGGCGGATGCCGGCATCGCGCCGGTGGCCGATCCGCTGTGCGTGCTGGTTGATCCCTTGTCGGACGAGGAAGGCCGGCTCGAGGTCGCGATCCCGATCGCGGCGCCGGCGACGCTGCCGCGCGGTGTGACGCTGCGCCAGCAGCCGGCACGCGATTGCGCGGTGCTGGCGACGCACTTCGACGATGCCGCCGCGTTCGATCCCACCGCCGGCCTGGACGCGTTGTTCGACTGGTTCGACCGCCGCGGCTGCCACGCCGCCGAGCCGCCGGCGGTGTCGTTGCTCGTTACCGACGCCGGTGTGCGCGCGGAATTCATCTGGGCGTACGAGCCGGTCGCCGTCGTCGATCTCCCGAGGTGAGCCATGGTCGCAGCGATCTCTTCCGATTCCTTGTACGGGCAGCTCGGTCTGCCGCGGGCGCCCACCATCGTCGATGTGCGCCGCGCAGACGACTACGGCGCACAGCCGCGTCTGCTGCCGGGCGCCCGGCGCGGCGATCCGGACAGGCTCGCGCAGTGGGCCGCGGCGCTCGCGCGCACGCGCCCGGTGGCGGTGTACTGCGTGCACGGCCATCGCGTCAGCCAGGCGGCGGCGCAGGCGCTCGTCGCGCTCGGGTTCGAGGCGAGCTATCTCGACGGCGGCATCGGCGGTTGGATCGATGCCGGGCGCGCCACCGTCAAGGCGCGCGCCGAGCTCGGCGTACCCGGCGCCTCGCGCTGGATGACGCGCGAACGGCCGAAGATCGATCGGCTCGCCTGTCCGTGGCTGGTGCGTCGCTTCATCGATCCGGATGCGCTGTTCTTCTATGCGCCGGCCCATCGCGTGCGCGCCGAGGCCGAGGCGCTCGGTGCGTTGCCCTACGACATCGCCGACGTGGCGTTCTCGCACCGCGGGCCGCGTTGCAGCTTCGATGCCTTCCTCGACGAGTTCGATCTGCACGATCCGGTGCTCGACCAGATGGCCGACATCGTACGCGCCGCCGACACCGGCGTGCCCGAGCAGGTGCCGCAGGCGCACGGCCTGCTCGCGATTTCGCTCGGGCTTTCGGCTAATATCGCCGACGACATTTCACTCCTGGAACAGGCGATGCCGGTGTACGACGCGCTCTACGCGTGGTGCAAGACCGCGCGCGACGAGACCCATTCATGGCCGCAGAAGAAGTATTGAACCGACCGGCAGTCGTCAGCTTTGCGCAGGCACTCGGTTACTGGTTGAAACTCGGCTTCGTCAGCTTCGGCGGACCGGCCGGACAGATCTCGATGATGCACCAGGAGCTGGTCGAGCGCCGGCGCTGGATCAGCGAGCATCGCTTCCTGCACGCGCTCAACTACTGCATGGTGTTGCCCGGCCCGGAGGCGCAACAGCTCGCGACCTACATCGGCTGGCTCATGCACGGGACCTGGGGCGGCATCGTCGCCGGTACGCTGTTCGTGCTGCCGTCGCTGTTCATTTTGATCGCGCTGACCTGGATTTATCTGGCGATCGGCGACCTGATGGTCGTCTCCGGTCTGCTCTACGGCATCAAGCCAGCGGTGACGGCGATCGTCGTGTTCGCCGCCTATCGCATCGGTTCGCGCGCGCTGCGCAACGCCGCGTTGTGGGCGATTGCCGCCGCCGCCTTCATCGCCATCTTCGCCTTCGATGTGCCGTTTCCCTATATCGTGCTCGGCGCCGGCGTGATCGGTTATGTCGGCGGGCGCATGGCGCCGGAGCGGTTCCGCACTGGCGGTCATCAGGGTGAGGGCGGCAAACGCTACGGCCCGGCGGTGATCGACGATCACACGCCGCCGCCGGCGCATACGCGCTTTCGCTGGATGCGCGTGGCGATCTATGCCGCCGTCGGGTTGACGATCTGGGCCGCGGCCATGGGCGCGTTGTTCTGGCAATGGGGCTGGGACGGTACGCTCACGCAGATGGGTTGGTTCTTCACCAAGGCCGCACTCGTCACCTTCGGTGGCGCCTATGCGGTGTTGCCCTACGTGTACCAGGGCGGCGTCGAGCACTACGAATGGCTCACGGCGGTGCAGATGATCGACGGTCTGGCACTGGGCGAGACGACACCGGGTCCGCTCATCATGGTGGTCGCCTTCGTCGGCTTCGTCGGCGCGTGGACCAAGGAGATCTTCGGCATCGAGTCGCTCGCGCTCGCCGGCATCGCCGGCGCCGCGGTGGCGACGTTCTTCACCTTCCTGCCGTCGTTCCTGTTCATCCTGGTCGGCGCCCCGGCGGTCGAGCGCACGCGCCACGAATTGAAGTTCACCGCGCCGCTCACGAGCATCACCGCGGCGGTGGTGGGCGTGGTCCTGAACCTGGCGGTATTCTTCGCGTACCACGTGTTGTGGCCCTACGGTCTGGGCGATACGTTCGAGTGGTTCTCCGCACTGCTCACAATCACCGCCTTCCTTGCGCTGTGGCGCTTTAACATCGGTATCATCCCGGTGATCGGCGCGTGCGCGGTGGCGGGGCTGGTCTACACCTTCGCGTTGCCAGTGTTCAGCTGAATCGCACTGTCGTGGCTTTTTCTCCCTCTCCTTGTTTGAGGGGGAGGGAAGCGTGAGGGTGGTAGTAGAAGTCGTTCGCATGAAACCGAAAGCAACAATTCCGCAGATCTACAAGCAACTCCTTGCCGCCCACGGTCCGCAGCATTGGTGGCCCGGTGGTTCGCGCTTCGAGATCATGGTCGGTGCGGTGCTGACGCAGAACACGGCGTGGACCAACGTCGAGCGCGCGATCGATAACCTGAAGCAGGCGCGCGCGCTGGCGCCGGAGAAAATCCTGGCGGCGCATCCGAAACGGCTGGCGGCGTGGCTGCGGCCGTCGGGATACTTCAACGTCAAGGCCAGGCGCCTGAAGGCGATGTGCCGCTGGCTCGTGGAGCAGGGCGGCGTGCGCCGGTTGGCGAAATTGCCGACGCCGGTGTTGCGTGTCGGGCTGCTGTCGGTGAACGGTATCGGCCCGGAGACGGCCGACGACATTTTGCTGTATGCCTTCGAGCGCCCGGTGTTCGTGGTCGATGCCTACACGCACCGCATTTTCGACCGGCTCCGGATCAGCCGCGGCACGGAAGACTACGAGACGATGCGCGGCCAGTTCGAGGGCGCGCTCGGTGCGGACGTGGCGCTGTTCAACGAGTACCACGCCTTGATCGTCGCGCACGGCAAAGACGTGTGCCGCAAGCGGCCGCGGTGCGGTGGATGTTGTCTCGCCAGCGTGTGTCCGTCGCTCGCTAGCACGAGTTGACCGGCCCGATCGAATGGTTTTAACTGAGTCCCCCATCGCGGGCACTTCGCGAGCTGCGCCGGGCCAACACTACGAGATGCATAAAGATGCTTGATCAGTCCCCGTTGTCGCACGCCCGGTCGAACCCGCACGTGGTGCAGTCGCCGATCCCGGTGTTACCCGACTATTTCAAGGACGATGCCGAGAAAAGAAAGTTTCTCGCCGGCATGTTCGATTCGGCCGCGCCGGACTATGACCGCATGGAAACCATCCTCGGTTTCGGCAGCGGCTCGTGGTATCGGCGCCAGGCGCTGCGGCGTGCCGGGCTGGTCGCCGGCATGCAGGTCGTCGACGTCGCGGTCGGCACGGGGCTGGTGGCGCGCGAGGCGGCGCGCATCGTCGGCGAGCCACAGCGGGTCGTCGGCGTCGATCCGAGCGCCGGGATGCTGAAGAACGCCAAAGTGCCGGCCGGGGTGCGACTGCTGGAGGGTCGGGCCGAGTCGATTCCGTTTCCGGATCAGTCGTTCGATTTCCTCAGTATGGGTTACGCCCTGCGCCACATCAGCAGCCTGTCAGTGGCGTTTCACGAGTTCCACCGCGTGCTGCGTCCCGGTGCGCGCGTATGCATACTCGAGATCACTGCGCCGCGCACGCGCATAGCCAGGATGCTGCTGAAGGCGTACATGCGCACACTCGTCGTGTCGGTCGGCCTGCTGTTCAACCGCTCCGGCGACACCGCCAGGTTGTGGCGCTATTACTGGGACAGCATCGAGGCCTGTGTCCCGGCCGAAGGCGTGATCGCGACACTGCAACACTGCGGCTTCGACCACGTGCGCCGCCAGGTGCATCAAGGCATCTTCTCCGAATTCCAGGCTATCCGCTGCTGATCGGTTCAGTCAGTCGCGCAGCGGTGGTAGCATAAATCGCTCGCCAGCCCCGCTCGGGCAGCACGGGGCTGAACCAAAAAAAACGGGGGTGCCGCAGTGACCATGGCGTACCACCATACCTTGGTGGCGGGGACGCGCATCGCATCGTACGAAATTCGCGATGTCCTCGGCGCGGGAGGCTTCGGCGTCACCTACAAGGCCTACGATACCAGCCTTGATCGCGTCGTCGCGATAAAGGAATACCTCCCGACCGGTCTCGCGGTCCGCATCGCCGATGGCACCACGGTGGCGCCGAAGTCGCAGGGCGATGCGCAGGATTTCGAGTACGGCCTCAAGCGCTTCCTCGACGAGGCGCGCACGCTTGCCCGGTTTCGCGAACCCAACATCGTGCGCGTCATTACCTATCTCGAGGCGCACGGCACCGCGTATTTCGTGATGGACTACGAAGAGGGCGAGTCGCTGATCGATCGTTTGCAGACCTCGATCACGATGCCCGAAGAGGCCATCCGCGCCGTGGTGCTGCCGATCCTGAGCGGGCTGCGCGCGGTGCATGCGCAGAATTTCCTGCATCGCGACATCAAGCCGCACAACATCTATCTGCGCCGCGATGGCTCGCCGGTGTTGCTCGACTTCGGCGCCGCGCGCCAGGACCTGGGCGAACACAGCCGCGCGATGACCGGCATGGTCTCGCCCGGGTATGCGCCGTTCGAGCAATACCTCACCAGCGGTCAGGGGCCGTGGTCCGATATCTACGCGCTCGGGGCGACCATGTATCACTGCGCCACCGGCATCGCGCCGGTCGCCGCGACCGAACGCGTCGCGGCGATCCACGAAGGCAAACCCGATCCGTTGGCGGTCGTGAGCGGCCTGCTGAGCCAGCGCTACAGCCCGTCGTTTCTCAAGGCGCTGACGTGGATGCTGGCGCCGATGCACAAGGATCGACCGCAATCGGTGGCCGCGGCCCTGGCCGCGCTCGCCGGCGATGTCGCGGGCGCGGCCGAGGTCGAGCACGTCGATGTCGCGGGGCTGGCCGCGGCACCATGCTGGCAGCCGGAGACCTTGAAGGCGGTCGAGCTCAATCTGGAACAGCACATCGGACCGATGTCGCGCGTGCTGGTCGACAAGGCGGCCGGGCGCACGGTCAACGTCGAGCAGCTGACGCAGCTGCTGTCGCGTTTCATCCCGACCGAGGACGGCAAGACCGAGTTCCTGGCGCACACGCGGCTGCTGACCGGCGGCGAGCCGGCGCGTGCGGCACCGGCGCGCCCGCGCGCCGCGCCGAAGGGGCGGGCGAAGAAAGCAAAGATTGCCGTGCCGGCCGTCAATGCCGACGTCATGGCGCTGGCGGAACGCAAGCTCGTGAACTACGTCGGTCCGATGGCCAAAGTGCTGGTGAAAAAGATTTCAGAGCGGGCGAAGGACCCGGAGTCCTTCTATCGGCTGCTGGCGCAGGAGTTGACCACGCCCGAGCAGCGCAGCGCGTTCATGAAAGACGTCGGCGGCGGCTAACACCGCGGTTCACTTGAGAGGGAGGAGAAAACATGCGGTTCACGAATCTGGCGGTACTCACGGCGGCGCTGCTGTTCTGCGGCAGTGTGCCGGCGCAGACGATCATGGCCTCTAGCGCGGAGGATGCCTGGACCGCCAAGCGCATCGTCGACCCGTTTCACAACGACACGCGCTGCGTGGTCGAATCGCCCAAGGTCGCATTCAACGACGGCTACCAGGACACGAAGGTATTCCTGCGCGTCGACGATCGTTCGTTTTACGTCATGACCGAGTCGAACCTGGATATGCGCCAGGGTGACATCGGCGTGAAGGTCGACGGCGGGAAGCTGATAAAGCCGGATGCGGCGTTCCTCGACCAGCACCTGCAGTTCGAATCCCAGATCGCGGTCATCGTCGGCCAGTTCCGACGCGGCCTGGCGGCCGATGTGCACCTGCGGTTCTGGCCGACGTGGCCGAGCAAGGGGCGCAAAACCGTGCGGTTCAGCCTGATCGGGTTCACGCGGACGTTCGCACGTCTGCCGGGCTGCTGATTCCGAATATCACAAACGTATGACAGCGCAGGAGGGTGCCGTGAAACTGAAAGACCTGAGTCTGATCGCCAAGTTCAACCTGGTACTGATCGGTGTATTCAGCATCGCGCTGCTGGTGACGGGTGCGCTGTCGTACCGGATCCTGCAACAGAACGCGCGTCAGGAAGTGATCGAGCGCGCCGGCATGATGATGGAATCGGCGCTGGCGGTACGCGGCTACACCATCGGTGAGATCCGTCCGCTGCTCGCGCTGCAGATGAAGCACTCGTTCCTGCCGCAGACGGTGCCGGCCTACGCCGCGACGCAGACGTTCGTCAAGTTCCGCGAGAAGCATCCCGAGTTCCAGTACAAGGAGGCGACGCTGAACCCGACCAATCCGCGCAACCGCACCATCGAGTGGGAGGCCGACATCGTCGAGCGCTTCCGCAGCCAGGCCGACGAGCAGCAGCTGATCGGCGTGCGCGAGACCCCGACCGGGTTGTCGCTGTACCTGGCGCGGCCGATCCAGATCAAGGACCCGGCGTGCCTGGTCTGTCACAGTACGGTCGACGTCGCGCCCAAGACCATGCTGGCACGCTATGGCACTGCCAACGGCTTCGGCTGGAAACTGAACGAGGTCGTGGGTGCGCAGATCGTGTCGGTGCCGATGTCGTTGCCGATCGAGCAGGCACGCCGCACGTTCTACACCTTCATGGGGACGCTGGCCGCCATCTTCGTAGCCATCACTGTGGTGCTCAACGTGATGCTGCGGTCGATCGTGATCCAGCCGGTGGTGCAGATGTCGCGTCTGGCCGATGAGGTGAGCCGCGGCAAGTTCGACACGCCCGAGTTCTCGGAGCAGGCCAAGGATGAGATCGGCGTGCTGGCGGCGTCGTTCAACCGCATGCGCCGCAGCTTGGAGAAGGCGATGAAGATGCTCGAGGGCTAGGCGCGCCGATGGCCACCTCCGATCGCCAGAGCCGGACCTGGATGTGCACCGTGGTGTTCCTCGACATCGCGGGGTTCACGCAGCAGTCGGTGACGCGCCAGGTCAACGTGAAGTCGCGCCTCGAGCAGTTGATCGCGTGCGCGGTCGCCGACATTCCCGAGGCCGACCGCATCATCGTCGATACCGGCGATGGCGCGGCGCTGTGCCACCTGGGCGATCCGGAGGAGGCGCTGTTCATCGGCGTGCGGCTGCGCGAGTCGCTGCGCGGTGGCGGCGGCGAGCCGGGCGCGCGCGTGCGCATCGGTATCAACCTCGGTCCGGTCAAGATGACCAAGACCCTGACCGGCCAGCTCAATCCGCTCGGCGACGGCATCAACAACGCCCAGCGCGTGATGAGCTTCGCCGATCCCGACCAGATCCTGGTGTCGCGTTCGTTCTACGACATGATCGCCTGCCTGTCGCAGGGTTACGCGCCACTGTTTACGCCGCGCGGCGTGCGCAAGGACAAGCACGGCAAGGAGCACGAGATCTATGAATTGTTGGTGGCTCAGGAAGTCGGCGCCGCGACCGCGCGCGTGACGCAGGTCATCGCGGCGCAGTCGACCGCGGCGCCCGTGTTGCGCGCGCCGGCCTCGGCCATCGTATCGGAGCAGGAGGTCCTGCAGCTGACCTACGAACTCGCCAGCCATATCGGACCGCTGGCCTCGGTGTTGGTGAAGAAGGCAGTCGAGCGCGCGCCGAATGCTGCCGCGCTCATTCAGGCGCTCGCCGAGGCGCTGCCGGCGGGGCCTGCGCGCGAGCGCTTTCTCGCGGCGCACGGCGTTGCCGCGCCAGCCAGGCCCGACAAGCCCGCCCGCAGTTCCTCGCAGCGCACGACGGGTCCGGCAGTGCAGGCGTGGGGCGAAGAGGAGCTCAAGGAAGCCGAGCGGCGCCTGACCGCCTACCTCGGACCGGTGGCGAAGGTGCTGGTGCGCCGGACCGCGGGCGAAACCACCGACCGCGAGGACTTCTATCAGCGATTGGCCGACGAGCTCGATTCGCCGCGGGACCGCGAAGCATTTCTGAGCGCCGTGCCCGGACGCTGAGTCGCCTCAGCGCGCGAACTGAGCCGCGAAAAACCGCGGGATACGATCCTCGAGCCAGTAGCTGGCGCGCCAGGGCACAGCACCGGTAACGAACCCGACATGGCCGCCGCACGGGTAGAGCTCGAAGTCGATCGCCGGCGACAACTCGTCGCGGCCGGGCGCGGTGTCCGGCGTCATGAACGGATCGTCGCTGCTATGTATCACCAGAGTCGGGGCGGTGATGTGCTTCAAGTACTGGCGTGAGCTCGATTTGAGGTAGTAGTCGTCGGCGCCGGCGAACCCGTGCAGCGGGGCGGTGACGTGCTCGTCGAACTCGCGAAACGTCCAAATTCCGTTCAGCCCGGCGCGTCGCAGCGGCAGCTGCATGCGCTTGCGCTTGGCCACGATGCTGCGGCGCAGACGTGCCACGAGCTCCCACTGGTAGATGCGCGAGAATCCCTGCTCCATCCGGCGCGCCGAATTTCCCAGCAGGAATGGCACCGACACGGCAACGGCTGCGTCGATCGGCGCGCGCTCGCCCGACTCGCCCAGCCACTTGAGTAGCACGTTGCCGCCGAGCGAATAGCCGACGACACCGATGCGGGTTTGCGGCTCGCGCGCCTTCAGCAACGATACGACGTGCGCCACATCGCCGGTCTCACCGGAGTGATACCCGCGCGGCAGACGATTGGGTTCGCCGCTGCACCCGCGAAAGTGCATGACCACGCCGCGCCAGCCGCGCGCGCCGGCGGCCCGCAGCATGCCGAGTGCGTACTTGGAATTCGACGAGCCTTCCAGGCCGTGCAGGATCAGCACGACCGGACCGCGCCCATCGGTCGCCAACCAGTCGAGATCGAGGAAGTCCCCGTCGGGCAGCTCCAGCCGCTCGCGCCGCAGCACAACCTGCGGCCGCGGCCGGCACAGGTACGGCCAGAGCGTCTGCAGATGCGCGCCACGACACCACCACGCGGGTGTGAAGGCGTGCGGTGCGCGCGGCTGGGAAACGGGTGTGTTCGTGGCGTTGTCGGTCCGGCGCATGGACCGAATTTTACAGCACTCGTTGCGCCTCACTTCATCGAAGCGAGTTTGTCTTTGATGGCCTGAATCGCTTCGGCGACGTCGAAATCGAGATTGCGGTTGCACAGCTCGAGCAGCGGCAGCAGGCGTGCCGCGAGTTCGGGCAGGTAGGGCAGCAGCTTGCCGCCTTCGTTCTTCTCCAGCAGCTTCAGCGCCGTTTCCATATCCGGCTGTTCGATGACCGCCTCTTCGGCGGCCTGCAGCGTTTCCTCGTAGCCGACGCCGAGACGATCGCCGCCGTCGGCCTTGGCCAGGGTCAGATTCTTCTCCGCCGCGCTCATCATCTCGTCGATGGTGGCGGCCGTGTCGAAGCCGAGCGTGACCAGGCCAATGCTGACCGTGACCGGTAGCGTGACGCCGGCATGGCTGAACGGCTTGGCGTTCACGCTGTTGCGGATGCGCTCGCACACCACGGCCGCGTCGGTGCGGCCGGTGCCCGGCATCAGCACGGCGAAGTGCGCCCCGCGCATGCGCGCGGCGGTGTCCTCGGTGCGCACGGATTGCTGGACGATCCGGGCGACCCATACGATCAGGGCGTTGCCGATGTCATCGCCGTGGGTGTCATACACGGTGCGGAAATTGTCGACGTCGAGTCGCACCACCGACAAACCGCTGCTGTGGCGCTTGGCGAAGGCGAGGTCCTGTTCGCCGCGCCCGGTGATGTAGCGCTGGCTGTGCAGCTGGGTCAGGGCGTCGGTGGACGACTGCTCCTCGAGCGCCGCTTCCATCTCGCCGATCTTGCGCACCGCCTCGTCGAGCTTGGCGTGCGCCCGCGCCCGTGCCAGCAGCTGCACGCCGTCGATCGGTTTGGTGATGAAATCGGTGGCGCCGCAGGCGTAGGCGCGTTCGCGCGTCACGTCGTCCTCGGCGCCGGTGATGACGATGATCGGCAGGTCGCGCAGCCGGCCGTGGTCGGCGGCGCGCACGCGGCAGATCAGGCCGTAGCCGTCGAGGCGTGGCATCTCGATGTCGGTCATGAGCACTTCGATGCTGGTATCGCGGTCGAGCCGGTCCCAGGCCGATTCGCCGTCTTCGGCCTCGACCAATTCGAAGTCGTTGCCCAGGATTTTGGACACGGCGCGGCGGATGACCTTGGAGTCATCGGCGACCAGTACGTGTGGCTTCGATCCGCTGTTCATCGTGGCTGACATGGCATCCCCTGGGGATCCGGA
>Ga0302046_10004191_pt1 | contig 12842 bp, 8 predicted proteins | sample RVTome_11_FD_200261 | JGI IMG/M metagenome (GOLD analysis project Ga0302046, IMG submission 200261) | Soil microbial communities from uranium-contaminated site in the Upper Colorado River Basin, Wyoming, United States - RVT147D111 (version 2) ...
AGTCACGAGGTGCTTGTGGTTCTCGAGCGGCTCGAGAATCGGGCTGAGCTTGAAATCCGCGCCAGCGCCGCTCGGGGTCCAGTGATCCATGTCCGGCCCATGGGGCGTGTTCCACAGGATCGCGCCGTGGGGAATGTAGAAGAAGCCCGCCCGCAGCTTCGGTGCGGCGGCGGTCTGCGCGAGCGCGGTGGAGGCCGGGATCATGGCATCGAGCAACGGCAGCCCGACGGACACGCCCAGGCCCTTGAGCACCGTCCTGCGAGAAAGATGCTTTTTGGGCAGATACATGGTCTTCACTCCCCCAGCGCCTGCATGCGGAATGCATCGCTCGATACAATCCCTGCCACGATTGACGAGAACCGGTAATCATCCTCGGCCGCCGCGCGCACGATCGCCCGGACCTGCGGCATGTCGTGATACTCGAGCTCCCGGCCGAGCGCGTACATCATGAGCTTCTCCGTCAGGGCCTGGACGAACTGATCGGGACGCTCGAGCAGGGCCTCGCGCACCTCAACGGGTCCGGCCACCGCGCGGCCGTTCGGGAGCACGGTCGCGGGATCGATCGGCGCGCGGGCGGCACGGTCCTCGTCGCGCCACTCGCCGAGCACGGTGAAGTTCTCGAGCGCGATCCCGTAGGGGTCGATGACGCCGTGACAGCCGTTGCAGCTCGGCGCCTCGCGGTGCTGCTCGAGCCGGACGCGCAGCGTCTTCAGCTGCTCGCCTTCGGGCGTCGTCAGATCCGTCTCGACTCCCGGCGGCGGCGGCACGGGCGGCGTGCCGACGAGCTTCTCGAGCACCCAGGCGCCGCGGAGCACGGGCGAGGTGCGATCGCCGTACGAGGTCCGCAGCAGGACCGCGGCTTTGCCGAGCAAGCCATGCCGCGCCGGATCGTCGAGCACGATGCGGCGGAACTGCGAGCCATAGACGCCGTCGATGCCATAGTGCCCGGCGAGCCGGTCATTGATGAATGTGTGCTCGGCCGTCAGCAGCTCCCTGACGTCGCGATTTTCGAGCAGGATGCTTTTGAGGAACAGCGTGATCTCGGTCGCGAAGTCCTCGCGCAGCTCTTCACTGAAGTCGGGGAAAAGCATCACATCCGGTTCGACAGCCGTCAGGTCGTCGACATTGAGCCAGCGGAGCGCGAAGACCGTCACGAGCGACTCGGCGCGCGGATCGCGCAGCATACGCTGGGCCTGGGCCTCCACGGCACCGGGCTCACTCAACCCGCCTTCGATGGCAAGTTCCAATAATTCAGTGTCCGGTACCGTGCCCCAGAGGAAGAAGGACAGGCGCGACGCGAGCTCGAGATCGTCGAGGCGGTACTCCTGCGGCGCATCGGACTCGCCTGGCGGGCTGATCGAACGATAGAGAAACTCTGGGCTGACGAGCACGGCGGCGACGAGATGCTCGATGCCGGCATCGAACGAGCCGCCGTTGCTGCGGCCGACTTCGTAGAACGGCATGAGCACGTCGATGTCCGAGGCATCGACCGGGCGCCGAAAGGCGCGCCGCGCGAGGTCCGACGCGATCTGCTCGGCGCATTCGCGTTCGCGCGCGACGACCTCGGGCGTGCAGACCAGCAGCTTCTCGCGGCTCGGTGTCCGCGAGACGCCGGTCGCATCGAACGGACCGACGACCTCGATGCCTCCGGCGATCCGCGGCACGCGCATGATGTTGTTGTAGCTGAAGCCGCCGTAGTTTACGAAGCCATAGATGTGCCCGTCGGTCGCCGCCTGCGCGCGCTCGATGAAGGTCACGACGACCTCGTGGTCGCCGGCAGTCACCTCGACAGGGATGTCGGCGAACCTTGCCAGAATCTCGGCCTCTCCCACGGCACCGCCCCGGTTGACGAGCATGAGATCCTCCATGCCGCCGAACCTGAGCCGAAAAACCTCCTCGCGATCGATCAGGATGACGAAGGTATGCTCCGTTTCGAGCGCGCGTGCGTAGTTGGTGAGCTCGAGATCGGCAATCGTGAACCGATACTCGCCGTCGGCCGGGAAGTTGTGCACGAAGCGTGTGCCGCCGCGTGTACCGAGCGGCAGGCCGTCGTTATGAAAGTCCTGCGTGTCCGTCGTGCGCGGCGGCGGGAAATGGGCGATCGTGAGCTTTGGCTGCGCCTGCCCGACGGCGCGCCGCGCGACGGCGCGCGCGACGCCGACGTACTGCTCAAGGAAGGCCGGCGAGACGCTGAGCGCCTCGGCCATGTTCGTGAAGCCGTCGACTTCGATCTCGGTCGGCAGATACTCGGCCGGATCTATCTCGACCGCGAGCAGGTCGCGGACCGCCACGGCATACTCGGTGCGGCTCATGCGCTGAATCGGGACATGTCCCGCGCGCGGAATTCCGGGGACGGCGTCGAGCGTTGTCTCGAGCCAGCCGATCAGCGTCTCGATTTCGGCCGGCTCGAGCCGCGCACTCCCGGGCGGCGGCATCAGATGGCCGCGGAGCTTGCGCACGGCCGTCTCGAAGGTTTCGGCATGCGCGCCGACGTCGGCGGGGCCGAGGCCCTCGAAGCTGAGCTCGCCCGTCAGGTCGACGTTGTTGTGGCAGTCGACGCAGTAGCGCCCGATGACCGCCCACTGCGCTTCGGGATCGGGACCGCGGGCGGCATTGAGCCAGACGAGGCCGCCGGCCACGACGGCCAGGACGGCGAGCCCCGCCAGGATCCACGTAAGAGGCGCGTTTCCCCGCATGCGGCAAGGATAGAAGCCGCCCGGGGCCCCGTCCAGCAGACCGGCGCATTCCCGCGCGCCGGGCCGGCTCTCCGGTGCGCGAGGCTGAAAGTTGCCGCCCCGGCGCCTACACTGGCCCTGGTTTTGTCACGGGATCCTGTCCGAAATGCAACGCTTCCTCGCGCTCCTGATCGCGGCCGCCGGGCTCGGGACCCTGCCCGTTGCGGCGGGCGCCGTCGGCGATGCGCCTTACGTCAAAACGGCGCCGGAGCCGGGCAGCTTCGCGCTCGTCGCCGGGCGCAATGCGGCCAGGATTTGGGTCGATCACGAGGACTGGCCAGGCGTGATTCGCGCGGCGCGGGATCTCAAGGCCGACATCGAGCGCGTCACCGGGATCGAGCCCGAGCTCTGGCACGGCGAGACGAGCCGGGCGGAGCAGATGGTCATCATCGGCACGCTCGGCCGGAGCGCGCTCATCGACCGCCTCGTCGCCGAAGGCAAGGTCGATGTCGCGAGCATCGAGGGCAAGTGGGAGTCGTTTTTCCTCGAGACGGTCGCAAACCCGTTACCCGGCGTGGCCGAGGCGCTCGTCATCGCCGGCAGCGACAAGCGCGGCACGATCTACGGCATCTACGACCTGTCCGCGCAGATCGGCGTCTCGCCGTGGTACTGGTGGGCCGACGTCGCGCCCGAGCCGAAGGACGCGCTCTACGTGCTCGAGGGCCGTTACGAGCAGGGCGAGCCGAGCGTCCGCTACCGCGGCATCTTCCTCAACGACGAGCGGCCCGATCTCGATTACTGGGTCCGCCATACCTACGGCGAGCGCCCGAGCCCCGTCAGCGAGACCGCGACGATCGCGAACTTCAACAGCGACTTCTACGCGCGGATCTTCGAGGTCATCCTGCGCATGAAGGGCAACTACCTCTGGCCCGCGATGTGGAACAACGCCTTCGCCGAGGACGATCCGGAGAACGCGAGGCTCGCCGACGAGTACGGCATCGTCATGGGCACGTCGCACCAGGAGCCCATGCTCCGGGCGCAGAAGGAATGGGACTGGCATCAGCGCGAGACGCTCGGCAACTGGAACTTCGCGGCGCATCCGGAAGCGCTGACCGAGTTCTGGCGCGGCGCCGTCGCCGAGCGCGGCGCGTTCGAGAATCTCTACACGATCGGCCTTCGCGGCGAGAACGACACGGCCATGCTCCACGGCGAGGCCGAGAACATCCGGCTGCTGCAGGAGATCGTCGCCGTGCAGCGCGAGATCCTTCGGGACGAGCTCGGCGTCGATCCGGCGAGCGTGGCCCAGGTCTGGACGCTCTACAAGGAGGTCCAGGGCTACTACGAGAACGGCTTGCGCGTGCCCGAGGACGTGACGCTGCTCTGGGCCGAGGACAACTGGGGCAACGTGCGCCGGCTGCCGACGCCCGACGAGCGCGAGCGAGCGGGCGGCGCCGGTGTCTACTACCACTTCGACTATCACGGCGGCCCGCGCAGCTATCAGTGGATCAACACGAACCCGATCGCAAAGATCTGGGACCAGATGAGCCTCGCGAAGCAATACGGCGCCGACGAGGTCTGGATCGTCAACGTCGGCCATTTCAAGGGCTACGAGCTGCCGACGGAGTACTTCCTCGAGCTCGCCTGGAACACGGAGCGCTGGACCCACGACAACGTGCGCGACTACATGGAGGCCTGGGCCGCGCGCGAGTTCGGCGAAGCTTTCGCCGCCGACGCGGCCGAGGTGCTCGCGGGCTACACGCGCTTCAACGGGCGGCGCAAGCCCGAGCTGCTCAGACCCGACACCTACAGCCACGTCGACTACCGCGAGTTCGAGCGCGTCGTCGCCGAATACGACGGGCTCGTGGCGCAGGCCGAGTCGCTGCATGCGCGGCTGCCGGCGCACAAGCGGTCCGGTTTCTACCAGCTCGCACTGTTTCCGGCCAAAGCGTCTGCGCAGCTCAATGCCCTCTACCTCGCGGCTGGCAGGAACGCGCTCTACGCGGGGCAGGGGCGCGCCGCGGCGAACACGATGGCGGCGCTGACGCGCGAGCTCTTCGCGGCCGACCAGGCGCTCATGGCCCTGTTCAACGAGGAGCTCGAAGGCGGCAAGTGGAAGCACTTCATGGATCAGCCGAAGATAGGCTACGTCAGCTGGCGTGATCCGCCCGAGGACAGCCTCGACGCGATCGATCTCGTCGAGCTCGAGCTGCCCGAGGCGCCAGGCCTCGGCGTCGCGGTGGAGGGCGACCGCCGGGCCTGGCCCCGCGCCGGCGACGGGCCCGTGCTGCCGCTCTTCGACGCCTTCAATCGGCAGCGACATCGGATCGAGATCTTCAATCGCGGCGCCGCCCCGTTCGAGTTCCGGGCCGAAGCTCGGGCGCCGTGGATTCGCCTGGTCGGGCCTGAGGGTCAGGTTGAAGCCGTGCCGGACGGTCGCGCCGCCGCGCCTGACGGTCGCACCATCGTGCTCGGCGGCCGCGTCGACGAAGAGACCCGGGTCGAAGTCGACATCGACTGGGACCGGGTGCCGGACGGCGACTCGCAGGGCAGCGTAACGATCACGGGAGCGGGTGAGTCGGTCGAGATCGGCATTCGCGCCTTCAAGCCCTCGAGCCCGGGCCGCGGCTCGCTCGACGGCTTCGTCGAGTCCGACGGCGTCGTCTCGATCGAGGCCGAGCACTACAGCGCGTCGCGCAGTCTCGGCGGGGCGCGCTGGATCCGCATCGAGGACTACGGACATAGCCTGTCCGGCATGCGCGCCGACGGTCCCGTCGACGTCGCGGGACTCGTGCCCGGCGTCGACGCGCCGAGCCTCGAGTACCGGATGTACCGGTTCATGACAGGGCCGGCCGAGGTCGAGCTCACGGTCGCGCCGACGCTGAATTTCGCGCCCGATCGCGGGCTTCGCGTCGCGGTCGCCTTCGACGACGGGGAGGCAGAGCTCCTGACGCTCGTGCCCGAAGGTTACGACGCGGCCAACGGCAATCGCGACTGGGAGGAATCGGTGCGCAACAATTATCGCGTCGCGACGAGCACGCACGATCTCGACGAGCCGGGTTATCACACGCTCAAGGTCTTCATGGTCGATCCGGCCGTCGTCGTTCAGAAGATCGTCGTCCGCGATGCCGACACGGTGTTGCCGCCGAGCTATCTCGGCCCGCCCGAGAGCTACCGCGAGTAAGCCGTGTCCGCGACGCTGCATTTCATCCACGACCCGCTTTGCGGCTGGTGCTACGCGGCCGAGCCGCTCGTCAACGCCGCCGAAGGCGTCGAGGGCCTTGCGATCAGGCTGCACGGCGGCGGGCTCTGGCCCGAGCCGACGCGGCTGCCCGAGGCGATGCGCCGCCACATCCGCGAGGCCGACGCGAGGGCCGCGAAGATCAGCGGCCAGCCCTACGGCCGCGCCTATCTCGACGAGCTCCTGCCCGATCCGACGCTGACACTCGAGTCGCGGCCGACGACGGCGGCGATCCTCGCGGCCGAATCGATCGAAGCGCGGCTCGGCCTGGCGATGCTCAGGGCGATCCAGCACGCGCATTACGAGCGCGGGCTCAAGGTCGTCGAGCCCGAAGTGCTCCGCCGGCTCGCGGCCGAATGCGGCATTGGGCGCGAGGATTTCGAGGCGGCATTGAAGACCGTCAATGCCGATGCGCATATCACGAACACGCGGCGTTTCATGCAGCAGATCGGCGCCGGCGGGTTTCCGGCTTTCGTGTTGCAGATTGGCGAGCAGTGGTTCGCCGTGCCGAGCCGCGAGCTCGCGGCGGATCCGCCAGGCTTCGCGCGCTGGCTCGGGCAAATGCTGGCCGGGCACGCGGCCGCGCCGGCCCGATCCGAAGGCGCGGCCGCGCTGCCCCGATCCTAGGGCGTTGCCGGCTCCCTCCGCCCGATCCGTGGCTCGCCGCCGGCGGGCTTCAGGATCCTGTGCAGCGCCCACATGCCGATCGCGGCCGTCGCGGCCGGTATCGCGAAGACGAGAAACAAGGCCTGCGTGCCCCAGCCGAGCACCACGAGCTCCCCGCCGACCAGGGGTCCGACGACCCCGCCCCAGCGTCCCCAGCCGAGTCCCCAGCCGATGCCCGTCGAGCGCATGTCGGTCGGATAGTAGGTCGCAGCCAGCGCGTTGAGGCCGGGCTGTCCGCCGACGACGCACCAGCCCGTGACGAAGAGCACGACTGTCAGGACCGGCACGGCAGTCATGATCGACTGGCTGCCGATCAGCGCGATCGTCAGTGCGGCGATGACGAAGCCTGTCCCCAATACCGGGGTGAAGCCGCGGCGCGCGATGAGCCAGGCGAAACCGAAGGTGCCGACGACGCCGCCGAACTGCATGATCGAAGTCTCGGTCCGGGCCATCGATGCTTCGAGGCCGTTCGCCGTGAGGATCGTCGGCAACAGACCCGCAAGGAAATACAGATTCAGAATGTTCGTGAAGTTGATGAGCCAATAAAGCAGCGTGACTCGGGCACGTCCCTCGGTCAAAAGGTGGCGGACGGGCACGCCCTTGCGGCCCTTCTCGGCGGTGACGTACTCAGTGCCGGGCCCGACCGGAAGCGACGGGTGAGCGCGGCTCAACCAGGCCGCGATGCGATCGTACTTGCGCCTGACGACGAGAAAGCTCAGCGACTCGGGCAGCCAGAAGAACATCAGCACGCCGACGATCAACGGCACGATGCCGCCGAAATAGAACACTGCCTGCCAGCCGAACTGCGGCACGAGCCAGTTCGCGACGACACCGCCGAAGGCCGCGCCGACCGTGAAGCCCACAGTGATCGCCATCATCAGCGTTACGCGCAGGTGCTTCGGGCTGTACTCCCCGATCAGCGCCGTCGCGTTCGGCACCACGGCGCCAAGACCGAGTCCGCCGATGAAGCGCAGCACGTAGAGCTCCGTCGCCGTATCGGCATGCGCCGTCAGGATCGATATGAGGCCGTAAAACAGCGTGCCGCCGATCAGGACGGGCCGCCGCCCGAGCCGGTCGCCGAGCATCGTGAAAATCAGCGCGCCGAGCATGAGCCCGAAATTGCCGGCGCTGACGACGCGGCCGATGGCGACATCGAAGGCCGCGCTGACTTCGGGGCCGACATAGCCGATCGCCTGGACGTCGAAGCCGTCCATGATGAGCGACAAGGCACACAAGGCGAACAAAACGACATGGAATCGGCCGATCCGGCCGCTGTCGACGAGCGCCGCGATGTCGACGCGCCCACTCTGCTGCATGATTCCCCCCATGGCCGCCCCCGGCGCGGGCCAGCCGATGCTACCAGCAAACGCGCGCTTCGCGTCAGCCTGCGCTTGCAGCCGGCGCGCAAAGCCGTCACGCTTTCCCGCAAGAACGGCAAGGACAAACGGAGGTCGGGCCATGGCTCAACCCCAAAGGCTGCATCACTACGCCTGGGTCACGAAGGACCAGGAGGCGAATCGGCGTTTTCTCGAGGACGTGCTCGGCATCCCGCTCGTCGCGACCTGGTGCGAGCGCACGTTCAATCCCGAGGCCGGCCGCGAGCTCGAGTACTGCCACTGCTTCTACGAGCTTGCCGAGGGCGGCGCGCTCGCCTTTTTCCAGTTCGCGAACCCGGAAGAGTACGAGGAGTTCCGGCCGCAGCATCCGCAGCTCGCGCGCTTCTCGCACATCGCGCTCAAGGTCGACGCGGCCACGTTCGAGGATGCCGTCAAGAGGCTCGACGCGGCCGAAGTGCCGTACCGGCTGACCGATCACGGCTACTGCAAGTCGCTCTACGTCATGACGCCCGACGAGCTCAAGCTCGAGTTCACGCTCGACCCCGATAACGCCGAGGAGATCGAGGCCGAGCGCCGCGCCGATGCGCACTCGGAGCTCGAGCGCTGGCTCGCGGGCGACCGCACTCCGAACAACACGGCGCACTCGAACGAGTTCAGGTGAGCGCGAGCGTCGGCCCGGGCGGGGGCTTCGGCCCGATCGCAACCACCGTCGTCGGCAGCTATCCGCAGCCGAGCTGGCTCATCGACCGAGACAAGCTCGGCTCGAAGGTGCCGCGCATCCGCGCCCCCGAGATCTGGCGCGTCGCGCCCGAGTTTCTCGCCGAGGCGCAGGACGACGCGACGCTCATCGCGATCCGCGACATGGAAGCAGCCGGGATCGACATCATCACCGACGGCGAGATGCGCCGCGAGAGCTATTCGAACCGATTCGCGACGGCGCTCGAGGGCGTCGATGTCGACAATCCCGGCACGATCGTCAACCGCGTCGGCAAGCGCTCGGCCGTGCCGCGCATCGTCGGGCCGATCCGCCGCCGCGGACCCGTCGAGGTCGGCGACGTCGAGTTTCTGCGCCGGCACACGGCGAGGCCGATCAAGATCACGTTGCCCGGGCCCTTCACGATGGCGCAGCAGGCCGATGACCGGCACTACGGCGACGACGAGGCGCTCGCGATGGCGTTCGCAGCCGCCGTCAACGAGGAGGTCCGGGACCTCAAGGCGGCCGGCGCCGACATCGTTCAGCTCGACGAGCCCTGGCTCGAGGCGCGGCCCGAAGCCGCGCGGCGCTACGGCGTCGCCGCCATCGACCACGCCCTCGACGGTATCGCGGGCCCGACGGTCGTGCACGTCTGTTTCGGCTACGCGGCCGCCGTCAGCGACAAGCCCGGCGCCTACACCTTCCTGCCCGAGCTCGCGGCCTCGAACGCGACGCAGATCTCGATCGAGGCCGCGCAGCCGAAGCTCGATCTCGGCGTGCTCGCGGACTTCGCGCACAAGAGCGTGATGCTCGGCGTGCTCGATCTCGGCGAGCCCGGGGTGGAGTCGGCCGTAACGGTCGCCGCGCGGATCCGCGCGGGGCTTAAGCACCTCGCGCCCGAGCGGCTCGTCGCGGCGCCCGACTGCGGCATGAAGTACCTGCCGCGCGAGCGCGCCTTCGCGAAGCTTCGCGCGCTCGGCGAGGGCGCGGCGATCGTCAGGCGCGAGCTCGGCTGAGGCCGTGCGTCCGGCGCGAGCGGGCCGTCGGTCCGGCGCGAGCGGGCCGCCTCGTCAGGCGCTCTCGACGGCGACGACGACGCTCGCCGCAACGCCCTGCTCGGTGCTCTCCTGCACCTCGCAGTAGACGCCGTCCTGGAGCGGATCGTTGTCGTTGAAGGTCGTTCGCTTCGAGACGTGCTGCCGATACGGATCGAAGCCTTCGAAGACGAAGGCCGAGGTCTCGTCGGGGAAGAAGATCTGGCTCGCGACGACCTCCTCGGCATCGAGCCAGACCTTGAAGTGCACGTGCGGCGTGCGTCCGCCGTACCAGCTCGGGTAGACCGTCGTGAACCTGACCCAGCCGTCGACGTCGGTCAGCTGCGTGCCGCGCAGCCAGGTCTGGCCCGCGGCCGACGCCGCCGGCACGCCGCCGACGCCCTGCTGCTGCTCGTAGCCGGAGTAAAGCCCGATGGCGTTCGCCTGCCACAGATCGACGCGCGCCGCGGCGAGCGTCGCGCAGTCGCGCGCGCGCGTCACCTGGATCGCGATCTCGAGCGGCGCGCCCGGCGAGCCGTCGGTGATATCCGAGCGCACGAGTGCCGGGTCGAAGTAGAACGGCCCCTCGCCCGCATTCGGCGTCAGCACGCAGCGGGCCGCCTGGGCCAGCGCGCCCCCCGACGCCAGCGTGGCGCCGGCCGCGGAGGCCGTCAGGGCCACGAGACTCCGCCGCCGGCCGAGATCGACGCTGCCGGACCGCCATGCCGGTGCCGGAGCCCGGGTTCTTCCGCTCATCGAGTGTCCCTCCGTCGGTGCCTGCCCCAAGCGTACCCGATAGCGGCCTATCGCGGTGGACATTGCGGCTGCGCCGCGTCAGTAACCCGCGAGCTCGAGATAGCCGACGCCGCGAACCGGACGCCCGCCGGCCTCGCCCGCGACCTCGACGGCGCCCTCCCAGTAGCGCACCGAGAGCTCGAGCTCCTGATCGTCGAGCCTCGGCTCGATCGCGAGCTCGAGCCCGAGCGACGGGACCGTCATCTGCCAGGCGACGGGATAGCGCACGCCCGTCGTCCGGCTCGTCCACTCGCGGCTCACGCGAAGCCCGACGGCGCCGGCGTCGAGCCGGGTGACCTCGCCCGCGGCGCTCGTGATCGAGCCGCCGCTGAACGGGCTCGTGCCGCCATCGTCGGTGCGCAGCCGATAGAACATCAGATCGCGGCCGTCGTCGAGCTGCAGCGCGAACCAGTCCCAGCCGGCGAGCCCGGGCGCGAGCGCGCTCGTGCTCCACTCGCGGTCCATCCAGGCCGAGCCTTCGACCGCGACGGCGTCGGCGCCGGCCGAGACGATCTCACCCGTGACGGCGAGCCGCGGCGCCGAGTAGTAGTACGAGGCGTTGCCGGGCTCCGGACCCTTCGGGTCGAGGCCGTCGTCGCCCTGGCGGACGATGCGGTCGAGGCCCGCGAGCTCGAGCGCGATGCCGAAGCCCTCGTCCGCGGCTTCGAGCCGTGCGCGCTCGCCCGCGATCGTGACCGACCAGTCTTCGACGCGAACGACGAGCGGCCCGCCGGCGGCGCGCGGCCCTGCGCCGGCGATGCCCGCGGCGCCGCGGCTCAGCCGCTCCGCGGCCTGAAAGCGCCCGCGCGCCGTGTCGGTCACGGCGAGATGGCCCATCCAGACCGTGTCCGCGGCGAGCGCCGACGCGCGCGCCGGCTGCGCGGGCGTCAGCGCGACCCGAAACAGCGTCAGCTCGAAGCCGTAGTGGCGTCCGCGCGCATCGAGGACGTTGCCCGTGAAGTACCACCACTCGGTGCGAAAACCCGGATGCGCGCCGTGATCGGCCGGAAACGAGAACGGCCGGGGCTCGAGCGCGCGCGCGAAGCCGTCGCCGTCCCTGCCGCTGTCGTCGGCCGAGAGGTAGCGCAGGCCCGTGAGCTCGCGCGCCACGGCAGTGCCGGTGTCGGCTTGGCCGCCGCCGCAGCCCGCGAGGCAGGCGGCGGCCAAAAGCCCGAGACCCAGGCACACGCGCTCAGTCATCGCGCCAGGCCAGTCCCATGTCGGCGCGCGCGCCGACGAGGGCCGGATAGATGCCGGCGAGAAACGCCGCGGCGACGGCCATGACGAGCCCGAGCGCGAGGACCTCGGCCTCGACGATGAAATCCATCGACCAGCCGAAGGAGCGGCGGTTGATGACGTTGACGAGCACGAAGGCGAGCACGGCGCCGAGCGGTATCGCGGCCAGGCCCGCCGTCAGACCGAGCAGGCTGGTCTGCGCGAGGTTCTGGCCGAAGAGCCCCGGGATCGACATGCCGAGGCTGCGCTGCACGGCGAACTCGCGCTCGCGTTCGAGACCGAGCGCCATGAGCGCGCTCAAGATGCCGAGGAATGCGACGATGCCGGCGAGGAGTCTCAAGACCTCGGTGACCTGAAACGTGCGGTCGAAGATCTCGAGCGAGAGCTCGCGGATCCTGGCCGTCGAGCGGATACGGCCGAAGCGCTCCGGGCCGAGCGCGCGCCGGATCGAGGCCGTGACGGCGGACTCGTCGGCGCCGGGCGCGACGTGGATGCCGATGCTCGTCAGCGCGTCGTCGCCGAACCAGCGCCGGTAGGCGGACAGCGCGATGACGAGCTCGGCGCCCGAGGTGTTGTAGTCGCGGTAGATGCCGGCGATCTCGAAGCGCGTCAGGCCCTCGGCCGTCGGCAGCTCGATGCCCGCCCCGGGCTCGAGGCCCATGCGATAGGCGAGGGGCTCGGAGACGAGCACGGCACGCTCGCCCGCAAGCAGCGCATCCGCCTGAGCGCCTTCGGGCACGGTCAGGTCGATGCCGTAGCCTTCGGGGCCCGGTGCCTGGGCCCTGAGGTTGAGATCCCCCGCGAGCGTCGCCACGCGCGCGAAGCGCATGCGGCTCAGGCCCGTGACCTCGGGCAGCGCGCCGATCGCGGCCAGCGCGGGCTCGAGCCCGGCTTCGTCCGCGTCGACGTCGAGATAGAGATCCGCCGTCACGGTCGTCTCGATCCATTCGATCAGGCTCGCCCTGAAGCTCGTGATCATGAGACCGATGCTCATGACCGTCGCGACGGCGACCGTCAGCGCGGCCGTCGCGACGCCGGTCCGGCTCAGCGAGTCCGTGACGCCGCGCACGGCCATGCGGCCAGCGAGCCCAGCGAGCTCCGCGACGGGCCGCTCGAGCACGCGCATGAGAGCGTGCGTTGCGAGCGGCACGAGCATCGCGCCCGCCG
>Ga0302046_10004192_pt1 | contig 12837 bp, 9 predicted proteins | sample RVTome_11_FD_200261 | JGI IMG/M metagenome (GOLD analysis project Ga0302046, IMG submission 200261) | Soil microbial communities from uranium-contaminated site in the Upper Colorado River Basin, Wyoming, United States - RVT147D111 (version 2) ...
CGAAACCGCTCGTTGTTCCCCGCACCAGATTCCGGAGCAGGATCGGAAGCACGACGCGATCGGGTGGCGGCGAGCCCTCGAGGAAGGGCTCCTGCGCCTCGATGCTCAGGAGATCGTCGTAGTCGTTGTAGAAGCCAGCCACGTCCACGAAGAGATCCGGCCAAGGAAGGAATCGATACCCCCCTTCGTAACCGACCAGGTACTCCGAGGTGAACCCTTCGTCGCCGGTCAACCGAACGAACATGGGTACCGACGGATCCAATAGGGCGTTGAATTGGAGGTGTTCTTCGACGCGTGAGGGTGTCCGGACGGCGCGGGTCACGGCTCCCCAGAGTGATTGCCGCGGGCTTGGCGTGAACATCACACGCGCGGTCGGCTGCACTTCGACGCCGGTGTAGTTGTTGTGAAAGAGCTTGGAGCCTACGGTCAGCGCCAGCCGATTCTCGAGGAGCGCGATCTCGTCCTGAACGAACACGGTATAGATCTTGTCCGTGAAGTCTTCCGGCACCCATGAAACGGTAGAAACCACGACCGTCGCGTCGCTGGCGCTGAACCGGGCCCCCAGCCCCCAAAGGATTCGGTGCCCGGGAAAGCGGCCAAGTCGATGAATGAAATCGACGTCGAATGTATTACGGATCTCCTTGAAATTCGCCTCGCGGCGGACCGTTCGATCGTAGTAGGTAAGGAGCCGTATCTCGGAATCCGCATCCAGCGAGCGTTGCCAATGGCCCAAGATGTTGCCACCGGAAACATCGGAGTCCTCCAGCACCGTCGTGACCGAAGGGGGGGAAAAGGCGCTAACCGCAACCCGGTCGCCCGCGGAGCCACCGTAGATGTCACCTTGAATCGTCAGTTGTCGGCTATCCCTCGTCCGGTCCAGCCGAAAGCCGGCCTTCGCCATCTCCCAGTCGTCGAACTCTTGGCCATCGTCGTGGAACTCCGGACCGCGAACGAAGCCTCTCGCGTAGACGCGGTAGTCCACGTCTTCGCCGATGCCGCTTCCAAAACGGAGCTCACCGATGAAGGAATCGACGTTGCCGCCTCCGGCGCTCACGTAAAGCCCCTGCGTCTCCGACGCCGATCGGGTGATGATGTTGATGACCCCGTTGACCGCGTTGGGCCCCCAAATCGTGCCTCCCGGGCCCCGGATCACCTCGATGCGGTCGACGTCTTCGAGCAGCATGTCCTGCACGTCCCAGTACACGCCGGCGAATAGGGTGGTGTAGACGCTCCTGCCGTCGACGAGCACCAGCAACGATCTCGAAAGCTTGGAGACAAACCCCCGCACGCCGACGGCCCACTTGTTGGAGTCGATGCGGGCGACCTCGACACCCGGCACCAGCCTCAACGCTTCCGGAATGCTCGTCGCCCCCGAGCGCCGGATCTCCTCCTGGGTCAGGACGTAAATGGCAGATGGTGTCCGCTGAAGCCTCTCCGGCACCTTGGAGGCGGTGGTCACCTGGAGATTGGCAAGCTCTTCCAAGCTCATTTCTTTGAGCGCCTCGGCCAGGTCCGAGCTTTGCTGCGTCCGGGCGGCGAGACCCACCCCCGGCGCCCAGAAAACCAGAAGAAGCGCGAGAATCCTGCTCGAGCCGGTTGCGCAACCGCTGCTCAAATTCTTCAATCCTCTTGGATACAGGCCTTCATGGAGGAAAGCAAGTTGGCTGCGATATCCGATTTCGAGACATAGCCTTGCGCGCCGACTCGCATGGCGTTCTCCGCCATCTGGCGCGGGTCGTGCTGGCTAAGAATAAGTATCCGGACTTCAGGCGCTTCCCGGTGGATGATACGTGCGGCCTCGAGACCGTTGAGGCGCGGCATGGTAATGTCGAGGAGGATGAGATCCGGTCTCAGCCGCTTCGTCATCTCGACGGCTTCGACGCCGTCTTTAGCCTCGCCGCAGATCTCCCACTCCGGCCGCGGTGCGAGCAGGGATTGGATACCGCGCCGCACGAGCTCGTGATCGTCCGCGACTAGAACCCGTACCGGCACCACGCCAATGCCCTCCCCAGCGATGGCGGCTGCCGACCAGATCCGACGCAGCCCGCATCGCAAGGATTCTCATAGGCCCTTGAAGCCAATGCCATACGGGGTTCACAGTAGACAGGGAAATGCCTAGGTTTCCGAGTAAACGAAGTTCTGGCGTGGAGATCCTGCTCGTTCAGGCAGTTAGATTGTCAAAGAACCGAACACCTGGTCGTCGACCGTACTCCGGCTCGTCGGCCGTTCCGGAACTCACGTGGTGGGCACGCTTGCCGTCAATTCCCGATCCAGCCTGAGATCGAGGACCGTTCCCCGCGGCAGCTCGACTTCCTTGCCCTCGGTAGCCAGGATCGTGCCCGCTCCGCCGATCACGGCACCCACCAGCGCTCCCTTCTTGCCACCAAAAACCGCCCCGAGGACCGTCCCGATCCCGGCTCCGACGCCGATCCTGGTGGTCTCATCGGCGATCCCCGTCTCCATCTTCTCGGACGCGCCGGTGACCGTCGCGGTAATGTCATACTGCCGGCCGTCCATTTCCAACTGGTTGAACGCAAGCGTCAAGGAGGCTTTTCGATCGGTCCGTCCTTCCGCTCGATCGACCGCCTCCACGACTCCTTCGAAAACCGTCCCCGCGGGGATCACGATCTCACCCGTATGGCTCACCGGCTCGGCCGCGGTCGCGGTAAACGTATCGCCTGGCGATGAGGTCGCGCTACCGAGACTGTCCAGCAACTGCACTGAAATCTGAGTTCCGACGGGCAGGGTGACGGTGCCCTCGACCCGATCGCGACGCAAGCTGCGAACGTCCGTCCGCAATGCGGCAATGTCGTTCCGGAGCTCCCTTACCTCGTTCGTGGTGACGCCCGAACCCTCCCCGCCGCTTTCATGGTGCTTCTGCATCTTGACCCGCAAGTAGATCGCTTGGTCTCGCAGATTTTGCACACGTTCGGCATACTCGGCAGGTAGACTTTTCCCGGTTGCTTCGAGGGTTGCGAGCTCCGCCTCCAGATTCTTGAGATCCGATTGAAGCTCCGCCAACTCCAGCTCGGCCGCGTCCTGTGCCACTGCCCAGGCCGTTGCTACGGCACAGGCGAGAATGATGGTCACGAAAGTGAAATGTCTTCTGTTCTGGTACATTTACGACTACCTCCTAGAGCTTGGTCATCTGCTCCAATTCCACAAGGCGACCTCTGCGATAGCTCCCCCTTTTCTGGGACGCCTTCCTCAACACTCCGCTTGGTAGCTTGCAGTAAACGTGCCAGGCTCGGTCGGGTCGACCTCCTACCGAAGTCAGTAACGCGAACGTCTCTTAGAGAAAGGACAGGAGTAACGCCGGGTCAGAGTCCTTAGGGTTGCCTAAGGACTCGCGGGCTCGAAAAACGCTGTTTCACCGAATGGGGCAAGCTAGGCGCTGCGGGGTAGCGTATTTCAACCATGTGGAGGCCAGGAGAGCAACTTTGGACGCACAGTCAAGCGCCTTCGAGTTGGAAGGAAGCAGCGATCATGACGAAACGAATGGAGCAATCGATCAAAGTCTTGCCTTCGGAAGCAGCTATTGAACCCGCCCTCCTCGAACACCCGTCGAAATACGTCATCCTACAGCACGGACCAAGTTGGTCGACGACGGTTCTCATCGGTACGTGTCTCGCGGTCCTCGCCACCCTGCTGGTGACCTCCTATGATTCCTACCGGACGAGGTCTCTCAATGAACAAGCCCGTTCGACTATAGATCGCATGGAGCAGAGGATGCAGCAGCTTCAAGCGGGAATCCGTTTCGACTCCGCCAGGAGGCAACTGCTGTTGGGCATTCGTGATGAGATTCTTCGAATCAATCCGCGCATCAGCCTCCAAGAAGCCTTCGAATATGCGCGTCTGATCACGGAGGCCGCCGATAAGTACCCAACCGTGGAACCCTTGTTGCTCCTGGCGATCGGAGCGGTCGAGAGCGGCTTTCGCGCCGACGCGGTTAGCCGTGCCGACGCGCGCGGCCTCTATCAGATCTCGCCCCCGACCGGACGTCTGTTGGCGAGGGCCCTCGGATGGGAATATGCAGACGAGATGCTGCTGAACCCAGAGAAGAACACCGAAATGGCCGCGCTCTATCTGGACATCCTTTTCGCTGCCTATAACGATGTCGAGCTGGTGCTAGCAGAATACAACGGCGGCCCCCTTAACGCTGGATACTTCCGGGCGGGAGCGGGCCGCCTCGCGAGGGAAACGCGTAATTACGTGCCCAAGGTTCTCGATGTCTATAGCGGTCTCAAAGAAGGTTTCGAACGAGGAATAACGGTCGACCGTCTACAGCTCATACACCGAGACTCGAGGCGGAGAGGAAAATCACTCGAGTCGCCGCCGGTGCCTGCCGAGGAAGTGCCCGATCCTGCGCTGGTCGCGTCGAGGGAACCGTGACCCGCGAAACACAATGGCGCGAGATGTATGAACGACGAGGCAGACAAGACTGACCGGTTGGTTACCTCGAGTCTAATCGATAGACCACGGTGCTCTCATTAGGCGTTTGGTTCTATCTCTACCCATTGGTTAGATCGGTCTGGCCACCATCGGTCGGCAGACCGTCTTTTACCAGAACCCTCCCAGCATCCCTCAAACCCTCGGCGGTCGAATCGAGTGTCTCGCGCGCCTTCGAGTAGGCCGCTTCGCCGCGCCCCCGTAACTCCGCTAGCGTGTGCGCAGCCTTTTCTCGCAGCCTCTTTCCCTCGACAGTGAGCTTTTCCCTCGTTTCCTTGCCCGTGCTCGGCGCATACATTAGGGCCCAGGCCGCTCCCAAGCCACCGCCAATGACGAGTCCATTGAGAAAACTCCGATAACATCCCATGAGAATCCTCCGTTTCGATGACGCGCCCAGGGAGATCCTGACCGCCATTCTCCTTATGTCACCGTCGTGCCAAGGTGGCCATGAGGTGAAATCGGGAAATGGCCGCTGAAAAGCCCCTACCGTCGCCTAGCAGATGTGCGCGCCCCCGAATGTCCCGAGCAGACGTGCCTCCATGTCGCCATCCACTCCGACGAGCTCGATCCTCAGAGGAACTTGGAAGGGAGCCCGATGGTTCGCACGCCGCGCCCGCCGTTGCAGGCCCCTATCAGCGGTCGCTCGCCTGGTCGGCTCGTCAAACCGTCGACGACTCGTTGATGGTAACGACCTATTCGTAGCTGCTGGTCGAGCACCTGCAACAGTATCCCCGTGCGGGCCGTCGACGCGACGTCGAAGACGACGGGGACCGGAATATCTATGTCGAAAATCTCCCAAAGACGGGCCGGCTGGCAGGAATACAGAGCGAGACTTCCGCGGACCGGCCTCCGCCAGCGGAGGTAATCCTCGATGCGAGATTCTTCTCTCCTCGCCGCGTGCAGACGCGTCGGATCCTTGGTACGTCGACGGAACCCATTGAGAGCCTGCCGAAACTGAAATAGAAACTGCCCCTCCGTGTTGGATGATTGCGGCCGCGCGCAGAGGTAGAGGCTGATGACACCGTCCTCACACCTCAAGGCAGTCAACCGCTCGAGCTCTTCGACGGAAATCATGTTGAAGCGGTGTTGGATTGGCACGGGCTACTCCTAGCTTGAGATGGTGTCCCCGGTCATGCAGATCGTTTCATCGATGGTCGAATCACGGTGGAAACTAGCGCGCGGTGTCAGGACCGGCAATACGGGAAAGACCGGAAGATCCCTGACCTCGTCGATGCCTTTTTAGTCACTGCCCGCGAGTTACGCGAGTCCGCCCCGGCGCCACAGAAAACCTTCTCCATGAGGGACTCTAGGGTCGGAACAGAGACGGGAATCAGACTTTCCCCGATGGCTCACGCCCGCAGGGCGGCGTAACTTGTGCTCATGGGAAGGGAGCAGGCACATATAGGACGGCGCGCATCTCGGTCGTGGCAAACCTCGACAGCGCGAACTCCTTCGGGCGGCGCCAATCGACAAGGCAGCGCTCAGTGGTTTGGGCCGAGGGGTTGGATGCCTAGATTGAGGAGGACCTACGAACCGCCTGCTCCCTCCCGTTCTTGCGTCCGTTGGCACTCGGTGAGCCACTCATGCGGTCGAAAGTGATATCCCGGTGGTCCGCTGCGGCTCTGCTCGCTGCTGCTCTGGGAACCGCGCAATCGGACGTCCAGTTTCGGTGCGGACGTATCGCAGGTCATACGGAAGACAGCTTGATCCTCGAGACGAGACCTGGCGAACACATCGAGTTCGCTCTCGATGAGGAATCGGAAACACCTGCTCCGCTGGTCGTGGGAGCCCGGGTTCAGGTCGAATTCAGGGACCAGGGCTCGCGAGACCCGCTCGCGCTATACGTCCTTCCGATTCGGGCCGATCTCGATGATTGTCCCCAGCGGTTGAGCCCCATTACGGCTCACGGTTGCACCCTACCATGATGTCCACCGTCATGAGACGACGACGCGGTCCGAGTCTCATTACGGGGTAGAAACCTCCACCACGACCCAGGTCTGTCGGCTCTCTCCACCCTGAATCCGCTCGACCAGCAATAGCAGCTTCGCTTCCTCCCCTGCCGCAGACAGGATGTCCGCCAGCTCTTCGACGGATTCGACGATTTGCCGATCCGCTTCACGTATGATGTCTCCTCGTTGGAGACCCGCTTTGGCGGCCGGGCCGTTGGGTACGACATTCTCCACCACGACTCCGGGGCGGTGGGAGAGACCCATCTGAGCGGAGCCCCGGGGGGTCAAAGTTTGCGCACGGACTCCCAATCGCCCATGGCCGCCGCCCTCATCGCTTCCTGGTATGGCCCGCGGCGTAGCGCCCGCTACGTCACGCTCACTCAACGTTACGTTGGTCCGTTCGAGCTTCCCGTCGCGGTAGAGCTCGACGCTCACCGATTCCCCCGGTGCAGTATCCGCCACCACGGCGCCGAGCTCGCGGAGGGAGTCGATCGTCTCGCCCGCGAACCTCACGATGACGTCCCCCGCCTCGAGACCCGCCTCCCCCGCTGGCGAGTCCTCACCGACCACCTGTGCCACCAACACTCCCCTTGGCTTCGGCAGACCGAAGCCCTCCGCCAACGCGGGTGTGAGCTCCTGCATCGAAATGCCCAGCCAGCCGCGCGTGACGCCTCCGTGCTCGATCAGGTCGTCGTAAATCCGCCGTGTAAGATTCGAGGGGATGGCAAAACCGATGCCTATGTTTCCACCGGTTCCGGAAACGATGTTGGAGTTGATGCCGATGACCTCTCCTTCCAGGTTCACCAGCGGACCGCCCGAGTTGCCCGGGTTGATCGCGGCATCGGTCTGGATGAAATCATCGTAGGGACCCTGGCCAATCTCGCGGCTAGTCGCGCTGACGATCCCCGCGGTGACGGTTTGTCCCACGCCGAAAGGATTCCCGATGGCAAGCACCCAATCGCCGATGCGTAGCTCGTCCGAGTCTCCCATTTCGACAGCCGGAAGATCCTTCGTATCCTCGATCCGAATCACCGCGAGATCGGTGAGCGGATCCACACCAACTAGCTCTGCCTCATAGTCGGCGGTCGCCGTAGATGCCAGTTGCACCTTTATCTCACTTGCCTGCTGGATGACGTGATAATTCGTGACAATGAGTCCCGTCTCATCCACGATCACCCCCGACCCGAGGCTCCGCCGACTTTGGCCCGGAACCATCTGACCAAAGAACTGCTCGAAGAACCGTTCCATCATTTCCAGCTCCTGCTCGGCCGGGCCCAGCACCCGCTCGGTGGACACGTTGACGACCGCAGGCTGAACTCGTTCGGCCGCCCGCGCAAAGCGCTCGGAAAGGGGTAAGTCGACATCGAGGCCAACCGGGCTCGCGGATTTGGGAGCATTCACCCTCCCCTCTTGCTCGAGCCGAGCCATGCTCGGACCCGAAGTGATCTCGATCGGCACCTTACTTCCAATCATCGTGAGCGCAGCCGTGACCAATAGCGTTGCCGAACCGACGATGAGCACCGCCACCAAGAACGCCTCGGACTGCCGCCGCCCTCCCATCCAATGAAACCGATTTGAAGAAAGTCTAACCATGCTCGTCCTCCCACGTCTTCATGGCGCGGATCGGTATGCGCCAAGTGCTCAGTGCCATGAATCGAAGCCTAGTGTCGGCCTCACGACAAGGCCATTGGGTGGATGAATGAGAATGAAACGGCGTCCACGTTAGGATTTCCTAGGGCTGTCGCCGTAGCGAACACGCTGCGATGTCGAGACGGAGGGAGCGTTCATTCGTCCAAGCCTTGTAAAGCGCCTCTCCGCATAATCCGTTTCGCGGCGAAGCGCCGGAAGAACCTACCGACTACACCCTAGGGAGCCCTACGATGGCCGCCCGAGGGAACTCGTGCCTCCGAGGTATGGCCGACCCGTCTTCATTCCCCTAGACTGTTTGGTTGGAAGAGGAGGTGTATCGTGATAAGACATTCTGCGGCGTGGGCTATCACGGCGGTCATGGCGACGGGACTGCTCTCCCTCGCCTTTGCTCAAGAGAAAGCCCTACGCCCGCTCGACCACGACCTCGAGCTAACGGCAGCGGATGATAACAATGCCCAGCAGTCTGACAATTCGCGTGCGAAACGGTGAGGCGGTTCTTTCGGGTCGCGTCGATTCCCGCACCCAAAGACAGGTTCTCATCCAGGCAGCGTTCGATGCAGGCGCCCTGCTGGTCAAGCCCCAGCTCGATACCGTTCATCACGTTAGGTAGAGTCCAATTCTCTGGGGTTCCAAAGTGCGTTTCAAACAGTTGCTACGCGCGTCGACGGTCATATCGTCAGACGCCGGCCGTCGTCCCCAGAGCCCGACGCACGTCCAGAAATCGCCGTAGCCACTCTTTGGTGAGAATCCCTTGCATTTCGTCGCCACGCATGACGATCAGACGGCCGACGCCGTCGAAGCTCATTTTCTTCAAGGCCTCGCTCAGCGGTGCATCGGGCGCGATCCGATGCGCTTCATCCAGGGCGGTCATCGTGGAGTTTACGGTGGTCCTTTCCAGCTCGTTGCGACCGATGCGGGCCACATCTTCGATCCGGATCATGCCGATCGGACGACCGTTCTTCACCACCGGAAAGCCTCGGAATCCGTGTTTCAGGAAGTAGTCGTCCACGAGCTGTCGCAAGGTGATGTCCGGAGAGACGGCCACGACGTCGCGCATCATCACGTCCTCGACGTCGATGCCCTCGAGCGATTGCCTGACGACCAGTTCCTGATAGCCCTGCTCGGCAACGCTTCGAAGAAACATGCCGATGAAAAGGAGCCACGCCCCGCCGAGCAGTTGTCCGGCGAAGATTTGTACGCCGCCGAGGATCATGAGCACAATCGCGAACCCCTTCCCTACGTCCGAGGCGACGCGCGTCGCCCGGGTCACGGATCCTGTGCGCCACCAAACGAAAGCCCGCAACAACCGGCCACCATCGAGTGGGAATCCGGGCACCAGGTTGAAGAGACCAAGCAGGAGATTGATCATGGCGAGATACTCGAAGACTGTGGTCACCAGGGTTGGCATTGCCCCGCTCAGCACAGCCTCCATGCTCCAGAACGCACCAGCCAGAGCAAAGCTCGACAGAGGCCCGACCACCGCAATGCGAAACTCGGTCCATGGATCCCTAGCTTCCTCTCCGAGCCTGGATACTCCGCCGAAAATGAAGAGAGTGATGGAGGGGATCTCGATCCCCGCCCGGATTGCGACCATGGAGTGGGCCAGCTCGTGGAGAAGGATGGACAAGAAGAAGAGGATCGCGGCAACCAGTCCTACTGTCCAATAGATCGCAGTGGGTTGGTCTGGATACTGGCTAGGAAAGTAGCCCGACGAGAGACTCCAAACAACGAGAGCGAATACGATGAACCACGAGAAATCGATCTGGATGTCGATGCCTGCGATTCGAAAGAGATGAATGCCCGTTCTTCGCAGCTGGGCCACCCCTTGTGGCATCTCGCTCGCAATCCTTTCGACTCGAGAAGCGTTCGAATGTATTATTCCTGCACCCTCCACGGACTCAATACCGCCAGCCCTGTAGATCCTCTCGCTCCCGGCCGTACCCGGGTATGGCTTTCGCACTCGACTGGCTCGGCCTCGTTTAGTCTCACGAAGGCGAGAAGTGGTTCCCAACGCCCTCGCCTTCGAGCGATCGGGCGCGGCACGAAAGGGACATCTTGAACCGTCGAAACGCGATCCGCGGAATCAACGTCGGCTACCTCGTCGAGCTAGAAGAGCGCTTCCGGCAGGATCCCGACTCGGTGGATTCCGTAAGCCGCGAACTCCTGAAGCGTCTTGGCGAACCGAGCAGAGTCCCTCGTGAGCTCGCCGGGTCCGCGGACGACGTCACCTGCACCGTCACTCTGGCCGATGCCATTCGCAGATACGGCCATCTCGCCGCACGCCTCGATCCTCTGGGACTCGGGCCACCGGGAGACCCCGCTCTGGAGCTCGAGACCTATTCCCTGACCGAACGGAACCTCGAACGACTGCCGGCCAGCCTCGTTGGAGGTCCCGTCGCCCGGCGTTCCAAGAATGCTCGCGAGGCGATCGCTGCATTGCGAGAGGTCTATTCGACTTCTCGCGGTTTCGATTGGGCTCACATTCATGCGCCCGAGGAGAGGCGCTGGCTCACCGCCATGGTCGAATCCGCTCATTATCGACCGCCCAACGATCGGATCGATTTCCTCGCGCTTCTTCGGCGTCTCACCGAGGTCGAGGCGTTCGAGCAGTATCTTCACCGCACGTTTCCCGGCAAATTCCGGTTCTCATTGGAGGGACTCGACATCCTCGTGCCGGTCCTCGACGAAGTCATCGGCGAAGCGGCCGAGAATGGCGTCCGCAGCATTCTCATTGGCATGGCGCATCGCGGCCGGCTCAACGTTCTCGCCCACGTTCTGGGCAAGCCCTACTCGCAGATTCTCGCGGAGTTCAAGGACCCGCTACTTGGCCGCACGTTCCGCGACGAGCTCGGTTGGACTGGCGACGTCAAATATCACCAAGGAGCACGGCGGGCCATCAAGGGTGGCGAGGCGGTGAGTCTCCTCATCTCCATGCCCCCGAACCCGAGCCATGTGGAGGCAGTCGACCCGGTGGTGGAAGGCATGGCACGAGCGGCCGGCACCGACGTCCACAAGAGCGGCCCACCGCGGTTCGCGCACGACACGACCCTGCCGATTCTCGTTCACGGCGACGCTGCCTTTCCCGGTCAGGGTGTCGTGGCAGAGACACTCAATCTCTCACGCCTCCCGGGATATCGGACCGGCGGGACGATCCACATCATTGCCAACAACCAGCTCGGTTATACGACCGAAAAGGAGGACGCTTACAGCACGCTCTATGCCAGCGATTTGGCCAAGGGATTCGAGATTCCAGTGATACATGTGAACGCCGACGACCCGATAAGCTGTATCGAGGCCGCCCGTCTAGCTCACGGATACCTGTCTCGCTTTCACAAGGACGTCCTCATCGACTTGGTCGGGTACCGCAGGTACGGACACAACGAGAGCGATGAACCCAGCTTCACCCAGCCCTTGCGGTACCAAGAGATCGCGGATCATCCCACCGTCCGCGCGCAATGGGCGAAAGAGCTTCACCGGCAAGGTCTCCTCGACGAGGAGAAGAGCCAAGAACTGTTCGATGAGCGTCTCGAGCTCCTACGGAAGGAAACAGACGAGCTCCAGCCCGAGCGCGACCTCATCGAGATTCACGCCAAGGCTCCCCCACCCGGCTCGGCGCGTCGCGCCGAGACCGGCGTCGCACTACATCGACTCCGGCGACTCAACGCTCGCCTGCTGGAGCTTCCGAATCACTTCCGTCTCCATAGGAAACTAGAAAAGGCTCGGGAGAGGCGTGGCAACGTGTTGCGGGACGATGCCGCCCGCACCGTCGATTGGGCTACGGCGGAGGAGCTCGCCCTAGCCTCCATCCTCGAAGACGGGATCGCGATTCGGTTCACCGGCGAAGACGTCGAGCGAGGAACCTTCAGTCAGCGGCACGCCGTGTTTCACGATATCGAATCGGGTGCCATGCACATTCCTCTCCAGCACCTGACTGGAGCGCGGGCCGCGTTCGAGATCCACAACAGTCCTCTGACCGAGAATGCGACTCTCGCCTTCGAGTTCGGCTACAACGTGCAGGCGCCAGAGCGTTTGGTGATCTGGGAAGCGCAATACGGCGACTTCGTGAACGGAGCCCAGGTCGTGATCGACGAGTTCATCAGCTCGGCGCGGGCCAAATGGGGCCAAACGCCCTCCCTGGTCCTATTGCTCCCGCACGGATACGAAGGGCATGGGCCCGATCATTCGAGCGCCTATATCGAGCGCTTCCTGCAGCTTGCCGCGGAGATTAACCTGCGGATCACGAATTGCACGACCGCGGCCCAGTATTTTCACCTACTCCGCCTCCAGGCCTCCCTGCTAACCGAAGACCCCCTGCCGCTCATCGTCTTCACGCCCAAGGCTCTGCTCCGTCACGAGGTATCCGCATCCTCTCCACGAGAGCTGTCCGCGGGCCGTTTCCAGCGGGTTATCGACGACGAAAGGTATGCCGGCGACTCGGCCGCCGCCGAAAGAGTGCGGCGTCTGCTCTGCTGCAGCGGCAAGATCTACGCCGATCTCGTCACCAGCGAGGAGTACCACCAGCGAGAGACCATTGCTATCTGCCGCGTGGAGCAACTCTATCCGTTTCCGCAGGACGATCTGATGGAAGTGCTGTCCAGATACCCGAAGCTACAGGAGCTTTGCTGGGTCCAGGAAGAGCCCGAGAACATGGGGGCGTGGGAGTACATACGAGCACGGCTTAGTGAATCCTCGCTCGAGTGGTCCTTGCGTTACGTCGGGCGGGTGAGGAACTCGAGCCCTGCCGAAGGTTCAGCGGCCTGGCACAAGGTCAACCAGCGCGCCATCATCA
>Ga0302046_10004193_pt1 | contig 12834 bp, 15 predicted proteins | sample RVTome_11_FD_200261 | JGI IMG/M metagenome (GOLD analysis project Ga0302046, IMG submission 200261) | Soil microbial communities from uranium-contaminated site in the Upper Colorado River Basin, Wyoming, United States - RVT147D111 (version 2) ...
GGTGCTTCCCGGAGCGGATCGAGCGGACGGGCGGTCAAGGCATGTTGCGCGCGTACGGGGATTTTGCCGCGGCGACGTTGAGTCAGGCGTCCCGCATCCTGTCACAGCTGGCGCCGGAGCGCTCGCGTCTCTACGCGCACGCCGCCGATCGGCGGGAGGCGCTCGTGGGCGCCCTGGATGAGACGCGTAAGGACTATCTGGGGCGGGGGGCGCATTCGGCCGACGAGCGGCTCAGACGGTTTCTGGACCGGATCGAGAGCGACTTCGACCAGGGAGCCGACGCGGCCTAGCGCGACGGTTGACGAGAGTCCGGGGGCGTCTGCCGACGTTTCAGGCCCGTTGAGATGGAACCGGTCCGGTTGCCACGGCGAGATTCGCTTACGCGGCCTCCAAAAACGCTTTGGCCCGTTCCCCGATACCCACCAGTTCGCCCAGCACGACCTCGACATTGTTATCGCTCATGCCGAGTGAAGCGGCGGCGTCGGCCATGTTGAGGTCGCTGGGACCCTCGACGTCAAAGCCCACGCCGGCGGAACTACACAGCATCTCGGCAACGTGTACGACTCGCGCAGCAGCTACCCACGCTTCCGGCGCGCTGGCCGGATGATGATGCGCCGCCACCGGGTGCACAATCGACGGTGGCAGCCTCCAGCGGCCCAACAGAATGCCCCCGATTTCGCCATGATCCAATCCCAGGACCAGATCTTCCGACTTCCAGAGCGGATCCCCGGACAGCTCCTGGATCTGCCGGCTTTCGTGGAACTGATCGGAGAAGAACTGCTCCATCACGAGCAGCCCCACATCGTGCAGCAACCCCGCAACGTAGACATCTTCAGAATTGACGCCATTGCGCTCCGCGCCGCTGCGCTTCCAAAGCAGCTGCGCGGTGAGTCCGACGGCTACGGAGTGTCGCCAGAGATCCTGATGGTTGAGGCCCCCGTCCCGAGAAGGGAACGCCTTGACCACGGACAGGACGAGACACGTGCTCCGCACCTGACGAACACCCACCCTGCGCACCGCCCCGAGCACCGTACCGACCGGCTCGGCCCGCGAAGCATAGAAGGCCGAATTCGCCACCCGTAATAGTTTCGCGGTCAGCGCGGGATCCCGCTCCAGAATCGTCGCGATCTCCTCGTCCCCAGTGTGCTCCTCCTCCAGGGCCGCGTGCAACTCCAGAACGGTATGGGGAAGCGTGGGCAGATCATCGCCCAGCTCAATGAACTCGCGTAGTCCTTCAATGAAGGAACCCAATCTTCGGCTCCTGTTCGGTTCGAGACCCAGGGCGACCGGCCCAGACGGGACCGGCCCAACATCTCCAGTTATCGGCGACCGACGGCCACGACCAAAGCCTGCACCCGACACAAAATGGGTCAAAATATCTCACCCAATTGATCACAGACCCTCAAGAGCCCCCGCCTCCGCACCGATAATTCAAGGCGTGAAACGACTCTCCAGACTCGGGTTACGCGGAGGCAGGACCGGCTCGTGATCGCCATTGTTGGACTGATTGTGGTGTTTGGATCCGTGCTGGCCGGATTCTCAATGGCCGGAGGCCCGATTTCGGTGCTCTTCGTCGTTTCCGAGTACCTGATCATCGGTGGGGTGGCGCTGGGCATCATGCTGGTTTCCACGCCGGGTCACGTGCTGGGCAAAATGATGAAGAAGGTCCTGGGAATTCTCAAACCGTCCTCGTTCGGGAAGGATTTGTACCTGGACGGTCTCAAGATGCTATACGAGCTGTTTCAGATCGCGCGTCGTGACGGATTGGTGGCCATCGAATCCCACATCGAGGAGCCCGAAAAGAGCGATCTGTTCAGGAGATATCCGAAGATCCTGCACATGCACCATCCCACCCAGTTCCTGTGCGACTCGCTCCGTCTCGTGCTGGTCGGCTCTGTTCCGCCGCATGACCTCGACATGCTGATGGACTCGGAGATCGAAGTGCATCATGAGTCAGAGGCGGCGCCTGTTACAGCATTGACGACGGTGGGTGACGCGTTGCCGGGCATCGGAATCGTGGCCGCGGTATTGGGTATCGTCGTGACGATGCAGAGCATCGCCGGACCGATCGAGGAGATCGGTCACCACGTCGCCTCCGCGCTCGTCGGGACGTTCCTCGGCATTCTGCTGTCCTACGGCTTATTCGCCCCGGTCGCCAATAAGATCGCCGCCACCAACGCCGCGGAGAGCGAAGTCTATCAGTTCTTCCGCGCGGCCGTGACGGCGTTTGCCAAGGGGTTCGCCCCCATCGTGGTGGTCGAGTTCGCCCGCCGCGCCATCATCGCGGAACGGCGTCCGTCGTTCATGGAGATGGAAAACGCCTGTAAGAGCACCAAATAGGTAGCGCGTGAAGAACGAACTCCGCGAGAAACCCGTCATCGTTGTGGTCAAGAAGAAAAGACGCCATGGCGGACATCACGGGGGCGCCTGGAAAGTGGCGTTCGCGGACTTCATGACGTCCTTGATGGCCCTTTTCCTCGTGCTGTGGATCGTGGGCCAAAGCAGCGATGTGAAATCGGCGATTGCGGGCCACTTTAAGGATCCCCTTGGCCGCGCCGATCAGTTCGGCAATTCCATCATGCCGGGCGCCGGTGCGGCGCGTCCCATGCTCACCGAACCACTCTCTATCCAGGACATTGTCGATCCCCGAATCGATCGGCTGCGGCGTCTAGCCAACTTCGTGAAAGACCGGTTGACCGAGGTGCCCAACTTCGAGGCCATCAGAAGGCAGGTCGAAGTCGAGCTGACGGAGGAAGGCCTTCGCATCACGCTGCTCGAGGATTCCGCGGGCGTGTTCTTCGAACTCGGAAGTCCGGCCCCCCATGCGGCCGGCAGAACGCTGCTGCGGTCATTGGGAGAGGATCTCAGCCGCGTTCCCAATCAGGTGGCCATCGAGGGACATACGGATGCGCGCCCGTATTCCGGCCGCACACGCTACTCCAACTGGGAGTTGAGCGCCGACCGCGCCAACGCCGCACGACGTCTCCTGGTCGATGGCGGCCTCCGTGATGAACAGGTCATGGAAGTACGCGGTCTCGCCGCTACTCGCCTCCGGATGCCACAGGACCCGTACGCACCGGAGAATCGCCGGGTAACGATTACGGTCCTGTTGGGCCCCGAGGTTCTCAAGACTCTGAGCATGCCGGAGGGCGTCCGCGCCCCCATTCCACCTGGGCCCGCGTCAGCCGCCGGGACGGGAGGGAGTCCCTGATGGACCGTCCTCGCGTTCTGATCGTCGATGACGAGCCGGAGACGCTCGCGTCGCTCCTGAAGATCTTCCGCAAACTCGGGGACTTCGAGGTCCTGACGGCGCAGGACGGCGTCGAGGCTCTGGAACGTGCGCATCAGTATCATCCGGATCTGATCCTGAGCGATTACATGATGCCGGAGATGGACGGGTTCGAGCTGTGCAAGCAGGTCAAATCCGAGCGGACGCTTGCCGGTACGATGTTCGTCGTGCTCAGTGGCTTCGATGATATAGACCTCAAGGTTGCCGGACTCGATCTGGGCGTCGACGACTATCTCACGAAGCCGGTCGAGCCGGCTGAGCTGATCGCCAAGGTCCGAGCCAGCCTGCGCGTCAAAGAGCTGCACGACGAGCTGCGCGAGGACAAAGAACAACTGGAGCGCCTCCATGCCAAACTGGGAGACAGCTTCGAGAATCTCTTGGAGATCCTGGTCCACCTCCTGGACATGCGTGTCCCCGGCGCCGCCTCGCGCGCGGAATGGATGGCGGCTAGCGCTCGGGTCATGGCCGAAGGGTTGGAAATTCCCGAGAAGTTCATTGAAGATCTGGAGTTTGCCGCACTCTTGCAGGAGATCGGGAAACTCGTCTCCACGCCGAGCGCGGAGGACACGCCGTGGACGTATCTCATCACGTCCTGTGCGGTGCTCGACCAGATCCAGAGCTTGAAGGGTGCCGCACACCTCGTCGAGGCCGTTCCGGAACACTGGGACGGCACCGGCGTGCCTGGCCATCTGATGCGCGGACAGATCCCGCTCCGTTCACGGATTCTGCGGGTGCTCATCGACTACGCCACGCTCGACGACGAGGACGCGGCGGGCGGTCTCATGCCCGTACGCCTGTCGAAGATCGAGCAGTTTGCTGGTACCCGATACGATCCTAAGGTCGTGGCGCAACTGCGCATCGTTCTCGAGCATCGCGCCGATACGCCGTGGGCGCACGCGAAGCGTCGCGTGAGTCTCACCTCCCTGGCCCAAGGGATGGTGCTGGCGGAAGATCTCTGCACCAGTTCCGGCATCAAACTGCTCGCCAAAGGATCTACCATCACGGATGCCACCCTCGGCGTCATCTTGAGGCGTCATTCGAGCGACCCAATTCTCTACGGGGCCTGGATTACGAGGTAATCAGCGACCAGCCACCAGGCCAATTGCCTTACCTACGGGAATCCAGTCGGGAGGGGCACGGGCTGGCGCTCGACCTGCTGGGCGTTCATGCTGGTCGCTGGCAGCTGGTCGCTGGTAGCTGGCCGCCATCCCAACGTTACCCCTGCTTTGGAGGAGCCGTGCCGTCAGATACACCCGACAGTTCGAATCCGGGAGGTGGTTCTGAGGACGCAGTCGAGGTCTCTACGGCCCTTCTGCGGGCCATTGCGCACACGGTAGCGTACCGGGGCATCGCGCGCGGCATCCTGCACGAGGCACGCAATCCGCTTCAATCCATCGTCTTCGCGGCCCAGGCGTTGGGCGACGACCCCACGCCGGAAACGCAAGCACGGCTCTCCGACATGATCGCCCGAGGCGCGGAGCGGGTGCTGGCGGCGATCGACGACCTCACGCATCTCTACGACCATCCCGAGAGTACCGACGCGCCCGTCGTGTTGCGCGACATCATAGAGCGCGTCGTGGCCCTGCAGAATCGCAGTCAGCTCCAGATCGTCGGGGAGCTGCTCGTGGATATTCCTTCAGATCTGCCACCGGTAAAGGGCAGCCCGCAGGTCATCGAAGACAGCCTCTGCATCCTCCTCTCCGTCGCCAAGGAGACCGTTGGACAGGATCAGCAGGGGGAAGTGCGGTTGGTCGCGACGGCGCGTGACGACAAAGTCGTACTCGCCGTGTCGGACACGGGCGCACGGGCTCCCGATCCCGTGCGCCGCAGCCTCGTCTCTCTGCTGGGGCCGTCGACGACCGACGAGTTCAACGCCGGCGTGGCCGCCGCCAATAAGTTGATGGCGACGGAAGGCGGGGTGCTGTGGATCGATGCGATCGGTGGAGGAGATCCGCGCGGCGTGCTAACGTTGCCCCGCTGGAAATAGCGTCCAGCGACCAGCAGCTAGGGACCAGTGGCCAGCTCGAGGGTCGTCGAGGCCTGCTGCAGCGCTTCGCGAAATCAGGGGAGCGGCAGCCTACGGCGAATCCGCCGGCGGCTGGTGGGTGGTGGCCGGCAGCGGACGAAGCGGCAACGCTTCCGCCCACCCCTCCCGATCGACGCGACGGCCCGCACGCCGATTCTCCGCGGCGGTGTCGGACACCAGCTCCTCGCGCTGAATCTTGGTCTCCGCCGGCGCTTGGATGCCGATGCGCGCTCCACGGTTGTCGCTGTCCAGGACAACGATACGGATACCGCCGTCCAGCAGGATGGCCTCGCCGCGCCTTCTGTTCAATACGAGCATTGCAGTCTCTATACCATGTTGAGGATGGTCTGTACCATCTCGTCAGCGACCGTGACGATGCGGGCGGCCGCCGTGTAAGCCTGCTGATGGGAGATCAGATCGACCATCTCCTCATCGATCGACACTCCGTTGGCGGACGCACGCCGCGTTTCTACGTTGCCCAACAACGCTTCTTGTGACTGGGCCAGCCGGTCCGCGTCGCGCACCTGACTGCCCAATGACGTCACCGTCTCGACGTACAAGTCGTGAATCGAACGGCCTCCCAACGACCCCGCACCCACATCGCGTAACCCGGCCAGCGCGAGCGCCAGCGACCCGTCTCCCGCTTGACCGGAGACCCCCGCCGCGATCTCATGTATGGACGATTGCGTGAGTACGGCCAGGGACATCGTACCCGCCGTCAAACCCGCGGCCGCAAAGAAATCCCGCCCCATACCACCGGTGAGCGTCACACCCGTTCGGTGCAGCGCATTCACCTCGCTGACGACCGCCGCGGCGACCGCATCGATCTGCTGCCGGAGATCCGGCACGCCCGTACTCAGCGTATCCGTCAGCGCGGAAATGCGACCGGAATCCGGCGTGAACGATCCGGGAATCCCTTCGACCCGAAGGGCGTATATGCCTCGTCCGGACGCTTCCACCGTGAGCGGAAGCGCCGTGCTTCCGTCTACGAACGTCAGATCCCCAATCACGACCATCGCCGAGCCATTCGGCTGCTCCACCACGCGGGTCGGCAACATGCCAGACAGCTGGTCGATCGCCACGTCCCGGCGGTCACGGAGGTCGTTGGCCGATTGGCCGTTGGCTTCCGCCGAGACGATCTCGCTATTCAACCCCGCGATCTCGCGGGCCAGCGCATTCACCGCACCCACCGCGTCCGCAAGTTGCGCCGCGGTATTCTGCGCGATTTCCGAGAAGCGATTGTCGAGTCCGTTGAACGCCCGGGCCACGGCCTCACCCTGGTTGCGGACCACGGCGCGCGCCGCAGTACTGGTCGGCGAATTCGCAAGATCCGACCAGGACGACCAGAACGCGTCCAAGGTGGCAGCCAAACCAAACTCGGAGGGTTCTCCCAGCACCGCCTCGAGCTGTCCCAGTTGATCCCGGAGTTCGGTGAAGCGACCGTGTGCGGCGGATTCCTGGCGGTACCGCGCATCCAGGAACTGGTCCCGCATTCGATAGACATTGTCGATTGTGACGCCGCGGCCCAACGTGCCGAACGGCGTACGAAACGGCGTCTCCGGCTGCAGGTCGGCGCGCTGACGCGTATAGCCGGGTGTCGAGGCGTTCGCGATGTTATGCGACGTCACCTCGACCGACCGCTGATGCGTCTTCAGCGCCGAACGGGCGATACCCAGGAGACTGACGAGAGACATAGCTCAGGCCGTACGGTTGACCAGGACCGCGTCGCGACGGGGCTCGTCGCGCTCGACGCGTTGACGGTAGCCGGCATTCGCATCCGCACCGCTGAAGAGGCGCTGGAGAAACGCGTCCCCCGCTTGGAGCGCACGGTCTAAGACGTGTTGATTGACCGCCAGATCCCGCGCTGCGGACGCCGCGCTCGCGCGGACCGCGTCACGGGCATCTATCAGGTCCTCCGGCACCCCCGGGAACCACGACTCGAGATCGGTGAGGGACTCGACGTCGCGGCCGCATAGCATCGCCACGAGGGCCTGCCGTCCCCGGCGGGCTTCCTCGAGCGTGAAGAGCGCACGGCCCATTTCCCGCACGCTCGTCTCGATGACCTGATGGTCGTTCGTCGCCACGCCTTGCCGCTGGCGGGCGAGCACGGCGCGCAATTCCTCGAGGATGGCGACTTCCCCCCGCAGCACGTGCACGAGCTGCGTCGTGGGCGGGCCGTCCACCGGCCGCGAGGTGATTTGCTCCAAGGTCTGCTGCATGGTCGGGATCCCTATTGACCGCTGGTGGATTGTTGGACCAGGCGCTGGCGCAGCTGTTCGTAGAGCTGATCGCCGAGTCCGCCGTTCGAGGTCGCCGTCGTGATCTCCGCCAGCCGTTCGTCCAGCATGGCGGTAAACATCTCCTCACCCTGCGAGTGCTCGAACAGCCCGCCTTCAGGCACGGTCGCCCGCATGGCTTTGAACATGTACGAGAGAAACACGCCCTCTAGCGCTTTTGCCGCCGAGCGCAGTCGTTCGTCGTCTGATCGCATGGGACTGGGCTGACCCAGTCCCGTCGGGTGCACCGAGTTCATTGAATCTCCACAGCCGCGGCCAGCGCGCCCGCCTGACGCAGGAGGTCGAAGATCGCCGCCAGCTCACGAGGTCGCGCACCAGCTGCATGCAGTCCGGCCGCGATGTCATGCACCGACACGCCGATCGGCGCGGTCACCACGCCTTGCGGCGCGGGGCCTCCGCCCTGCGTGCCTCCGATCGAGACCGTGATACCGTTGTGACTGACCGTCGCGGCGCCGAGCGTAACATTGCCCACCGTGGCAATACTGCCATCGTGACGGTTGATGATGATGCGCGGCTGTGTTTCGGCGGTCACGTTCAACGTATCAATCCCCGCAAAGAGCCCATTGAGGTTATCGGCATACTCCGCCGGGGGGTTGAGCCGGACGGTCCCGGGATCTTCCACCACCGCGACGCCTTCACCGAGTGAGCCATTAATTGATTCAGCAATGCGCATCGCGGTGATGACGTCGGGACGATTGAGATTCAAGCCCGGTGTCGCCGACCATTCCGTACCGGGCAAGGGCGCTTCCAGCAACCCACCGCTCGGGATACGCCCGGACGTGCCTCCACGGCCCACCATGCGTGACGCCGGGTCATCGGTCACCAGGATCCCGCCCGAACCGATCCCGATGGGGGGTTCGCCAGGATTGGTGACAAACGGCATCATGAGCAGCCGGCCGCCGCGCAGCGACGTGGCATCTTGAATGGATGACACGTGCAGATCGAACCGGCCCCCGGGCTTGAGATACGGAGACACCTGAGCCTCGACGATGACGGCCGCGACGTTCCTGGGGCGTAGCATTTCCGGCGGTACCGCCATATCGAAGCGGCGCAGCAAATTGGCAATGGCCTGGGCACTGGGACTCGCTCCGGTACCAAAGCCGCCGAGGTTGCGATCTCCCGTGCCCTCGAGTCCGTAGACGATGCCAAAGCCCACCAGCGGCACCATGATCTCGTTCTCATGGGTCGTCAGCGATCCGATCCGATCGATCCGCTGCGCGCCAAGGGGCGATGCGACCGCGATGAACGCGGCGCCCATCAGGAGAAACCGGAGAAGGGTCATGGCCAGAAGATGGAAAGGATCTTGCCGATGATGCCCTTGCTCGGCCCGATGTCTTTCCCCTTGTAGGTGATGTTGGCGTTGGCAACGCGATTGGAGAACACCACGTTGTCCGCGGAGACGTCTTCAGGACGGACCATGCCTTCGAGCGTCCACTCTTGCGTGCGCCCGTCGACGACGACCGTCCGATCGCCCTGAATGCGGAACAGGCCGGTCTCGTCGATGCCGACGATGCTCACCGTAAACACGGACGTGAGGTCGCCGACGCGATTCGCTTCGCCGACATTGCGGCTCTGCGCCTCGCTGCTGGTTCCGAAATTCCCCGATGTGACCGGCAGTGTGAAATCGGGGGATGACGCGGCCAGTCCCATGGACTGACTCCGATCCGCGCTGGCGATCTTGCTCGAGCGCTCGCGGGCGGTGACACGTTCGTCGACGACGACGGTCACGACGTCCCCGACACGCAGTTCGGTTCGGTCCGCGAGCCACGACGCGCGGGAGCGCCGTTGCAATTGCGTCGGCTCCTGCGTGGCCGCGGTGGTCTGAGCCGCCCCGGACACCGGTGAGACAGCCGCCACGACCGCGGCAATGCCCATCATCTGACCTATGCGTTTCATGATGCTCGTTTCCTCGTTTCCATTTCCGCGCGGCCGGGAGCGACCGCTACGCCGCGTACGGTCCCGCGGCCGTCGATGAGTCGTATCCGCACCTGATCTCCGAGTTTGGCCGAATGCGTCGCGGTCCCCTCGATGGAGATCGCGACAGGACCGCGCTGCCAAATCACTTCCACCCGATCGCCGAGCTCGATGAGCGGCGGCGGCATCACGACGGGCGGGATGAGCGGCGCGCCCATTCGCACGTTGCGTCGCACGCGCCATCCGGGTTCGGCAATCAACTCGCCCTCGACCGGCGGTGGTCCCCACACCGTGTCGGTGACGTACGCAATGTCCTCGGGTTCCAACACGTCATCCCGGCGCAGATGTCGTCCGGCGACCGGCAGAGTGGTCACGCGCCCCGCGCGCACCCGCATCGAGAACGGCTGATGGCCGGCGGGATCAACCACGAGGAGAAACCATCCGTTGTGGCCGTCGCCACGTAGCTGGACCGGATCCGCGGCTCGCATCGGGCCGGGCGGAACGACGGTTTCCCAATCCACCGCCAGCGCGCGGGCCGGCGTGCTCCACCGCGATCCGACCTCGGTCAACACGCGCTCGCGAATCTCGACGGGGATGTCCGCCGGCGAAGACTGCGCGGCGATGGCGGCGGGCCATACGCCCACCAGCACCACCAGTATCCTTGCGCCACGATCCATCACGGCGGCCATACGGCTTCAGCTCGCGAGATACGCGCGACCGGGACCGGTCACGGTTCCGCGACGGGTTCCGCGTCGGCCGCGCAGCCGAACGGCCACGCAGTGACCCGCGGCGGCATCGCACTCGGCGATCCCCTCGAGGGTCACGGTCACCACACCGCGCTGCCACGTGAGTTTGACACGATCGCCACGCAGGACGACGGGCGCCGCCATAACCTGCGGCTCGGCAAGTACCTCACCGGCGCGAATGGCCGCGACGACGCGCCACCCCGCTGCGGGAGGCACGGGGATCTCGGAGGGCGGTCCCCACGTCAGACGTTCGTCTGTCGTGAAATCGCTCTCCCGGAGCGTGTGACCCTCTTCCAAGTCACGCAGGGCAAGCATCACGCTGCGCCGTACGCCGACGCGCAGCCGAACCGCGAACGCGGGCCGGTCGTCGCAATCGAAGAGCACCGCGAACCACCCGTTCACCCCTTTGCCGACCAGACGGTAGTTCGTCACCTGGTCGATCAGCTTGGGATCCCGCACCACGCCCCAGTGCAGCGAGATATCCTGGGTTCGCGCGTTCCACTGCTCCGCCAGATCATTCACGATCGCGCGTTCCAGCGCCGGCGGAAACGAGACCGACGTATCGATCGGTTGATCGTCGGCGACCGCGTGCGCCAGGATGTTCGCCAGCGCGGACGGATTAGCGGTTGAGGCTGTTGATGGCATTCTGGATCATCTCCTCTGCGGTCTGGATGGCCTTCGAGTTCACCTCATAGGCCCGTTGCGCCGTAATCATGTCCACCATTTCCTGCACGATCTCCACGTTGCTCGTCTCGAGCATCCCCTGGAGCACACGGCCGTAGCCGCTATCCAGCGGGAGGCCGATCTGCGGCTCACCCGAGGCTTCCGTCCGTCCATATAAGTTGCCGCCCAGGGCCTCGAGGCCGGCGGGATTAACGAACCGGGCCAGCGCGAGTTCCCCCACCAACACACTGTCGGCGTTGACGCTGAGCGACACCTGGCCCGACGGACCGATCGCGATCTGGCCCGCCTCGTTGGTCGGGACGAGAATCGGCGCTTCGTTGACGCCGAGTACCGCAAAACCTTCGTGCGTGACGAGGGCGCCGGTGTCCGAGATGGTGAAGTTGCCGGACCGCGTGTACGCGACGTCGCCGCTGGGCATCTGCACCATGAAGAACCCTTCGCCTTCCACGGCGAGGTCGGTGGGCCGGTTGGTCGGTTCCATCGAGCCTTGCGTATGGACGCGCTCGATGGCGGCCAAACGAACGCCGCGACCGATCTGCACCGGACCGACGGAATCCGCGTTCTGGTAGTTCACCAGTCGCGTGCCCTGGAGCGTTTCGTACAGCAGGTCCTGAAAGCTCACGCGGCTCCGCTTGAAGCCGGTCGTATTGACGTTGGCCAGGTTGTTCGCGATCGCGTCGATGCGCAGCTGCTGGGCGCGCATTCCGCTCGCTGAGGCCTTGAGTCCTGGATTCATCTCCCTATCCTCCGCGGTCCTGGGCCTAGACTCGGCCGACGTTGGTGGTCACCGTTTCGAGCATTTTATCCATCGACTGCATCGCGCTCATGTTCATCGCGAAGTTGCGCTGGATCGTGATCATGTCGCCGATGCCGGTCACGCCATCGACATTGCTGGTCTCCAAGCCGAACTGCCGAAGCCGCGTGACATCCGGATCGACCCCCTGCAACTCGCCATTTGGGATGAAGAGGCTGATGCCGTCCTTGCCCATCTGTTCGGGGTTGGCCACGCTGACGAGACGCACCTGGTCGACCGCCGTCCCATCCAGCATCACCGATCCGTCCGACGACAGCTCTACCTTATTGCCATCCAAGCGAATGGGACCATTCTGGCCCATCACCGGGCGGTTCGCTTCATCCACCAGCACATGCTCGGTGTTGAGGCGGAAGTTGCCGTTGCGGGTCAACCGTGCACCGTCCGGCGTGTCGAGCACGAAGAAGCCGGGGCCTTCCAGCGCCATGTGAAACGGATTGCCGGTCTCCTCGAACGTTCCCTGCTTCATGTCGATGCTGCGGTTCAAGGCCGGGGCCCCGGTCGCGGGGTCATAGGCGGCGATGATCCGGTCGAACTTGAAGCCGTCGGTCGCCTGATTGGCGAGGTTGTTCTGCACGACGCTGCCTTTGTTGGCATAGAAGGAGAGCGTCCGCGCAGCCATCATCAGTCCGAAAATCGACACGATCCGTTTCCTCGTTTGGGTTCGGCAGTGGCCTAGAAGGGCAAGCGCTATGCCGGACGCCGGTATTTTCTTCCTACGACGTAACTCCTTGTACATCTGCTACTTACGCTGCAAGCCCCTCGGCCCGGTCCGTTCCGCGGACCCCAACGGTCCGGCAGCATTTTCCCGACCGGCCGATTCTTCCGGTTCCTCAGACCTCGACCGGGCGCAGCATGCTCTGCAGCCGGTTCAGCGCCTGCGAGCGGATCTGCGAAATGCGCGACTCCGTGAGGTTCAAGACCTCGGCGATTTGCCGCAGGTTCAGCTCTTCGTAGTAGTACAGGGCGAGCACCGTGCGCTCCTTATCGGGGAGATCACCGATCGCGCCGCGCAGCGCCTCCAGATCTTCCTTGTGGGTCACCGCGTGATCCGCGCGAATGCCCGA
>Ga0302046_10004194_pt1 | contig 12832 bp, 10 predicted proteins | sample RVTome_11_FD_200261 | JGI IMG/M metagenome (GOLD analysis project Ga0302046, IMG submission 200261) | Soil microbial communities from uranium-contaminated site in the Upper Colorado River Basin, Wyoming, United States - RVT147D111 (version 2) ...
TGCCGGGGGACAACACGCGCTTCACGGTGAAGCTGATCCAGCCGGTGGCGATGGAGGAGGGGTTGCGCTTTGCGATCCGGGAGGGGGGCAAGACGGTCGGAGCCGGCGTCGTCTCCAAAATACTCGACTGATGCCTCTTCGGCGAAATCGCATCCGGGGATCGATTCACGGGTGAAATCGTTAACTGTTTTTTTTTGGGGCGCGCCCCAAAAATCTACGGGCGTAGCTCAACTGGCAGAGCAGCGGTCTCCAAAACCGCAGGTTGTGGGTTCAAGTCCTACCGCCCGTGCTGTGAGAGATACGCGTTGGCAGGCCCGCAAAAGGGTGCTGGCCGGCTGTCTGGTTTGATGCGTGCCATAGCGGAGTAGAACAGGGACTATGAAGAAGCTTCAAACGTACCTCGACGAGGTTCTTACAGAGATGCGTAAGGTCAACTGGCCTAAGCGGAAAGAACTCATCAGCAACACCGTCATCACCCTTCTGGCCACGGTGGTCTTGTCTCTGTTTATCTTTGTGGCAGATCGTGTCATCAGCGAAATCCTCGAATTTATTTTCAGGGTCGGATAATCCCTGTTGAACCCGGTGTGCGGTAGCGGCGCGAGGTAGACCATGGCAACGCTTAAAAGCGAAAACATCCGAAAATGGTACGTGCTGCGTACCTTTTCCGGACATGAGAAAAAAGTCAAACAATATCTCGAGCGTGAGATCCAGCGCCTGGGGATAGAGGACAAGATCACGGACATCATGATACCGACCGAGACGGTTTTCGAAATGCGAGGCGGCAAGAAACGCACGCGCGAGAAGACCTTCTTCCCCGGATATGTCCTGATCAATGCGTTCCTGGACAACGAACTCCAGCACGTGGTTACCGGGCTCCCGTCGGTCGTCGGTTTCCTGGGAGCGGGTGATCAGCCCACCCCGCTTCGCCCGGATGAGGTGGATCGGATTCTGGGCCGGGTCGTTGAAGCGCGCGAACTCGGCGAACAGCCCGAGATCCCGTTCAAGTCGGGCGATGCCGTGAAAGTGGTGGACGGGCCGTTTAACAACTTCACCGGCTTTGTCGACGAAGTGTATCCCGACAAGATGAAGGTCAAGGTGATGGTGTCCATCTTTGGCCGCAAGACGCCGCTCGAACTCGACTATCTGCAGGTCGAGCACGAAGAATAATGAAATTCGCGTGGGCGAATTTCAGGGCCGGAACTTTCTTGAGGGCGCGCTATACCACCCGGCTCGGCGTGATTCTTTTTCTGGTCGCCTACCCCGATGCTTGCCTCGGAAAGCAACCGTTTCCTTAGACGGATACCGCGGAGCTTGCTCCGAGGAGGGTCATTTCTCCCCACCTTACTTAATTTTTTGCCCCGCAAAAAATTATGGCGAAGAAGATAGACGGATATATCAAACTCCAGATCAAAGCCGGGCAGGCGAACCCGGCCCCGCCGATCGGACCCGCCCTCGGGCAGCACGGCGTCAATATCATGGAGTTTTGCAAGCAGTTCAACGCGGCGACGCAGGACCGGATGGGGCTCGTGCTGCCGGTTGTCCTCACCGTGTTTGCCGACAAATCGTTTTCTTTCATCGTCAAGAGTCCGCCGGCGGCGGTGTTGCTGAAGAAAGCAGCCAAGATCGAGCGAGGCGCTGCCGATCCGTTGCGGCAGAAGGTGGCCACCGTGACCTGGGACGATTGCCGGGCCATCGCCGAGCAGAAGATGGAAGACCTTAATGCGTTCGACATCGACATGGCCGCCAAGATGATCGCCGGCACCGCGCGATCGATGGGGGTGATCGTCGAAGGCAAACCGGAGCACGTATAATTCGGGAACGGGTAGGCGAACAGGTCGCCTCGTATCCGGGCCCCTGCGTTTGTACAGGTTCCAACCTTGAATAGCGGGAGCCGTTACTGTGCTGGATTCCTTCCAGACGGTAGAGCGTTTGCACCGCACAGACCATACGCGTCATGGCAAAGAAAGGGAAGCGGTACACCAAGGCCATGCAGGCTATCCAAGACGCCGGCGGCGGGCCTTTTGACCTGAATGAGGGGGCGAAGCTGATCAAGGCGATGGGCGCCGCCAAGTTCAACGAGTCGGTCGACGTCGATGTGCGCCTGGGTGTCGACCCGCGCCATGCCGACCAGATGGTGCGCGGCTCGGTAGCCCTGCCGCACGGCACCGGCAAGGAGATGCGGGTACTCGTGCTGGCCCATGAAGCCAAGCAGGCGGAAGCCACCGAGGCCGGGGCCGATTACGTAGGCCTGGAAGACTATGTGCAGAAAATCCAGGGTGGTTGGACGGACGTCGACGTCATCATCGCTACGCCCGATGTGATGGCGCAGGTAGGCCGGCTCGGGCGCATCCTGGGTCCTCGCGGTTTGATGCCCAACCCGAAGAGTGGGACGGTGACGATGGATGTCGGCGAAACCGTGAAGCAAGTTAAGGCCGGAAAGATCGACTTCCGCGTCGATAAGCAAGGCAGCCTGCATACGAGCATCGGCCGTGCCTCCTTTTCTGCGGAGCAGATCGAGGAAAATGCCGTGGCGTTCTTGCGCGAAATCGTGCGGCTTCGGCCGGCCTCCGCCAAAGGCACCTATATGCGTTCCATCACGTTGTCGACGACGATGGGGCCGGCTATTCCGATCACCCGCACCGAAGTATTCAACATCGTGCGGTAGCCCGTCGGCCTTCATCCCGTCACGACCGTTTTTGAGGTAAGCGCTATGCCATTGAACAGAGAACAGAAAGCAGCGGCGGTTGAGCAGATTGCCGGCATCCTCGAAGGGGCTACGACGCTGTATCTGACCGATTATAAGGGCCTGACCGTTGAACAGGCGAACGAGTTACGTAACCGATTCCGCGCCTCGGGCATCGAGTACAAGGTCATCAAAAACACGTTGCTCCGCCGGGCCATGGAAGGCATCGGCGGCTATGATGATCTTTTTGAGTACCTGCATGGGCCGACGGCTGTGGCCTTCAGCGGAGAGCCGGCGGCACCGGCCCGCGTCATCAAAAAGTTTACCAGCGACACCCGGCTCGAACGCCCGGAGCTCAAAGCAGCCTTCGTCGATGGAGCCTTCTACCCCGGCAATCAACTCGATGTGTTGGCCTCGCTCAAATCGAAGGAAGAACTCATCGCCGACATTGCCGGTCTGCTTCTGGCACCGATCAACAACGTCGTCGGAGCACTCCAGGCCCAGGGCCAAAACCTGGTCGGCGCGCTCAAGACGATCGCCGAAAAAGAAGCCTAATCCCGTTCACCCTTAATATGCAGCGTAGCATGTCGCGTTTTGATTGCGGTCGAAATGCGCAGGCGTAGACCGCTGCCGGAGCCCAAGGAGACCATGGCAGACATCAAAGCACTAGCAGAACAACTCGTCAACTTGACGATCAAAGAAGCGAGCGAACTGGCGCAGGTCCTCGAAGAGGAGTACGGCATCAAGCCCGCTGCCGCCGCCGTAGCCGTTGCCGGCCCGGCCGTAGGAGGCGATGGCGCCGCCGCGGTGGAAGAGAAGACGGAGTTTAACGTGATTCTCAAAGGCATCGGCACCAATAAGATTGCCGTCATCAAGGAGGTGCGTAGTATTACCGGGCTGGGCCTGAAAGAGGCCAAAGCCCTGGTCGACGGGGCGCCCAACCCGATCAGGGAAGGCGTCTCGAAACAGGAGGCCGATGATGTCAAGGGCAAGCTCGAAGCGGCCGGTGCCGAAGTAGAGCTTACCTGATCGCCTTTCCAGCATAGGCAAGCAGGGCATCATCCTGTCTCCTGCGCTGATTGGAAAAAAGCCGTCTCCCGGCGTAAAACGGGGGTCGGCTTTTCGGCGCTTGAAAAGATGGCGTTCGGGTACAGCGTAAGGAAACCCGGGAACCGGGTTCGGGTTACATACCTGATATCCATTTCCCACTTTATGCCCCTGAGGAGGGGGGCCCGACGTCGCCGGCATCGTCTCACCAACCCATCCCCGCGAATTCGCTTATGCCAGCACAGAATGGTCAGCTGAGCCCCATAGGGCGCACGAGCTTTGCCAGTACACAAGCCGTTCTCGACTACCCCGACTTTCTCGCAATCCAGCTTAAATCCTTCGACGATTTCGTACAAGCCGACGTTCCGCCTGAAGAACGTAAAGATATCGGTTTGCAGGCTGTCTTCAAAGAACACTTTCCCATCACGGACAGCCGGGAACGCTACACCCTCGAGTTCATCCACTTTGCCCTCGACGCCCCGAAACATTCGGTGGAGGAGTGCATCGCGCAGGGGTTGAGCTTTTCGGTGCCGTTGAAGGCGAAGCTGCGCCTCTCCAGCAAGGAGGATGAAGACGAGGACGAAGCCGAGGAGGCGATCGAGCAGGAGGTCTACCTGGGCAACCTGCCCTACATGACCGAGCGCGGCACCTTCGTCATCAACGGCGCCGAGCGCGTCGTCGTCTCGCAGTTGCACCGCAGCCCCGGCGTGTTCTTCGGCCAGAGCGTGCATCCCAACGGCACGGAGCTGTTTTCGGCCCGCGTGATTCCGTTCCGGGGCTCCTGGATCGAGTTCTCCACGGACGTGCAGAACGTCATGTGGGCGTACATCGACCGCAAGAAGAAGTTGCCGGTCACGACGTTGCTGCGGGCCCTCGGCTTTTCCGACACCGAAGAGCTGGTTCGCATCTTCGACCTGGCCGACAAGCTGTCGGTGGATAAGAAGCCGTTCAAGACCGCCGTCGGACGCAAACTTGCGGCCTCGGTCACCGTGGAGAAAATCACCGAGGTCGTCGACGAGGATACCGGCGAAGTTATCGAAGAGCAGAAGACGCGCGACGTGATCCTGCCTGCGGATCATGAACTGAAGGAGGGCGACTACGACGTGCTCCGCAACGCAGGGATCAGCCAGATCTTTGTGCTCCGCGAGGACGAAGCGGAAGGATCGCTCGACAAGAGTTCGCTCATCAACACGCTCAAAAAAGACCAGACGCATAACGAAGAAGAGGCGCTCAAATACCTCTATGAGCAACTGCGTGGTTCTGAAGCACCGGACATCGAAACGGCGCGGGGCGTGCTGGAGCGGCTCTTCTTCAGTGAGAAGCGCTACGACCTGGGCGATGTAGGGCGCTACCGCATCAACCGGAAGCTCAATGTCGACGTCCCTGCGGATACCCTCACGCTGACGCGAAAGGATATCATCGCCATCATTCAGAAGCTGGTGGCGTTGCAGAACGGCCAGAGCGGCGTCGACGACATCGACCACCTCGGCAACCGGCGGGTGCGGACGGTAGGCGAACAACTGGGAGCGCAGTTCTCGCTCGGCCTGGCGCGCATGGCGCGGACCATCAAGGAACGCATGAACCTGCGCGACGCCGAAAACTTCACGCCGCAGGATCTGGTCAATGCGCGGACCGTCTCGAGCGTCATCAACACGTTCTTCGGGACGAACCAGCTCAGCCAGTTCATGGATCAGACCAACCCGCTGGCGGAGTTGACGCACAAGCGGCGCCTGTCTGCGCTGGGGCCGGGCGGGCTCACGCGCGAGCGCGCCGGCTTCGAGGTGCGCGACGTACACTACACGCACTACGGCCGGCTCTGCCCGATCGAGACGCCGGAAGGCCCGAACATCGGCCTCATCTCGTCGCTCTGTGTGCATGCCCGGATCAACGACTTCGGCTTCATCGAGACGCCCTATCGTGCGGTTAAAGACAGCAAGGTGACCTCCGATATCCACTGGCTGTCCGCCGAAGAAGAGGACAACGTCATCATCGCACAGGCCAACGCCCGCATCGACGAGAAGGGCAACTTCCTCGATGCGCGAGTCCGGTGTCGCTTCCGGGGCGACTTCCCGACGGAAGTTCCGGAGAGCATCCAGTACATGGATATTGCCCCGAACCAGATTGTCTCGCCCTCGGCGTCGATCATCCCGTTCCTGGAGCACGACGACGCCAACCGCGCCCTGATGGGGTCCAACATGCAGCGGCAGTCCGTGCCGCTCTTGCGGTCGGAAGCGCCGACCGTCGGGACCGGCCTGGAAGACCGCGTCGCACGCGACTCGCGGGCGGTGATCTTGGCCGAAGAAGACGGCGTCGTCGAATACGTCGACGCGCGGCGCATCGTCGTGCGGTACGACCGCGACGCGAACGAAGAATCCGTCTCGTTCGAGGATCCGATCAAGACGTACTGGCTGACCAAGTTCCGCCGTACCAACCAGGATACGAGCGTCAACCAGAAGCCCATCGTCAAAGTAGGGCAGCGCGTCGAGAACGGCACCGTGCTGACTGACGGGTTTGCCACCGACAAGGGCGAACTGGCGCTCGGCAAGAACGTCCTCGTCGCTTTTATGCCCTGGCGCGGGTACAACTTTGAAGACGCCATCGTGCTCTCCGAGCGTCTCGTCTCCGAGGACGTCTTCACGTCCGTGCACATCGAGGAGTTCGAGTTGCAGGTGCGGGACACCAAGCGCGGCGAGGAAGAACTCACGCGCGAGATTCCGAACGTCTCAGAGGAAGCCACCAAAGACCTCGACGAGCGCGGCATCATCCGGATCGGCGCGGAGGTCAAGGCAGGCGACATCATCGTCGGCAAGATCACGCCGAAGGGCGAGACGGATCCGACGCCGGAGGAGAAGCTGCTTCGCGCCATCTTCGGGGATAAGGCGGGCGACGTCAAGGATGCTTCGCTGAAGGCGCCGCCCGGCATGAAAGGCGTCGTCATCGACACAAAGCTCTTCAGCCGCCGCAAGCTCGACCCGGCTACCAAGAAGCGCGAACAACAGCGCCTTTCCAACATCGAATCCGAACACGAGCGCTACCTGGCCAGACTCAACCAGGAGTTCTGGGGGAAATACTTCCAGCTCGTCGAAGGACAATCCTCGCAAGGCATCGAGACCAAGGAAGGCATCGTTGTGGTTTCGGAAGGCGCTAAGATTACCCGAGACGCCTTTGCCGAAGTGCTGCCGTCCCAACTCAACGGGCGCAAGGACGTCACGGACGACGCGAAGCTCAACGCCAAGGTGCGGAAGCTTTTCCAGAACTACAACGCGCTGGCGCACCGCATCGAAGGGGAATCCAAGCGCGACAAGCACCGCGTGCAGATGGGCGACGAACTGCCGCCGGGCATCGTGCAACTGGCCAAGGTCTACATCGCCAAAAAGCGCAAGATCCAGGTCGGCGACAAGATGGCGGGCCGGCACGGCAACAAGGGCGTCGTCGCCCGGATCGTTCCGCTCGAAGACATGCCGTTCCTCGAAGACGGCACGCCGGTGGACATCGTGCTCAACCCGCTCGGTGTGCCGTCGCGTATGAACCTCGGCCAGATCTACGAGACCCTCCTCGGCTGGGCCGGGAAAAAGCTCGGCAAGACGTTCGCCACGCCGATCTTCGACGGGGCGGTGATGAACGACATCGCCGAACAGCTCGAAGCGGCCGGGCTCCCGGGCGACGGCCGTACCCAGCTCTACGACGGGCGTACGGGGAAACCTTTCGACCAGATGACGACGGTGGGCTACATCTACATGATGAAGCTGAGCCATCTGGTCGAAGACAAGATCCACGCCCGTTCGATCGGGCCGTACAGCCTGATCACGCAGCAACCCCTGGGCGGCAAAGCCCAGTTCGGCGGCCAGCGGCTGGGTGAGATGGAGGTCTGGGCCATGTATGCCTACGGCGCCGCCAACGTGCTCCAGGAGATGTTGACCTACAAGTCGGACGACGTGCAGGGCCGTTCGAAAGCCTACGAGTGCATCGTCAAGGGCGAAAACATGCCGGAGCCGGGCGTTCCTGAGAGCTTCAACGTGCTGATCCGTGAACTTCAGGGGCTGGGCCTCGAAGTCAAACTCGACTAGATTGGGAATCGACATATGCCGTACGGAAAGACGTCCAAGATCAAAAAGACCTTCGGCGGGATTACCATCAGCCTGGCATCCCCGGAGTCGATCCTTGAGCGCAGCCATGGCGAAGTGCTCAAGCCGGAGACCATCAACTATCGGTCGTTCAAGCCGGAAAAAGACGGGTTGTTTTGCGAGAAGATCTTTGGGCCGGTCAAAGACTGGGAGTGCCATTGCGGGAAGTACAAGCGGATTCGCTACAAAGGCATCATCTGCGACCGCTGCGGTGTTGAGGTGACGCAGAAGAGCGTCCGGCGCGAGCGCATGGGGCATATCACGCTCAGCGTGCCGGTCATCCACATCTGGTATTTCAAGACACTGCCCAACAAGATCGGACACCTGCTCGGGTTGAAGTCGAAAGACCTCGAAAAGGTCATCTACTACGAGAACTACATCGTCGTCCAGCCGGGCGCGGCCTCGAAGCTCGGCGTCGAGGAGAAGCAGTTGCTCACCGAGGAGGAATATTTCGACATCCTCTACCAGATCCGCGAGGACAACAACCGCCTCGACGACGAAGACCCCGAGAAGTTCGTCGCGATGATCGGGGGCGAGGCCGTGGAGACGATGCTCAAGCGGATCGACCAGGAACTGCTCTCGCACGAGCTGCGCTTCCAGATCAAGACCGAGACGAGCCAGCAGCGCAAGGGTGAGGCCCTGAAGCGCCTGCAGGTCGTCGAAGCCTTTCGCGATGCGAACTCCCGGCTGGAGAACCGTCCCGAGTGGATGGTGCTGCGGGTCATCCCGGTCATCCCGCCGGAACTGCGGCCCCTCGTCCCGCTCGAAGGCGGGCGCTTCGCGACGAGCGACCTCAACGACCTCTACCGCCGCGTCATCATCCGCAACAACCGGCTGAAGCGGCTCATCGACATCAAGGCGCCTGAAGTTATCCTGCGCAACGAGAAGCGCATGTTGCAAGAGGCCGTCGACTCGCTCTTCGACAACAGCCGCAAGGCCAACGCCGTCCGCAGCGACTCGAACCGCGCCCTGAAGTCGTTGTCCGATATGCTCAAGGGCAAGCAGGGGCGGTTCCGTCAGAACTTGCTGGGCAAGCGCGTCGACTACTCGGGCCGTAGCGTGATCGTCGTCGGCCCGGAGCTGGGGCTCCACCAGTGCGGCTTGCCGAAGGAGATGGCGGTCGAGTTGTTCAAGCCGTTCATCATCCGCAAGCTCATCGAGCGGGGCATCGTCAAGACGGTCAAGAGCGCCAAAAAGGTGGTGGACCGGCGGACGGCCGATGTGTGGGACATCCTGGAGAAGGTGATCCAGGGGCGGCCGGTGATGCTCAACCGCGCCCCCACGCTGCACCGCCTCGGCTTCCAGGCGTTCCAGCCCGTGCTCATCGAAGGCAAGGCCATCCAGCTGCACCCGCTCGTCTGCACCGCCTTCAACGCGGACTTCGACGGCGACCAGATGGCCGTGCACGTCCCCCTCGGGCACGACGCGTGCCTCGAAGCGATGATGCTCATGCTCAGCAGCCACAACATCCTGAGCCCGGCCCACGGCGGCCCGATCGCCGTGCCGACGCAGGACATGGTGCTGGGGCTGTATTACCTGACCAAAACGCGATCCGGCCTCAAAGGTGAAGGCATGCGATTCGCTTCGCCCGGCGAAGTGCGCCAGGCATTCGACCAGGACAAGGTCGATATTCACGCCAAGATTTCGGTGCGCCTCGACGACGGGGAAATCATCAGCACGTCGGTAGGCCGGGTTATTTTCAACGAAGTCGTGCCGGCGGGTGTAGGCTTCATCAACGAAGTCCTTACCAAGAAGAACCTGCGCGGCATCATCGGGCGGGTCCTGAAGGCGACCCACTTTGCCGCCACGGCAGGCTTTCTCGACGCCATCAAAAACCTGGGCTTCGAACAGGCGACCACGGCCGGCCTGACCTTCTCGCTGGCCGACATCGTCATCCCTGATGAGAAGGAGCAGTTCATTGTTGAAGCCCATGGCGAGGTAAGCAAGGCGCGGGGCAACTACGAGATGGGCTTCATCACCGACAACGAACGCTACAACCAGGTCATCGACATCTGGACGCGTACGAACAACCGGGTGTCTGAAGTCCTCTTCGAAACCCTCAAAAACGACCTGGAAGGGTTCAACGCCATCTATATGATGGCCGACTCCGGGGCGCGTGGTTCGAAAGAGCAGATCCGCCAGCTCGGCGGCATGCGGGGCCTGATGGCCAAGCCGCAGAAGAGCCTCATCGGTTCGGCCGGCGAGATCATCGAGAACCCGATCGTCTCGAACTTCAAAGAGGGCCTGTCCGTCCTGGAGTACTTCATCTCGACGCACGGTGCGCGAAAAGGTCTGGCCGATACGGCGCTGAAAACCGCCGATGCCGGGTACCTCACCCGCCGCCTCGTGGACGTGGCGCAGGACGTCACCGTCACGATGTTTGACTGCGGTACGCTGCGGGGCATTGCGATCTCGGCGCTGAAGGACAACGAAACCGTCGTCGAGCCGCTGGCCGACCGCATCCTCGGGCGGGTGTCGCTGCACGACGTGTACGACCCGCTCACGGACGAGTTGATCGTCTCAGCCAACGAGGTGATCGACGAGGATAAGGCCCGGAACATCGCCGAGACGAGTATCGAAGAAGTCGAGATCCGCTCGGCGCTGGCCTGTGAGGCCCGGCGCGGCGTCTGCGGGCTCTGCTACGGCCGTAACCTTGGGTCGGGGCGCCTGGTCGAAGGGGGCGAAGCCGTCGGGGTGGTAGCCGCCCAGTCGATCGGTGAGCCGGGCACCCAGCTCACGCTGCGTACGTTCCACGTAGGTGGTACGGCGAGCCGCATCGAGGCCGAAAGCACCGTCCAGAGCAAATACGGAGGGATCGTCACGTACGAAAACCTGCGTACGGTGTTGTTCGAGGGCGAGAAAGGGCCGCAGGAAGTGGTGCTGACCCGTCAAGGCGAGATCAAGATCGTCGATCCGGAGCAGGACCGGCGCCAGCTGATCGCGCATACGATCCCGTACGGTGCCGAAGTGCTCGTTGCCGAAGGCGACGTGATCGCCAAAGGGCACGTGCTTGCCAGTTGGGACCCGTACAACAGCGTCATCCTCTCCGAGGTCTCCGGGACGGTAGGCTTTCAGGACATCATCGAAGGCACGACCTTCCGCGAGGAGTCGGACGAGCAGACGGGGTACAAGGAGAAAGTCATCACCGAGAGCCGCGAGCGTACGCTCACGCCCGCCGTCCTCATCGAAACAAACGACAAAAAAGCGGTCCATAGCCAGCGCGAGTATCCCTTGCCGGTACGGGCGCGCATCCAGGTTGACGAAGGCGATCAGGTGCAGGCCGGTCAGGTGCTGGCCAAGATCCCGCGCCAGTCGGCCAAGACGCGCGACATTACGGGCGGCTTGCCGCGTGTGACCGAACTCTTCGAAGCTCGGACCCCGAGCGACCCGGCCGTCGTCAGCGAAATCGACGGCGTGGTGAGCTACGGCGGGCGTAAGCGCGGAGCGCAAGAAGTGATCGTGACGAGCCGCGACAGCTCGGAGGAGCGTTCGTACCTGGTCTCGCTCCAGAAGCACTTGCTCGTGCATGAGAACGACTTCGTACGGGCCGGCGAGCCGCTGTCGGACGGCCAGATCTCGCCCCAGGACATCCTGCGCATCAAAGGACCTCGGGCGGTGCAGGAGTATCTGGTGAACGAGATCCAGGAGGTCTACCGGCTCCAGGGCGTAACGATCAACGATAAACATATCGAAGTGATCGTCCGCCAGATGATGCAGAAGGTGCGCATCACCGACCCCGGCGACACGAACCTCCTCGAACAGGACGACGTGGACCGGTTCCTGCTCGAAGAACTCAATGACAACCTCTACGACAAATTCGTCGTCATCGACACGGGCGACTCGAAGCTGCAACTGGGCAGCCTGATCGACCGGCGACGGCTGCGCGAGATCAACTCGGAGATGAAACGGCACGACCTCCGGCCCGTGCAGGTGCGCGAGTCCCAGCCGGCCGTGGCCGAGCCGATCCTGCTCGGCATCACGCAGGCCGCGCTGGCGACCGATTCGTTCATCTCGGCGGCGTCGTTCCAGGAGACCACCAAGGTGCTTACCGAAGCGTCTATCGCCGCCAAGGTAGACCCGCTCTACGGGCTCAAGGAGAACGTCATCGTCGGGCACCTCATCCCGGCCGGGACGGGTCAACGCCGCTTCCGCGACATCGTCGTCGGTTCCAAGAAGGAACTGGCCGAGTTGCAGGCCGCTATCGGCGGGGACCTCGACCGGGGCATCAAAGCCACGACGTCGTCTCGAACGTCGGGAGACGGTGCCGCCGAGTCTGTGGAGGCGTAATCCTTGTTTTCGGTTTGCGTCAATGGATCGCAAAGCCCCGGCTGCCGGCATGGCGGCCGGGGCTTTTTTATGGGACACAAAACAGACATGCTTTTGTGACAGAATTCGGGGGACTTTGCCTCATCTTGGGTTTTCTCGGAGCGTATCCTCCCCAAACAATACACACGCACACAGGCTGGCCCAGGCCAGGGAGGATATCATCTTGACACGAATCACGTACCTACCCAAAAGCAAGTCCCTGTTTATCAGTACCCTGTTGCTGTTCGTCGCGGCCTCCGCTATGGGGTGCGCTACCGAGCGGGTGACCTATCGAGAGGCGGCCCGGCATACCGTCGTTGTGGAGGAGCAGCCCGGTCCTGACAAGGTCGTCATCGTTACCAGGCGGCCTCCGTCGCCGAGGCGGGAAGTACAGCCCCGTCGCCCCTCGTCCCGGCACGTGTGGGTCGGCGGCCAGTGGACGTGGCAGCGGGAGGAGTACGTCTGGGCATCGGGGCAATGGGTGGTGGCGCCGCGTCACGGTGCCCGCTGGATCGCCGGCCACTGGAAGAAGCAGCGCGGCGGCTGGGTATGGGCGGCCGGTCACTGGAGGTACTAGTACCGCTGGGCGAAAGTCCGTAAGCAGTTTAGCACCATCGTGAAACGTAAAACGTGAGGGTGCCTCCAACGACCGTGCGAAGTGACCTCACGTTTT
>Ga0302046_10004195_pt1 | contig 12831 bp, 12 predicted proteins | sample RVTome_11_FD_200261 | JGI IMG/M metagenome (GOLD analysis project Ga0302046, IMG submission 200261) | Soil microbial communities from uranium-contaminated site in the Upper Colorado River Basin, Wyoming, United States - RVT147D111 (version 2) ...
GGCAGGCGACGTCGGTAGGACGTCGGGCCTGAGCGCGAGCCGGCAGCGTCAGGACCGCGCGGTGTCCGTCGCCGCGACGATCGCCTCGCGCACCGTCGCGAAGGCGGGGACGTCCGCCGCGAAGGGAGCGCGCTCGATCGCCTTGCGCGTCTCCCCGCGCACGCCGCCCAGGAGGACGCGCACGTCGCGGCTCTTCAGCCGGTCGATCGCCGAGCGCAGGTTGAAGAGACCGGTCGCGTCGATCGTCGGCACCTGGGCCAGGTCGATCACGAGGGCGGTGACGTCGGGCGACATGCGCCGCAGGGCGCTGGTCGCCTTGTGCGCGGCACCGAAGAAGAGTGGGCCGGCGATCTCGTAGACCTGCACGCCCGGAGGCAGGTGCAGGTGCTCCTCGGGGTGCGCGTCGGTGATCAGCCGGACGTTCGTGAGCTCGACCATGCGCCGCATGAAGAGCACGGCCGCCAAGAGGAGCCCCACCGCGACCGCGACCGTCATGTCGAACACGACGGTCAGGCCGAAGCAGGTCAGGAGCACGAGCGCGTCGTTGCGCGGCGCCTGCCGCAGCGCCTTCAGCACGTGCCGCGCCTCGCTCATGTTCCAGGCGACCATCAGGAGCAGAGCGGCCAGGGACGACATGGGCAAACGCCCGAGCAGCGGTGCGAGCACGAGGATCGCGCCCAGCACGAACAGCGCGTGGAAGACCGCGGCCGCGGGCGAGCGCGCTCCGCTGCGGATGTTCGTCGCCGTCCGCGCCAGCGCGCCCGTGGCCGGGAGTCCGCCGAAGAACGGCGACACGATGTTGCCCAAGCCGAGCGCGAGGAGCTCGTTGTCCGGATCGTGCTGCGTCCCGGTGGCGCCGTCGGCGACGACGGCGGACAGGAGCGACTCGATGGCCGCGAGCAGCGCGATCGCCACCGCCGACGGCATGAGCGCACGCACCAGGCCGAAGGACAGCTCGCCGTCCGGGGTCGCTGTCCAAGGGAGGCGCAGCGCGGGCAGCGTGCGTGGGATGCCGGCTGGGTGCTCGGCGGTCCCGAAGCGACTCGCGAGCGTCGCGACCTCGACGCCGCCCAGGGCCTCGAGCGCGAAGGCCGTGACTCCCGCGAGGACGAGCGCGACCAGCGCGGCCGGGACGCGGCTCTTGGTGCGCGGCCACAGGCCCAGGACAAGCAGCGTGAGCGCTCCGATCCCCGCGTCGCCCCAGCGCAGCGTGGGCAACGCTCGCGCGAGCGCGAGCACGCGCTCGGGAAAGTGCGCCTCGCTCCCGAGGTCGTCGACCTCGAGGTGCAGGAAGCCCTCGATCTGCAGGGTCGCGATCACCACCGCGATGCCGGCGGTGAAGCCCATCGTGACCGGGTAGGGCACGAACTGGATCAGTTGCCCGAGTCGCAGGAGCGCGAGCCCGATCAGGATCAGTCCGGCCAGGATCGTCGCGAGCGCCAGGCCGCCGAGTCCGTGCGCGGCCGCGATCGGGGCCAGGATGACGACGAAGGCGGCGGTCGGACCGCTCACCTGGTGCCGGCTCCCGCCCAGCAGGGCGACCAGGCCTCCGGCCACGACGGCCGTGTAGAGCCCGGCCTCCGGCGGCGCGCCCGAAGCGATCGCCAGCGCCATGGAGAGCGGCACCGCGACGATGCCCACGACGCAGCCGGCGAGGAGGTCCGCCCGCAGCCAACCGGCCTGACGTTCGCGCCACGCCGCGCGCAGCGCGCCGCCGAGTCGTTGCCGGCGAGGCCCGGAAGAACCCGGGGCGGGCGGGGAGCTCAGCGGCATGGGTCTCGAGCGCGGAGTTCTAGCGACGGGACCGGGCTGCCACCAGCGGAAGCGTCCGGAATCGGAACGCGGGCTCGTGCGCCGCGCTCACCACAGGACGGCCGAGCACCACCCTGCCGTCACAGCGAGCGTGAGCAGCGTGATCGGAACGCCGACGCGGGCGTGCTCCGACCAGGTGATGCGCACGCCCATGCGCTCGGCCTGGTCGACCACGATGAGGTTCGCGATGCTCCCGACCAGGAGCAGGTTCCCGGCCAGGGTGCTCGAGAGCGCCATGGTCGTCGCCGCGCCGGCGTCCGTCGCGGCGGGGAGGAGCAGCATGACCGCGGGCACGTTCGAGACGAGGTTCGACGTCACCGCCGTTCCGGCGAAGAGCCAGCCGGGTCGCGCCAGGTCCACGCCCGACCGGCGAAACGTCTCCAGTCCGTGCGTGGTCGCGCCGGTCTCCGCCAGCCCCGCCGACCGCGGCCCCCTCGGCGAGCCGCCAGCGGTGGCGCGAGAGCCGCGCGAGCACCGCCCAGGCGATCCCGAGCGAGAGCAGGGTCGGCGGCAGCGCCGCGCCCAGGTAGCTCGCGAACCCCACGTCCAGGGCTTCGCCGATCAGGATGTTCTGCGGGTTGCCGATCAGGGTCGCCGCGGAGCCGATGTTCGACGCGCAAGCGAGCCCGAGCAGGAAGGGGACCGGGTTCAGCGAGCGCCGCCGGCACGCGTCGACCAGGACGGGCGCCGCCGCCAGGCACACGACGTCGTTCGCGAGCAGCGCCGAGAGCGCCGCCGCTCCCGCCATCGTGGCCCCCAGGAGTCCGGCGGCGGGGACCGACCAGGCGCAGAGTCGCCGCGTGGCGCGCGTGTAGAACCCGCCCAGCCGGAACTGGGCGGACACGACCATCAGCCCGAACAGCAGCATCACCGTGGGCACGTCTACGGCGCGCCAAGCCTGGTCGAGGTCGAGCCGTCCGCTGACGACCATCGCGATCGCGCCGAGCAACGCCACGCCGGTGCGGTCGAGCGCCAGGCCCGGAAGGCGACCGACCATCATCCCGAGGTACACGACCAGGAAGATCGAGAGCGTCACGAGGTCGTTCACGGCGTTCTTGTGCCCAAATGGTTCGCACGAGACCAGCGCGGCAAGGACCTCACTCGGCGGAAGGGCACGCTGCGACCAGCGGGCAGGCGTCGCAGAGGGGTTCGGTGTTCTTGCACAACTGCTGCCCGTGCCGGCGGAGGAGGTCGAAGGCTCGCTGCAGCCAGGCCGAGCCGCGCCCGACGTGGGGGGTGAGCGCCTCGATCCCCGAGCGGTAGGTGGTCGTGTAGTTCTTCCCCTCGCGTGCGTACCCGAGACGCACCAGCGACCGCAGGCCGTTCGACTCGAGCGCGGGTACCGCCAGCGTGCCGGTGAACAGCAGGATCTTGTCCGCCCCCGGCGCCCCGATGCCGGGGAAGGCGCGCAACGCTCTTCGCGCACGGGCCGCGGGCAGGGACAGGACCGACTCGAGGTCCCCGCCGAACTCGTCGCGGACCGTCTCGGCGATGTCGATAAGCTTCGCGACGCGTTGCTCGCGCAGCATGCCCCCGAGCGCCGCGATCTCGAGGAGCTGCTCGCGCGAGAGGGCCAGGATCCCGGCGGGCTCGAGCCGTGTGCTCTTCGACAGCGCGCGGTACGCCTTCCGGCGCCGCTCGTCGTCGACCAGGTAGCCGGCGTTCTCCCACAGGATCCAGTCGAGCGCCGAGCGCGGCGGGAGGGTCGCGGGAGGGCCGAACTCCCGCTCGAGTCGGTCGAGCTGCGCCGGTAGGTTCGCGAGGCGGGGCATCGGGCTCGTCCGGATGGGCGGCGCCATCCTGCCACGAGCCCGGGCTCGGGCACGAGAGAGCGTGACGCGAATCGCCCGGACCTTGACGAGGAGCCTAATGTGTCACCCAATGGCGACATATGGATCGAGCGGACGACGACCTGGTTTGGCGCGCCCTGGCGGATCCGACCCGCCGGGCCGTGCTCGACCTCCTGGCGAAACGCGCGCACACGACCGGCCAGGTCGTCGCGCGCTTCGGCGGACTCTCGCGCACGGGCGTCATGAAGCACCTGGACGTCCTCGAGACGGCCGGGCTCGTGGTGGTCCGTCGGGAGGGACGCGTGCGCTGGAACCATCTCAACCCCGTGCCGGTCCAGCGCATCCACGATCGCTGGGTGTCCCGGCACGTCCAGGGAACCGCGGGCGCGCTCTCGCGCCTGAAGGACCACGTCGAAGGAACCAAGGAGAGACGCCGATGAGTGCAAGCGAGACGACCGCGACCGTGAGGACCTACGAGCTGGAGATCGCCATCGACGCGCCGCGCGACGCCGTCTGGAGGGCCCTGACCGAGGAGGCGAACGACTGGTGGCTGCCGGACTTCCGCATGGTGGGGGAGGGCTCGGTGGTCACCTTCGAGGCGAGCGCGGGCGGGCAGCTCGTCGAGCGCACGAAGGACGGGAAGAGCCTCCTGTGGTGGACGGTGCAGATGTGCACGCCGCTCGAGTCCTTGCACCTGTTCGGTCACATCGCTCCACAGTGGGGCGGCCCGAACACCACCATGCTCCACCTCGCGCTCGAGGAGCGCGCGGGCGGAACCCTGCTGCGCGTGCAGGACGCGCTCTTCGGCCACACGACGGAGACGGGCGCGCGGAGCTTGGAGGACGGCTGGCGCCTGCTCTTCACCGACGGCCTGAAGCGGCACGTCGAGCGGAACTGACGCACGTGCCTCGCACGGCGCGAGGGAAGGTCGGTCAGGCTTGCTTGCGCTTCTTCGAGCGGTAAGCGACGACTTTGGCGATGTAACCGGCCGCATCCGGCGTCTTGCAGCCGGTCTCGCCGTGGTCCACCTCGACCGGACCGATGCGCTTCGCGGCGGCGACGGCCAGCCGTTGCAGCTCTCCGCCCGAGCAGCCGATCGCGATCAGCGCGGAGTTCATGGCGTAGCGCGTGCGGTTCGGGCTGGTCGCGAGCGTTTCCTCGATGACATGGAGGAGCTCCCGGCAGGTCTCCTCCTCCAGCGCGCCGCTATCGCACAGGTGGCCGAACACCTGCCAGCCCGTGCTCGTCGGCCACTCGCCCTCACGCGCGATCCACTTCTTCGCGAGGGTGCCGGCCGAGGAGGTCCGCGCGACCAGCTCGGCGAGCGCGCCCGCCAGGGGATAGCTGTCGACGTCCTTCAGCCAGGCGCCGAGGAGCTTCGCTCCGGCCCGTGCAGGGTCCGCCACGCGCGTCGCGAGCACGCGCGCGTCGTGGTTGCCGCTGCGCCAGAGCGCTTCGGCCAGCGCGTGGTCCAGGCCGATTCCCTTGGTGAGCTTGTCGAGGTTCGCGTAGCTCACGCCGAAGGCCGGACCGAGCACGCCGTGGCGCGCGTAGACCTTGCGGTTCTGGGCGGTTCCCATGGACTCCAGGCGGGCGAGGGCTTCGGTCGGCTTCATGGCGGTTGCGGTCGGACGGGCACGGGGAGCGTATGCTAGCAGCCCGTTGAAGAACTCACGCGGCGCCCTGCGGGCGCCCTCCGCTCCAGCTCGGCTCCTGAAAGCCTCGCCGAATCCACCGATTCGCCTGCGTTTCCAGGTGCCGACCTGGAACGGATGTCACCTGCACGGCATCCACGTGAGTCCTTCAACGGGCTCCTAGCCCGCGATCCCAACGATCGCTCTCTGCGCTCGTACGCGCCTCGCGCGCCGTCGCCGGCGCACCGCTCGCCCCGACCGATGAATCGCCCCCTCCCTGCCCTCGCGGCTCTCCTGTGCTCCCCCCTCGCGCTCGCGGGACTGACCCAGGAGGAGGACTGGACGCCCCAGGCGCCCGAGTTCAGGCGCTACGCACGGAACCTCGCGAACAGCGACAACCCGACCTTCGGCGAGAGGGCACTGCGCAAGTACGAACGGATCCTGGCGAACTCCGAGCAGCCACCCAACCGCCGGCTCGCCATGCTACCCGACCTGGCGCGCCTCCTGCTCAAGCGCGGGGAGGTCGAGCGGGCGATCGAGCACCTCGAGGAGGTGCTCGCCGCGCAGGACAAGCGCACGGCTCCGGAGGACGACGTCACCGCGGACCTCGCCCTCGCCTACCTGCGTCTGGCGGAGAACCGGAACTGCATCGAGCGACGCAACGCGTCGTGCTGCATCTTCCCCCTGGCCGGGGAGGGGCTCCACGCCGTGCGGGAGCCGGCGGAGCGCGCGCGCGAGCTGTACCTCGCCGCCGCGAGCCGCGCGCCCGAGGACCTCGAGCTGCGCTGGCTCCTGAACCTGTGTTGCATGGCGCTCGGGGAGTACCCGGACGGCGTGCCCGAGGAGCATCGCATCCCGCCCGCTGCCTTCGCCTCGGAGGAGGAGTTCCCACGCTTCCGCGACGTCGCGCGCGAGCTGGGCGTCGACGCCTTCAACATGTGCGGCGGCGTCGTGGTGGAGGACTTCGACGGGAACGGTCACATGGACGTGTTGACCTCGACCTACGATCCGACCGGGCCGTTGACGTTCTATGCTGCGACGGGAGACGGGCGCTTCGAGGACCGGTCGGCGGCTTCGCGCTCACGGGACCAGCTCGGGGGGCTGAACCTCGTCGCGGGCGACTACGACGCCGACGGGGACATGGATGCCTTCGTCCTGCGCGGCGCCTGGCTCGGGACGGACGGTGTCGTGCGAAACAGCTTGCTGCGCAACGACGGGGGCGTCTTCTCGGACGTGACGCGCGCGGCGGGCATGGACGGCGTCGAGCGGCCGACGCAGACCGCGGCCTGGGGCGACTACGACGGCGACGGAGACCTCGACCTGTTCGTGGGGAACGAGTCGCTCGACGCGGTGAGGCCGGAGCTCGCCATGCCGGACGAGCTGTGGATGAACCAGGGCGACGGGACCTTCCTGGACCAGGCGCAGGAGCGCGGAGTGACGCGCACCGCGTTCACCAAGGGCGTCGCGGCCGGGGACTACGACAACGACGGAGACCTCGACCTGTACCTCTCGAACATCGGACCGAACCAGCTCCTCAGGAACGACGGCGAGGGACGCTTCGAGGACGCGACGGAGACCGCCGGCGTGGCCGAGCCGACCCAGCGCAGCTTCGCGACGTGGTTCTTCGACTACGACAACGACGGCTGGCTCGACCTGTTCGTCGGGGCCTACGAGGCCAAGCTGAGCGACCTGGCGGCCGAGGCACTCGGTCTCGAGGAGCACTCGGTCAAGCCGCGGCTCTACCGCAACGACGGCGACGGTACGTTCACCGACGTCGCCGCCGCGATGGGTCTCGCGCGGCCTTTCAAGCCGATGGGTGCCGGCTTCGGCGACATCGACCACGACGGGTTCCTCGACGTCTACCTGACGACGGGGGAGCCGCAGCTCCAGTCGCTCGTTCCGAACGTGATGCTGCGCAACCGCGGCGGTGAGCGGTTCGTCGACGTCACGACGGCCGGCGGCTTCGGACACCTCCAGAAGGGACACGGCGTGGCCTTCGCGGACCTGGACCAGGACGGCGACCAGGACGTCTACCACCAGCTCGGAGGGTTCTTTCCCGTCGACCGGTACTCGAACGTCCTGTTCGAGAACCCGGGCAACGGGAACCGCTTCCTGTACGTCGATCTGGTCGGCACGCGCTCGAACCGACGCGGCGTCGGCGCGCGCATCCGCGTCGTGGTGGAGGCGGCCGGCGCGGAGCAGACCTTCCACCGCGCGGTCGGCTGCGTGTCGAGCTTCGGCGGCTCGCCGCTGCGTCAGGAGATCGGACTGGGTGCTGCTGAACGCGTGAAGCTGCTCGAGGTGTGCTGGCCCGACGGCGGCGCGGTGCAGACCTTCGCCGACGTGGCGCTCGACTCGCTCGTCACGGTCCACGAGGACCGGACCGAGCCCGTCGTTCGTGCCCTCGTGCCGGCGCCCTTCGTCCTGGTGAAGGAAGCGAAGTAGATCACTGCGCGCGCGGGTGCGCCTGCTCGTAGATCCGTCGAAGCCGCTCAACGGACACGTGCGTGTAGATCTGCGTCGTGACCAGGTGCGCGTGGCCGAGAAGCTCCTGCACGGCGCGCAGGTCCGCGCCGCGGTCGAGGAGGTGCGTCGCGAAGCTGTGGCGCAACGTGTGCGGCGTGGCCCTGCGGCGTAGGCCCGCGCGCAGGGCCGCCTGCTCGACGAGACGCCCGAGGGAGCGCGTCGTGAGCCGCCCCCCGGCGCGGTTGAGGAAGATCGCGTCGCCCGCGCGGGTGATCGGCCGGGGACGGGCGGGATCGGACAGGTAGTCCCTCAGGGCGGTGACGGCGAAGGAGCCGAGCGGCGCCAGTCGCTCCTTGCGTCCCTTCCCGCGCACGCGCGCGACCCCGGTCTTGAGGTCGAGGTCCATGCGGTCGAGGCCGACCGTCTCCGCCGCGCGCGTTCCGGCCGAGTACATGGTCTCGAGCAGGGCCCGGTCCCGCCGGCCGGCCGGCGTGGCGACGTCGGGCGCGGCGAGCAGCGCCTCGACCTCGGCCTCCTCGAGCGTGTGCGGCAGCTTCTTCTCGCCTTTGGCCGGCCGGAGTCCCTTGGCCGGATGCGTGTCGATCCGCCCGCGCAGGAGCAGGTAGCGGAAGAACGAGCGGATCGCCGAGAGCTTGCGCTGGACGGTCCTGCGCGAAAGGCCGCGCTCGTCGAGCTCCGCCAGGAAGCCGCGCAGCGTGCGCGGCGTCACCACCCTGGGATCCGACACGCCGACGCGGTCCAGGTGCGAAGCCAGCTCGGACAGGTCGCCGCCGTAAGCCCGCAGGGTGTGCGCCGAGGCTCCGCGCGTGGCGGCGAGCTCGCGCAGGAAGGCGTCGATCAGTCCGCGCAGGTCGGTCTTCTTCCGGGGAGTCACACGGCACGCGGCGTAGGCCGCGCGGCGATTCTACTCCCTCGGGTCAGTCGACCTTCTTCTTGGGAGCCGGCTTGGGCGCGCCCTGCGAGGCATCGCCCCAGTAGGAGCGGAACGCGGCCAGGAGCACCTCGCGCGACTCGTAGTTGATGCCCTTCGTGAAGCCCAGGCTCTCCGACTCCGTGAGCTTCGCGAGGATCGTCTTCGCACCCTCGGCCTGCTTGTCGAGGTAGACGACCGCCTCCTCGACGCGCTTGTTCGAAGCCTCGGTCTGGAGGCGTAGCTCGGCGAGCTCCTTCTCGAGCTGCGCCACGCGCTGGGCGAGATCCTGCTGCTGCTCCTGCGCGGTGGCTGCTCCGCCGGCCGGGGCGGCGCTCGAGGCGGGTGCCCCGGAGAAGAGGAGTGCGAGCGAGAAGACCGAGACGAGGATCGCGAGAGAGCTCTTCATGGCGCCCAACCTATCGGCGGGATCCGGAACCGACCTGAGCCGCGCGCGGCGGCGGGAGCCGCAGGGCGAGAAGCAGCGGCCAGAGCAGGAAGACGGCCCCCGCCATGTAGGGCGCTCCGCTCCCGAGCCACCAGTAGAGCGCACCGCCCAGGAATGGCCCCACGGCCCGGGCCAGCGCTCCGGCGGAGCGGAAGGCTCCCAGAGCCGCGCCCTGACGCTCGGCCGGGGAGTAGCGCGAGACCAGTGCCGACATGCACGGCATCGCGATCGCGCTCCCGACCGCCAGGAAGGCGAGGCCGACGTAGAGCATCGGGCTGGAGTACGCCTGGTGGATCGCGAGCAGGCCCGGGAGGATCAGGGCGAGCCCGGTCACGACCAGGCGTCGCTCGCCGAAGCGCGGCGCGAGCCGGCGCACGAGACCGCCCTGGACGAGGGCGATCACCAGCCCGATGAAGACGAACATCCAGGTGTTGTCGGTCGGACCGTAGGCCAGGCGCTCGACCGCCAGGAACGTGAGCATGAACTCCATCGAGGAGAACGCGACCGTGTAGAGGAAGTTGACGAGGGTCGTGGTGGTCACCCCGGCGAGGCCGAGCCGGCGCGTCGCGCCGAAGGGGTTCCAGGCAGCCCGGCGCGCGCCGCGTCCGCGGCGCTCCGCGGGCAGCGTCTCGCGTAGGCGCGTCGCCACGAGCGCGAGGTTCAAGAGCGCGAGGAGCGTGGCGGCGAGCGCCGGTCCCGAGAAGGGATTCAGCGCGAGACCGCGCGACCAGGCTCCGTCCTCCGGCACGGCGAGACTCCAGACCGAGGTCGCTCCCCCGATCGCGGGACCCAGGACGAAGCCGAGCCCGATCGCCATCCCGACCAGTCCCATGCCTCCCGCGCGCTTCTCCGCCGAGGTCGTGTCCGCCACGACCGCCGTCGCCGTCGAGATGTTGCCGGCCATGATCCCGCCCAGGAGCCGCGAGGCGATCAGGAGCGAGAACGAGCCGGCGAGCATCCACAGGAGATAGGCGAGCACGGATCCGACCAGCGTCACGAGCAGCGTCGGCCTGCGGCCGATGCGGTCCGACAGTGCGCCCCAGAAGGGCGCGAACAGGAACTGCAGCAGAGAGTACAGCGCTCCCAGGATGCCGCCGAAGAACGCGACGACGGCGTGCTCGTCCGCGCCGGCGAGCTCCGCCAGGAAGTCGCGCAGCCGGCCGATCGCGCTGTCTGCTCCCTCGAGGCCGACGTAGTGCTCGAGCAGCGCCGGGAAGAGCGGGAAGAGGATCGAGAACCCGACCATGTCGAGGAACACGATCAGGAAGACGGTCCCGAGCGGACCTCTCCCGGCGGCGGACGGCTTGGCGGTCATGGAGCGCTCTTGTACGGTGGTCGGCTCGCCGGGGGAACACCGGAACGAACATGCCGACCTCCCACCGCAACGCGCCGCGCGTCGAGCCGGTCCCCGCGGCGCTGGCGGGTCTCTCGCCGGCGGAGTGTCTCGCGCGGCTTCGGCGCCGGCGCGGGCTCGTCTTCCTGGACAGCGCGGGCGGCTCGCCGCAGAACTTCAGCCTGCTCGCCTTCGATCCGCTGCGGATACCCGCACCGCAGGACCTGCGCGGCTTGCGCGAGACGATGCGTTCCCTGGAGAGAGTCGGCGGGGACCGGCCGCCCTTCTTCTCCGGCGGGTTCCTCGGGGCGCTCTCCTACGACCTGGGCGTGGAGCACGAGGCGCTCGCGCTCCCGCGCGACCCCTGGCGACTGCCGCGCGTGCTGGGCGGCCTCTACGTCGACTTCCTCCTGTTCGACCACGGGCGCGGGGAGACCTGGCTCGTGCTGGGCGAGCGCCCCAGCGACGACCGTCCCTCGCTCGCGCAGCGCAGGGACTCGCTCCACTCGGACCTGGCACTGGAACCCGCGCCTCGCGCGCCCTTTCGAGTGCTTTCTGGGCCGCGCCGCCTCGTGTCCTCACGTGACCATCGCCGGCGCGTCGAGCGCGCGCGCGAAGAGATCGGCCGCGGCGAGATCTACCAGGCAAACCTGTCGCATCGCTTCGCCGCCGAGGTCGAGGGCGACCCGCTCGACATCTATCTCGCCCTGCGGCGTGCACATCCCGCGCCCTACGCCGGCTTCCTAGCTCAGGACGACGCGGCGATCCTGTGCGCCTCGCCCGAGCTCCTGCTCGAGCTGGAGGCCGGCGTCGCGCGGACGCGTCCGATCAAGGGCACCGCGCCGCGCGGCGTGACATCGGAGGAGGACGAGCGCAACGCGGCGGCCCTGCTCGCGAGCGACAAGGACCGCGCCGAGCTGGCGATGATCGTCGACCTGGAGCGGAACGACCTGGGGCGCGTCGCCGTCGCGGGTGGCGTCACGGTCGATCCTTTCCCGCGGCTGGAGAGCTACGTTTCCGTGCACCACCTGGTCGCGGACGTCCGGGCGCGCCTGCCCGCCGAGCGAGACCCGATCGACGTGCTCGCGTCGCTCTTCCCCGGCGGCTCGGTCACCGGCGCGCCGAAGCTGCGCAGCATGGAGCTGATCGGCGAGCTGGAGGAGGAGGGCCGCGGCTTCTCCTACGGCTCCCTGGTCGCGCTCGACACGGAGGGCCGGCTCGCGGCGAACATCCTCATCCGCACGCTCCTGTGGCGCGCGCGTCCGGGGCCGGAGTCGAGCGGAGCGGGCGAAGTGACCTGGCGTCTCGGCGGAGGCATCACCTGGGGTTCCGACCCGGCCGCCGAGGAGGCCGAGAGCCTGGCGAAGGGGAGCGCGCTGGCCGAAGTGCTCCGGTCGCGCGAGGCCCGGGTCGCCCGGGCGTGAGCGTGGCGCGCAGCTTCCCGGTCTGGTTCCGCGGCGCGCTGCACGCGGCGGGGACGCCGCTGATCGCCGCGGAGGACCGCGGGCTCCAGCTCGGGCTCGCGCTGTTCGAGACCTTCCCGGTGGAGGACGGACACGTTCCGTTCCTGGAGGACCACCTGCGGCGGCTCGAGCGCGGCGCGGCCGAGCTCGCGTCCCTGGGGCAGCTCGCTCCGGCGTCCTTCGACGCGGCGCTCGCGCGGCGCGCGTTGCGCGAGACGATCGAGGCCGTGCTCGCGCTGCCCGGTGCGCGGGCGCCCTTCGTGCTGCGGATCACGCTGTCCGCCGGGGCTCAGGCCGGAGAGCCGGTGCTCTCGATCACCGGGCGCGAGCCGGAACCGCCGCCGGCCGGGGGCGTCGTGGTCGTCGTTTCGCGCTTGCGGACGCTGGCCGACCCGCTCGCTCTCCTGAAGTCGACCAGCCGCCTGCGCCACGTCGTCGCGCGCGAGGAGGCGCGCCGGCTCGGCGCCTTCGAGGCGTTGCTCCTGAACGAGCACGGCGACGTCGCCGAGGGGACGATCTCGAACCTCTTCGTCGTGCGCGAGCGCACACTCCTCACGCCCGGCCCGGGCGAGGGAGCCCTCGACGGGATCCTGCGCCGGAAGCTCCTGTCGAGCTTCGAGCGCGAGCCCCTGCCCGGCGTGTCTGCCGCTCGCGAGGGACGCGTCGCGCTCGAGGACCTCCTGCGCGCGGACGAGCTCTTCCTGACGAACAGCACGCGTCGCGTGATCCCGGTCCGGACGTTGCTCGCCGGGGCGTCGCACGCCGAGCGCGCCCTGCCCGGAGCGACCGGCCCCGTGACCCGCGCCGCCCGCGAGCGTCTGCTCGCCCTCGAGGCGGCGGAACGGGAGCCCGGCCGCCGGAGTTAGATCTGTCTCCGCAAGCTGCCTTCGGGGCCGTGCACGAGGATGCGCCTCCAGCCGGGGCTGATATCGGGGAAGATCGCGGTGCCGTCGG
>Ga0302046_10004196_pt1 | contig 12830 bp, 9 predicted proteins | sample RVTome_11_FD_200261 | JGI IMG/M metagenome (GOLD analysis project Ga0302046, IMG submission 200261) | Soil microbial communities from uranium-contaminated site in the Upper Colorado River Basin, Wyoming, United States - RVT147D111 (version 2) ...
GGGGCTGTCGCGCAGCGACTGGGGGTGTTACCTATGGGTTGTACACCCTCCGGCCCTGCGGGCCACCTCCCTCAAGGCAGGCGTGTAGGGGGCAACACATGAACCGGTGCACTTTGTCGTACACCCGTCGCTATAGTCCGTTCGCTGCGCTCACTGTGGTGGGTTGTGGGTGTTGTCCCGGCGGCCTGGCTCCACCTAACAACAGCGAGCCCACAGGGCGAGCGGACGACAGGCGCAGCCGGACCACGGCCGAAGGCGGACCAATCACTCATACCGCAACGCCTCGACGGGATTGGCGCGGGCCGCGCGGAGCGCCCGGAAACTGGTCGTCAACAGGGCCACGGCCAGCGCCGCCACGCCCGCCATTAGAAATATCGGCCACGATATTTCTACGTGGTACGCAAAATTCTCCAGCCATCGGTGCATCAGGAAATAACTGACCGGGGCGGCGATCATGAAGGCCACACCTATGAGTACGGCAAATCCCCTGGACAACAGGAGCACGAGTTGCGGCGCCGTCGCGCCCAGCACCTTGCGGATGCCGACCTCCTTGATGCGCTGGTCGATGGCGATGGAGGAGAGGCCGAACAGGCCGAGGCAGGCGATGAAGATCGCCAGCATGGCGAGCAGACTGACGACCCGGTTGACCTTACGGTCCGACGCGTAGAGCTCCGCGAAATGGTCGTCCAGGAACGTGTATTCGAACGGCCGGTCGCCGACGGTGCGGTCCCAGATCGCCTCCATATCGGCGAGGGTCTGCTCCATCGCGGCGCCGTCGATGCGTACCGACAGCTCATTGTAGCCCCAGTCCTGGACGCTCAGGGCGATGGGCTGGATCTTGTGGTGCAGCGAGTTGAAGTTGAAATCCTGGACGACGCCGATGACCGTGCCCGTCGAGTCCTGCCAGCTATACGCAAAGCCCTTACCGACGGGGTCCTCCCATCCCATCTCGCGGACCATGGCTTCGTTGACGACGAAAGCGCGGCCCTGGTCCGTCCCTCGGTCCTTCAAAAACGTGCGCCCGGCCGTTAGCTCCATGCCGTAGAAGGACAGATAGTCGTAGTCGACGTTCAGGTTGGACGAAGAGATGGATCGTGGGCCGTCGTCGCCTTCGGCCCGCATACCGGCCTGATGGATGTTGTTGCCCAGGCGCTGGCCGGAAGCGGTGGCGCCTCGTATGTGCGGGTGGTTCAGCAGTTCGGCTTTGAGTACGTCGTACTTCTCGTTGGCCGTCCGGTTGAGCGGCATCACGACCACCTGGTGCCGGTCGAAGCCAGGGTGCTGCGTCTGCATGAACTGAAGCTGCTGCAAGGTCAGCACGGTGCCGACGATCATAGCGATGGCGATGGCAAACTGCGCGACGACCAGTCCGTTGCGCATCGAAAACCGGCGGCCCTTGCTCGTGGAGAAGCCGGCCTGTTGCTTGAGTACCTGCACCGGCTTAAACGCGGAGAGGAGCACAGCGGGATACAAGCCGGAGAGTATCCCGACCACCAGCGTCGTACCCAGGATGAGGAGCACCGTGCGAAGGCGGGCGAAGAGGTCGAGCGAAAGGTCCCGGTCGGTTAAGGCTTCGACGAACGGAAGCGCCGCAAAGACCAGCAGGAAGGCGATCACCAGCGCGATGCCGGTCAGCAAGACCGACTCGCCGATGAACTGCTGGGCCAGCTCCGGCCGGCGTGCGCCCACCGCCTTGCGTACGCCCACCTCTCGGGCACGCTGGGCGGAACGTGCCGTCGAGATGTTCATGAAGTTGATCCCGGCGATCGCCAGGACGAAAAGGGCGAGGATGGAGAACGTGAAGACGTACTTGCGGTCGAACTTCTTGAAGTTGTTGTAGTCGTGCGTGATATGCGACGAACCGAGGTGGACGTCCGCGAGCGGCTGGAGGTACAGGGTATAGTAGGCCGCCCGGTCTTCGCCCATGTGCCGTACTTCGTACTCCGGGAGCTTCGCCTCCATGGCCGCCGGGTCGGCGCCTTCTTCGAGGAGCAGGTAGGTGTTGAGCCAGTTGCCGCCCCAGTTGTCGAGCCATTCCGGGGTTTCAATGGTACGGACCGCAAAGACGGCATCGAACTGGAGGTGCGAGGTCGTCGGTACGTCTCCGAGGATGCCGGTCACGCGCAACTCGGTATCGCCGCTGCGAACGGTCTTTCCCATCGGGTCGGCGTCGTCGAAGAGTCGCCGTGCGGTCGAGGCCGTGAGCAGTGCGCTGCCGGGCTCGTCCAGCGCCGTGGCCGCATCGCCGCGCAAGAGCGGGAAGTCGAAGACGTCGAAGAACGTCGAATCAACCCAGAACGCATTGTTGAGCAGGATCTGCCGATCCTCATAGCGCATGAGGTCGGAAGCGCCGACGAAGCGCACGTAGGAAGCGACTTCGGGAAACTCGTCCTGGAGGGTCGGCGCCATGGGGTACATCGAGAGCGCCACGTGCTGCGCGTCCATCCCTGCAAACGCCTGGATCTCGTCCAGCCGGTAGATGCGGTCCCCTTTCGTGTGAAACGCATCGAACCGGTTTTCGTGGTCGATGAACAGGAAAATGAGCAGGCAGACCGCCATGCCGATAGCCAGGCCGAAGATGTTGATGAATGCATAGCCGGCGTGCCGCGCCAGGTTACGGTAGGCGATTTTGACGTAGTTCTTCAGCATAGCGGATCTCCAGTGTAGTTCATGCAGCAAGGCATGCTGCCGTCTTCGTTTGCCCCAGTAGACCTTCTGATACTCGGCCTCCACCGCCCCATAGCTGCCCATCTCCCGGATTGCCCGGCGGAAAGCCGCCTCTTCCGGCAGGCCTGCCGCTGTCAGCGCCGCCACCTGGTCGCGCACGTGGCGTTCCAACTCATCGAGGTCTTCCTGGAGGAAGGCCCGGTTGTTCCGGAGCAGGTGCCGCCATGTAGCGATGGCTTTTTCCAGGTCGAACATGGTGTTGTCCGTTGTCTGTGGTCCGTTGTCCGTGGTTTCTTCGCCAAGAGGGTTGCCTGGATCTCCCGCAACGGACTACGGACAACGAACCACGGACCCATTCATTCATAACGCAGGCTCTTGACTGGATTGGACAAGGCGGCCTTGATGGCTTGATAGCTGACCGTCAGGATCGCCACCCCAAGGGCCGTCAGGCCCGCTATTAGAAAGATCCCCCAGGATATTTCTATGCGGTAGGCAAAGTCGTCGAGCCAGCGCTGCATCGTGAAATAGGCCAGCGGCGAGGCGATGACGACGGCGACGGCGACGAGTTTGAGGAAGTCCTTCGAGAAGAGCGCCACGAGGCCGAGGACGCTCGCGCCGAGCACTTTGCGCACGCCGATCTCTTTCGTTCGCTGCTGGGCCGTGAAGGAAGCGAGGCCGAAGAGGCCGAGACAGGCGATGGCAATCGCGAGTACGGCGAAGACGGTAAAAAGCGTAGCGAACCGCTGGTCGTTTCGGTACTGTTCGTCGAACGCCTCATCCACGAAGCTGTAGCTGAAGGGGTTGCCGGGAAAGAGCGTTTTATAGATCCGCTCGACGTCGGCGATGGTCTGGGGCAGGTCCTTTGTACCCACTTTCAGCGAGAGGTACCCGCCGGCCGGCGTGAAGCCGAAGAGGGCGGCTTCCCGTGGGGCGTGCGCAGACGACCAGTTGAAATCCTTGAATACGCCGACGATCCTGAACGTCGTGCCTGCCAGGCTCACGTATTGATCCAGTGCCTCTGCGGGCGTGTCGAAGCCGACGGCGTTAACGGCCGTCTCGTTGGCGATGGCAATGCCGGGTTCTTCGTCCGGTGGGGGAGCCGAAACGCCTTCGAACCCGTTGCCTGCCGTCAGCGTGAGGCCGTACAGACGGGCAAAGCTGGTATCGATCGCGGTGTAAACTCCGCTGACGCCCGTGGAGGGATCTGCCGTTTCCTGCCGGAGGCCGGAGCTGTACCAGTTGAACCCCCGTCCCGGAAGCGAACTCGACGTCGCGATCTCGCGGACCGAGGGAATTCGACGCAGTTCCTCGGTGAGGGTGCGCCTCGCCTCGGTACGGTCCATGCCCTCCGAGAGCGCCCGGGGGCCGGGCACGGTGAGGATCTGTTCCAGGTGAATGCCCAGGTCCATGTGGCGCATGTAATCGAGTTGGGTGTATACGATGACCGTTCCCGCCAGGAGCACGATCGAAGCGGTAAACTGGAGCACGACGAGACCCTGCCGCAACCACTGCCGGGCCGAGGAAGACCCTGCCTCGCCCTTCAGCACCGCCACCGGGCGGAAGGAGGAGAGGACGAAGGCAGGGTACAGCCCGGCGAGCAGCGTGCCTGCGCAGAACGCAGTCAGGAAGATGGCCCAGAAGCCCGGCGTGGTCCACAGCGCGCCGGTGAGTTGCACGCCGGCCAGGTTGTTCACGAACGGCCTGAGCACGAAGGCCAGCGCGACGGCGAGCGTGACGGCGGCGAGATTCGTGATCGCCGACTCGAAGAGGAACTGCACGACGAGTTGCCTCCGCTGGGCTCCGACCACCTTGCGGACGCCGACTTCGCGGGCGCGGTCGAGCGAACGCGCCGTGGCGAGGTTGACGTAATTGACGAGCGCGATCAGGAGCGTGACGAGGCCGATGAGGGCGAAGAAGTAGACGGTCCGGTAGCTCCCCGGTACGATTCTTCCGGCGAAGATGGTCTCGTTGAGGTGGACGTCCCGCAGGGGCTGTGCGTTCAAGTGGGCCGTCGTGTGGGTCTCCTTGAAATCTTCTCCCCGATGGCGCATCAGCACCTCGGTAAACTTGCGCTCGACCTCGGGCACTTTCGTATCCTCGCGCAGCTCGACGTAGGTTACAAAGTTTTGCCAGAACCAGCCTGACTCGGGGTCGCTATACCCACTCTTCCGAAGGAGATCCGCCATCGGCAGGAGGACGTCGAACTGGAGGTGCGAGTTGGCGGGGATGTCTCGGAAGACGCCGTTCACACGGAAGGGGCCGCTGATCCACCCGGTCACGTCGAGCACCTGCCCCAGGGGATCCTCGGCGCCGAAGTATTTCCGCGCCGCCGATTCGGAGAGCAAGAGCGTGCCCGGCTCGGCCAGCGCCTGCGCCGCGTCCCCCGCGACGAGCGGGTAGGAAAACATCTGCAAAAACGCAGGGTCTGCATAGAACGCCCGCCGCTCCTCGAAGGCTCTGTCGGGCTGCGCGGGGTTCGCGATGACCGGGTCGTTGTAGTCCGGGTGGAAGCGGGCGAAACGGACGACCTCGGGCACCTCCTGCGCCAGGGCCGGCGCCACGGCGTACCCGAACAGTGCACTGATCCTCGGTTCGCCCTCGTTCCGGACCGTTGTCTGCGTGACGCGGTAGAGCCGGTCGGCGTTTTCGTGGAACGCGTCGAAGCCGTATTCGAAGGCAACGTACTGAAAGATGAGCAGGCAACTCGCCAGCCCGAGCGTCAGGCCGGCGACATTGATAAAGGCATACCCCTTCCGCCTTTGAAAACTGCGGAGCGCAATTTTAAAGTAGTTCGTCAGCATCGAGAGTCTCCAGCCTAGTTCGGTGAATAGAAGCTGCCGCCGCTTGAGCTTGCCCCAGTAGACCTTCCGGTACTCGACCTCCACCGCCCCGTAGCATCCCATCTCCCGGATTGCCTGCCGAAAAGCCACCTCCTCCGGCATCCCTGCGCTGACGAGCGTCTCGACCTGGTCGCGCACGTGGCGTTCCAACTCATCGAGGTCTTCGGGCAAGAAGGCCCGGTTGTGCCGGAGCAGGTGCCGCCATGTAGCGATGGTTTTTTCCAGGTCGAACATCGCGGTGGATAGACGAGGAAAGGGTCGGGAAAACTCAGGCAGGAGACAGGCCGGGAGCAGGGCTCCAGAGTTGCATCAACGCCGCATGTACACTCAACCACTGGCGTTTCTCGGTCTCCAGGGCCTTGTAGCCTTTCGGGGTGAGTTCGTAGTATTTGCGCGGAGGGCCCGCCCCGGCCTCCCGCCGCACGGATTGCAACAATCCCCTGTTCTCCAGGCTGTGCAGGAGCGGGTAGAGGGTACCCGTGGTCCATTGGATCTGACCGTTGGTGAGGCTCTGGACGCGTTGGATGATCTCATACCCGTAGGTCTCTCCTTCAGCCAGGATGGACAGGATGAACGGTTTGAGCGAGGCGGCGACGAGGGCTTTGGAAATCATGGGATGCAGGGGGCTTGAGAGAGGATAGCAGCAGCAACTACGTAGAACCGCGACATACTATACGTAGAGCTACGACATAGTCAAGGGCAAGTTACACAGCCCTTCGTGTTTTTTGACGTGTTCAGGGGGCCGTCTAGAGCGTGCACGGAGGTGTGTTGACGCCCTTGAGCGCAGAGATACCAACAGAGGGCCCTACCAGGCCTGCTCCGTACAACTCATCCACAGAGTGCGAACAGCACGAGGAGCAGTAACAGGAGCATCGTTACGTACCAGAACCGCGTGATAAAATCTTTCATCGGTATCTCTACTTGGTGGCGATGATCACGACGCCGCCGGCACCCCGGCGTCCATAGCCGCTGCCGGTAGCGTCGATCCACATCCGGTCCACGTCGTGGGGGTTGATCCCGAGGGGGGTGTCGCTATACATCCCGTCGATTACCCAGAGGGGCCCGCTTTGGCTACCTCGGATGCGGACGACCCGGCCGTTGACGTATACGCCGGGCTCGCCGATGAGCAGTTCCTCCACAAACGCGATCGTGCGCTGACGGAGTTTGGCTTCGACGTTGACTTCGCGCGCGTTCTCGGGAAGGGGGGTGGACGCCGCCGTACCGGGTTGCGAACCGCTACAGCCGGCAGCGAGGCCGACCAGCAGAAGCAGCGCGCACGCTGCTCGAAACAAGGCTCGTTCGAATGACATACCGTTTCTCTCCGGCTCGGTGGATGATACCTGCTCCCGGCAGGTTTTCCTTCCTTTTACGTGGCGCCGGGCGCCGGGTTTAGCAAGCTCCATTGCAGGGCATACAGCGGCTCGAAGGCACGGACGGTGTCTTCGGTCGTCGGCACGGCCACCTGGGTGTAGCGCAACGACGTGCGGAGCAGGTCGGCCACGGCGTCCGCCATGGCGGGCAGCGCCGCACAGCGGACGACGCGGTCGCTCGCGCCGGTGTACCCTACGTCGAAGCATACCACCGGCAGACCGGCAAAGAGGGCTTCCAGGAAGACGTAGCCCTGGCTCTCGTAGCGGGCGGTGTGCAGGAAAACCTTGCTCCGCAGCATGTATCGAAACGCCTCGTCACGCGGCAGGGCACCCGCCAGCACGACGTGTTCCTGAAGGCCGCGTTCTGCGATGCCGCGGAGCAAGTCCTCACGCAGCGGGCCGTCGCCGACGAGGCAGGCCCGTACCTGCGGAAAAGCCGGCACGAGGTGCGCGACGACGTCGACGAAGGCCGCATAGTTTTTCACCGAGGTCAGCGACCCTACGCCGAGTACGTCGATGTCGCGCTCGGGGGGCGCGGCGATCTGCTGCAAGTGTGCCGCGTCGAGCCCGAGGGGGATGACATGGTCGACGGCCCGTTCGCTATGCCGCGTGTACGTCGCGGCGGCAAAGGCCGAGCCGGCCGTGAGGATCGTGCCCTTCAGGTTCAGGTAGGCATGATACGGGTTGTCCTCCAGCGCATCCTGCCCGCCGATGCTGGCTATGTGGCGCAGGCGAAAAAGCCGGCTGAGGCGGCGTGCCACCCAGGTGCACTCCGTCAGCCAGAAGCTGTGGAGCGCCTGCACGTCCGTCTGCCGGTAGATCGTCAGAAACGCGAGCCCCGCCCGCGCCCAGGTCGCCAGGCGCCGGAGCCGTCGCTGGTTCCGCCCGCCCAGCGCGTGGACGATCACGTTCCTCCATCCATACACGCCTCGGGTGAACGGATATTGAAAGGCGAGGACGTGCATCTGGAGTTCGGGATGGGCTTCGGCAAAAGCGGCTACAAAGTGCTGCACCGCCGGAAGGCACGTGGTATCCGCCTCGTCTTTCGGAAAGCCGGGGATCAGGAAGACAAGACTGGGCGGACGCCGGGGCATAGGCCTGTGCTCGCTTTGCTCGCTGTCATTGGTCATTGGTTTCTTGTTCCTCACCACTGACCAAACCAGTGACCGATGACCTCTGCGGCGTGGGAAAACGTTCATAGATCACCCCGACTCGTCAAACACCTCGCGGTACACCGCATCCAACTGCTTGGCCAGGGCAGGAAAGCTGAAAGCCTGCTCGAACCAGGCATGCACTTGCCGGGATCGTTCGGGCACCTCGTCTAAGGGAATCGACAGGACACCTCGCGCCAGGGCTTCCGCATCGCCGGGTCGGAAGAGGACGCCGTAGCGCCCGCCGTCGGTCATGGCGTAAAAAGAGGGAATGCCGGTCACAACCGGGATGACGCCACAGGCCATGGCTTCGAGGCCGGCGCGTCCGGCGACCTCGCGTCGGCTTGCTTGCAGAAAGAGGTCGGCGCTGTTGAAGATCGTCTCCATCTGCTCGAACGGAGCACGTCCCCTGAAATGTACGTGCTCCTTGAGCAACGGGCGCGCTTCGAGGTATTGACGAAGCCGGGGTAGCAGCGCGTCCGTCAGATAGTACAGGTACCAGTGGGCCTCGGGCCGGGCAGCAAGGATTTGCTCGAAGCCGCGAAGCGCGGTCATCGGATCTTTGTTGGCGTCGAGGCGGCCGACCCAGAGGCACACGGGGTTGCCCGTCATGCCCGTCTCACGACGGGATTTGTCCCGGCCGCGTCGCTGGAATACTGTCGATATTTGCATGAAAGGTACGACGCGGCCCGGTTCATCGATCAGCCCGGCGTCGATAAAAGGCCGGGCATGCGCATGCGTAGTGAACAGAAAACGATTCGTGCGCCGGAAGTTGAAGCGCTGGAGGCGCCGCGCCAGGGTGTTCGGAGAAGGGGAGCCCCCGTGGTAGTGCAACACGATAGGCGGGCGTCTGCGTGGCAGGACGGCCAGCATGAGGCAATGATTCAAGTAGAGGTTGGTGCCGTGAAAATGGACCAGGTCCGGCTGGAGGTCACGGATGATGCTGAGGGCGCGGCAAGCCGGTTCGAGGGTGGACGGATCTCGATGCAGCCATCGCCCTGCGCGCTGCGCCAGGGTGCGGGCCAGGGGATGCGACGGCACGAAATGATAATGGACGCCGCCCTCGACAAAATCATGCGGAGTCGGGAAGGCCAATACGGCATCTACCTGGTAGCCGAGGGCTGCGACGGCTTGCGGCAGGTAGCGCATGACGGGCGCCAACACGAAAAAACGCGCGGGATCGGTGTACGCCGGGTTGTAGTAGGGAAGCGTAAAGCAAATCTTCATGGGATGTTGACGGCATCTTCAATCAGGGCTGTAACCAGGGCGTCGGCCTGTGCCCGGAGGGATCGACGGGCTACACCGCCCATCCAGGCGGAGAGCGGATCCGTCAGGGGACGCGACCGGATACCCCGGTACGGGCTCTTGCCGCCACGCCAGTCGTTTTCCGCCATGAGCCGGGTATACACCGCAGCCGGCAGTTCCCAGAACACTTCGGCGGCGGGCAGGCGATAGCGTCGTGCGCGGTAGCGCGCCATCCGGGCGGGTGCGGCCAAGGCATCGGCCTGGGTGACGAACGCCTGCAAGGCCTGCTGCTTCACGGCATCCACCGAGCGGATGTCGGCGATCAGGTTCACGAGTCGCGGCGTGAGCGGCACGCCGATCTCATAGATACGGACGGTTTGATGGGGTTGAAGCAAGCGGGCCGTCAGTGCAGCTACCTTCATGTGCTCAGGGTGGAAATCTACACAGGAAGGTACGTAGACGATGCGGGCTTCCCGCAGCACCTGTGCCAGGGGCGTACGGGCGTCGCCCTCCTGCCACTCGCCTTCGGGCAGGTCGAGGTCTACCAGGTTCGCCACGCCGAGGCAGTGGGCAGCCTGCCGCATCTCTCCTTTGCGGCGGCGCGCCATCTCGTCCGGAGGCAGCCCCCCGGCGTGCGAGGCCCGGCCGTCGGTGACGACGACGACCGTCACGGTGTCTCCCGCACGTTGGTGCAAGAGCGTCGCCCCGCCGGCACCCAGCGTCTCATCGTCGGGATGCGGCGCTACAACGACCACGGAGTCCGTGCCGCGTGCCGTCCACGGGCGCACAGGCGCGCCGGGGGGTCTCAGCCATCCGGCCAGGGCATGGCCGGCAGCCCAGCAGGACGCGACGACGGGGAACGCATAGCGACGGGCGCTTTGCCGGAGGAAATCGCGGAACGGCATCCTACACCACGTCAAAATCTCCTCCGGCGAGGTACCAGTGCCGCGGGTTCCGGAAGAAGGACATGGGCAGCGCCGGGTCGAAGGGGATCATCTGGACCGTGAAAGCCCTCCGGCTGAAGACGAAGCCGGCTTGCCGGAAGGCGCGAAAAAGAGGGGTTTGGGGGACGGCCAGGGTCAAGATAGCATCGACGTCTTCGGCATGCAGCGCACGCACGAGGTGATGCAGCAGGGTAGCCCGGCCGCGCGCTTCGGCCAGGGGGGTGAAAACCTCGGCGACGAAGCCGAGGCGGGCACGCGGGGTGTCTTTGATCCGGTACGCCAGGTAGCCGACCGGCCGGCCGGCGCGCACGGCCAGCAGGACCCGGTAGTCGACCTCGGGTGCGGCGAGATACCGCCAGTTGACCCACTGGCTGTCCCGGACTATGGAGATCCGGAGGTCGGGCCGGCAGGTTTGCCACACCTGGTCGAAGGCGGCGTCTGCCTGGTCGACACGGTGTACCTCAACGGCGGCGTCGGGCTGCGTCTTGCGATGCCAGAGACGATCCCACAGCCGCTCGGCCGGGTGCAGGAGCGCCGGCGCCGGCAGGCCCAGGCGCCGCGCCGCCGCCGTGGCCGGGCGAAGGAGGCGGACGAGCCACTGGAAGGGAAAGAGGGGCTCCCAGCCGAGTGCCTGGGTCCGCGAGCCCCACTGCTCGTTCGGCAGGCCGATGGTGAACGGGATGCCGGCGTCGCGCCAGGTATCATAGACGAAGCGCCCGACCTCGGTCAGGACGCCCCGGCGGCGAAATTCCGGCGCCGTCATGCCGTCGACCGAGATCATCGCGATCTGCTCGCCGCCGGGCAGGTGAAAACGGCACGGGATGCCGCCATAGTGAAAGATCGGTTTATCGTCGTGCACCGCCAGCCACACGTTTTCGACCGGGGACGGCAGGCCCTTGAGTTTCCAGCGCCAGTGGGCTTCGGTGATGGCATGGCCGAAGGCCCGGTCGAAGAGCGTGACCAGATCGTGCTCGTCCCCGGGCCGATAGGGACGGATGATCCAGCCCGAAATGGGTTGGAGTGGCTGCGGCACGTACTCCTCCGTGGGCTCATCCATGGGAAGACGGTTCAGGCATGGCCTGCGGGGAAACAGCCGTGGAAGCCGGCTTTTCTCGCAGGCACGCCCATACGGTGAGCGCCCACAGGAGCAGCGCCCCATAGAGCCGGGGATACGCCAGGAAGGCCACCACCCCGGCTGCCAGCCTCGGCGATTGGTGCGGCAGGTTGTTGGCCATGAGCACGATGCTGGCGCCGAGTCCGAGCCAGGTCCAGGGAAGGGTTTTCGCACAGGCCCATCGGATCAGCAGCGCGAGGGGGAGCAGCAGCAGCGTATAATGATAATTCAGCGTAAAGGGGTTCAGGATTACGTTAGCCGTCACAAAAGCAGCAAAGACCAGGTCCGCCTTCGCGGGTTTTCTGATAGCCGCATACAGGCACACACCAACGACGGCGAAGAAGCCCAGCCGCGAAAGCCAGCGGCCTACCACCGAGGCGTCAAGCAACGGCGCTGCGTTCCATGAGGCGTCGTAGACGAACAGATGATGAAAGAAGCTGTGGAGCGATTGATAGGCTGCGACGGAGAGTTTAGGGTGATCCCGTAGATCGAGCAAGACCTGGGCATGCGTTTGCCAGGCTTCGGGGCCAAGCCAGGAAAAAGTGATCCCGGTCACGGCGAAGGTGGTGAGTGTAGCCCAGCCCAGCGCACGCCAGCGGCGTTGCACCAGCAGCAAAAGCCACAGGAAGATGCCGGCGATCTTCAAAATCAGCATCACGCCCAGGGCCGCGCCCAGCACGGCATCCTGTTTGTTTCTGTAGCCGTGCCAGGCGACCACCAGCAGTCCGAGGAGCAACGCGTATGCCTGACCAACGGCTATGTTGGTGTACAGGGGATGATACAGCAAGATCAGGAGGATAAGACCGGGCAGCCAGGTCTCGTTGAATCGAAGCACCCGTACCATCCATCCCGACGCTGCGATGAGGATAAGCACACTGCAAAGCGTCCACAGCACCCGGGCGTTGGTGTAGCTGAGGCCGGCAAAGGGGAGCAGCATCAACGTGGTGGTAGGCGGGTTGGGGCTCCAGATCTCGATGATGCCCGGCTGGAAGCGGTTGACCTGTTCCATGAACCAGGTGTCCTCGTAAAACCGGCTTACGTCGGCGCCTTCGGCGGCTAGCCTGGATGCGGTGTAGTAGGAGATGAAGCTGTGCGTCGGGTGTACAGCTGCGCCCACACAAAAATAGAGGAACTGAACGCTGAGGAGAAGCACAAGCGTCCACATCCCTACACGCTCGACGCGCAGGCGGGGAGCCTCCGGCTGCTGGATGACGCCGTCTCCCATGCTATTCTCAGGTCAAACCCGCAGGTATCGTCAACACGGGATCGGGTTCGGCATGCAAGCAGGTAGCTGGATTCTCGGCACGGCTTGCTGCCTCCGTATCGCCGGGCCCCTACGGTCGGGGCTCAAGTTTTGCACACAAGGTACGGAACGAAACGATCTGCCACAGGGAACGAACGGCTCCTTTTACGATACGCGGTGTACTCGTCGCCACAGCGCCCGTCGCCGCGCTGCGGTGGGGTACGGGGAGTTCAAGCGTCGGCACGCCGTGCCGGGC
>Ga0302046_10004197_pt1 | contig 12829 bp, 10 predicted proteins | sample RVTome_11_FD_200261 | JGI IMG/M metagenome (GOLD analysis project Ga0302046, IMG submission 200261) | Soil microbial communities from uranium-contaminated site in the Upper Colorado River Basin, Wyoming, United States - RVT147D111 (version 2) ...
CAGAATTCGTCGGCCCGTGATCGCTTTTGCCGCCGTAACCCTCACCCGTCCCGCCCTCTCCCGCAGGCGGGAGAGGGGAGGTTGCATCAATCTCCAACGATAGTGACGCTCCCCTACCCCCACAGCTTGTCGCTGGCGATCCGCGCGCCCTCGGCCATGGCCTCGAACTTGGCCCAGATGACCGTGGGATGCACCTCGGTCTTGTACATGGCCTGCGAGGAGAACCCGCAATCGGCGCCCGCGATCAGGTTCTCGCGGCCGACCAGCCCGGCGAAGCGCACCAGCCATTCGGCGATCAGCTCGGGGTGCTCGACGATGTTGCTGGCATGGGTGATCACCCCCGGCATGATCGCCTTTCCCTCGGGCAGCTTGTGCTCCTCGAAGACGTGATAGTCGTGCTCGTGGCGCGGGTTCGCCGCCTCGAAGGAATAGACCGAGGCCTCGATGCGGTAGATGTGCTCGATCACCTCGCCGAGCTGCGGCTCGAAGATGCGCGGGCCTTCGTTGATGCCGTAGCAGGTGTGGAAGCGGACGTTCTCTTCCGGAATGCCGCGCAGCGCGTTGTTGATGCTTTCCACGAAGATGTCGGCCTTGCGCTGCTTGCCCTTGTCGTCGAGCGCGGGGTCGCCGAAGACGTCGGAGAGGAAGGGGTCGTCGATCTGCACGTCGAAGCCGGCCTCGACGATCGCCTTGTACTCCACCGCCATCGCTTCGCCGACGGCGTTGAAGAACGCCTCGTCGTCCTTGTAGTGGTCGTTGAAGCCGACCCCGCTGGGCGCCGTCGAGGGCACGAAGGCGCCGGCGCAGCCGGCCGCGTCGACCGCCGCGCGCAGGTTCGCGAGGTCGCGCTTCAGCGCCGCCTCGCCGACATAGCGCACCGGCTCGACGGCATAGATCTTCTGGATCGGCGCGATCATGCCGCCCAGCATGGCGCGGGCGAAATATTCCTCGTAATACTCCGGGAAGGCGTCGCGCTCGGCGCCGTAGAGCGTGTACTTCTCCTCCGGCCGCGCCTCGAAGCCGGCGAGGCGCTCCTTGGCGTAGACGAAGAAACCGGCCTTCGAGATCTCGCCGTCGGCGACGATGTCGATGCCGCGCTCGGCCTGGGTCTTGACGACCTCGGCCACTGCCTGGGCGACCCGCGCCTGATAGACGTCCTCCTCGACCGGCGCGCCCTCGCCGGTGAGCCGCACCTTCATCATGTCGAGCAGGTCGTGCGGCCGCGGCAGGCTGCCGACGTGGCTGACGGGAATGCGATCGGTGCTGCGTTGCATGGTGTGAGTTCTCCTTTGAGTCGGATTGTCATCGCTTCAGATCGCGTCGATGCGCGGCTGGCCTCTAATTCAACAGATTCGGCAAGACCGTGACGATCTCGGGAAACAGGACCATCAGCACCATGCCAATCAGGGTCAGGCCGACGAACAGCCAGGAGGCGGCGAAAATATCCTTCATCGGCACAGATTGCGCAGCCGCCTTCACCGCGAACAGGACGTAGCCGAATGGTGGCGTGATCGCGCCCAGCGTGATGTTCAGCAGGAACAGCAGCCAGAACCAGACCGGATCGAAACCTAGCACCTTCAGGATCGGCAGGTAGATGGGGATCACGACCAGCATCAGACCGAGCTGATCGATGAACATGCAGAGGACGAAGGGCAGCATCATCATGAGACCGAACATGACCCAGCGGTTGACCTCGAGCGAGGTCACGATCTCGGTGAGCGCGCCGGTCGCGCCGGTGAAGGCGAGCAGCTGGGTGAACATCACCGCACTCACGAGGATCAGCATGATGATCGACGCGAGCAGTGCGGCTTCGCCGATCGCCTCGTAGAGCATGCGGAAGCTGAGACGCCGGTAATACGCAGCCGTCAGCATCGCGCCGAGCACGCCGGTCGCGGCCGATTCCGACGGCGTCGCGATCCCCAGCAGGATCAGGCCCATGACCAGGAAGATGATGACCGTGAAGGGCAGCAGTCCGGCGACCGCCCGCAGCTTGCCCTTCCAGTCGATCTTCGGCGCGTCGTCGTCGGCCGGCGCGAGGGATGGGTTCAGGCGGACCTTGATCAGGCACGCCGCGACAAACAGTCCCGCCAACAACAGCCCTGGGACGATACCGGCGATCAGCAGCGAGGCTATCGAAACGTCGGCCAGCGTGCCCACGATGATGGCCAGGATGCTCGGCGGGATGATCGGCGCCAGGCAGGCACCGCCGAGGATCGTACCGATCGACAGACGCGTATCGTAGCCGCGCGCCTGCATGCTCGGCAGCAGCGAGCGTCCGAGCATCGCACCGACCGCCATCGCCGATCCGGACAGCGCGCCGAGCACGGTCGAGAGGGAAATCGAAAGCACGTACTGCCGGCCGCGCATGCGTCCGACGAGCTTGTCGACCGAATCGAGCAGCACGTCCATGCAACCCGAGCGGAACAGGATTTCGCCTAGCAAGATGAACAGCGGCACGGTGCCGAGCGAGGCGGTCGTCGCCGTCGCGTAGATGCTGTTGACGACCATGCCGAACGCGGCATCGCCGAAGCTGAACACGACGCCGGAGACAATCATGATCAGGAAGGCCAGGAAGATCGGTATCCCGGTCATGAACAGCAGCACCAGGATCGCGATTCCGATGCTGAGGACGGCCCACCATTCCATCAGGACATCGTGGTCGTCTTTGCGCCGCCGGGCGTGATCCAACTCACCGGGCGGACGGCGTCGGCGCGGAACAGACTTCGCAGAAAATAGATTGCGGCCCCCGCGAACCCGAAGGTGATGAAAGACGACATCCAGATCTTCGGAACCGGGCGGTTCTGCTCCGTCACGATCTCGAGCGCGACTTGGCGCATGTTCTCTTCGAGGCTCATCCAAGCGGCGAACAGGCAGACCACGAACCCGACCACGCCGCTGAACACCCGGAGCGGTCCCTCCGAGCGAGGGACCGTCTCCGTGATCAGGTTGATCGAGATGTGCATGCCCCGTCTGGTGGCGTGGGGCACCATCGAGAAGATGGTCACGCACAATACGTTGGAGAACGTATCGTTCGCCCAGTCGGTGGCCGTGCCGAGAAAGTAGCGGGTCAGCACTTCGTAGCAATAGAGCGCCGCCATCGAGGCGAGGCCGAGCGTGCCCATGACGTATCCGGCGTCGGCCAATGCGTCGTGCAGGCGGCACAACCAGCGCAGCGGCAGCATCGCGTCAACAACAGATCGGGTGGCTGGGCAGACGGCGCGCGGCTACTCGGCGTCGCCGTTCTTCTTGGCCATTTCATAGAGCGCCTGGGCGCGCGCCTTCGTCTTTTTGTTGAAGTTTACGGTGATATTCCAGACGCCCTTCAGGAAGCCTTGGTTGACGCGCTCGAAAACCGCGGGATCGAGATGTGTTTCCTTGACCCCTAGCTTCTTCAGCGTGGCGATCTCTTTCTTGATCGCGGCGTCGAAGACGTCCGGCACGCTGTTCTCGAGCGCCGAGGCGGTCTTTAGCAGCAAGGCTTGGTTGGCTTTGCTGAACTTCTTGAATCGATCCAGGTTCATGGTGATCGTGAAGGGCGAGAGGCCGAAGCGGGGCCGCAGGGCGTATTTGGCCACCTCGTACCATTTGAAGTTCACCGAGCCCAGCACCGGCCAGGCGGCGCCCTCGACGACACCCTTTTGCAGCGAGGAATAAATCTCGCCACCGTTGAGGTTGACCAAGGATCCGCCGAGCGGTGCAACCAGAGGCTTATAGAAAATATTGCCGCGGATCTTCATGCCCTTGAACGGCATGTCGCCTTTGGCAAGCGGCTTCTTGAGCAGGATCTGGTAGAAGTCCGAACCGCGCCCCGCGGAAAACAGACCGATGAGCTTGAGGTTGAACCGCGCCATCTCCTTGTCGGCATAGTCCCAGTAGCCGCGCTCACGCCAGCGCTTTGAGCTCGGAGGCAAGGCGTAGAACGCCATGGGCACGCCGGTCGTGCCGAGGTAGTAGACAGGCGTGCTGTAGTTGAGGTCGAACACGCCGCGCGAGGTCGGCTCGAATTGCTGTCGCGGCTTGACGACCTCGGGTCCGCTGAACGTGAACTTGATACGGCCGTTCGAGGCCCTGGTCACCATCTCGGCGTATTTGTGGGCGATGAAGCGCGTGCCTTCGAAGCGCTTGTCCCAACTCGTGAGGAATTTGAGCGTAACCGTTTCCTCGGCCAACGCTCCGCCAGGGGCGGCGCCCACAAATGCAGCCGCCAAACAGATTCCGAGTTTCTTAGACATTGCTGGTCCTCCCTGTAGCCGCCTGCAAGGTCGGGTCGGCGGACCGTTGGATTGCCGCTGTTCTCCCAGGCCTTTGGTGGGATTTATCGGCGTGCCTTTGATCCCTTGTCAATAAAAAACCGATGGATCGGTTTGTTTTTTGGCAAAACGGTGTGCCTTAGGCGTCACGCAGCGCCGCGCCGGCCTTGCCGGGCGATGGCGGGGGGCGCGTAAACCTCCATCAACAGCGTCTCGACCAGCCGGGCCTGGCGTTTGTTGCGGGCATGGTCGGGGTTCCAGGACGCGGTCATGGCCATGCCGCGAACCGTGTCGAGGACGGTCGCGTAGACCGCATCCGCGCTCTCCGTCGCGAAGCCGCGCTCGACCAGCGCCTCGACCCAGACCTCGCGGATCCCCGTATGATAGCGGCCGATCACCTGGCGCAGACGCTCGGCCATTGCGGGCTCCATCCGCGCGCTCAGCACGACCTCGAGGCTGGAGAGGAAGAACGGGTCGAAATAGAGATCCATGAGATTGGCGAACAGCGCGCGGATCGGGTTCCTGGCCTGCCCGAGCCGCCGCACGCTCTTGCGGCCCTTGAGGATCGATTCCCGGTAGGAGTGCTCGAGCGCAGCCAGGATCAGGTCGTTCTTGGTCGTGAAGTGATGCACCCGCGCGCCGCTCGAGACGCCGGCGCGCTTGGCGATCGCGGTCACGGTGAGCTGCGCGTAGCCGCGCTCGACCATCAGATCGATGGTCGCCTGCACCAAGGCGCGACGCGTCCGCGCGCTGCGCTCCTGCTGCTTGCGCGGTCGCGCCGGGCGCTTCGCTCCAGCCATCGTTGGTGCTCCGGGATCGGCCTGCCTGCGGTTCCTGCCCGACGATTGATGACGGAATTGGGCGGAGGGCGCAACCGGGAGCCGGTGCGCAACCAGGACTCGGCGGCGCTAGTTCCGCTGGGTCAGCAGGCGCTTGGCGCGCTCGATTTCCTCGGCGCTCATCTTCGGGATCAGGCGGTCGAGGGCCTTGCCGGCGGCGGCGTTCTGCCGCGAGACGGCGAGGCTGTACCACTTGAAGGCCATCGGCACGTCCTTCTTGATGCCGAGCCCGTGCTCGTAGATGAGCCCCAGATTGTACTGCGCCTCGGCGAGATCCTTGGCCGCGGCCAGCTCGAAATACGCGCGCGCCTTGTTGTAGTCCTGGGGCACGCCGACGCCGCGCACGTAGGAGTAGCCGAGGTTGAGGAGCGCCCGCGAATGTCCGGTCTTGGCGGCGCGGCGGTACCAGGCCAGCGCCTCGCCCTGGTTCTTGCCGACCCCCTTGCCTTCCTCGAGCATCACCGCCAGCAGGAACATCGCATCGGCGTTGCGGCCGCGCACGGCGGCGTCGCGGAAGAGGGCGGCGGCCTTGGCGAGGTCCTGGTCGACCCCCTTGCCGCGGACGTAGAGCTTGGCGAGCGCCAACTGCGCCTTGGTCTTGCCGAGCTTGGAGGCCTTGTCGTACCAGGCGAGGTGGCGTTCCTCGGGCACCGGCAGCGCCGTGGAGCGGATGATGTCCTCGTCGGAGAGCAGCGGCGTCAGCCGCGCCAGCGCCTCGATCGCGGGCCTGTACTTGTCGGCGCCGGCGCGCGCGTAGTGGTCGAAGGCGAGCGCCCGGCTCTTGGCGGTGCCGAGTCCCTTCTCGTGGATCATGCCGAGCTGGTAGGAGGCGGCCGGCACCCCGCGCTGCACCGCGGTCTCGAAATACTCGCGCGCCCGGGCGTAGTCGCGCGGCACGCGCGTGCTCGTCAGGTGCACCACGCCCGCCCGGTACATCGCCAGCGGATGGCCCGCCGCCGCGGCGCGCCGATACCACAACAGCGCCTCGATCTCGTCCTGCTTGACGCCGTCGCCGCGCTCCAGCATCACGCCGAGCGCGTATTGGGCGCTCGGATCGTTGCCGTCGACCGCGGCCCGGCGATAGATGTCGGCGGCTTTGGAGCGGTCCTGCTTGATCCCGTCGCCGCGCAGATAGAGCCCGGCCAGCGCCATCTGCGCCCGGGTGTTGCCGAGCTCGGCCGCCCGGACGTACCAGGCGACGTGCTTGGCCGCCGGCTCCGGCAGCGCCGTGGTGTCCTTGGTCGGCGGCGGCAGGGTGGTGTCGATCGGCGGCAGGGGACGCGTCCCGGCCTTCGTCTCGCCGGCCGTCGCGTCCGGCTTCGCCGTCCGGGCCGGCAGAACCTCGGTGACGTCCGCCTCGCCGGCCGCGCCGGCGTCGCCCTCCAGGAAGCTCGGCGCCAACCACATGCCCGCCGCCAGCGCCGCCAGCACCGCCAAGGCGACCCCCAGGCCGATCTCCCTGGCCGAGAAACGCCGTTCCGGGGCGTCCGGCGGGCTGCTCAGCGCCTCGGTCAGCTGCAGCGCGTCGAGGCCCGAGGGATCGAAGCCGACGACCGCGTTCTCGATCTCGGCCCTGGCCTCGCTGGACGGCATCCAACGACGCGCCGGCGTCGGCTCTTTCGCCTCGAATGCCGGCGCGACGGCGCCGGCTTCCGCGGCGGCCGGCTCGCGTTCGAGCAGCGCCGTGTCCGCCGAAGCCGCCGAGGCCGAAAGCGTGGGCACGGCCGGCTTGACGGGCGCGGCGATGAAGCCTTGCAGCGGCCCGGCGGCCGGCGTGTCGCCGGACGAGCCGGGCAACGATGCGGGCGGCGCTTCGACCGCGGTCACGCCCGGCGCCGCCATCGGCAGCGGCGGCGGGTGCCCGGCGCCGTTGCCGGACTGGCCGGCGGGCGCGGCGGCGCCTTCCATGCCGCTGGTGGCGAGCGACTCCAGTACCGCCCGGCTCAGCCATTCGTCGACGGGCAGGCCGGCCGCCTGGGCCGCCCTGGCGACCGATTTCTGGTTGGGCACGGTGACGGCGGGCGGCGCGCCGGGACTGCCGGCGCCGACCGGGCCGATCAGCGCGGCGCTGCCGCGGGCGATGTTGAGGATCGTGCGGCTGATCCAGTCCTCGACGCTGAGGCCGGCGGCGCTGGCGGCGGCTTCGGCCGCGGCCTTGGCTTCGGGGTGGATGCCATTGAACGTGGGATCCTGCTTGTGCTCCATGCGAGCCGTCCGTTGCTGGTCGAGCCGCCCACCCGGCTCGTTTCCTAAGGCCATGCTACCCCCGTAGCCTCGGCATCATCCCCAAAGCTAGTGATGGAGTGGCGGTTTGCAACGGTTTTGCGCGTCACTCCGCCCGCCTTCCCGTCGGCATGCGGTTGAGCCGCGAGACAAGGTCGGTCAGTTCATTCTCGCTGTTATAGTGGATCGATAACACGCCGTCGTCCTGATTCCGCTCGGCGATCGAGACTTTGAGCCCGAGCAGGGTGGACAGATGCGTCTCGACCATGCGCGTGCTGTCGTCGCCGCCGTCGGCGCTCCGCTCCGGAGCCTCCGCGCCGGCCTCGGCGGTGTCGCCCGGCGGTCCGTCGCCCGCGGCGCCGGCGCTCGCAGGGATCCCGAGCGGCGCGCCGGAGTCCTGCGGCCCCGGCGTGGCTTCGCCCGCATCGGGCCCGGCCGGCGCGGCGCTCTCGTTCACCGGCGCCGCGCCGATCGCCTCGGCGTCGCCCCCGCCATTGGGAACGCCGCCATTGGGAAGGCCGGCATTGGCAAGGCCGGCATTGGGAACGTCGCCATTGGGAACGTCGGCATAGGGAACGCCGGCATTCGGCAGGTCGACGACCGGATCGTCGACGAAGGGGTCGACGGCCGCGCCGGCGGCGCCATCGACCGTCGCGGGCGGGGCGTCCGGTTCGGGGGCGCCGAGGATCAACGGCGGCTCCGTTTCGCCCGCATCGGGCGGCGGCGCGTCACCGGCATCAACCGCGTCGATCCCGGCGCCGCCGGCTGCCTGCGGCTGGTCCGACGTCTCGACGACTGGGTTCGGCGTTTCGGGCGTCGGCGCCGCCGGTGGCGCCTCGAAGGTATTTTGCGCGGGTGCCGTCGCTGCGGTTTCGCGCGCATGCGTCGGTTGGGGCGTCGGTTGGGGCGTGGTATCGGCCGGCGGCGCCCCGGTCGGCGCCTCGTGCGGCGGCGCCTCGGGGGCCGCGGCCTCACGAGCCTCGGCTTCGGGGGCTTCGGCTTCGGGGGGCGCTGCTTCAGGGGCCGCCGCCTGGGCCGCCGGCGCCCGCTCGTTTCCGGTTGCGGCGCCGGCGCGCTGCGGCTGCGCCAGGGCGCCGTGCGAGGCGCGCACGAGCTGCTCGGTCTGATAGATGTCGAGCCGGCGGGCCACCACCTCGCGGGCCGCCGGCTCGGGGTCGGCCGCGCCCAGGAGGGTGCGGGCGTGCAGCACCGAGAGCGCGCCGCCGTTGATCAGCTCGCGCACCGGCTCGGGCAGTTCGAGGAGCTGGAGGGCGGTCGCCACATGGGTCGGCGAGCGGCCGACCAGGTTCGAGAGATCGGCCACGCTGAGCCCGGTCTCCTCCATCAGGCGCTGGTAGATCTGCGCCTCGTCGAGCGGCGGCAGGCTCTTGTGGGCGAGCTTCTGGATCAGCGTGGCGCGCAGCACCTCCTCGTCGGTCATCGCCTTCACGGTGACCGGGATGCGCCGCATGTGGAGGCGGCTGGCCGCGTGCCAGCGCTCCATGCCGCTGACGATCTCGTAGTGGCCGGGCTTGCGCGTATCGGGCCGCACGACCAGGGGCGGCAGCGCGCCCGACTTCCGCCATTCGCCGATCGCCTGCTCGACGTCGCGCTCGCCGGGCTGGCCCTCGGCGAAGCGGTTGGGCTGCAGCATTTCGGCCGGCAGCGTGGTCGGCAGCTCCGGGGCCTCGTTGTCCAGCATCATCGGTGCGTTCGGGTCGTCGCCGGCGGGCCCGTCGAAGGAGCCGATCTTGGCCTGCTCGGCGGCGGCGCGCTTGATGGTCTCGTCGATCGCGCGCGCCCGGGCCGGCCCCTTGCCGCTCAGCTCCATCGCGCTGACATACTTTATCAACTGGTTGAGCCAGATCTCCAGCGGCATGCCGGCGGCTTCGGCGGCGCGTTCGGCGGCGCGGCGGGCCTCCGGCGCGATTTCATCCAGACTCCAGCCATGATGGATAGAGTTCATGCGTCCCGATCGTTTTCCGCCGCTGGATTGGGAAACATATTATCATCCTTCATCGAAGCGTCACAGAGCGGTTCGCCCAATCGCCGGTGGCGGGGTCGCCGCCGCCGCCTGCGCAGGCCGTGACGGGCGGGGTGGGGCGTGGGATGGCGATTTGGGTATCATCTGCCGCCGCCCCTTGTGATACGAATTGGCGAAACGCCGCTCTCCCCTATGATGCCGCCGACCCGCACGATCGACCCTGACATCGAGCCGATGGGCCCATGACCGAAAACTCCGCGCTGATCACCGGCGTTACCGGCCAGGACGGCGCCTATCTCGCCGAATTTCTACTCGACAAAGGCTATGTGGTCCATGGCGTAAAGCGCCGCTCGTCGTCTTTCAACACCGCCCGGGTCGACCATCTCTACCACGATCCGCACGAGGCCGGGGTGCGCTTCTTCATGCATTACGGCGACCTCACCGACGCCACCAATCTGATCCGCCTGGTGCAGGAGACCAGGCCCACCGAAATCTACAACCTGGCCGCCCAGAGCCACGTCCAGGTGAGCTTCGAGACTCCGGAATACACCGCCAACGCCGATGCGCTGGGCACGCTTCGCCTGCTCGAGGCGATCCGCATCCTGGGCCTGGAGAAGACGGTGCGCTTCTACCAGGCCTCGACCAGCGAGCTCTACGGCCTGGCGGCGGAGAGCCCGCAGCGCGAGACCACGCCCTTCCGCCCGCGCAGCCCCTACGCCGCGGCCAAGCTCTACGCCTACTGGACCACGGTGAACTACCGCGAGGCCTACGGCATGCACGCCTCCAACGGCATCCTCTTCAACCATGAGGGGCCGACCCGGGGCGAGACCTTCGTCACCCGCAAGATCAGCCGCGCCGTCGCCGGCATCGAGCTCGGCTTCCAGGACAGGCTCTTCCTCGGCAACCTCGACGCCGAGCGCGACTGGGGCCATGCCCGCGACTATGTCGAGGGCATGTGGCGCATCCTGGCGCAGGACGAGGCCGACGACTACGTGCTGGCGACCGGCGAGTGCCATTCGGTGCGCGAATTCGTGGAGCGCGCCTTCGGCCATGTCGGCCGCACCATACAATGGCGCGGCGAAGGCGCGGGGGAGACCGGCGTCGACGCGAAGAGCGGCGCGGTATTGGTCGAGATCGACCCGCGCTACTACCGGCCGACCGAGGTGCCGCATCTCCTCGGCGACGCCTCCAAGGCACGCGAGAAGCTCGGCTGGACGCACAAGACGAGCTTCGCCGAGTTGGTGGGCGAGATGGTCGAGGAAGACCTCCGCCTGGTCGCCGCCGAGCCGCCGCGCAATGACCGCAGCGGGTGACATGACGGCCGACCGGACGATGGCTGACGCGGCCGGTCCCGCCTTCGCGCTGTCGGGCCGGCTGGTCTGGGTCGCCGGCCATCGCGGCATGGTGGGCTCGGCGATCGCGCGGCGCCTGGAGCGCGAGGGCTGCGACATTCTCACGGCCGGGCGCGACGAGCTCGACCTCACGCGGCAAGGCCAGGTCGAGGACTGGATGGCGGCGATGAAGCCCGAGGCGGTGTTCCTGGCCGCGGCGCATGTCGGCGGCATCCTCGCCAACGACACCTATCCGGCCGATTTCCTCTACGACAACCTGGCGATCGAGGCGAACGTGATCCGCGGCGCCTGGAAGACCGGGGTGGCCAAGCTCCTGTTCCTGGGCTCGTCCTGCATCTATCCCCGCGAGGCGCCCCAGCCGATGCCGGAGGCGGCGCTGCTGACCGGCCCGCTGGAGCCGACCAACGAATGGTACGCGGTCGCCAAGATCGCCGGCATCAAGCTCGCCCAGGCCTACCGCAAGCAGCACGGCTGCGACTTCATCTCGGCGATGCCGACCAACCTCTACGGGCCGCATGACAACTTCGACCTGGAGACCTCCCACGTCGCCGCGGCGCTCCTGCGCAAGGCGCACGAGGCCAAGGCCGCCGGGCGCGAGACGCTCGAGGTCTGGGGCAGCGGGGCGCCCTTGCGCGAGTTCCTCTATGTCGACGACGCGGCCGACGCGCTGGTCTTCCTGATGCAGCGCTATTCGGACCCCGGGCATATCAATGTCGGCTCGGGCGAGGAGGTCGCGATCGAGGATCTGGCGCGCCTCGTGATGGCGGTGGTCGGCTTTACGGGCGCGCTCGCCTTCGACGTCTCCAAGCCCGACGGCACGCCGCGCAAGGCGCTGGACGGGAGCCGCCTCGCGGCGCTCGGCTGGGCGGCCAAGACCGGCTTGCGCGAGGGCCTCGCCAAGACATATGAGTGGTACCGCGCCACCGTTGCGGACGCTGCCTGAAAGCGCTACATGCAGATCGATGCGCGGATCCGTGTTGGGGCGTGGCCAAGCGGTCTAAGGCACCGGTTTTTGGTACCGGCATTCGCAGGTTCGAATCCTGCCGCCCCAGCCACCCAGTCCGGCGTTTTCGCGCTCGTGCGCGTCTCTCTTCGGCGATCCCAGGAAAGCCCCGGTCCCGCGCGCTTCGCGGGGGTGTCCATTCAGTGTAGTACTCGCGGAGATAGGTCTCGCCGCGCCGAACGGCCGAATTCGGCCATTCTACGCAGCGGCAGACGAAGGTACGGGCTGACGTTGGCGTCGCCATTGTCCGTGCAATCGCTCTTGCGACTGTACCGTTGCATCGGCCTCATCCCGTGATGCGGTAGACCCGGCCGCGCCCGTCCACTACCTCCGATGATACGGCGAAGCCGAGCTTCTTCTTGAGAGCACCGCTGATCGCGCCGCGCACCGAGTGCGCTTGCCAGCCGAGCGCTGCGACGGCTTCGTCCAGGGTTGCGCCGGGTTTTCGCTTCAGGAGATCGATCGACAGGGCCTGCTTGGTCCCCGCCCGGACTCGAGGTGGCGAAGCAGTGCCGTTGGTTTTGATGGTCGCTGAATTCGGCTTGGCGCGGATGCGCCTCTTCTCTGACGTCGCTTTGACGTGGGTTGGCTGCATGCCCGATTTGCCCAACGGCCCGCCGTCAACGGCCCCGAGACCAGCGTCGGTAATCGCGAGCGTGATGCGCCGACCGTCCTTCCCGTTGCGCCAAGCGACGGCCCCGCGAGGTGCGGGCTTTTCTTCGAGCAGCCCTTTCTTGATCAGGCTTTCAAGCGTTTTGGTGACTGCGCCGCCCCTGATCTTGAGCGACTTCGGCAATGGCAGAACCGCCCGGTCTTCGCGATTTGCGGCGGCGGACAGGATGACAAGCTGGGTGTCGGTGAGCCGGGTCATGGGGCCTCCTTTGGCGTTCGTTGCCGCGGCGATCGCGGCGCTCCCACCACCCACGGCCCCGCCGGGCAGCCGGTCGGGGCGGCGGGCGCCTCAATCGAGCCAGGAGGCGGCCCTATCCGTCGTTTTGCACCAAGGAATGCTTCCTTTGCTTGGGAAGTCCAGCCCTTTCAGCAGGCAAATTTCGGCCGATTTAGCCCGGATATCTCAAACTATGGGTGCATCGGGGCTCTGAATCTGGGAAAATATCTGTGCGATCAAATAGTTATCCCGGCACAGAGGAGTTCCCCGATGCCCACAGAGTGTAGCG
>Ga0302046_10004198_pt1 | contig 12829 bp, 12 predicted proteins | sample RVTome_11_FD_200261 | JGI IMG/M metagenome (GOLD analysis project Ga0302046, IMG submission 200261) | Soil microbial communities from uranium-contaminated site in the Upper Colorado River Basin, Wyoming, United States - RVT147D111 (version 2) ...
CGCGAGACAGCTCATCCGCATCGATCTCGAGATTGATCAACGCATCGGCATGGAGCTGAACGATTTTTTCGAGGATACCCGGCGTGGACGGCGCCACCGTGTAGTAGACAGTCTTATCGTAGATTGTTCCTGCGTTCACGTACCCGCCCATTCGCTGGACGTCGTCAGCGATAGGTGCGTGTTTGAAGTACATGTGCTCCAGCACGTGTGAGATTCCCACCCACCTGTCCGGCTCGTTCAGGTAACCGGCTCGAACGTGGGTAACAACGCTCAGCACCGGCGCCGACGCATCCCGATGCGCCAGAATCGTTATTCCATTGTCCAGTAGTGCGTGGAGAACACCATCAGTCCACATGTGTCAGCCTTGCCGGTAGCGGTAACAAAGATGGGCGCGGGATCAATCCGCGCCCATCATTCCTTTAGTCAAAGAGCATCCGGAAAACGCCTCAGGGGCGATGGGCATGCGCTACGTCATGATTGTCGCCAACCCCGCCGCGGCAATGCCCCGGATGAAGCTCTCCGCGTCCGTGATGGAGATGTGGACACCGTGTTCACGTGAACTGCGGGAGGCAATGGCTTCCATGTAGTCGGCGATCGCTCCGCCTGCCCAATCGGCATCGTCCTGCTTCATCTGCAGGACGATGTCGTCCCAGGTTCCAAAGTATTTCGTTCCGTCCGCGAGTTCCACGTCGTGCATATCGCTGTTGCGCCGCTTCATTCCCTGCAATTCGGTCAGGAGCGTGGCGAAGAAATCGAGTTGCCTGGGATCCCGCACCGTTCCATCGGGGAGGCGTGCGGAAATCTCCGCGAGCAGGCGGTCCTCCGGACCGAGGGTGGTGGTGAGCTCAGCGAAACGATCCAGCCACGGACGGAGTTCCGCATCCGAGTCCGCCGCGCCCTGCACCGCCTTCTTCAGCTCGATGTAACGCCAGATGGCGAGTTCTTCCAGATGGTCCGCCGGGACAGTGCGTTCGAAGTGCGCCAGCGCGTCATCGTACTCACCCCGATCGTACCGGAGATTGCCAAGATAGACGTTGGCTTCCGCATCACTGGGATCGATCTCCAGAGCGCGGCGCAGCCATGCGATGGATCCGCTCTCGTCCCCCAGCCGATGAGCGGCATACCCGAGACATGCAGACGCCTCGGCGGAATCCATATGGTGCTCGACGGCCAGTTCAAAGAACGACCGAGCCCGATCGAACATGTTCTCGCGGAAGAGCGTGCGTCCAATCTGAAGCATGAGATCGTGGTCTTCGGCAAAACCAAGCGCGATGATGCGGTCGAAACACGCCCAACCGCGTTCGTGCTGACCGAGTTTGATCAGGGTTTCGCCAACTCCCGCCAACGCGTCTTCCTGATTGGGCTCGAGCCCGAGCGCTTCCTCGAACGCCAACCGTGACCACGCGAACTCTTCACGGGCCAGTCGCGCGTACCCTACTCCAACATGCAGCTCCGCCGACAGCGGATACAGCTCCAGGGCGTCGCGGAGTAATTCGAGGGCATCGTCGTAGCGACCGGCGAGATACAACTGATGGGCCTGCTCAGCGCACTCGTCCGAACTGAGGAAGGGTTCCGGCAGCGCGGGCCTCCGGTGGTGGTTGGCACAGTGTAACCCTCAACTCCGCTTTAGACAAGCGTTTGAGTCACCTCGCAATGTTGAAAACTGTGATCGAAATGATGACGGCGGCGGCCGGTTCCGCTCAAGAACGGCCCGCCAGCGCGACCGGGCGGCGGGGTCCCGAAGGTCAGTGATTGCGAGAGAGATGCTGCACTCGGATCTTCCAGTCATCCCGGTCTGATTGGCGCACCCAAACGATCGTTCCCTGGCCAGCGAACGGATCCCGTCTGGTGTCGTCGCGGAGGATGTCGACGGAGTACCGAAAGGTCGCCACCGCCGCGCCCGGGTTGAGCACGTCAACCAGAACGTTCTGCGGTCCAAAGTTCATGTACTGGATTGCATTGTAAAAGTCTGTCAACGCCTGATCGGATGCTTCGCGTCCAGTCGACCGCACTCCGTTAGGCCAGGATACAACAATGGCTTCAGACTCTTCGTACATGGCCATGACCGAGTCGAGATGACGATTGTTCAACCCTTGGGCCCAGGCGTCGATTTGATCTTCGAGGATACTCTGCTGGATGCCGCGCTGCTGGTTCGAAAGCTCAAAGGACGGCTGACAGGACGCCACCAAGGCGGCTGTTGCAAGACCAGGGATGTGAGCCAAGCGCATCATATGCCTCCGGTACAGGAAACAAACTGCATGAAACTATCCGCGAATAGCCTTGCGTCAATCTCATCCGATCGATACCCTACCGACTCCCGGAGGCAGGCCAGGATCACCGGTACGAACGGGCATTTCATCAATTCAACCCGGGAGACCACGTGTTGAGACGTTCCGTTGTCACCGCCGCCATGCTGTTCCCGCTGGTCACCATCATACGTTCCCCGCTGGCCGGTCAGACTCACCCACCCACGTTCGAGAACCCAGGGGTTCACGACATCGTCTCCCGCATATCAACTGCCCAGATCCGCGGATACATAACTCGCCTGGTCGGCTTCGGCACGCGCCACTCGTTTTCCGATACGCTGTCAGAGACCCGTGGTATTGGGGCCGCACGCCGCTGGATCAAGTCAGAGTTCGACCGGATCTCTGAAGCGTGTGACGGTTGTCTGGAGGTCTTTTATCTCCAGGAAGTCTTTCCGCCGGTTCGTCGTATCCCCGATTCCATGAACGTCGTCAGCGTGGTCGCCATTCAGCGCGGTGCCACGGACCCCAACCGGATGATTGTCATGAGTGGGGATATCGACGCGATCATCAGCGGGGGGACCGGCTGGGAGAATACGGACTCCGTGCCTGGCGCAAACGACAACGCCTCGGGCATGGCGGGCACACTGGAGGCCGCGCGGGTCCTTTCCCAGTACCGATTCAACGGTTCAATCGTCTACATGGGACTGTCCGGTGAGGAACAGGGACTGTTAGGTGGACAAACCGTTGCTCGCCACGCCCGGGAACACGGTTGGAATATCATTGGCGTGTTGAACAACGACATGATCGGCAACACGCAGGGAATCAGCGGTGTTACCGAAAATCTTACGGCGCGAGTGTTTTCGGACCCGACACCGATGAGCCCTGAAATTCGCGAGATGGTTAATCAGAGCATCGAGACGGTCCGGGAGTTGGCGGGGCAGGGACCCAGCGTGGAGTTCGATCAGGCGTTGGCGGGGTTGCGTCGCCTGACGGAGCTGCAATGGTCGATGCTGCGTTCCGGTGGCGGTGAGGTCGATGGCAGTTCGCGCCAACTTGCCCGCTATGTGGACCGCATAGCGGACGTCTATTTCCCCAACCTGGACATCATGATGATCTATCGCCTCGATCGCTTCGGGCGTGGCGGTCATCACCGGCCATTTGCGGACGCTGGATATCCGGCCGTGCGGATCATGGAAACCAACGAGAACTATAATCGGCAGCATCAGACCATCCGGGATGAAGGCGGTATACACTACGGAGACGTGCTCGAGTCGGTGGATTTTGCATACGCCACGAAGCTGACCGCCCTCAACGCCGCAACACTCGCCTCCCTTGCCGCCGCACCCGGTCCTCCCGTGAACGTCAGACTGAGCGGCGCCAACTCGCCAGCGGCGAGCCTGGAATGGGATCCACCACTCGACGAACAAAACGTGACCGGCTATCGGGTCCATTGGCGGCGTACCGACTCACCGACCTGGGATAACGCTGAATGGTTGGGGAACATCACTGCACACCGGTTCACCGGCCTCGTGGTCGACAACTACTACTTTGGTGTCTCCGCAGTTGCGTTCGACGGGTCGGAAAGCACCGTGGTTTTTCCGCTGCCGACCCTGAGGCGGTAAGAGCGGTACGCCGCAGCAGGTACCGGACCGCTGCGAAACGCTCCTTACGGCTTGCTCATTCGCTTCTCAAAAGTGCAGCACGGTCCCGACACCCGTCCGCTCAGCCCTGTCCAGCGCCCTCGCGGCCGCACACAGGTCCTGTACCGCCAGGCCAACGGACTTGAACACCGTAATTTGACGGTGATCCGTTCTGCCAATGGACACACCCGTGACCAACTCACCTAACGACGCCATCTGGCCCAGGCTGATTGCCCCGGCTCTTACGGCCAAAACCAGTTCGCCCGCTTCGCTCATGGCGGCCTCCCTGTCGTCCACAACGACTCTCGCCCTACCGAGGAGATTCACGTCCAGCTCCTGCATTTCCAGCGTATAGGAACCCACCGCATTGACGTGTGTCCCGGCGCGGACATGATCGGATAGCAGAATCGGCTGCGTTGCGCGTGTGGCGGTGCAGATCACGTCGGCCTCCTTGACTGCCGATTCGACCGAATCTGATACGACAATTTCGATCTCGCGCTTCACGCGCGCTCGTTCCCGCAGCCGAATGCCGAGGGCTTCGGCATGTTCACGGGTCCGGGAATAGACCACGACCCGATCGATCGGGCGGACGCAGCACACGGCCTCGACCTGCGTGTCAGCCTGAGGACCCGAACCGATCATGGCAAGTTGTTTCGAGTCTTCTCGCGCCAACAGGTCCGTGGCAAGGCCGGACACCGCTCCCGTACGCAGAGCCGTCAGCGTCTGACCCTCGACCAGCCCGCCGACCGCACCGGTCGTCGTATCGAGCAGCACAATGATCCCCTGGATGACCGGCCGACCGGAGCGGACGTTGTCCGGCATGACCGTAATCAGTTTGGCTCCCGCGCACGGCGGGTCGGTGACGACGCCGGGCATAGTGAGTTGACTCAGTCCCCCCAACCGCAAGTGGCTCCTGGCAGGAATGATCGCCGCGTCCGTCTGAAGCGCACGAAAGGCATCACGCATGGATGCAATCGCCTCGACCATCGGAAGTGCGTCCAGCGTATCGTGGCGGTTGAGTATTCTCATCGTCGCCTGCTTCCAACCGAGGATTGGGAAGGTTGGGGATAGTACGGGGGATTCCCGACGAACGGAATGGCAGAGTGCTTTACGCAATGGCCGGCCAATGAGAGATTGTGGCATGCTCTCATTCATCCTCGTGATGTTCGTGCTCCCCGTTGCCATCATCGGCGCCGCGGCACTGTTGTTTGTGGTAACGCGTCGAGGGGTCGAGTGATCCAGGAACCCACGGTGGTTCAGATAACGGCGGATGCCTACTCCGTTGCAGCGTTCATCGGATACCTCGCCGTCGTGGTCGGTGTGGGCGCGTACGCAACCCGGTTTTCCTCCACGGGCGTCCGCGAGTTCTTCGTGGGTGGGCGGCAGATGCATCCGTTTGTGGTTGCCCTTTCGGCCGTGGTGTCCGGGCGGAGTGCCTGGCTTCTGCTGGGTGTGACCGGCATGGCCTACGCACAAGGCGCCTCCGCCGTGTGGGCCGTGGTCGGTTACATCGTCGCCGAGCTGTTTCTGTTCCTGTTTTACGCCCGACGGTTACGCCGTTTTGCCGAAACGTACGATTGTGTAACCCTGCCTGATTTCTTTGCGACGCGGTTCAGTGACAAGAACGGCCTGCTGCGTGGAACGCTCGCCGTCGTCATTCTGATCTTCATGGTGAGTTATGTCTCGTCACAGTTCGTCGGAGGGGGCAAGGCATTCGCCGCAAGCTTCGGTCTGGCGCCGAGCACGGGCATCTGGATCACTGCAGCGATCGTCCTCGTGTACACATCCATGGGGGGTTTTCTCGCAGTCAGTCTGACGGACATGCTGCAGGCGTGCTTCATGATTCTCGCCCTGGTCATGTTGCCCGTTATCGCCATAACAAACGCTGGCGGCCTGACCGTGCTATACGACCAGCTTCAGGCTCTCGACCCCACATTAATGGATCCGTTTGCCTTGTCCATCGGAGTAGGCATTGGGTTCGTGGGCATTGGCCTGGGCTCCCCGGGTAACCCGCACATCATCGTGAGATACCTCTCTATCAGAAACCCGGACGGTTTGCGACATGCCGCACTGGTTGGAACGGCCTGGAATGTCATAATGTCATGGGGCGCGGTGTTCATCGGTCTTGCCGGTCGGGCGTATTTCCCCGAAACCACCATGCTCCCGGCCGCCGACACGGAGAACCTCTACCCGTTTCTGGCGCAGCAGCAGCTGCATCCGATCATTTTCGGCGTCGTCGTGGCGTCCATTTTTGCCGCCATCATGTCAACCGCCGACTCACAGCTCCTGGTAGCCGCCTCGAGTGTGATTCGGGATGTGTACGAACGGATCCTGAGACGTGAGGTCACACTGAGTCAACGGCAACTGGTCTCGTACAGCCGGGCGGCAACGGTGGTCCTGGTTGGGATTGCCCTCGCTCTTGGCTTCGCCATGGAGGGACTCGTGTTCTGGCTGGTCCTCTTTGCCTGGGCGGGACTCGGTGCAGCGCTCGGTCCGACCTCGATTCTCGCGTTGTATTGGAAACGAACGACACGCGCCGGCATTCTCGCCGGTCTGGTAACCGGGACCATTACGACAATCGTGTGGGAAACGTCACCGGTCCTCAGCCCCCTTCTCTATGAACTGATTCCGGCCTTTGCCCTGGCCCTTCTGGCAACGGTGGTGGTCAGCCTGATGACAACGCAACCAGAAGGCACCGACGAGATGATGAAAGTTATGGACGGCTGATACATGGAGTCAGATTCCAGTCTCAACCAGCTCAATCAGAGCTTTCTCGAACTCCTGGCCGCGCTGGTGAGGGCCCCGTCGGTTGTCGGCAGTGAAGATCCGTTCTTTCGCGTTCTGCGCCGGGAGCTGGAGTTGCACCGTGCACGAGTGAACCACTATCAAGGGTTGATGGTGGCGTGCGGTGACCAACCCGAGAGTCTGATTGTCTCGGCCCACATCGATCGTCATGGCATCGTATGCACCGGGCCCAACGAATTTCAGTTTGCGGCGTTCGTCACGAAAAACCAGGGCGAACTCGACGGGAACTCCGTTTCGGAACAAACCGTCCACGCCATTGTCGCACGCTTTCGTGGCGCCCGCGTCGAGGCGTACGATCCCTGGAACGGCGGATACCTGGGCCAGGGAGAGATACGATCCGCCTTTTACTGCGACCACCGCCGAAACATTGTCTTCGATATTCCCGATCTCGTGGGTCTACGGCCGGGAACGCCAGTTGCGTATCTCGAGCATCTCGCTGTGCGCGATGATAGTCTTTCCGCACAGTTGGACAACGTTCTGATGGTAGCACTCGTCGTCGACATGTTTCGCCGCGGATTTCAGGGAACGGCCCTGTTCACCGCTGAAGAGGAGGCGGGGCGAAGCTGGCGTTACATCCTGGGCTGGTTCAATCGTTTCCATCCAACCACCCAACGCCTGCTGGTTCTCGACACCAGTCCGTACCCTGACAAGGACACGGCTGACATGCAGGAAGTAGTGCTGCGAAAGCGCGACGCGCACGGCACGTTCTCTCCGGCACTGGTGAGCCTGTTGGAGGACGTGTGCCAACGGGCAGGCGCATCGTACGGCTACAAGGATGCCTACATCGATGCTGAGAACGAAAAACGACAGCGCCAGGGTCTGCTACCCCGCTCGGTGGGACGCACCGAGTTGGGTCGGGTCGTGAGTGCAACACAGGGAGGAATCAACGGTGCCACGCTTCAGATTCCCACGACAGGATATCACACCAACCGGGAGACCGCATCACTGGCAGCGGTTCGAGCTGCCCTCGCCGTGACCGACCTGCTTATCGAGGCGTAGCCCTACTCGCTCGTCCCTGCCTGATAGACCACCTTACCGGCCAGGATGGTATACAGCACCCGCGCGGACGGGATCTCATCGGCCGGTATCTCCATGATGTTGCGAGACAGCACGACGATATCGGCGTATTTGCCCGGTGCAATAGAGCCTTTCACGTCCTCCTCGAACGCCGCATATGCGTTGTTGATGGTGTAGGAGCGAAGCGCTTCTTCACGAGTCATCCGCTGTCCTTCGAAGAAAATCGTCCCGTCATTGGCGCGCCGCGCGACCGAAGCGTAGAAACTTGGAAGAGGATCTGCGTCTTCAACCGGGACGTCGGTCCCGTTGTTCACGATGACCCCGGCATCAATCAGTGCTCTCCACATGTACGCTCCCGACTCGGCACGTTCCGCGCCCAGCCGCCTGAAGACCCACGGGGCGTCAGACGTGGCGTGCACGCCCTGCATCGACGCGATCACGCCAAGCTCTGCAAAACGGGGGATGTCATCGGGGTGGATATGCTGAGCGTGTTCGATTCTCCAGCGCAAGTTGGGGCCGATACCGATGTCTCCGAAAACCGACTCATAGATGTCGAGTACTTCGCGGTTCGCCCGGTCGCCAATGGCGTGCGTATTCACCTGAAAACCGTGCTCGAGCGCAATCTCCGCGGTGCGGCGAATATCCTCCACCGGCTCGAGTACCAGGCCGGCGCTGGACGGCATGTCCTCGTATGGCTCCAACAACCAGGCACCGTGTGAACCGAGCGCTCCATCGATCTGACGTTTGATGGAGCGGACGGTCAGGAAGCCATTGTGCGCGTTGACCATGTAGTAGTCAGGGAGTCGTTCCGCCATCGCCTCGTTCGACTCACGACGAACCATGGCGTACATCCTGACGGGCAGACTCCCCTCTTCGGCGAGCTGACGATAAAAATCAATCGTTTCAAACGATGCCCCGGCATCCTGAAAGCTCGTGATTCCCTTTGACAGGAGGTCCTCACCGGCAAGTTCAACGACGCGTCGGGCGGCCGCCACACGATCTTCTTCGGTCATCGTAGATTCCGAAGCGGAGCGCACGACGCTGACGAGGCGTTGCGCTGTTTCGCGCAACAAACCCGTCGGGGCACCGTCCGCGTCGTGCACGATCTCGCCACCATCGGGATCTGCGGTTTGAGCCGTGATTCCCGCGAGCTCCAATGCCCGTCCGTTGGCGAAGGCCGCATGTCCGCTGGCGTGTGTGAGAAGAACCGGGTTGTTCGGCGAAACATTGCTCAGTGACTCGTGGGTTGGTACGCCGTCCACACTTCCAGGAGGTGTCTCGCTCCATTTCTCCTGATGCCATCCCCGGCCGAGTATCCAGGAATCACGGGGTGCATCGCCGGCAACGGACGCGACCATGTCGACGATCTCACCCCAACTGGTGACCTGCGTCAGATCGAGGTTGAGTTTTGCCTGACCGAGGCCCATAAAATGTCCGTGACCTTCGATGAACCCGGGAGTGACCAGGCTCCCATCGAGTTCAATGACCTGCGTTGACTCTCCGATGTACGCCTCCATGTCGGCCGTGGTGCCCACCGCGAGGATGCGGTCGCCAGTGATCGCAATCGCTTCCGCCGCAGGGGTGGCCGAATCCACTGTCACGACGACGCCATTCAGGAGAACCAGATCTGCGGGTTCGGATACTTCGGGCGCGGCAGTGCAGCTGACGAGCAGGGCCAGAAGAACGAGGCGAGTATCAATGTGCTTCACGATATGGACTCCGTAGCTGGATAGATGCAAGGAAGCGTGATGTCAGGACCCGAAGGTCGGTTCCGGTATTACGAGTTTTTGTCTGGCTCCACCATCCGCAGCGTGCCACCGGTAGAACAGGATGGACAGCGCAATCAAGATGATGACGAAGCTTCCCAGTTTCATGACGATCCCACCAATGAACTGGTCATCCATTGTGGCGAGTGCCATGGGCGGAGCCAGCTCGTACGTACGGTAAATGGGAAACCGTGCAAAGAAAAAGAACGCTGACGGAAGACCCGGCACAAGGGTCGCCACCAGGAGGTATACAAACCTGGCCGGATACGACAACGATTGGTGTTCCGGCACAGGTTGTACGACCGGCCACCAGAGCACAAAGCCTGCAAGCAACCAGGCCATGTCCAGCAAAAACGAACCGATCTGGGACGTCATGGCGCCGTCAACGACCGCGGGAAAGTGTGTCAGGACGACGATCGCGTTGCAGAGCAGGATGGCGGGTAGGGGTTTGCCGACGAACGTGAGGAGCGGACGCAGATAGGTACGTCCAAGCATCGTGCGGAAGGCACCAGCGGGGGAACCGAGCAAGATCAGGGGCGCCGCAATCATCACCAGCAGCACGTATTGCAGCTGATGAACGCTCAAGAGGTAACCCGCGCCAAGCGCGCCAATGGGCCAATCCAGGGCAATCCAGGCAGCAGCCAGGCCCGTTCCAAAGATCGCCCAACTACCGTCCCCACCCGATCGTCTCACGATGAACCAATACGCACCGATGGAGGCACCAACGAACAACCACGCGCCAGGGTAGGCCTGCCATGACCAGGTCCATGGCTGTCCGGTGAAACTGCACCACCACGTCACGCCGGCACCGCCGCGGAAACACCGGCGGTTACACAGCACCGACGGATACGTTCAGTGAGGAAACTGGATATGATCTGCCACGTCGACATAAGACACGACCGGCACGCGGAACGTCCCCTGGCCCCCACGCGCAAAGACAACCGTTATGGTGAGCGAATCCCCTTCACGATAGTGACGCACGAGATCGTTGAGCATAACGTGGAGGCTGCCCAGGACGACGGTGAGACTCCGGAACATCTTCGCGGTCTAGTCCATTTGCGCCAGCAGCGGAAGATCGTGCGCCCAATCCGCTTGACGCGTGCCGAACGGATACACAACCCGGGCAAGATTGTCGGTCGTGTATGCCAGCACCTGTGCGGCATGCGCGATACCGTATCCTCCCGTCGGAAGGTCCTCCCGGTACGACGCTCCGAGCCCGATGGCCTGCTGGATCTCGTTCACTTGCTCGAGCGGTCCAGTCAGACCAATGAATTGCCGATTGAAGCTGCCCAGCCACTCATCGATTCGCTCCGGCGTATCCCGCTCCGGATCCGTCGTCACGAATACGACTTTGAACCGCTCCGCATCGACGGGGGCGAGTCTTGCCAGGACAGCCGAGATGCTCGCCATATGGATGGGACAGATATCGGGGCAGTGGGTGTAACCGAAAAACAGGAGGGTAACGAACCCCTCGGTTTCCTCGAGGAAATGGAACGGTGTTCCATCCGTGGACGTCAGGGTGAAGTCTACCTTGGGAAGAGGCTCCTCCAACACCCGACCGAGCAGATCACCCTGCCGACTGCTGAAGTCGCCGCCGCTGCATGCACTGACTAAGAGGATTACGCATCCCGCGACAGCAGCCGGACCCCACCGGGCGGTGAATCTCCGAACATCTTCAGATGAATGAAGCAACATAGATGATTGCCGTCCCACCGAGCAGGGCGAGTCCAACGTATGATAATGCCAACAGCCCCTTTCCCGGGCGGTGCTCGGGTGCAACGTCCGAGGACGTAACGGCCCGCAGGTTCAAGTAACCCAGGATTGGTGCCGTCATGAAGGTAAAAATGGTCGCAAAGTCGACCATGGCAGTCAATGTGCCCAGAAACACGGTGAAGATAATGAGTGTCGTACCAGCGAGCAGAACCAGCGCGATCCAATACGGGCGGCCAACGGGGGCATTGGATTCGGGCATTTCTTTCTCGAGGATGTTGTGCACGCACCGATCGAGCGCCCGGGGGTACCCATCGATGACGGTGAGGGACGTCGACAGCATGGTGGCGAATACGGCGACGAGTACAACTGGCCGCATCCATTCGCCGAGTGTGCTCGCGTACAGGTCGACGAGTTGAACGCTGAAGGCGGTACCCTGCGGACTGAATTCCTCGCCCGCTCCAAACATGACGGTCGCGCCCAACAGAACAAACACGAATGCCAGAATCGCCGTTCCAACGTACCCGATGCGGAAGTCGAGTAGGGAGATCGACAACGAGCGTTCGGAACCTGTGTCGCGATGTTTGGCAAGCGTCCACAGGGAATTCCACACAGCGATGTCCAACGCAGACGGCATCCAGCCGGCGAGCGCCAGGATGAACGCCATCGAAACGGCACTGCTCGGGCCCAGATCCGGCCACAACGCCAAGGTCGAAAAATCTGCCCTGGGCAGGGACACGAGGCCGGCCCAAACCGTCGAGACCGCCAGGAGTACGAGGATCACCTTCACCGTCAGATCCAGGATGCGATACCTGCCGGCCCATAGAAGCAGTCCGCAGCCGCCCATTACCAACATTCCGTACACGGTGAGCGGCCAGTCGATACCAACGATGTGCTGGAGGAGGAAGGCAGTGAACAGGACGATCGCGGCCTGGACGATCACCGAAGATACAATCATCAGCAGGAAGAAGAGCCAGAGGGCCCACGTCCCGATACGACGATATCCTTCAACCAGACTCCAACCCGTCGCGGCTGCATAACGTGGGCCGAACTCAAAGAACGGGTATTTGAGGATGATGGCCAGGAGCACCACTCCGGAGAGTTCAAACCCGCTCATCGCGCCGGCTCTGGTCGACTGAACGAGATGGGACACGCCGATAGCGGCCGCTGCCCAGAGGAGCCCGGGGCCACAACCTTTCCAGAACAGCGAGGGCACTATGTTGTTTTTCATCCCATCATGTCGTTTGAGGAATCAGCATGCAGCGGCGGTAGGCAGCTCACTCACCACTTCAGCCCGACGGCCTTCGTCAGGAACTCCATGAACGGCGCGGTGGCCCGCAGTCTCGCCGCGAATGTCGTCATGAAGTTGCTGGCGAGCAGCTCCTTCTCAGTAAGCGGTGACGAAACCACGTAGTCTTTCCTTTTAAGATCCTCGATCAGCGGATGCTCGGGATCGTACCCGCGCGGAGGACGTTTCAGCGAGTCACCGCCCATCTCAAAATGCCTGGCCATGGCCTTGCTTTCCTTCGCTCGTTTCCACTCGGCAGACCTGGCCACAATCGCCTCGCGCACGGCCTTCAGCGTCTTGCCCTCTGGGTGCCATATGCCACACCCCACGAAGAGGCTTCCTGGTTGTATGTGGAGG
>Ga0302046_10004199_pt1 | contig 12828 bp, 11 predicted proteins | sample RVTome_11_FD_200261 | JGI IMG/M metagenome (GOLD analysis project Ga0302046, IMG submission 200261) | Soil microbial communities from uranium-contaminated site in the Upper Colorado River Basin, Wyoming, United States - RVT147D111 (version 2) ...
GTCTTCCTCGGGAATGCCGCCGCCGACGTTCATTTGCACGACACTGCGTTCGTGGTCGGCCACTTCCACTTCATGATCGGTGGGGTGACGTTGTTCGCTATCTTCGCCGGCTCGTATTACTGGTATCCAAAGATGTTCGGCCGGATGATGAACGAGACATTGGGCAAGTTGCACTTCTGGATGACGATCGTGCCCTTCTACGCAATCTTCGTCACCATGCATTTCTTGGGGATCGCGGGCGCGCCGCGCCGCTACTACGATCTGAGCCGTTTCGCTTTCCTGGAGGGCGTCGGCTGGACGCGGACCTTCATCACGGTCATGGCGTTCATCATGATCACCGGCCAGGTTTTCTTCTTGGTGAACCTAGTCGGAAGCTGGTGGAAGGGGAAGCGCGCGGAAGCGAATCCATGGGAGGCGACTACATTGGAATGGACCGCTCCCTCTCCACCTCCGCATGGCAATTGGGGCGAGAGGGATCCGGTCGTCCATCGCTGGCCCTACGACTATAGCGTCGCGGGAGCGGCTCACGACTTCACGATGCAAACCGATCCCGCGCCCGCAGCGCGGGCGAGCGCAGAAAGGAGCTGACCGGTGGTAGAAGCGGTGTCGAAGGCGGCGATGGCGTCTCGCTGGGGTGGAGGCGTCTCCCCCGTCGGAGTCAGTTGGAACAAGCTGATGATGTGGCTCTTTATCATCACCGACGGTTTGCTTTTTGCCGGGTTTCTCGCGGCCTACGGGTTCGCCCGCTTGGCCACCGAGACCTGGCCCGATCGGCTCGAAGTATTCCACCTCTGGTTCATTTCGGCGATGACGTTCGTGCTTATCTCCAGCAGCGCAACGATGGCCACGGCCGTGGGTGCGGCGAGGCAGAAGAACCGAGGACTCGTGACCCGGATGGTCACCGCCACGCTCGTCGGAGGCGGCATCTTCCTGGCCATGCAGGCATACGAATGGACGACTCTTATCCGAGAGGGCGCCAGCCTTCATGGTAATCCCTGGGGGGTTCCGCAATTCGCCAACTATTTCTTTATCATCACCGGATTCCACGGAAGTCATGTGTTGACCGGTCTCGTCATCTTGGCGATCGTGGCCGGGAAGGCGTTCCGAGGTCGTCTCACGGACGAGGGGGTCGAGCTCGCGGGACTCTATTGGCACTTCGTCGATCTCGTCTGGGTGTTCATCTTCACCCTCTTTTACTTGATTTGAGCCGGGGCGAATAACGAACGAGGGAAGGAGGCTGGCGGTTATGGGGAAGGACGCCGAGGAAGGCGGTTACTCCGTCTACTGGAGGACGTGGGGTTTCCTGCTGGTTCTCACGCTGGTCATGGTCGTGTTGGATCAAGCCGCCGTTCCACGAGTGATATTGGTGTTGGTTCTCTTGACTGCCATGTTGGTGAAAGCCGTCTTGATCGCCGGAACGTTCATGCACCTGAACCAAGAGAGGTTGAGCTTGGCCCTGACGGTCGCCATCGCATTGTTGGCGACGGGAGCGGTGTTGTTCTTCCTCATCGCGCCGGACGGCCTGAGGCTCCTTCATATGAAGAATTGAGTCGACAATCATGCGCGTGAAGATAGGTGCCATTGGACTTCTGCTCTCGATGGTCGTTCCTGCAGACCGCGAGCGCACAATGCGCTCTCTGCCGTACGGCGCTCGAAAGCTCGCCCGAAGGTCAGGCGATGGCCGCCGGCTTCAACACGGCCATCTTGTTCTTGCTCGTGGCTCCGTTCGTCATCGTGAGCGCCGGTTTGATCGTGTTTCTTAGTGCCGTGGGGACCCCACCGCCGCCTGACGAGCTCCATTCCAAGCAACCACCTCGTTTGGCGGCCCACATGCGACTACGGATCCGCCTAGCTATAGCTAGCTCCCGTCAAGGCAACCACCTATTTTGGCGGCCGACAGGCGACGTCGCATCTGCCCAAACGGGTGCGCCGGGCTCGGTCTACTAATATCGCCGCGGGGCCCCACCCCCGCGGCGGGTCGCTCCGTGCTTCGCACTACGCGAGGGCTGAAGGCTCCTCGCGCAGGCTGACTCGTTTTTCAGGAGCCTGCTGTTCTGGATTGCCGCGCGCCGGAGCCCATCCCGCATCGCCCTGTCTGCCAGGCAGGCAGCGGGCTCCAGGTAACCCGAGCCCTCGCCGTCCCGGGGCCGGGGTCGCGAGAAAGCCCGCGTCGAGTGCGCTATTTGGCGCTCCGTCGAGTCGGGCCATTCCCGTATCTAGTTGAAAAGGAAGCTTCTTGTGATTGGAGTCAATCTTGCTTTAGCGGGAGTTGTCGGAGGATACTATGCATCGAGCCAGCTCCCTTCCCAATCTCGCCAACGTCGATTTGAACCGAACACCCTTCGTCGCCATCTGGGAGACGACCCGGGCCTGTGATCTCGCCTGCCGCCACTGTCGGGCCGAAGCTATCCCCAGCGCCTTGCCGGGAGAGCTCACGACCGCAGAGGGCAAGCGATTGCTCGACGAGCTGGCCGAGATGGGCACTCCCATCTGCGTGTTGTCGGGTGGCGATCCCGCCAAGCGCCGCGACCTGTTCGAGCTCGTCCGCCACGGGACGAAACGGGGCATGCGGATGGCGACGATCCCGGCGGCGACCCCGTTACTTACCCGCGAGCTCGTGCGGGGGCTCAAGGATGCCGGGCTGGCACAAATGGCGCTCAGTCTCGACGGCCCCAATGCGCAGGTTCACGATAGTTTCCGCGGGGTGTCCGGTGCATTCGATCGCACCATCGCCGGCGCGTTGTTCGCCAGGGAAGCCCAGCTACCGCTGCAAATCAACACGGTCTTCGGCGACCACAACTGGCGGCACTTCGATTCCATCGCCAATCTGGTGCGCGAGCTGGGGGTGGTTTTCTGGGAGGTTTTCTTTTTGGTTCCGATGGGGCGAGGTCGGGAGCTCGGGCAACTGAACGGCGCTCAGTTCGAAGGCTTGTTCGAAAAGCTTGCGGCGGTGGCCAAGGAAGTGGACTTCATCGTCAAAGTCACCGAGGCCCCTCACTATCGGCGCTACCTGATGCAGGCACGAGCGCGCGATCCTCGTCGGAATGACGAGCACTCGAGCGCGTCCCCTCGAGAAAAGAACATGCTGCCCGCTCACATGAGGCGCGATTTCGGTCCGGGGGGAAGCATCGGGTTGGCCCCCAAAGGGGTCAATTCCGGAAAGGGTCACCTCTTTGTTAGCTACTGTGGGGACATCTGCCCGAGCGGCTTTCTGCCGCTTGCATGTGGGAATCTCCGTTCCGACTCGCTGGCGGACGTCTATCGCTCACATGGGGTATTCGTGGAGCTTCGTAGCCCCGACCTTCTGAAAGGGAAGTGTGGTGTCTGTGAGTTCCGTCATATCTGTGGCGGCTCACGGGCTCGCGCCTATGCCATGACCGGAGACTATCTCGCCGAAGAGCCCTTCTGTGCGTATGAGCCGCGGGGGGTTCACGAAACACCACGTGCTCGTCAGGGCTCCAATCCCAGACTGAGTCGGTCCGCCCCATAGCGGCGCGTTTCGCCACAGTCCACGGAGGCTCGCGCCGGCGGCAGATCTCAATAGACGGCGGAATCTCTTCGTATCGTGATGTGGCGAACACCTTGCAAGCGCTAAGGAAGAGAAAGCCAAGGAGCACGCAGGGGGATTCCATTCATGGCACGTCTGAACCGCCGACTATGGTCCGTCGTGCTGGCGGGTGGCGAAGGTGAACGAACCCGGCCCTTCATAGAACGTTGGCTGGGGCACCATCAGCCGAAGCAATACTGTGCGATTATCCCTTCGACCACTTCATCTATCCCGAAAACACGTTCTTCGAAGCCGTGAATCAGGCGGTTCGAGCTTGCGAGCAGATCGACGAGGCCGTGCTTCTCGGCGTGACGCCGGATACGGCCGAGTCGGATTTCGGATGGATCGTCCCTGCCGCCGGTGGGCTCGCGAGTCCCGTGATCCGTCCGGTAAGGCGCTTCGCGGAGAAACCCACGAAGAGAGTTGCGGCGCGAGTCCGCGCGGCGGGCGGGCTCTGGAACACGTTCATCTTGGCCAGCAAGATCAAGACGCTCTGGGGCTTTGGTTGGCGCCATGTGCCGGAAATGATGACGCACTTCGTCGATATCTGGGATGCCCTGAGAGCATCGACCGGCTCCGTCCCACTCGAACGGGTCCACCAAAGCCTTCCCTCGTGCGACTTCTCGACGCATATACTCCAACGGGCGGTCCGCAGCCTGGCGGTTCTCGAGATGGAGAACGTCTATTGGAGTGACTGGGGTCGGCCGGAACGTATTCTCGAGACGTTGCGCTTGATGGGCAAGGAACCTTCGTTTTCGGAGGAGCTGGTCTTTGCCAGGCCGCGAGCCGATCACGCAATTCTATGTTGATGGCAAGCCATTCCGCCGTCTTGCCATGCTGCCATTCAGAAGACCCGGCTCGAGGTGGAGTGTTCGAAGCCGGCATCCTCCCGGTCGAACTGGCTCTTGGGATGCGGTAGACTTTCCCGGAAAGTGTCCAGGAAGGTAGGTCGTCATGAGCGTACGCGTTCCATTTCAAACGGTTTCCGAGCGCGCCAAAGTCTCGGATGCCGTCACGGCGATGGTGAAGAGTGGTCACGCAATCGTTGGGGCTACCCATGAAGAGAGGTTGGTCGGGGTGTTCACCCTTCGTGATTTGGCGGAGCGGGTGGTGCTGGCGAAGCGCGATCCGGAGAAGACGCCGATCGGTGAGGTCATGACGAAAGAGCCGTACACCTTGCCAACCGGTGCGCCGGTGGAGGAGGCGTTCCGCAGGCTCGTGGAGAAAGGGCTGGGTTACATTCCAGTCGTGGACGAAGCCGGTCGTCCTCAAGGTATGTACGAGTTTCGTTCCCTTCTTCTGCACCGCCTGCAGGACGTGACCGGGCAAATCGACTCCATCATTCGCTACTTCGAGACCGACAGCATCGGTGGAGACTGAAGAAGCGTTTCGTACCTGGATGAATGCGTGAGATTGCCTCGCTAGCCCCGATCCGACAAAAAACTCGTCGAGAATCGCCGAAACCCACCGGCCGGGAGCATCGCATCCGAGTTCGACGCTGTGTTCGCAGACCTACGGAACGTGTGGTTGGCCAACACGTGGACTTCGGCCCTAACCCCGTGCGTTCTCTCGGTTTCACGACTGGAGTCGCAATCGAGAATGTCGGATCGGGGCTAGATTCACCCGCGATCCGGCCAAACCCCGTCGCGTAGGTTTCCTCGGAAGATCTACCGAAACGGCCCCAATTACTCGGTGTCGCCGACGTGGTGTTGGTTTGCCAAGAGGACCGCCTCGAGCTTGCTGTGAACGGCAAGCTTCTTGAGGACGTTTTGGACGTGATTCCGCACCGTGGCGCGCTGAATGGATAGCCGTTTCGCAATTGCCGGCGTGGAGAGACCGGCAGACAGGAGTTTCAATATCTCCTGTTCCCGGGTCGTTAGTCGCTTAATGGATTCCGGAGGCTCGTCCCTCTGTGCTGGCTTGGGTGCCGGCCCGCCTCCGAGAGCACGCCGCAAGTGCATCTCCATTTGACGTCGCTCCGTGACGTCACGGAACGTATGGACGATCGCCTGGAGCCTTTGGTCGTCGCCGCGTACCAACGTCGTACTAGTGTCCAGTGAGACTTCCTGGCCCCGAGTTTCTACGACGAGATCTTGGTGGGCGGGCTGCTCGCCGCGAACCGCCATGGCCATGACGTGGCAGTCCTTGAAACAAACGAGATTTTTCAACGAGTCTCTTCCCTCTAACACCTCCCAGCAAGCGCGTCCGATGGCCTCTCCCGCCTTCCGACCGGTGATCCGCTCCGCGGCGTCGTTCCAGGCCACGACGCGCCCGACCCTGTCGGTGGCGAAGGCACCGTCCGCGGTGTCCATGAAGATGTCCAGGAGCTGTTGCTCGTTCATGGTCATCCTCCCATACAAATGCACTAGGTAAGCACAAATCTTGCCAGGTCTTCTGACGATGCTCGTGGCCGCGAATACATTACTCGCACAGCGAATCTGGACCGGGAACGATGGGTCTCCGTGGCGACCGGCTGAGCCAGATGCCCCAACTCACCGGGCCAAATGACACACGGACGTGACCAGGCTCGTGGGGGAAACACGAGATTCCTCGCGACTGGCGCAGAAGAGCTCGACGCGCGGCAGGTGGTCCGTGTCTTGCAGAAGGTGACGCCAGCGCGTTTCAGCGAGCTTTCTGAGGCGCGCGGCTGTGGGAGGCGGTCCGAACATGGCGAGATTATGCGCTCTTCTCGTGGAAGGGTTCCTTCTGATAAACGTCGGACTTGTCGGTTGCGGCGGTGATAGCGCCAGTGACACGAGCGGCCCGCTCGAACTGTCCATCCATTCCAGCGAGTTCGTGCCGAGCTCACAGCGACTCTTGGAGCTCGGCAGCCAGACCTATACGGCAAAGTGTGCGGCTTGTCATGGAGCGGAAGGCAACGGACAAGGTGAGGCCAGTTATCTTCTTTATCCGCGACCGCGCGATTTCACGCGGGGTGAGTATCGCCTGGTGTCGACCTGGGACAGCGTCCCGATGGATGAAGACCTGTTCCGGACCATCTCGCGCGGCATGCCGGGCTCGGCGATGCCTTCGTGGGCGCATCTGCCCGAGGAAACGCGGTGGGCTCTCGTGCACTACATCAAGACGTTCTCGACCCGCCCCCTCGAGGTGGAAGAGACGTACGTTCCGACCCAACCCTTCGAAGAGGGAAAAGGAGTCATTCAAGTGCCTCCCGAGCCGGAATACGATGCTGCCGCCGAAGCAAGAGCCCGGGAGCTTTTTGCCAGAGGGTGCGCTCCTTGTCACGGCGCGACGGGCGGGGGCGATGGCCAACAAGAGCAGCTCGACTCGCAGGGACGACCGACGCGGCCCAGGGACCTGACCGCCGGGGTCTTCAAGGGCTCACCCGAGCCCGATCAGGTCTACCGGCGCCTGGTGGCCGGTCTTCCAGGCTCTCCGATGCCGATGAGTCCTTACCTCAACGGAGAGGATGGTTGGCACCTCGCGCACTTCGTTCTGACGCTGTCCAGCGAAACACAGCGCTCGAAGATGGAAATGAAGATGTTTCGCGTCGTTGCCAAGAGAGTCGACGAACTGCCCACGCATCCCGATGCCGGAGTCTGGAACGAGACCGAGGCCGTGAATCTACATCTGATGCCGTTGTGGTGGCGAGATGATCGACCCGAGGAGATCACCGTCAAGGCGCTACACGACGGGAATGAATTGGCGCTGCTGCTCGTGTGGCCTGACCTCAGCTACGATCACACCGCCATTCGGCCCCAGGACTTCCGCGATGCGGCCGCAGTGGAGTTCTCGCTCGTTCGCGATCCGCCGTTTTTCGCCATGGGAGAGTTGGGCTCCAAGGTGAACATCTGGATGTGGAAGTCGGAGCGCCAGGCCGATCTGGAGCCCGCGTTTCAGGAGTTGGATAAGATTTACCCCAACATTGGGATCGACTCCTACCCCAACTTCCTGCGTTCACCGGTGGAACAGCCCACCCGCAACGCGCTGACGCTGGATTCGGATCCCACCTATGTGACCGGCTGGGGGGCTGGCAACATCGTATCCAATCCCACCTCCACGAGTGCGTCGGAGGACCTGACCGCGGAGGGATTCGGGACACTCAGAGCCAGGCCGCGAGTCGATGAATCGGTGGATGCGGTTGGTGTCTACTCCACCGGCTCCTACCGCGTGGTCTTCCGTCGGGCCCTCGCGTCCAGCGGCCCCGATGCGGTTTCCTTCCGGCCGGGGGACCGAGGTTCTGTTGCTTTTGCGGTTTGGAATGGTAGTGCCGGTGACCGCGACGGCAAGAAATCCGTCACCATCTGGCAAGAGCTCGTGATCGGTCGCTAGGCGGAACAGGAGCAGAATATGCCGAAAGACACCGCTTTCCCGAATGAGCCCTCAGCCGCGTCCAGTTATGGCGTCGATCGAAGACTCTTTCTCAAGGTCCTTGGTGGAGGGATTGGGGCAACGGTCGTCGGGCTGGACGCCGCCTGTAGCCTCTTCGAGCCCTCGGCTCCGGACGACAACCCGCTCTCGCGACGCGTCTCGCGGGATTGGGAGAAGATCTACCACGATCAGTACCGCTACGATCGCACGTTCGACTGGGTGTGCTCGCCCAATGACACCCACGCCTGTCGGATCCGAGCCTACGTGCGAAACGGGATCGTCGTTCGTACCGGATCGACGTACGATTATCAGGATTACGCCGATCTCTACGGCAACAAAGCCACCGCCAATTGGAATCCACGGCAGTGTGCCAAAGGCTATACCTTCCATCGGGTCATCTACGGTCCGTACCGTCTCCGCCATCCCATCGTTAGAAAAGGGTGGAAGGAGTGGGCCGACGCCGGGTTTCCGGAGCTCACTCCCCAACTGAAGTCCAAGTACCTGTTCGATCGACGGGGCGACGACGTCTTCATCCAGATCAGCTGGGAGGAAGCGTTCACCAAGATCGCGCAGGGTTTCACCGCCATCGCACGACGCTACGGCGGTGAGGAGGGCAAGAGACTTCTTCTCGAGCAGGGCTACCAACCGGAGATGGTGGAGGCGATGGGAGGAGCCGGGACCCGTACCATCAAGACGCGGGGTGGAATGGGGCTTCTGGGAGTACTTGGCAAGTACGGCATGTACCGCATGTGCAACTCTCTCGCGCTGCTCGACGTGCATGTCCGGGGCGTCGCACCCGAACAAGCGCTGGCCGGCAGGACGTGGTCCAACTACACATGGCATGGCGATCAGGCGCCGGGCCATCCTTGGGTTCACGGACTGCAGGCGTCGGATTGTGACTTCAACGACCTCCGTTTCTCCAAGCTCATCATCATGGATGGCAAGAACCTGGTGGAGAACAAGCTTACCGACTCCCACTGGTTCATCGAGTGCATGGAGCGCGGTGGAAAGATCGTCGTCATCGCGCCCGAGTACGGGCCTCCTTCCACGAAAGCCGACTACTGGATCCCGATCCGTCCCCAGACCGATGCCGCTCTGTGGCTGGGGATTACGCGTTTGATGATCGAGAAGAATCAGTATGACGAGGGGTTCGTGAAGCGCTTTACTGACTTCCCACTACTGGTTCGGCACGACAGCTTGAAGCGCCTGCGGGCGCAGGATGTCTTTGCCAATTACCAGTCCTCTTTAGCCAGCGATGGGCCGTCGATGAGGGTTCAGGGGCTGACAGCAGAACAGCACGAGAGGCTCGGGGACTACGTGGTTTGGGACCAGAGTCAAGACGCCCCCCGGGCGCTTACGCGAGACGATGTCGGCGAACGCATGGAGGGGCTAGGAATTGCGCCGGCATTGGAAGGTACCTTCCAGGTACGTCTTGCGGATGGTAACACGGTGAGTTGCTCCACACTTTGGACCCTCTATCAGACCCACCTCAGGGACTACGACCTGAACACCGTGGCCGAGATCACGAGCGCCCCGCGCGCGATGATCGAGCAGCTCGCCGAAGACATCGCCACCATGAAGCCGGTGGCGATTCATCAAGGGGAGGGGATCAACCACTGGTTCCACGCCACCGAGATGAATCGGGCTTCCTACCTGCCTCTCATGTTGACCGGCAACATTGGGAAGCCGGGATCCGGCAGTCACACGTGGGCTGGAAACTACAAAGCCGCTTTGTTTCAGGGTTCGCCCTGGACGGGTCCTGGCTTCAAGGGCTGGGTGGCGGAAGACCCCTTCGAGCTCAATATGGATGAAGGGGCGAGCGGAAAAGACATCGTCGCACACGCCTATACGAAGGACGAAGAACCGGCGTATTGGAATCACGGTGACAAGGCCCTGATTGTAGAGACCCCTCGCTATGGCAGGAAGAACTTCACTGGCGAAACGCATATGCCGACGCCCACCAAGGGCTTGATTTTCAACAATGTCAACCTCATCAACAACGCCAAGTGGGCCTATGAGATGATCAAGAATGTGAACCCGAACATCGAGCTCATCATCTCGATGGATATTCAGATGACGGCTTCCATCGAATACGCGGACATCGCTTTGCCGGCAAACTCCTGGCTCGAGTTTGAAGACGTCGAAGTGACCGCGAGCTGCTCGAACCCTTTCTTGCAGGCATGGAAGGGTGGTATCGAACCGGTGTTCGACAGCAAGGACGACCTGGCCATCTTGGCCGGTATCGCGAAGGCGCTAGGAGACGAGACCGGCGATTCCCGTTTCGTGGATATGTTCAAGTTCGAGCACGAAGGTAAGCGCAAGGTTTACCTCCAGCGGTTGCTCGATAGTTGTACGACCACCTCCGGCTACAACGTGGACGATCTCATGGCCGGAAAGTATGGGCCGCCGGGTGGCGCGCTCCTGAACTTCCGGACCTACCCGCGCATTCCTTTCTACGAGCAGATCCACGACGATGAGCCGTTCCACACCGATACCGGCCGGCTCCATGCCTACAGCGACGTACCGGAGGCTATCGAGTATGGTGAGAACTTCATTGTCCATCGAGAGGGACCTGAGGCCACGCCCTACCTGCCAAACGTCATCGTCAGCTCGAACCCTTACGTGCGACCCGATGACTACGGTATTCCACTCAACGCCGAGCACTGGGATGAGCGCACCATTCGCAATGTGAAGATGCCGTGGCAGCGAGTCAAGGGAACCAAGAACTTCCTCTGGGAGAAAGGATTTCAGTTCTATTGCCTGACTCCGAAGACGCGGCATCGCGTTCATAGTGGGTGGTCGAACGTCGATTGGCACATGCTCTACGATTCCAACTTCGGTGACCCCTACCGGATCGACAAACGCGCGCCCTGCGTGGGAGAGCACCAACTCCACATCAATCCGCAGGCAGCGCGTGATCTAGACATCAACGATGGCGACTATGTTTACATCGACGCCAATCCTGCCGACCGACCGTACTTGGGAGCCAAGCCGGATGAGTTCTTCTACCGGGTGTCTCGCTGCATGCTTCGAGTGAAGTACAACCATGCCTACCCCTACAACATCGTGATGATGAAGCATGCTCCCTTCATTGCCACGGAAAAGAGCGTCCGGGCCCACGAGACACGGCCCGATGGGCGGGCACTTTCGGAGAATACGGGTTATCAGGCGAACCTCCGCTACGGCTCGCAGCAGTCGATCACTCGTAACTGGCACATGCCCATGCATCAGACCGACACGTTGTTCCACAAGTCCAAGGCCTTCATGAGCTTCCTGTTTGGCGGCGAGGCGGACAACCACGCTGTCAACACGGTTCCCAAGGAGACGCTGGTGCGTGTCACGAAGGCGGAGGACGGTGGTCTGGGTGGCAGGGGCATCTGGAAACCCGCCACCACCGGCTACACGCCCGACAACGAGAACGACTTCATGAAGGTTTATCTGGCGGGCGCGGTGACACGCGTCAGGAGGAGCTAATGCCTTACGACGATCCGGACCCCACGGATCCGAACGTACTGGTCGGAGTTTCCCTTCCCGGCCACGAAGAGTCGACGCGGGAAATGGCGATCGCTTTCGCCGAGGAGTTTGCGGCCCTCGGTTTCGACGGGGAGCGCCTGATGAATCTCTTCCGGCGTCCTCACTATGCCGGGGCACACCGGGCTTACCAGTTGCTTGGTGAAACCGAGATCGAACGCATCATCCGCGAGAGCCTTGCCGTGTGGGGCAACTACCGGGTCACGGTTCGTGACAAGGAAACTAGCTCAGGGAATGATGAGCTCGTTCAGATAATCGTTGGAAGCGAACACTGAGGATTAGGCGTTGACACATGCAGGAATCACCAGGGAACCGGCGCTTCAGCGCCGCCGGCCGGTCCGCCTTCGCCGGAGACTACGGCGGGACCTCGCCGAAGCCATTGGTAAGCTCGGTGGCAGAGGCGGGGAGGAATTGCTTGTGTCAATACGATGGCAAGGGAATTATCCCGGGTGGGAGTAGCTTCGAAGTGATGCCGGGACATCTGATTCCCTCGAAGGAGCCCGATGGGGACGATTCGGCCGCTCGCGGGGGTGGGGTCCCCGCGAGCACTAACTAAGTAATGGAGACCGAACGATGCCTAACGTGAAGAACTGGCAGCTTGGACGGGAGATGGGCTACCCGTACGAGGCGCGTTTCCCGGAGAGACAGTTCGCCTTCGTCTTCAACATCAATCGATGCATTGCGTGCCAAAGCTGCACGATGGCCTGCAAGTCGACCTGGACCTTCAGCAAGGGCCAGGAGCACATGTGGTGGGCGAACGTCGAGACGAAGCCCTACGGGGGCTATCCTCAATCTTGGGATATGAAGATCTTGAGGATGCTTCATGAGGCCGATCCGGATGGGCAGTACTGGGAGGCCGGCCTTTCGGACAGCCGCCAGGGGCCATATGGCGAGTTCAGGGGAAAGACAATCTTCGAGACCAATGACACCGTGCTCCAGACGGAAAGCTCCCGCGTCCTCGGCTACCTACCCACTGACGAGGAATGGAACTCTCCGAACATCTGGGAAGATAACCCAGTTGGGCCGAAGGGGGTAAGGAACGCTCTCCACGCGACTGGAACCGAGCTTCCCGTACACGATACCTGGTTCTTCTACTTGGCCAGAATCTGTAACCATTGCTCCTATCCCGCTTGTCTCGCCGCCTGCCCCCGCAAGGCGATTTACAAACGGCCGGAAGACGGCATCGTCTTGCTGGATCAGGAACAGTGCCGGGGCTATCGAAAGTGTGTCGAGGCCTGCCCCTACAAGAAGACGATGTACCGAGGGAACACGCGCGTCAGCGAAAAATGCATCGCCTGCTATCCGCGCGTCGAGGGAACCGATCCGGAAACCGCCGGGGAGCCTATGGAAACGCGTTGCATGGCGGCATGCATCGGCCAAATCCGAATGCAAGGTTTGGTCAAGCTCGATCAAGACGG
>Ga0302046_10004200_pt1 | contig 12827 bp, 10 predicted proteins | sample RVTome_11_FD_200261 | JGI IMG/M metagenome (GOLD analysis project Ga0302046, IMG submission 200261) | Soil microbial communities from uranium-contaminated site in the Upper Colorado River Basin, Wyoming, United States - RVT147D111 (version 2) ...
GCTGGGGCCGTCGGCCAGTGGTGAGCGAGACGAGGAGCTCGACGAGCTGCTCGGGCGAGATGGGGCAGCCCCGGAGCTCGGCGTCGACGTGGACGAATTCCGAGACAGGACGGGCAGTCGCCAGGGAGTCGACGTAGGCCGGCACCGGGTAGACGGCCGCGCGGAAGGCGTCGTGCTCGGCGGCGGTCCGGAGTGCCTGGATGCCGCCGGCCGTGGCGCACGCCCCGATCGTGACCAGGAGCTTGGCCTCGGCCCGAAGGCGGGCGATCTCGACGACCTGCTCCGGCGTTGCGATCGAGCCCTCGACGAGGAGGACGTCGAAGGGCCCGGACGAGCGGCGCGAGGTTGCCTCGGCGAACTCGACGATCTCGAATCGCTCGGCGATCTCGAGGAGGTGATCCTCGACGTCGAGGATCGTCAGCTGGCAGCCGTCGCACGAGGCGAACTTGACCACGCCGACCCGTGGCCGCCTCGCCGCCGTGGCGCGACCGCTGGCGGTTGCGGCGCCGGCCCGCATCGCGACGTCCATCACAGGCCCTCCCGCCGGAGGTCATCGCCGAGCTCGGCGAGGCTGAAGACGGGCCCGTCCTTGCACACGAACCGCGTGCCGAGCTGGCAATGGCCGCACAGCCCGACGCCGCACTCCATGTGCCGCTCGAGGGTCAGCCAGAGGTGCTGCCGGGGGACGCCCAGGTCGCCGAGGACGTCGGCCGTGGCCGACATCATCCGCTCCGGGCCGCAGATGAAGGCCGTCGCGTCGGCGCCCGTCCCACGGACGGTCTTGAAGAGCTGGGTGACGATTCCCACCCGACCGAGCCACTCCGGCCCGGCCCGGTCCACGGTCACGCGGACGAGCACGTCGTCGCGGGCGGCGAGGGCGTCGATCTCGTCGACGAACAGCCGGTCGCGCGGCGTTCGGGCGCCGAGGTAGATGCGGACGTCGTGGTATCGGTCGCGCTCGGCGAGGACGGCATCGATGACTGGCCGGAGCGGGGCGAGGCCGATGCCGCCGGCGACGATGACGACGTCCCGACCGGCGGCGTCGGCGACCGGCCAGCCGCGGCCGAGCGGGCCCCGGAGACCGAGCGTGGCGCCCCTGCGGAGCCGCGTCAGGAAGCTGGTCGCGGCGCCGGCGGCCCGGATCGTGAGCTCGATGCCGTCGGGGTGGAAGCGGGAGATCGAGATCGGTGGGATCGCGAAGGCCGGGACCCCGACCATGACGAACTGGCCGGGCCGGCCGGCGAGGATGCGGGCATCGTCGGTCGCCAGTCGAAGCGTCGTCGTGTCGGCGGTCTCCGGGGTCACGGAAACGACCGTCGCGGGGGAGAAGGCGAGAGGGTCGATCGACGTCTCGGCCGAGGGTTCGGGCGAAGCCGGGGGCTCGGGCGCGAGACCAGGAATCGGACCGCTGTCTACCGTTGGGATCGCCGTCTCCGCGATCGCCCCGAGCTCCGCCCGGACATCGATGCCGACCGGGCACCAGGCCACGCAGCGCCCGCAGCCGATGCAGCCCGACGTCCCGAACTGATCCCACCACGTCGCGAACTTGTGGGTCAGCCACTGCCGGTAGCGGTCGCGGTGGCGGGGCCGAAAGCTGCCGCCGGCGATCTGGGCGAAGCCCTCCGTGAAACAGGAATCCCAGGCCCGGGTCGCGCTCGACGCGGCGGCGTCGAACCCTGACTTGACCTCGAGACCGGTGCAGAAACAGGTCGGGCAGACGAGCGTGCAGTTGGCACAGGCGATGCAGCGCTCGGCGACGGCGTCCCAGCGGGGGTGGTCGAGGTTCGCCAGCAGCAGGTCGCGGGGGTTCGCCGGGACGGCGGTCGTCCCCATCGCGGCGCGAGCCGCCGAGGTCTGGGCGGCGGCGACCTCGGTCCGGTCGGCGTCGGCCGCCACGAGGCCGCCGATCGCTGCCAGGACGCCCTCGCCGGCCGCCGTCGTCGCCCGGACGACGAACCCGTCGTCGAGCTCGTTCAGGACGAGATCGGCACCGGTCGTGACCTCCGGGCCGGTCCCCATCGAGGCGCAGAAGCAGGTGCTCGAGGCGAGCCCGCACTCGACGGCGACGATGAGCAGGTCGCGACGCCGGGCGGCGTAGTCCGGATCGACGGCCGGGCCAGCGACGAGGACGCGATCGTGGACCGCGAGCGCGGCGAGATCGCAGGCGCGGGCCCCGACGATCGCGAGCGCGTCGGGCGCGGGCGGCGCCTCGACCAGCACCCGGACGGTTCCATCCTCGGCGGTCTCCATCGTGAGGGCGTCGACACGGCTGGGGAAGGTGAAGCGCTTGATTCCTTCTCCCGAGACGGTGTACTGGAAGCTCCGGTCCTGGCCGGGACCATCCGGGAGGCGCTCGAGGCGGGCACGCCCGGGCGACGTCTCGAGCGTCCAGCCCGTGGGAAGGGCGGTGCTCGTCGAGATATCGTCGAAGACGATCGCGCCATCGGCGATCGTGGGCCCGACGACGCGGCGACCGCCCGCCGCGAGCGCCGCCAGCAGGTCGTCGAACCGTTCGCGCGGCAGGAATCGCGGTGCCGCCGACTCGAGCATGCTCGAGCCACTCACCATGGGTCGACCTCGGCGCCGCGGAACAGGTCGAGGAGCTGGTCGCGGGTCGCGGCGACACGGGCCGCAACCGTCTCGAGGACGGCTGGCAGGAAGGCGGCGGCGACCTCGGCGTCGGTCGCGAGGATCGCCCGGAGCTCCTCGGCCTGGAAGGAGGCCAGCTCGGTCGGTTCGAGGGCCGCGGCACTCGTCGTCGCGCGGTAGGGCGGCACGATCGCGGACCAGCCCACGATGTCCCCGGGGTCCAGGGTCAGGATCGTCACCGCCCCGCGCTCGGGCACTCGCAGCCGAAGGGCCACCCTGCCCCGGACGATGATGGAGAGCACCTTCGTGACGTCGCCCTCGTGCATGAACGTCTCGCCCGCCTCGACCTCGACGCGCGTCATCACGGCGGCGAGCCGGCGGCGGGGGCCGGCGGGCAAGGCGGCGATGATCGGCACGGCCGCAGTCGATCCGGGCCGGTCAGGGTCCTGGGCGGCGGATGAACCCGTCCGACGGGCGCTCGGCATCGTGGAGACCTCCACGCCGGACGGTACGGGCGATCGGCGCGCCCAAAGCAGCGCCATCCGTCCCGATCCGACCTCACGGGAGGCCCCCGCGAACCGGGACCGCGGCCTCGGAGTCCCGTCGAATCCGGGACCTTCGGCCCTACCCGTGGACCCGGGGCGGGGCCACGATGCGCTCGCGGTGGATACCGGAGGGGACGCCCGGTATCCACCCTTTTGATTCTCGCGCGGTTCCGCGGTTCCCCTGCAGCCGCCCAACCCAGATCGAGGCCGCCCGGAAGCCGAGTGCCCGTCCCGCGGCTGTGAGACCGAGTCGCCAGGCGACTCATCCGCCGACAATCACGTTGGGCCCGCACCCCCGGACGTCGATTCGAGCGTTCGTTCACGCTCAATCGCGCGGCGAATGCACACCCAGACGACTCAGCCGCCGCGGGCGCGCGCCTGACCGCCGCGGGGCCATCCGCCCGCGGCCGCTGCGGCGCCCGGCGACCCGTCAGTCCAGGTGGAGGCGGCGGGCCTCGGAGCGGAGCTCGTCGCGGAAGTTCGGGTCGGCGATCCCGATGAGCGCCTCGGCCCGCTCGTGGAGCGAGCGACCCCACAGCTCGGCGACGCCCCACTCGGTGACGATCGTTCGGGCGTGGGCCCGGGTCGTGACGACGCCGGCGCCTTCCTTGATCGACGCCACGATCCGCGACATCGTCCCGCCCGCCGCCGAGGACGGCAGGGCGATGATGGCCCGGCCCTCGCTGGCCAGCGAGGCGCCCCGGACGAAGTCCATCTGGCCGCCGACCCCGGAGTACATCCTGTGGCCGATGCTGTCGGCCACGACCTGGCCGGTGAGGTCGACCTCGATCGCCGAGTTGATGGCGGTCATCCGGCTGAACGAGCGGATCACGTGGGTGTCGTTGGTGAAGTCGACCTGGCGCATCTCGACCATCGGGTTGTCGTGGACGAAGTCGTAGAGGCGCTGAGTGCCCATCATGAAGGCGCACACGATCTTGCCCCGGTTGCGCTCCTTGCGGCTGCCGTTCACGACGCCTTTTTCGACGAGGTCGACGACGACGTCGGTGAACATCTCGGTGTGGACGCCCAGATCGCGCTTGTCGGCCAGGGCCGCCCCGACGGCCGACGGGATCGCCCCAATGCCCATCTGGATCGTGGCGCCGTCCGGGACCAGGTCGGCGACGAACTGGCCAATCCGTCGCTCGACCTCGCCGAGCTCGCCGACGGTGTGCTCGTAGACGGGCACGTCGCACTCGACCGCGAGGTCGATCTGGTCGACGTGGATGAAGCTCTCGCCGAGGGTTCGGGGGACCGCCCGGTTGAACTGGACGATGACGGTCTTCGCCGCCCGGATCGCCGAGTGCATCGCCTCGACGCTCGTGCCGAGCGAGCAGAACCCGTGCGAGTCCGGCGGCGTTGCGTTGACGAAGACCGCGTCGAGCGGGAGGAGGCCGCTCTCGAAGAGGCGCGGCACGTCGGACAGGAAGGCCGGAATGTATTCGGCCCGACCCTCGTTGATCGCCGCCCGGGCGTTCGGGCCGATGAACAGCGCCCGATGGCGGAAGTGAGGTGCCATTTCGGGCGCGAGGTGGGGACCGGGACCCTCGCAGTGGAGGTGGATGACGCCCACGTCCTCGAGCTCAGGCGCCCGCGCCACGAGGGCGTCCAGGAGGACCGAGGGCGTGGCCGCGGCGCAATGGAGATAGATCTGGTCGCCGGACTGGATACCGGCAACGGCCTCTTCGGCGGTGACGATTCTCATGCGTCGAGGATAGGCCGCGACAGGTTCGAAGCCGCGGTCCGGACGACCCGCGATCTGCGGGCCGAAGGTATGCGATCCGGATCGCAAGCCAGGGCGCCTCGCCGCCTCGTCGCCCGCGCGACGGTGCGCGGCCCTGGAGGCTAGTTGCTGCCTCGATCCAGGCGGTGCTTGGCGACGAACGCGGCGGCCTGGGCTCGGCGCTCGAGGTTCAGCTTGGAGAGGATCGAGCTGACGTAGTTCTTGACCGTCTTGTCGGACAGGAAGACGTCCGAGGCGATCTCCTTGTTCGTCTTGCCCTCGGCGACGAGGAGCAGGATCTTCTGCTCCTGGGCGGTCAGCTGGGCGAGCTCGTCGGTGTACGTCCCGGTGGCGATCCGCCGGACCCGCTCCAGGACCTTCTCGGTGACGGCGGGATCCAGGAGCGACTCGCCGCGGCCCACGGATTCCAGGGCCGAGACGAGGTCGCGGGCGCGGATCTGCTTCAGGAGGTACCCGGACGCCCCCGCCACGATCGCGGAGAGGACCGCTTCCTCGTCCGGGAACGAGGTCAGCATCACCACCCGCGTGCCGGGCAGCTCGGCCCGGATCTCGCGACAGGCCTCGATCCCCGAGCCGTCCGGCAGCCGGACGTCCATGATCGCGATGTCCGGCTGGAAGCGGAGCGCCTGCTCGACGGCCTCGGCGGCGGTGCCGGCCTCGGCGACCACCTGGAAGCCCTCGCGCCGGTCGAGCAGCGCGACGAGGCCCTGGCGGACGACCTCGTGGTCGTCGACGACGAGGATCCGGAGCGGGCGGGCGGGCGCGGGGTCGGTCACGGTCGTTCGGTCTCCGTGGATGCGAGCGGCAGTCGGACGATGATACGTGTCCCGCCACCGATCCGGCTGGAGACCTCGACCGCCCCGCGAACCGATGCCGCCCGATCCCGCAGGTTGATGAGGCCGAGATGGCCGCTCCGGGCCGGGCTCGCAGGGTCGAAGCCGGCGCCGTTGTCCTCGACCGACATGACCGCCTCGGCGTCATAGGCGCGCAACGACAGGCGCGCCCGCGGGGCGCCACTGTGCCGGATCGCGTTGCTCAGGGCCTCCCGCGCCATCTGGATGAGCTGGCCGCCCGCCTCGGGGCCGAGGCGCTGGTCGATCTCGGCGACGTCGGCGAGATCGAGGTCGAGGGCCATCCTCGCCCCCGACGACAGGAGCAGCTCATCGGCCAGGCCGGCCAGGCGCGACCCGATCGAGACGGCGGCTGCGTCGGCGCCCAGGCCGACGATGAACGTCCGGATGTCGCCGATGGCCGAGTTCAGGCGGTCGATCGCCCGGTCGACCCGCGCGTTCGCCTCGGCCGGGTCCTCGGTCATCAGCTCGGGGATGTCCTCGAGCGACAAGGCCACGGCGTAGATCCCCTGGATGATCCCGTCGTGGAGGTCGCGCCCGATCCGGATCCGCTCGTCGACGACCGCGAGGCGCTGGACCCGGGCGTGGAGGCGAGCGTTCTGGATGGCGATTCCGGCATGAAGGGCGAACATCTCGACGAGCCGCTGATCCTGCTCGCTGAACTCGGGAGCGCCCTCCTTGTCGGTCAGGTAGAAGTTGCCGATCGACTCGTCACCCGTCCGGACCGGCACGCCCAGGAGTGACCGCATCGACGGGTGATGGGCCGGGAACCCGTAGGCATCGGGATGGATCGAGATGTCGGCGATCCGGTAGGCCCGCGATTCGCGGATGATCAGGCCCAGGAGGCCATGGCCTCGCGGCGGCGCACCGATCCGATCTCGCTCGGCGGTCGTGATGCCGCTCGTGATGAACGTCTCGATGCGGCCACTGTTGTCGACGATCCCAAGCGCCGCGTAGCGGGCGTGGACGAGGTCGCGGACGCTGTCGACGATGAGCTGCAGGACGCGGTCGAGGTCCAGCTCCCCGGCGATCGCCCTGGTCGCGGCGTCGAGAGCGTCGATCGCGGCGACGACCGAGAAGTCGCCGCCGCTCGTCTCGGACAGCCGCCGCGGTCCTGCCAGGTCGGTCATCGGGCAAGCGTAGCAGCGGCACGAGCCCACCCGAGCCCGGGCCGAACGGCCGCGCCAGGGCGCGTCGCCGCGCGACCACCGGCCCGGATCAAGGTGCCAGACGTCACTTTCGATCTAGACGCGACCGTACGACCATGCCTACCCATACAGCCATGACCGCCCTGCCGATGTCGTCCGCTCCGGCCCGCCCCTTCCCGATGGGAGGGATTCGCCGCATCCTCCTGGCGACCGACCTGTCGCCGGCAACCGATGGCGCGGCGATCCAGGCGCTCGACCTGGCCCACGACCTCGGGGCCGATCTCCTCATCGTGAGCGTCATCGACCCCCGCTCGCTGCGGCTTCCGGGGGGCCGCTTCGGGACGCGCGTCGACCAGGTCCGCTCCAATCGCGAAGCCATCGCCCAGGAGCTCGTGTCCCGCGGCCGGGCCGCCGGTGTCCACGTGAACTTCCTGATCTGGGACGGCGACCCGGGCGAGTCGATCGTCGACGCGGCCCGCAGCGAGCAGGTGGATCTCGTCGTCGTCGGCAGTCATGGGCGAGGGTCCGTCGGCCGGTTCCTGATCGGCAGTGTGTCCGACCACGTCGTGCGACACGCGCCATGCCCGGTCCTCGTCGTGCGGGCCAACGCCTCGCCCGAGCCGCTGTCCTGACCGACCGCTAGCGCGTGTAGGCGCCGTCGGGATCGAGCTCCTCACGGATGAGGCGGAGCTCGTCCGTCGGCGGTGGCGGCGTCCCAGCGAGCCGATCGCTGATCCGGGGCGCCCAGCCGATCGTGGCCTTGATCTCCTCGAGCGTCGCGCCCGGGTGCAGGAAGTCCAGCCGCATCTCCCCGTCGTCATCGAAATGCCAGATCCCCAGATCGGTAACGACGACCGATGGCCCCCGACCCAGCCATCCGCCCTGGCGCCGGATCCGCTCGGCCTGCTCTGCCCCACCGAGGTTGCCCGGCGAGGTCCGGAAGTCGATCCTCTCGACGAACGAGCGGGCGCTCTGGCGCATGATCACGAACACTTCGCGGGCGTTGATGGCGATCTCGCACGCCCCGCCGCTGCCCGGCAGCCGCGTCTTTGGGTGGCCGTACTCACCGATGACGGTCGTGTTGATGTTGCCGAAGCGGTCGATCTGGGCGGCGCCGAGGAAGCCGACATCGATGAGGCCGCCCTGGAGGTAGAAGGCGAACAGCTCGTGCATCGACACCACCGCCGTCGAGCCGGTGACAATGGTCGGATCGCCGATCGAGAGCGGCAGCCGGGCCGGCCGGGCTCCGAAGACACCGGCCTCGTAGACGAGCTCGAGGTCCGGCGCAACGGTCCGCTTCGCCAGGTTGACGGCGATGTTCGGCAGCCCGACGCCGACGAAGCAGACCCGCTGGCCGGCAAGCTCTCGGGCCGCGGCCACGATCATCATCTCGGACTTCGAGAACGGGCTGGTCGGCTCGTCGGTCACGTGTACTGCCCGTAGTCGACGTCCCCGGAGGGGGCGGAAGCGGTCGGGCGCAGGCTCGCGACTCGCTCCGGGCCGAGCTTCTCGATGTAGGCCGCCCGGCCGTCGACGTCGTAGACCCAGTCCCGGAGCCACGCCTGGAGGGCCGCTTCGTCGCGGGTGATGGCGTCCCAGTCGAGGTAGAAGCGGTTGTCGCGATCGTAGGCGCCCTGGACGTAGCTGGGGTGGGCGCCGAACGGCTCGACGACGACGGCATCGACGATCAGGCCGGGGATGATCGTCCTGTTCGGATCGGCCCGAACGACGGCCTCGTCGACGAGCTCCTCGACGACCACGATCACCCGATCGGCGGCGAAGGCGGCCTCCTTCTGGCAACCCAGGAGACCCCAGACCTGGGTGTTGCCGGCGGCGTCGGCCCGCTGGGCGTGGACGATCGTGACGTCCGGCTTGAGCGGCGGTACAGCGAAGACCTTGCCGTCACCGTACGGCGATTCGAGCTCCCGGATGAGCGGATTTGCGACCGGCAGGTCGCTCTCGAAGTAGCTCCGGAGGGGGTAGAACGGCAGGTTCGCGGCACCGGCCGTGTAGCGGCCCACCATCCCGAAGTGGCTGTACTCCTCGACCTCGAGCGGGGCCGGCTCGCCCGTCTCGATCCGCCGCCGGATCGCTCCCAGCCCGCCGACGCCGGGGTTCCCTAGCCAGCTGAAGATCAGCTTCCGGGCCACGCCGCCCGCGATCATCTGGTCGTAGATGAGGTCCGGCGTCATCCGGGCGAGGGTCAGGTCGCGCTTCCGCTGGCGGATGATCTCGTGGCCCGCCGCGAACGAGATCAGGTGGGTGAAGCCCTCGATCGCGACGGTGTCCCCGTCGCGGACCAGGTCGGCGATCGCGTCCTGCATGGACGCGACCCTGGAAGCGCTCATCGACCAAGTATCCGGCGGCGCGCGGCGATCGTGCTCAGGCGTGCACGGCGGACGCAGCGACGTCCCCGGTCGCGACTTCGGAAACGGCCGCCTCGAAGATTCGCAGCGCCGTCGTCATCTCGGCCTCGGTGGCGACAAGGGCGGGCGACATCCGGACGGCCGATCGACCGCACCCCAGGACGAGCAGGCCGCGCTGGAAGCAGGCCCATTGGACGGCCTCGGCATGGCTGGCGGAGTCGAACTCGACGCCGATCATCAGCCCTCGGCCCCGAACATCGCGAACCAGCGTCGGAAACCGCGCCAGGAGCGGCCGCAGGCCGGCCATCGCCTGGTCACCGCGGATCCGGGCATTCTCGACGAGGCCGGATTCGATCAGGTCGAGCGTTACCAGGGCGGCTGCACAGGCCACGGGGTTGCCACCGTAGGTGGAGCCGTGGGCACCGGCGCTCCACGACTCGAGGAGGTCGGCCCGGGCAACCATTGCCCCGAGCGGCATGCCCGAGGCGATGCCCTTCGCGGTCAGCAGGATGTCCGGCTTCACGTCCCAGAGGTCCACGGCCCACATCGTCCCGGTCCGGCCGACGCCGGACTGGATCTCGTCGGCGATGAGGAGGATCCCGTGGCGGTCACAGAGCTCGCGAAGCCCGGGCAGGAAGCCGTCCTCCGGGACGAGGTACCCACCCTCGCCCTGGATCGGTTCGACGATGATCGCCGCGACTTCGTTCGCTGGCACGAGCTTGTCGAAGAGGACGTCGTCGAACCAGCGGAGCCCCTCCACCGTCCCGTACGGAGCGTGGTAGACGCCGGGCAGCAGGGGTCCGAAGTGGGCGTGGTACTTGGCCTTGGAACCGGTCAGGCTGACGGCCCCGTACGTCCGCCCGTGGAACGCGCCCAGGAAGGCGACGACGTTCTGGCGCCCCGTGGCATAGCGGGCCAGCTTGATCGAGGTCTCGACGACCTCGGCGCCAGAGTTGCCGAGGTACGCCCGGGCCCGGCCGCCCTTGATGGGGCTCAGGCCCGCGAGGCGCTCGCACAGCTCGGCGTAGATGGGCAGGTAGAAGTCGCTGGCCGAGAAGTGGATGAGGTCGGCCGCCTGCTCCTTGATCGCCGCCACCACCTGGGGATGAGAATGGCCGGTCGAGGTCACGGCGATGCCGGCGGCGAAGTCGAGGAACAGGTTGCCGTCGATATCCTCGACCGTCAGGCCCTCACCCCGGACGGGCACGATCGGGTAGGCGCGCGGCAGGCTCGGCGAGGTCCAGGTCTCGTCATAAGCGACGTGGGCCCGGGCCTTCGGGCCCGGGATCTCGGTGACGATGTCGGGGACCGGCCGCACCTTTGCGAGCCGAGACGGGGCCTGGGCCACGGAAGCACCTCGAGCGTGGTGGACGCCTGCGGTCGGCCCGGCGGGCACCGGCGAACGCATAGGGTTTATGCAGACTGGATATCGAGTCTAGCAGGACGGCATCGCACCGAGCTCGCCGTCGTCCCTGGTCGACGTTGGCGGCGTTGGCCCTGCACTCCGCGCTGCTGCGAACCCGGGCGATCCCCTAGTCGACGACCGTGTGACTCTGTTCGCGCATGAACTGAGCGACGTAGTACATCGACAGGCCGGCCTTGCCGGTCGAGCCGGAGCCCTTCCAGCCACCGAACGCCTGGACGCCCGGCCAGGCCCCGGTCGTCGCGCCGGCCCGGCGATTCACGTACAGGACCCCGGCGTGGATCTCGTCCAGGAAGCGCTCGACCTCGGCCGGCTCCTCGCTGTAGACGCCGGCCGTCAGGCCGTAGGTCGAGTCGTTGGCCAGGGCCAGCGCCTCGTCCAGCGAATCGACCGCGGCCACCGCCGTGAACGGCGCGAACAGCTCGTCCTGGAAGAGCCGATGGGCGGCCGGCACGCCGACGACCGTCGGCTCGACGTAGAAGCCACGGCTGAAGGCACCGTCACTGAGGTGCTCGCCGCCGGTGAAGACCTGACCATCCTGGCGTGCCTCGGCGACGGCCTGCTGGTGCCGGGACACGGCCGTGGCATCGATGATCGGGCCCAGCCAGTTCTGGCGCGGAATCGGGTTGCCGATCGTGATCTTCTCGGTCTTCTCGACGAGCAGCCGGACGAGCTCGTCGTGGACGGGCTTCTCCACGTACACCCGCGAGTTGGCCGAGCACTTCTGGCCGCCGAAGCCGAAGGCCGAGCGCATGATCCCCTCGGCCGCCTCCTCGAGGTCGGCGCTGCGGGCCACGATCGCCGGGTTCTTGCCGCCCATCTCGACGATGCACGGCCGCGGCCAGCGGGTCGAGAACGACTTGAACAGCCGGAAGCCGACGTCGTACGAGCCGGTGAACACGATGCCGTCGATGCCGGGGTTCGACTGGAGCTCCTCGCCGACCGTGTCGCCGGGCCCCATCACGAGGTTCACGACCCCGGCCGGCAGTCCGGCGTCAGCGAATGCCTCGATGAGGTTGACCCCCGAGAGCGGCGAGGCGGAGGCCGGCTTGAAGACGACCGTGTTGCCGGCCATGAGCGCCGCCGAGATCGGGCCGACGGCCAGGGCCATCGGGAAGTTGAAGGGGCTGATGACCGCGAAGACGCCGTGAGGACGAAGGACCGTCCGGGTGTGGACCGTCATGTCGCCGAGGTTGTCCATCGGGTGGTCGTAGCCGGCGTTGTCCTCCATCGTCGTCGCGTAGTAGCGGATGAGGTCGGCGGCCTCCTCCACCTCGCCGAGCGCCTCGAGGCGGTTCTTGCCCACTTCGTAGGCCATGTCCGCGCCGTACTTCATCTGGCGCTCGCTGATGAGCTCGGCCGCCCGGCGCAGGATCACGAGGCGCTCCTGCCAGGGCGTCCGGCGCCAGGCCGGCTGGGCCCGCCGGGCCGCTGCGATCGCGTCGACGACGTCCTGGCGATCGCCCCTGGCGAAGGTCCCGAGGAGGATGTCCGAGTCGATCGGGGAACGGGCCTCGAATGTGCCCGCCCGGCCGTCCACCCAGCGGCCGTCGATGAAGTTCTGGTGGGCGGCGCCGAGGCCCGCCTCCGACGCCGCGACCCCGGCCTCGTAGAGGGCATGGAGCTCCTCGTTGTCGGCCCTGAGGGTGGCGTACGTGATCTTGATTCGCGGTTTGGACTCGGTCGTCATCGGAGAGCTCCAGTGGCTGGAGGGCCGTCGCGGGCGGGGCGGTCCGCGCGGCGCGGATGGGGTCGTTGGGGCCAGTCTAGCGCGCCCGGTCGTTGGCTTCGGCAAGGGCCTCGACGAGGGCTTCGACCACCTCGCGGAGGTCGCGGCCGATCCCATCGGGGCGTGATCGACCCTTCCATCTCCGGGCCTCGGCGGTCGCCACGTCGGCGGCGCTCGTCTTGCCCGTCAGGACGAGGAGCCCCCGGAGGCCGGCACGATGGGCTCCGGCCACGTCCGATTCGAGGTCGTCGCCGACCATTGCGACATCGCCGGCCCGGAGTCGCCGGCCGCCCGATGACCCGACGTCGTCGGCCAGCTCCCGGACCGCCTCCCGGAACACGACCGGCGAGGGCTTGCCGGCCACGGTGGCTCGGCGCTCGAGGGCCCGCTCGAGGCCGACGACGACGGCTCCGGCATCGAGGGTGATGCCCTTGG
>Ga0302046_10004201_pt1 | contig 12823 bp, 10 predicted proteins | sample RVTome_11_FD_200261 | JGI IMG/M metagenome (GOLD analysis project Ga0302046, IMG submission 200261) | Soil microbial communities from uranium-contaminated site in the Upper Colorado River Basin, Wyoming, United States - RVT147D111 (version 2) ...
GAACCTGACACCGACTTCGCCTCGGATTTGGAAACGATGGAAAGGAAGTACTGCTTGACGAGAGAACGATAGAGCCAGGGAATGCTTTCGTGAGCGAGAGCGCTGTCCTCGGCGTAGGAGCCCCGCTGGGACAGGGCTTCGTAGTTCAACGTGGATTTCTCCTGGCGGGAGAGCCTCTCGAAGATCTCCTCGGGGATGGGCTCCTCGCGCTCCTCGGTCTTCAGGAGCTCCATCTCGAGCTGCACGTCGAGAGTCGTCGCTTCGCCGAGCACCGGCTCCTGGCCTCCGCCCGGACCGGTCGCGTCCCCCGCGGGGCCGGCGTCGACCGGGACGGCGCTCGACGGATCCCCCTGGAACTGCGCCATCTGGAGCTGGCTCGACATCATGCCGGCGCTCTGGGTCGCCTGTCCCCCCGCTTGCTGCTGCTGTCCCGGCTGCTGTTGTCCCGCCTGCTGCTGCTGACCCATCGCGGCCTGGAGGGACTGCAATTCCTCTCCCATCGCCTCGAGGGCCTGATCCGCGGCCATCTGCTCGCTCATCGACTCCAGCTGGTCCGCGGCGTCCTGCAGCGCCTGCGCCATCTCCGCCAGGGCCTCCTGGCTCATGCTCCCCTGCGCCTTCTCGAGCTTCTCGAGAAGATCCGCGAGATCGCCCTGCTGGACGTTCGCGTCCTTGAGGGATTCGAGGAGCGCCTGTAGCTCTTCGGAAGTCGGAGCGTTCTTGAGCTTCTCGGCCAGAGAGCGAAGGAGCTCCGCGGCCTTCTCGGCATCCTTGGACTTCATCGCCTCCGCCAGCTCGGCGAGGGCCGGAGTCGATTCGAGCTCCGCTCCCAGGTTCTCGAGATCCATCTCGAGCTGCTCCATCTCGAGCCGGCTCGCGGCGAGAGCCTCCTTCGCCGCCTGGAGATCCCGAAGCGTCTCCGGCATCTCCAGCTCCCTCTGACGAAGAGTCTCGAGGGCCTCCTCGAGCTCCTGGAGTCGCTCCTCTTCTTCGGGAAAAGCGCCGTCCTCCTCCGACGCCGCCTCCGCGGTCAAAGGATCGCTTGCGGAGAACCAGGTCGTGGCATCCACTTCCTGGAGCCACGCCGGATTCCACGACAGGACCGCGGCGAGCCCGAAGGCGAGCCCGGTGGCGTAATAGAGGCGTCTGGGGAGAACCGTGGGAGCGATCTCCGTCGGCGAGAGGCCCTGGGCGAGGTCCGCCGTCCGATGTATCTGGAAATCCATCCAACGGGTCCGCTCCGGGAGCCCGATGAAATCCAGGGAGCTCTTGAGGGCGTCTTTCGAGTCCGATCGGGCGTCGGCTACTCCGGCGGGCCGTTTCAGTCCTTTTCGCCGGGTGAAACGCCAGGCGATGAAGCCCGCGAGCGCCGCACTATAAATAAGGAGGAGAGCCGTCCGTGGAACGGGACGCTCCCAAATCCCGAAGAGCCGCGAGACCGGAAGGAGCCCGCAAAGCGCCCAGAGCGCGAGAGTCAACCCCTCGATCGCCTCGTTGACGCGGAGCCTCCGATCGACGCGTGCCAGGAAGCCGAGAATTCGATTCCGGTCGGTCGTGTTGGTGCTTTGGTTCATCGAAGAAGCGAAGTCTCCGGGCCGGGGCGCATTCTATATCACTGGTCTGCTAACATTCCCACTCCTAATCCTAGCGCGGGACACGCCCGAACATGAAAGCCGTCACGTTTCAAGGCAACGCCCGGGTCGAGATCTCGACCGTACCGGACCCCGAGATCCAGGCTCCGGAAGACGTCCTCGTCCGGAATCGAGTCAGCGCGATTTGCGGGTCGGACCTCCACGTCTACCTCGGGCGGGAGACGGGAATCGCGCCGGGAACGGTCATGGGCCACGAGTTTCTCGGCGAGGTCGTCGAGGCCGGAAAGGGAGTGAAGGGTCTGAGGGCGGGCGACCTCGTGGTCTCGCCGTTCACCACCAACTGCGGAGAGTGCTTTTACTGCCGAAAGGGCCTCACCTGCCGGTGCCCCCGGGGTCAGCTCTTCGGGTGGGTCGAGAACGGCCGCGGCCTCGAGGGCGCCCAGGCGGAGTACGTGCGGGTCCCCCTCGCCGATTCGACTCTGGTGAAGCTCCCTCCCGACGTGGACGTCGAGACGGCCCTCTTCCTCGGGGACATCCTCGCGACCGGTTTTTTCTGCGCGGACATGGCGGAGGCGGGGCCGGAGGGCGTCTATGCCGTACTCGGCTGCGGTCCCGTGGGGCTCTTCGCCGTCCTCGGCGCTCGCGAGCGAGGGGCGGAGCGGGTCTTCGCCGTCGACGTCCTCCCCGAGCGGCTCGCGCTCGCCGAGAGATTCGGCGCCGTGCCCATCGACGCTCGCAAGACCGATCCTCGCGAGGTCCTGCGCGAAGCAACCGAGGGACGGGGAGCGGACGCGGTCCTCGAGGTGGTCGGGAGCCCGGAGGCGACGCGCCTGGCCTTCGAGCTCGTCCGTCCCGGCGGCATCGTCTCCGCCGTCGGAGTCCATACCGAGGCGCAGTTCGCGTTCTCCCCGGTCGAGGCCTACGACAAGAACCTCACCTACCGCGCCGGCCGCTGCCCCGCGCGCCGTTACATGGAGCGACTTCTACCGCTCGTGAGGGAAAAGAAGTACGACCTGGCGTCGATCGTCTCTCATCGGCTGCCGCTCGCCGATGCCGTCCGCGGGTATCGCCTCTTCGAGCGGAAGCTCGAGGGATGCACGAAGGTCCTTCTTCGGTGACGCCTACGAAAGGCTCGGCTCGCCGAGGAGACGAAGGAGCTCGGGTCTGTCCTTCACCAGTAAGTAGACCACGCTTCGAAGTCGACTGACTTCCGTTTCCACCCGATCCAGCCGCGCGGAGAGCATCCTCTCGATCGAGTCGAGGCGCAGATGGACCCGCTCGATGTCACCGCGTACTGCGGTGAATCCCGCATCCATCCGGTTTTCCATGGAGTCCATGCGGTTGTCGAACGAGTCCATCCGGTTCTCGATCCCGGCCACGCGGTCCCGTATCGACTCCACGGTAGAAGCGATGAACTTCAGCACTTTTGGATCCCAGTCCTCGTTAGCTGGCATTTGACGGCCTCCTTCATAGTACACGAGGACGAATTTTGGGCCAATCAACCTCCCTATCGGCGGTGGCTCCGCTCTCGAATCGGAAGAAGCGTCGACTCCAGCGACTCCCGCGGGACCGAGTCCAGATAGGGGGCCACGAGCCACCGGACCGCCGCGGGAACCCCGCGGCTGAGGCTCAGCGACTCGCACTCGACCACGACACCTCCCGGGACCTGCTGGAACCTCCAGTAGGAATGAAGACGCCAGAGGAATCCGCGATCGCTTCCGGGCGGTTTCTCGTTTTCGTCGCGGGTGCCGGCGTTCTCGAGCTCCGCGATTCGCGTCGCCCGGCTGACGCTCGAGTGGCGCCCCGAACCGTGACTCCGATAGACGACCTGGTGCTCGGTCGCGTAGTGCACGGTCACGATCTTCTTTCGGCGAAGCCGCAGGAAGATCTCGAACCGATTCCCCTCCCTCGAGAGCAGTCGCGAGTCTTCGACCTCGTCGAAACGCTCGTCGTGCTCCTGGTACTCCTGGAGCCAGCGAACGAGGTCCTCCACCTCGGCGTCGGGCACGAGGACCGCACCGAGCCAGTGGTGCACCATGCCTCCCGGGACCTCGACCAAAACCGCGAGTTTGATGGTGAAGACCTCTCCCGCCTCGAAGGCGCGGGACGCGCGCTCTCTCTCGGCGGGAGGAAGGAAATCGGTCGCGAGAAAGCCCGCGCTCGAGGAAAGCTCGCGAGCGATGCGGGACTCCGTGAGATCGACGGCGCGCTCCCAGCCGGCGACGGTCCCCTCCCGCGGGTCGGCGAGCGTGAGGAGCGCGAGCGCCAGAAGCCTCATTCGTCCCTCCCGCGCTCGATTCTCTCGACGCCCTCCGGGATCTCGACTTCGAAGAGTGTTCTCGTAAGCGGAGCGTTTCGCTCGATGTTCGCGAGCGTCAGGGTGATCTCGCTCTGGTTCGCTTCGCGGCACCTCTGCCGCACCGGAAGGAGGAGCGCGACGTCGATGAAGAGATCGATCTCCTGGCAGTAGACCGGGACCCCCGGCTTCGCGCCGAACCACAGGTGGTGGACAGGCCGGCCGTCGAGGATCTCGTCGCCTCGATCGGAGGCCGAGTAACTCTTCTCGAGCTCGCGAAACGCATCGGCCGATCCGGTGAGAAGACCGGAAAAGAGCCCCTTGGTCCCCTGGCCCTCGAGCTTTCCCGAGATCGCCTGCCGGATGCGAGGCTGATAGAGGACGTACTTTCCATCCTTCACCAAGAGGATTCGGACCTCGGGCTCCCGGATCTCGAGGCGCATCTTTCCCCGCTCGAAATAGAGCACCCCCTTTTCCACCGGGTCCTCGATCCCGAGCTGCGGGTAGGACTTCACTTGCTCGAGCCGGGCCTGGAGCGTTTCGAGATCCTCCTGGGCGGCTCGCATCCGCTCGAGAATACGCTCGGGCGAATCGACGAAGAGCGCCAGAAGAAGAACGGACGAGAGCAACATCACGCATCCTCCCGCACGACGCCGTCTTTCATCACGACCGTCCGCTCGGCGGCCGCCGCCACGTCGTGGTCGTGAGTGATGAGGACGATCGTCTGCGACAACTGTCGGTGGATGGCCTTCATCATCGAAAGCACGTTCGCCGAGTTTTCCGAGTCGAGGTTCCCCGTCGGCTCGTCCGCGAGGAGAATCGAAGGCCCGTGGACCAGGGCCCTCGCGAGCGCGACTCGCTGCTGTTCTCCTCCCGAGAGCTCCGCCGGCCGGTGCAGGAGCTTCGACGAGACTCCGAGGAGGTCGAGGAGCTCGAGGCGCCTCGAGCCGCTTTTCGAGTGGCCGTTGCCTCCGAGCGAGATCCTCTCCTGGAGTCTCAGGTTTCCATCGACGGTGAGCGTCGGGAAGAGGTTGAACCTCTGGAAAACGAACCCGATCTTCCGCCGACGGATCTCCGTCCGCTCGGCGTCCGAGAGAGTCCGGAGCTCCACGCCCTCGATCCGGATGCTTCCCGACGAAGGCAGAAGGAGCCCTCCGAGCGCGTGAAGGAGAGTCGACTTCCCGCATCCCGAGGGACCCATGATGGCGACGAACTCCCGGGTCTCGATCTTCAAGCTCGCTCCGCGGAGCGCGTGGACGTCGGTCTTCCCGACCCGGTAGGTTTTTCTCACCGATTCCGCTTCGAGCTGGGGGAGGCTACTCATAGGACAGCGCCTCGACCGGGTCCTGATGGGCGGCTTTCAGCGCCGGATAGAGGGCGCCCGCCATTCCGCCCAGGATCGCGAGCGCGGCCGTGGCGACGACCGAGGAAGGGGCGAGCTCCACGATGAGCGACGTCCGGGACATGATGAGCCATTTGAGGGCGAGGGTGACGATCCCGCCGAGAGCGATGCCGAAGAGGGACAGGAGGAGCGCTTCGCTTTCGATCATCCAGAGGATGAAGCGCTTCGAGCCCCCCATCGACTTCAGGATGCCGATCTCCCGCGTCCTCTCGGTGACGGCGGTATAGAGCGAGAGGAAGATGGTCAGGCCGCTGATGGTGATCGAAAGCGCGATCACCAGGTTCAGGAAGACCCGGAGGCTCGGGATGCCCCGGGCCCACATCCCCGGGATGTCGCGGGTGAAGACGATCTGGTTTCCGGGAAAGCGGGCGTCGATCGCTTTCGCGGTCTCTTCGAGGGAGGCCCCGGGCGCGACTTTCACCAGAATCCAGGAGCAGCGGTCGGGAGCTCCGAGGAGAGACTGCATCGCGGCGAGCGGCATCTTCACCCGGGCTCCCACTTCGGGCTCGTGGACCCCGACGACCTCGAACGAAATGCCGAGGAGCTCGAGCTTCGCCCCCAGTCGGGTCTCGGGATCCCGAGCGCGTTGCGAGTCCACAAGGATCTCACCGTCGCCGCGAGGCAGCCGGCCGCGGACGACACGAATTCCGGTCACCCCGGGGTAGCTCGCGAGGGCGCCGTCGCTCTCGAAGGCAACGCCCTCGATGAGCTCGAAGCCGATGCCGCGGGCGCCGCTTCTCACGTAGCGCGCGACCGGGGTCGCCGCCGAGACCCCGGGCATCTCGACGATGGCGCGGGCGTAGGCGACGGGAAGCGTGAGCGGCGCCGTGGTGACACCGGCGCCAAGACCGCTCGGCGGGAGGAAGAGAAGCTCCGCGGCGAGGTTTCCTTCCCTCTCCCCGGAGCTCGCGAGCATTCCCCGCGCGAGGCCGACGGTCACGAGAATGAGCACGACACCGAGCGCGGTCCCGAAGATACTCGAAGCGCTCCGCACCGGCCGCGCCCGGAGATTGGCAAACACGAGCTCGTCCATGACTGCCGGATATTGCAACTCCCGTTCCACTGCGCGGACGGAAGAGTTTGGCGGGAAATCCGCCGGGCGTGGATCGAGGAGGCTATCGCTTCGGTTCGGACCTATCCCTTCGGATAGGCTTCACATGTTCGCGGATAGGCTCCAAAGCGTTCTCGAGCGATTCGCGGGGCACGGATTCGATGAACCTTCGGACGAGCCACTCGGTCGCCGGCGGGGCGTCGCGGCTCAGGCTCACGGACTCGCATTCGACGAACGTCCCGCCCTCGCGCTCCTCGAAGCGCCAGTAGGACTGGAGCCGAAAGAGGTATCCGCTGTCCTCATCCGGGGGCAGCTCCCTTTCCTTGGCGCTGCCCGCCTCATCGATCTGACGGATCCGGGTGGCGACGCTCCGGGAAGAGGCGCGTTTCTCGCCGTGTCTGCTGTACGTCACTTCGTGCTCGGTGTTGTAGTGCACGGTCTGGATCTTGGTTCGCTTCAGTCGCAGGAAAACACGATAGCTCTCGCCGTTCTGCTCGATGAGGCGCGAGGCCTCGACGTCGGGGTAGAACTTCTCGCGGCCTTCGTAGGTCTTGACCCAGGAGAGGACGGAGCCCAGGTCCACACCGGGAAGCGAGATCACTCCGTACCAGTGATGGATCAGGACCCCGGGGGCCTCGATGGGCTTTCCCTCTTCGCTCCGCGTCTTGCGTTCGAGGATGCAGATCTCTCCCTTGGCGATCCTCTCTTCGCAGCGGGCCCTATCCGAGGGGTCGAGGAAATCGAGCAGCAGGAATTTCGATTCGCCCTCGAGCTCGGATTCGATTCGGGACCCGGTCAGAGCGACGTACTGGTCCCACGCGCGCAGGCTCTCAGGACGGAGCTCTGAAGCGGAAGCGGCGATCGCGAGGAAGGCCGAGAGGAGCCCAAGACCGTGCATATCCAGAAGTTACTACAGATTCCGTAGGCCCGCGTATCGACCGGATGCGCTACGATCGCTCAATGGTCAACGACCGGGACGAAGCCTCGGCGGAATACTCGCTAGGCCTCGACTTCGTCGGTAAAGGAGAACTCGAGAAAGCGCGGCAGGCCTTCGAGCGCGCGCTGCTTCTCTATCCCGACCACGTCGACGCTCAATGCGAACTCGCAAGACTTCTCGCCCAACGCGGTGAGTGGGAAGAAGCTTCAGTGGCGTTCCGACGCCTGCTGGAGCTCACCCCAAGTTTCGGTTACGGGTACATCGAGCTCGGTCAAGTCCTGGTTGCGCTCGGCCGCTCTCTGGAGGCGATGCGAGCGTTCGAGACCGCTCTCCGATGGAACCCCGAGGACGCGTTCGCCATGACGAATCTCGCTTTCTCTTTTCGCGCGAAGGGTGAGGCCGACAAGGCCCGCCCGCTTTTCGAGAAAGCCATTCGCATCGAGCCGAGGATGGAGGAGGCCTACCAGGGTCTCGCGGGAATCCTTGTTGAAGACGGGGACCTTGCCAATGCGGAGGCCGTTCTTCTCGCGGGGGAGAAAGCCGCAGTCGAGCCCGAGAAGCGCGGCCGTCTTCAGTTCAGCATGGGTGGTCTGAAGGCCGAGCAGGGCCGTTTCGAGGAGGCTATCGAGTGGCTTCGCATGTCCATGCGGACGAATCCCGCGAGTGGCGAGGTGAAGATCCTGTTGGTGCACGCTCTGATCGAGGCCGATCGTTATCCAGAAGCCTCTGAAGCACTCGAAGCGGCTCTCGAGCAGTCGACGGGAGACGCGTACCTCAAGGCGCTTCTGGGCGCGGCTTTGGAGAAGCTTGGACGCAATGCCGAAGCCGTCGCCATCTTCCAGGAGGCATTGTCTCTGGACCCTCGATGTTTAGAAGCTGAAGGACCCGATTTGCCGGGCTCCTACAAGCGATCCCTTTCAGCTTGCGAGAAGAACCAGTAGCGCCTATCTAACCCGTACATCAAACTTGATAAACTCGCGCGATGCCTCTCTCAGCCGGCACTCGCGTCGGCAGGTACGAGATTCTCGACAGGCTCGGGGTCGGTGGGATGAGCGAGGTCTACCGGGCCCGCGACCTCGAGCTCGGGCGCGAGGTCGCGGTCAAGGCGCTCCCCGAAGCCTGGGGAGAGGATCGCGAGAGAGTCGAGAGGTTCGAGCGCGAGGCGCAGCTTCTCGCCGCACTCCGCCACCCGAACATCGCCGTCATCCACGGGCTCGAGCCCCTGGTGGGGGTCATGAGAAAGCTAGTCTCCCTGACGGTTGGAAGCCGGAGATTTGATGCCTCCCGTCGAGGTACTCTCAGCCGCTGTCATCGTCCGCGAGGCGAAAGAGACCGTCCTCGCCGAACGCAGGGGCAGGGGCTTGACCACGAGATAGCGCAGCTCTCGACACATCCGCATATTTTACCTCATCATCATTGCGACGAGAACAAGCGCGCAGACCAAGTAAATGATAGCGCCGAAGCGAGCGATTCTGGTGGCATTCCGGTAGGCATTTAACCTTCTCCTCACAGCCTCACTTCCGCGCGAGTCTCCAGCTTTGACGAAGGCGGCAAGCTTGCGGGGGTTCACCCAAGAATGACGACCCCAGATAGAAGTCGGCGCCGTGAGCTCTTGGTATTTCGCTGGGTCTACTACGCGAATGCTCTGCACAAGACTCCACGCCAGAAAAACGCCTATCATGGTTGTAATCAGCGTAAAGAAAAATGCACTTGAGATTAGAAACACGGTGACCCTTTCCAGCACGTAACGTCTCCCTTTGGCCTTTCTCGGACTCTGGCGGCTCCTCGCTCGGGTCCTGATGATTAACAGTTCTCAACCATTGGTCAGCTAAGCGCGCGGTTAGCTGCCAACTTGGTGACTATCGACTGAAAGGGCTCTCAGTCGTCAGGGTTATCTCTGTTATGTCGCCCCCATCGATACCAATACCATTGGTTAACAAAAGTCACTCCGGGAGAACCGAAATAGGGTCCTAACTGGAAACCGCTCGGCCCCCCCATTCCGCCTCCGAAAACATCCAACGACAGCCCCGGGATCGCGCCTCCAATACCACCGAATCCACCCATGTAACTCTCGTGATTCGGAAGATCCCAAACAAAACCACCCTCTAACGCAACCCCGCTGCCTGCTGGCAAGAACACGCCGCCGCCATTCTGAACATAGAAGTCCCACCCCTGACCAGGGATATAAACGGCCTCCCCGCCGAACGTCAAGCCCAGGCCCGCTGCCCCATCCAGGAGGGGTATTACCGTCAAATTCAAGCTGAGACTCACCACAAAGGCGTCAGGCGACTCCGAGAAGAAATTCGACGCTGCCCCGAGCAGAGCCTCAGCGCCTTGCGTCGCGGTGTCGAAGGCTCCCGAGGTCAGGCCGTCCAGGGAACCTCCAGTGCCTGTCCCACCGGTGCCTCCAGCGTCGCTTGTCCCTCCGCTGCCTCCAGTCTCGCTTGTCCCTCCTGCACCTCCTGTTTCGTCGCCTGTTCCCGTCCCCGGATTTGTTTCGGTAGAACCGCCACCACCGGGCTGGCGACCCGCACGCCCAACTCCGCAGGGAGTACCGTTCTTAACGCAAGGCGGAGCGTGCTTGTTGTCTGGATTGTAGTAGTCGTAGGGATCAAACTCGAAATTCGCTGGAAACAACATTAGGGCATGGTTATGGCCATCTCCGGTCGGGCACACCCACTGGTTCCACGTCTTGCCGCCCTCGTTGATCTGTCGCGAGAAGCCGTCGTGGCAGAAGCCGCTGGGATCTGAGAAGTTCGCGGGATTGTTAACCGAGTATGAGTAACGATTGAGCTTTTGCCCGACACCTGCAAACGGGTCGGGCGCGGTGAACCTCCCGATCTCTGGATCGAAGTATCGGGCGTTCAGATAGATGAGCTCCGTCTCTTCCTCCCTTTCTCCGATCCAGCCCTTCGACTCGGGGTTGCTGCCCGAGACGTAGTGTTGATCTCCGTATGGCTTGTGCTTTTGCCTTCGCACCTCGTTACCGAGCCAGTTCGTCACCGCCTGAATCGAGCCCAGATGATCCCGATGGTGCTTGAAGAAGACCGGTCCGACTTTCTTCCCCCCGACCAGGTATTTGGTGACCGTCCCGTCCGGTGCGATCTCGTAATCCCCACCGATGTACTTCGTCATCTGCCCACCGGCGACCTTTTTGAGACGGGTGCCGACTCCGTCGTATGTGAAGGCGACGCTTCCGACCGAAGAGGGCTTTCCATCCCCATTCCACTGGATGACGGTCCCGTTGCGGCTCGTCATCTGGCCCGCGGCGTTGTACTGGTAGGTGCGGGAGCCCGCCGTCGAGACCGCGTGCGGCCGCGCTGAGCCGGGAGTCGGGTACGTGTAGGTCCCGATCTGAGAGTTGTACGTGATGTTTCCGATCTCATTGTAGGTGAAGCTCTGGTTTAGGGACGGCGTGTCCACGTTGGTCGCCGTCAGGAGCCGGTTCAGGTCATCGTAGGCGTAGGCCCAGCTCTCCATGGTCTTCGCGCTCGTGACCGACTGGATCATCCCATCGGGGTAGTAGGCGTAGGTCAGATTCTGATGGGTGGTGCCACTCTTCGTCGCCTGGATGCTCTGGACCCATCCTCGCTGGGCAGAGTAGGTGTTGGTCGCGACCACCCCGTTCGTGAACGTGCGGCTCGTGAGCTGCCCTGTGGCGTTGTAAACGCTGGAGCTTATCGTTCCCGTCTCGGTCGAAAGCCGTCCAACGGCGTCGTAGGTCCAGGAGATTACCTGGCTATCCGGGTACGTCGTCGAGGACGGGAGCCCCGCCGTGTTGTAGCCCGTCGTAGCGATGTAGGGCGTTCCGTCGATCGTCCTCTCCGTTCGGGCTGGCCTTCCGAGGGCATCGAAGTCGGACTTCAGCGTTCCCGCGGTGTCCGTCATCGTGGTCTGGAATCCCTTGTTGTAGTACCCCGTCCGAGGCTGGTCGTAGGTGAACGTCGTCGATTGCGCGCCTCCCGTGCCCGCGCGCGTCGTCTTCGTCACCATTCTTCCGAGAAGGTCGTACGTGAGCTCCGTCCTCTCCGCGAGAGAGTTCACGACGGCTGTCATCTCTCCGGCGCTGTTGTACTCCCGCGTCTCCGCCCCCGAGTCCGGATCCGAGAGCGAGAGAATCTGCCCGAGGGAGTTGAGCTGGCTCAACCACGTGTTTCCCTGGTGGTCCAGGGTCGTCTCCGTTCGATTGGTCAGATTCGTGGTGACGGAGGTCACGATCGGGGTCGCTCCCAGGTACTCGATCGCGTAGCGCACGAGCCCGGTTTCGTTTCTCGCTTGTCCTGTGATGTCTCCTTCCGGGTTGGTGACGTAGGTATCCCTCAGGCCATAACTCTGCGTTACCGTGTTCAAGTCCGGAAGGGTGGTCTTCTTGAGCCGGTCGAGAGTATCGTACTCGTAGCTCGTCACCTGGGCCGTACCGCCCGTGTACCGAGGAGCGGTCGAGGTGAGGGCACCGCCCCTGGGGTTGAACGTCACTTCTCCCGAGAGGATCTCCTGACCCGCCGTGGGGCCGCGGCTCTCCCGCTTGTAGCTCCGGCCCAGCCCGTCCATGTAGGACCGCGCCCACGCAAATCCGCTCCCGCTCGGGCTCGGGCCTTGCATTTCCACGTACTGGGTCGCCGGGTTGCCAAAGTTCTGGTAGAGGCTGTCGGCGTAGCTCCCCAGGGGACCGTCCGTCCGGTCGTGCCGGCAGAAGACGTCGTAGGTCGTGGTCGTCGTCTGGTTATTGGGGTTCGTCGCCGTCCCCACCCCCTCGCATCGATAGTTCCAGGTTGTGGATGCGATGTGACCCAAAGCATTGGTGGTCGAGGTGGGAAAGACGTCGTAGGTCGTCTCGTAGACGAGAGTCGTCTCTCCACCCTTGACGTCCGTGGTTTTGGTGACGTTTCCGAAGGGATCGTACTCGACGCAGGAGCTCAGGTTGCACATGGGGACGAACTGGTTGTCGGTGTTTCTCCAGGCGCTCGTCTTGGTAAGAAGCCCGTCCACCGGCGACATCGTGTGCTGGGTCGCTTCGTCGTAGAAGATCCGGCTCTCCGAATGCTTCGTCCCCGCCGTGCCTATCCCGACGTACGACGCCTGGCGCGCGGTCTTGCCCGTCACGTACGTCGAAGCGTTCGGATAGAACTCCGATATCGACGTCGTCTCGTCTCCCGAAACGTCGTAGTTTCCCCAGCTCCGGGTTTCTACCGTGTTCCCCCAGTCGTCGTAGTCGTACTCCTCGTAGCGTCTCTCCCCGTTTGTGCACGGCCAGCTCCCGCAGCCGGTCACCGTGCCGTCGAAGACATAGCTCCACCTCTCGGTCACTCTCGCGCGGTAGGGCTCTGTCGTTCCGTCGCCGTCGATCTCGAGCGTGTTTTCTGTCTTGTGGAAGATCTTCCCCGCTCCGTCCCGTCTTTCGCTCTTGGTCAAAGCTCCCGCGGAGGCGAGCGCCTGGCTGAACCAACTCTCGAGGTACGGCGCCGTCGTCTCCGTCGACAGCTTCGGCAGGATCGTCTTGGAATAGGCGAATCCCAGGTCTCTTCCCCGTTCCCGGTCGATCTTT
>Ga0302046_10004202_pt1 | contig 12822 bp, 12 predicted proteins | sample RVTome_11_FD_200261 | JGI IMG/M metagenome (GOLD analysis project Ga0302046, IMG submission 200261) | Soil microbial communities from uranium-contaminated site in the Upper Colorado River Basin, Wyoming, United States - RVT147D111 (version 2) ...
CGTTGGTGTACGGCAGGACCCGGAATCCCTTGTCCACGAGGACGCGCGCCGCCTGCAGCAGCGCCTCGACGTCCGGAAGCAGCGTGTCCTCGTCGGCGATGACCTCGAGCTTCACGAGGTCGGTCTCCAGGGACTCGCGCGCCAGCTCGGCGGTCAGGACCGCATCGCGGACGGTGTAGCACCCCGCCGTGTTGGGCAGGATGTGGAGGCCCGCGCCCCGGAGCGCGTCGTACAGGTTGTCCTCGGCGCTCGACACCGCGACCCGCCTCAGGGCGACCGTGACGAGCTGCGTGCGCGACGCCGCGAGGGCATCGAGCAGCACCTGGCGGCTCGGGTATCTCGCGGTACCGAGCAGCAGCCGGGACTCGAGCTTCAAGCCCACGAGCTCCCAGTTGTCGTGCGCCGGGTCCATCATCCGCCCTGCTCCGCTCCGACGATCTCGACGCGATCGCCGGGAAGCACCCGTCTCTCGGCCCACTGGCTCCGCGGCACGACCTCGTCGTTGATCGCCACCGCGATGCCGGTCCGGCTCCGGTCGTGGCCGAGAGCGCCCAGCAGCTCCGAAACGGGCTGCGCGGGGAGCGCGCACGGCCGGCCGTTGACCGTGATCGTCCCGGCCTCGGTCTCCTTGGTCATCATCGCATCACCGCGGCGTCGACGGCGTCAGCGGTCGAGAATGACCGCACAGCGTCGGGCACGCGGCCGGTCGTGACGCACTCGCCGACGTAGTGCGCGGTCGCGGGGGCGAGCAGGACCCCCTGGCGTCCGTGACCCGTGGCGGCGTAGAGCCCCAGGATCGAGGTCGGCCCGATCGCGGGACGGTTGTCGCGCGACACGGGCCGGAAGCCCACGGAGACTTCCGCCAGCGCCAGGTCGTAGAGCCCCGGAACGAGGAGCCGCGCGCGCCGCAGCAGATCGTAGATCGCGCCGGCGGTCGCCGAGGCGTCGAAACCGACCTCTTCCATGGTCGCTCCCACGAGCAGCTCGCCGTCGTCGCGCGGCACGAGGTAGACGTCGGGGTGGCGGACGACGTGGCGCAGGAGCGGGGCGCCGCGCAACCGCAGGAGCTGCCCCTTGACGGGTCGGATGGCCGGCGCCGCGAGCGGCGAGCGGATCCCCGAGGTGCTCCACGCCCCCGCCGCGAGGACGACGACGTCGCACGTCCGGCGGAACGGTCCGTCGGGGCCCGCGGCATCGACCCCCCGGACGCGCCCACCGGAGGCGACGATCTCCGTGACGCGAACACCGCGCCGCACCGTGCCCCCGAGCGCGAGAACGCCGGACCGCAGCGCCGACGCGAGCGCGCGCGGGTCGACCTGCAGGTCGCGCTCCACGCACAGGCCCTCGAGAACCCGTCCGCTCATGTGCGGCTCGCGCTCCAGGACTTCCGCGGCGGTCAGGCGCCGTGCCGCCGCGGGGCCGAGCCTGTCGCGCACGGTCTCCTGGAGGTGCTGCAGGTCCCCGACGTCGTCGCGCTTTATCGCGACCCACAGCGTGCCGTCGGTGCGATAGCCGCAGCCCTGTCCGGTCAGCGCTTCGAGGCGCTCCACGAAGCCCGGGAAGCGATCGAGACTGTCGAGGGCCAGATCGAGGACCGCGGGCTCCTCGATCTCCGCCTCGGAGATCGGCGCGAGCATGCCCGCCGCGGCGAGGGTCGATGCGCCCTCGAGGCGACCGTCGTCCAGGACCTCGACGGCCAGGCCGCGACGCACCAGCTCCAGCGCCACCGACAACCCGATGACGCCGCCCCCGATGACGACCGCCGCCGGTGCCATGGCCTAGGCCCTCCCCACGACCGCCGAGCGGAAGGCGTCGATCGCCTCGCGCAGCCGTCGAACGGCGGCCGCGGGATCGCGGCTGCAGGCCACGGACGACAGCACCGCCACACCGTGCGCGCCCGCCGCGAGCGCTTCGGCGGCGTTGTCCACGGTCACGCCCCCGATGGCGATGACCGGTCGATCCACGAGCCGCACGATGGCGCGCAGGTCTTCGATCCCGAGCGTGGGCGCGGGCCGGCTCTTGCTCCGCGTGCCGAACACCGGTCCGACACCGAGGTAGTCCACGGGCTGCCGGGCGATCGAAACCGCTTCGGACGAGCTGTTCACCGTGGCGCCGATCACGGCGGCGTCGCCGAGGATCCGGCGCGCGACGGCGACCTCGAGGTCGTCGCGTCCGAGGTGCACCGCGTGAACGCCCGCGGCCACGGCGACGTCGACGCGGTCGTCGACCACCAGCCGGGTTCCGGTTCCGGCGATGACGTCCGCCATCCGCCGCACGATTTGCACCAGCTCGCGCGTGCAGCGCGCGCGCTTCTCTCGAAACTGCACGACGTCCGCGCCGCCCTCGGCCCCGATCCGCGCGAGGTCGACGTGCGAGAAGCGGGCCTGGAGCGTCTCGTCCGTGATGACGTGCAGCGTCCCGGGATCCGCGCTCGGGGTCATGGCCGGACCGCCCCGATCCCGACCGGGAGCCCGCGGCCGATCGCTCGCGAGACGTACTCCTTGGACAGCGCGACGGCCTCGACGAGCGCGACGCCGAGGCCGAGATGCGTGGCGATCGCCGCGGAGTACAGGCAGCCGGTGCCGCGGGCACGCGCGGCCTCGATCCACGGCGCCACGAAGGTCCGCGCCGTGCCGCCGCACACGAGGACGTCCGTCGCGCGATCGTCCTCCAGGTGGCCGCCCTTGAGCAGGACCGCGTTCGCGCCGAGCGCCACGATGCGGCCCGCGGCCTCCTGCGCCTCGATACGGTTGCGCGGCCGGAGCCCGCACAGGACCTCGGCCTCGTCGACGTTGGGCGTGACCACGGTCGCGAGCGGCAGGAGCTCGCGAACGAGCGCGCGAATCCCGCCGTCCGTGAGCAGGCGCCGGCCCGACGTCGAGGCGATCACCGGGTCGCACACCACGAACGGCGGTCGCCGCTCGCGGAGGACCTCGGCCACGACGCCGACCGTCTCCTCCGACGCCAGCATGCCGGTCTTGAGCGCCGCGACCTCGAGGTCGTCGAACACCGCGTCGAGCTGGGCCCGCACCATGTCCGGCCGCACCGGGTCGATCGCCCGGATGCCGCGGGCGTTCTGGGCGGTGACGGCGGTCAGCGCCGCGGCACCGTGGCCGCCGATGGCCACGATGGCCCGCAGGTCGGCCTGGATTCCGGCTTCCCCCGACGAATCCGATCCGGCGATGGTGAGGATCGTGGGCGGCAATCCGACCTCCCGCGAGTTGGGGAGGGGGCGGCTGGGGCCAGCGGGTCTGCTCGGAGGCCCGGTCCGCACCGGACCACCCCGGCTCGATGATCGGCGTTCCCATGATACTCCGTGCCGCCACGGCCCGACAGGGCCCGAGGGAACCGTAACCGGGGCCCCGTCGGCCTTGTCGGAGGCCGAAGTTGGGGGTAGACTCAATTCGTACCGAAACAGTACGGTATTAACGCGGGTCCGCGGTGGTGCGAACGATGCGGCGCCTCTACAGCCCGGCACCGGGAGCGGTTGCGCGCGCTCAGGCGAGCGCGGGCGAAGGTCTGCGCGAGCGCCCACCCCGCGCGGCGCGCCTGCTCGAGCGCGTCGGCAACACGCCGCTCGTTCCCCTGGCGCGCATCGGTCGAGCGGTGAGCCCGGTCGAGCTGTACGCCAAGGCGGAGTGGTTCAATCCCGGCGGATCGGCCAAGGACCGCGCGGCGCTGTGGATGATCGCGCACGCCGAGCGTCAGGGCGCGCTCGGTCCCGGCAGGACGATCCTCGACGCGACCTCCGGTAACACCGGCATCGCTTACGCATGGATCGGCGCGGCCCTGGGCTACGAAGTGCTGCTCGCGCTCCCCGCAAGCGCCAGCCGCGAGCGCAAGCGCATCCTCGAGGCCTACGGAGCGCGACTCGTGCTCACGGACCCCCTGGAGGGATCGGACGGCGCCATCCGAGAGGCGCGCCGCCTGTACCGGCAGGATCCGGAGCGCTACTTCTATCCCGACCAGTACGGCAACCCTCTGAACTGGACGGCGCACTACGACAGCACCGGACCCGAGATCTGGGCGCAAACCGCCGGGCGCATCACGGACTTCGTGTGCGGGCTCGGGACGACGGGCACGTTCGTCGGCACCGGACGACGGCTCCGCCGGCTCGCGCCCCACGTGCGCCTGATCTCGCTGCAGCCCGACTCCCCCCTTCACGCCATGGAGGGCCTGAAGCACCTGCCGACCGCCCTCGTGCCCCCGATCTACGACCCCTCCCTGGCCGACGAGCAGGAGACGGTCACGACCGAGGAGGCGTACGACATGGTCCGGCGTCTGGCGCGGGAGGAAGGGTTGCTGGTCGGAGTGTCGTCCGGCGCCGCCATGGCCGCCGCCCTCCGGGTCGCGGCCCGCAGGCGACGCGGGGTCGTCGTGACGGTGTTTCCCGATGGCGGCGATCGCTACCTCAGCGAGCGCTTGTGGGACGACGGCGAGACGCCGCGAGCGAGCGGTCCATGATCCGGATTCGAAAGGCGCACGCGGAGGCGATCGTGGCGCATGCCGAGCGGTCGTACCCGCACGAGTGCTGCGGGTTTCTGCTCGGGGCGGCTCCGGGGAGCGTCAAGCAGGTTCGGGAGGTCCGGGGCGCCTCGAACGCGCGGGACGATTCGCCGGCCAACCGCTACCGCATCGATCCCGACGAGATGTTCCGCGTGCAGCGCGCCTCGCAAGAGCGCGGCGACGAGATCCTCGGCTTCTACCACTCGCACCCGGACGTCGAGGCGCGGCCGTCGGACTACGACCGGCGGCACGCCTGGCCGTGGTACAGCTATGTGATCGTTCCCGTGATCCGCGGGGGCGCGGGATCGCCGCTGGCGTGGGTTCTCGACGATCGCGAGAGCCGCTTTGCCGAGGAAACGCTCGAAGTGGTGGAATGAGAATGAAGCGGAGGTCGTCATGGCCGCCAGGATCCTGATTCCGACTCCCCTGCGCGCCTACACCCACGGCCGGACCGACCTCGAGGTCGCCGCACCGACCGTCGGCGAGGCGATCCGCGAGCTGACCGGCCGATTCCCCGATCTCGAGCGCCACCTGCTGGCCGAATCGGGAGAGCTGCGGAGCTACGTCAACCTGTACCTCGGCGATGAGGACGTTCGACGCCTGCAAGGCGCCGCGACACCCCTCGGCGAGAACGACACGCTCACCATCGTTCCCTCCATCGCGGGGGGCAGCGCGATCGACGAGGCCGGTGCCGGGACGCGGCTGGAGCCGCCGGAGATCGCGCGCTACAGCCGGCACCTGATCCTGCCGGAAGTCGGGATGGAGGGCCAGAAGCGGCTCAAGAACGCCTCCGTGCTCCTGATCGGCGCGGGTGGCCTGGGCTCGCCCCTCGGCCTGTATCTCGCGGCGGCCGGCGTGGGGCGCATCGGTCTCGTGGATTTCGACCGGGTCGACGAGAGCAACCTCCAGCGCCAGGTGCTCTACGGCACGCGCGACGTCGGGCGCCGGAAGATCGAGGCCGCGACGGAGCGTCTCGCCGACGTCAACCCTCACGTGACGATCCAGCCGCACGAAACGCGGCTGACCTCCGGCAACGCACTCGGGATCCTCGCGGACTACGACATCGTCGTGGACGGGACCGACAACTTCCCCACCCGCTACCTGGTCAACGACGCGTGCGTGCTCCTGGGGAAGCCCAACGTCTACGGCAGCATCTTCCGCTTCGAGGGCCAGGCGTCGGTGTTCTGGGCGGGGAACGGTCCGTGCTATCGCTGCCTCTATCCCGAGCCCCCTCCGCCGGGGCTCGTGCCGAGCTGTGCCGAGGGCGGGGTCCTCGGCGTCCTCCCGGGGATCGTCGGCGCGATCCAGGCCATCGAGACCGTGAAGCTGATCCTCGGCCGCGGCGAGCCCCTCATCGGCCGGCTCCTGCTGTTCAACGCCCTCGAGATGAGCTTCCGGCAGCTCAAGCTGCGGGCCGATCCCGGCTGCCCGGTGTGCGGGGACAACCCGACGGTACGCGAGCTGATCGATTACGAGCAGTTCTGCGGCCTGCCCGCGCGGGAGGAATCCGCGGGCGCGGGGACGGGCATCATCACGCCCGTCGAGCTCAAGCAGCGCCTCGATCGCGGCGACAAGCTCGTCCTGATCGACGTGCGCTCTCCCGAGGAGTGGGAGATCTGTCGCCTCGACCAGGCGCGTCTGATCCCGATGGGCGCGCTCGCCTCGCGCATGGCGGAGCTCGATTCGCGCGACGAGATCGTCTTCATCTGCAAGATCGGGAAGCGCAGCGCGAAGGCGGCGGATCTCGTGCGCGCCGCGGGCTTCGAGCGGGCCCGCAGCCTCGAAGGCGGGTTGACCGCCTGGTCGCGCGAGATCGACCCGGCGATGCCGGTGTACTGACCGCGCCGGCCGCGAGCGGCGTGCCAGGAAGCGCTCGAGCGCGTCGCGTCACACCCGGAGCATGGCGTCGGGACCGTAGCCGACGTAGGTCCTCCGGTCTGGACCGTGGATCGCTCGGTTGCGCGGCATTGTACTCGTTGGAACTCGCGTTCTCGAGGCGGCGACACGTCGGATTCCCACGTCAACGTGGGTTTTCGCCGCCGCTCGGCTCCCGGGGCGGGAGGTCGCGTGGAACGCGACCCTCGCGCCGGGGCGGTTGGGTCATCGCGAGGTGGATGCTGCCCTGGGATTCGATCCGGACGGTCGGGCTCTCGCCGTGGTTGAGGCTGCCGCTGGCGCGGCTGCCGTCGGGATCCGAGGGGGCGTCGGGAATCTCGCTGCTCACGCGCCCGTGACGCGAGGTCGCGTCGACCCTGCAGCGCGCGCGCCACGGGAAGACCACGTCGACGTCACCCCCTTCGTTGAGGATGTAGCTGTCGTTCTTGTCGTCGAGCGTCGTCCAACTCACGACGACCTGCGTGCCGTTCGACTCGACCTCCACGGGCCCGGAGATCTCGGTCAGATGGACGTCTCCGTCGCTGCTGACGATCCGGACACCGCCAAGCGCCGCACGCACCGCGATGTCGCCGTAGTCGTTCTGCACGGTCACGGGCGCCGCGGTTCGCGCGATCGAGATCGTCGACGACGTCGCCAGGACGATCAGCTCGCCCCCGATGCCTTCGAGGTTCAGGCTCAGGTTCGCTCCCTGGATCCGGACCGGTCCTTGGATCTCTCGGAGGTCGATCTCGGCGCCATCGGTCACGATCTCCACGAGCTGGCCGTTCCCTGTCCCGGTGACCGAGGCACCGTAGCCGTCGACGTGCAGGTCGGCCTCCAGGTTCTCGAACCTCACGCCGGAATCGGTGGAGACGTCGATCTCCCCGCGGCACGACGTCAGCTCGAGTGGGGCGTCGGTCAGCTCCAGGTGGGCTCCCTGCCCCAGCTCCTCGAGATCGATCGTACCGCCGTGCGCACGCACCCGCAGGCCCGCACGGCTGCCTCGGAGGGTCAGCGCGACGTCTCCGAGATCGAGCTCGCCGTCTCCCACGAGCCCGCGCACGAGCAGCGTCCCTCCCGTTTGCGTCGCGAACAGCGCGCCCTGGACACCCTCGACTTCGAAGCTCGACGCGACCCCGTCGAGCGTCAGGGCGCCTCCGGTCCCGGCGACGCGCGCCTTGGAGTTCCGGAGGACGACCGTGGCGGATCCGATCGCGTCGAGCGCCACGTCGAGCGCCTCTCCCTCCACCCGGAGCCCGCCCTGGAGTCCGCGGACCTCGATGCGCGACGACGACGACGAGATCTCCAGGGCGACGCCCCCCGGGACGCTGACCTCGAGCAGCCGGGCGACCTGCGAGTCCGGGGGAGGGACGACCTCGAGGAGCCCCGGCTCGCGCCGCAGGACGACCGCGCTCTTCTCGGCGGGCTTCGCCAGGAGGGTGCTGAGGAAGCGCAACTCTCCCCCCCGGCCCGGCCGGATCGAGAGCCGGCCGGCGATGCCGTGGATGCGAACCCGGGTGGCGTCCTCCAGAGGCACGGCGCCGTCGGTCATCTCGCCGAGAGGCTGGGCGGCGGCCTGCGCCCACGCCGGCAGGGCTGCGATGGGGCACAGCATGACGGTGGTCAGTGCCGCCGCGGCGGCCAGGCGCTCAAGGACCCTCGTCCGTGACGCGCCGGAGCGCCTCATGGGCGGCCTCCTGCTCCGCCTGCTTGCGGCTGGTGCCACGACCCGTTCCCCACACCTCTTTTCCGACCAGGACCTCGACCTCGAACTGCCGGGCGTGCGGCGGTCCGGCAACGCCGGCGATCCGGTAGCGAGGCGTGACCCGCATCGCCCCCTGGATCCGCTCCTGGAGGTGCGTCTTGTGATCTCCCGCGAGCCTCTCCACCCGGCCGGCACTCTCGAGCATCCCGCCGAGGTGTCGAATCACGAACGCGCGCGCCGAGCGTAGACCGCCGTCCGCATAAATCGCGCCCAATATGCTCTCAAAGGCATCCGCCAGCAAGGAAGCCTTGTCCCGGCCGCCGGTCGCCTGCTCGCCGCGCCCGAGGCGCAGGGCTTCGCCGACCCCGAGCGCCCGCGCCGCCTGCGCCAGCGTCTCGGCGCGCACGACTTCCTGCTTGCGACGGGTCAGCACGCCCTCCGGCGCGTCGGGATCCGAACGCCAGAACCACTCGGAAACCACAAAACCCAGCAACGAATCCCCGAGGAACTCGAGTCGCTCGTAGTGCGGAGCACTGTCGGCGGTGCTCTCGTGAGCGTAGGAACGATGGGTCAGCGCACGCCGCAGCAGGCCGGGGTCCTTGAAGCGGTAGCCGAGGCGTGCCTCCAGCCCACCCGCAGCATCGTCGCCACGCTGCCTCTTGCGCGTCATGTGCCGAGCCCTCGCGCACCCGCGGATCGCACCGCCGCCCCGCGCGGGGCGGCGCCCGCCACAGCTTGCCCGAGTGTCGCGGGGCTGTCCAGCCCGCGGATTCCCTCGAGTCTGTCCCTGACCGACCGAAGCTCATGACGCCGCGCTCGCGCGCGCATCACCACGGGGAACGAGCAGCGCGTAGTCGAGCGCCGAAGTGCCGATGCAGCCGACCTCGTACCCCGTCTCCGAGGCAAGGCGTGCGATCTCCTGGTGCGTGTGAAAGCAGACGAATCCGGAGCTCTCGAGGAACCGGACTCGTCCGGAATCGCGTGAGCCCCGAGCGCCGATCCTCACAAACGTCTTGCGCAGACCCGACCGCAAGCGCTCCATGCGCCCCGCATCGAGCGGAGCGGTCGCGAAGAAGCTCAAGAGCAGCGGCCCATGAGGCGCGAGGGTGCGAGTCACCTCGAGAAGATCTCGTTGCTCGGTCGTATCGAGGACGTGCGGGAAGCTGCCCCAGCCCAGGATCACCGCGTCGAACACGCCGCCTCGCACCGCCTCGACGAGCGGGCCGGAGCCGCGGACGACCGCGTCCACGAGATCTCGGTAGGACGCCTGCACCAAGTCGGCATCCGGGTAGCCTCGCGCGACGAGACGGGCCGCCGCGGCCAGCTCGGCGGCGGGTTCGAAGGCGACGATCCGATAGCCCCGCCGGCACAGGGGGGCAAGCTCCCGTCCGGCGCCGGCGCCACCGAGCAGGAGACGACCGCCCGCGGGGAACGCAGGAGAAGTCGTGAGCCTCTCTTCCCAGTCGAACAGGCCACGCTCGAAGTGGAATCCGCCGGCGCGGTACGCGGTCTGGGCCTCGTAGACCCGTCGTGTGACCTCATCGCGCAGCCCCGGATGGAGCCATGCAAGGAGCGTTTCCTCGCGCAGCATGCGGTGGAAACGCTCCCCCGCACTCACTAGTCGCCCGGTGACGTCGAACGCTCGGACCCACAACGGGAGACGTGCGGACAGCGCCCATTCCTCCTTGGCCAGCCTCAGCTTGCACCAGCGCCACGCGGCTGTCCAGACCGCGACCGGTGGGCATTCGGCCCATACTCCCTGCTTCGCGATCGACTACGACGAGCCCCCTGGGAGACAACCGGGACTGGGGCTTCGGCGCCGTGCTGTCCATCGCGATCCCGATGGCCCTGTACGGAGTGCCGACCCTCCGGATGGGCGTGTCGTTCTCCGTTCTCCAGCGCGCCGTCCAGGACGACCTCGCGACCGCCGGATTCAAGGTCGGCGTCCTGCAGGCCGGGAACATCGTGGGGAACGTCGCCGGGAGTCTGATCACAGGGCTGTTGTTCCCCGGCTTCTCCGGGACTCCGGGGACGATGCGCGTTCTCCTCGCCGTGGGCATCCTCTTCCCGGTGGTGGGGATCCTCGAGCACGGATGGCGGACCCTGTTTCCGGGCATCGGCGCGCTGCTGCTCGTGATGATCGTCGCGGTGCCTTCCCAGGATTCGACTCTGGTTGAGGCTTCACGGCTCGCTGAGCACCAAGCCAGCCTGGGTCAGGGAAGGGCGTCGGCGCGAATCGCGGCGCACAGCTCGCTCACCGAACGCGTGCCGGGAAGCAAGCGTTCGGCCTCGACGCAGCACGCAAGCGCCTCGCTCGTGCGAGCCAGCGCGGCGTTCGCTCGCGCCAGGTCCGCCCAGGCCTCGCCGTCCTCGGGATTCAGCTCGACCGCGCGGCGAAGCGGAGCGATCGCCGCCTCGGGCTCGCCGTACGACAGCGCGGTCCGGGCGATCTCGCGATGGGCGTCACCGTCATCCGTAACGTCGAACAGCGCGATGCTGTTCCCCGGAAAGGCGCTGAATGGCCGGTCTCGGAGCCATTCATGGCCCCGGTGGGTGACGCCGTAGACGTCCAGCAGGTTGGTGACGCTGATCGCGATCCACTCCCGCCCTTCCGGATCCGGTCCGTCCTCGGACCGCTTCGGGGCCATGCCGAAAGACGGGATCCAGTGGTACTTCGGTAGCCCGTAGGCCGCCGGGTCGGCGGTGCCGAAATACCCCAGGTACAGCCGTCGCAACGGTCGGCTGCTCACCTCGTGCGCGAGCGCCGGAAGGTCCTGTCCCCAATCGACGTTGGAGTCCGACAGCAAGCGCCATGCGCGCATGGGACCGCCGGCCGCTTCGTTCGCGAACGCCATCTCGTTCGGGTGATTCCGCAGCGTCCCGGCGGCGAGCCATAGCGCGGCCGCGACCGCTGCGACCCTGCCGAAGCGATTCCCCCACGCCTGCTGCCCGGCGATGCCCCCTGCCATCGCCAGGAACGGCATCGCGGGAAGAAGATGCCGTACGCCGAGGTTCAGGGACGAGCCGGCAACCGCCGCAACGACCACGCCCGGGGCCAGCAGCAGGACGATCGTGCCTGGCGGGAACCGTCGCCACCTGGCCGCGAGCGCGCCGACCCCAGCGAGCGAGAATACGATCACGGGAATCGGAGTCTTGATCGCCCACGCCACCGGAAAGTACCACCACCAGCCTTCGCGTCCGTAGCGTCCGAGAGCGTACGACGGGTGGCCCACCTCGCCGTGATGCCGGAGCATCGCGAGTCCTTTGGCGTACGGCCCCGGTCCTGCCGGCCCGTAGCTTGCCGCCAGCACCGCGACGCCGATGACCGCGATCCACAGCGCGGTTCGGCCGGGACCCATCCGAGGCGTCTCGAGCCTCGATCCCGGGGCGGACCGCGTGCGCGAGGCTGCCCACGCCGCCACCGGCAGCACGACCACGAGGAGCAGCGCCGTGAACTTCGAGGCCAGGGCGAGCCCGCTGACCGCACCCGCGAGAATCGCCCACCGCCGCTCGCCTCCCTCCAGGGCACGGAGAATCGCCAGGGCCGAGAGGAAATAAAGGGATGCTCCACCCAGATCGGTCGTCGCGAGTCCCGCGTGCGCGACGACCAGCGGATCCAGGCTGTAGAGCATCAACGCCATGACGGCCGCGACTCGCGCGTCGCGAGCCGCGCCGAGCCGCGTGACGATCCACGCCGTGCCCAGGAACACCGCGATCGCCGCGGCGGCGGACAGCATCGCGATCATGAGCCGGGAGCGCAGGAGCAACGATTCCGGATCCCGGCCACCCTCGAACAGCACGGCGCGGCCGAATCGCCATTGGTCGCCCTCCGCCCAACCGGGCGCGTCGCGTACGCTCAGATGCATGCCGAGCCACGGAAGGGCGGTCCACTGCTTGAGGAACGGAGGGTGCTCCGGATTCATGCGGTAGTCGCCGGTGGTCAGGTAGGCGTAGCCCGAGGTGGGATAGACGACCTCGTCGAACACGGCGCTGTGCCTTGCGGCACCATCCACGGCCAGCGCGATGTGCGCGAGAACCAGCGAGGCGGCGACGACCCATCCCCAGGGACCGATCCCGGCCCGCTTCATCCACGATCCTCCGCGCGGCGCCCGGGAGACGCTCTCGGAGTATACCTTTGAAATCGATCGCCCCTCCTGCAATGCCTAGCGAGCGCGGCCGGATCGCGCGCGGCGGCTGCGACGAGGAGGACGTGGCACGAGCCCATTGTCCCACGACCCCTCGGCGGGGTTGCCGAGTAGACCATCCCGGTTCGGCCGGCGCGAGATCGAGCTAAGATCGCCGCAATGGCCAACAGCGCGGCTGCGGCGGGTTCGTGGTGGGGGGGGGCCCTGCGGCCCGCCGCCCGGCACGCGTTCGTCGTCCTGCCGTTCCTGTTCTACGGCCTGACGGTGGCGCGCACGATCGGGATGAGCGACACCGCGATCCTGCTCTTCGACATCCAGGGCCTGAACCTGTCCACCCAGGTCAACGGCCACAATCTGACGCTGCTGCTGGGAAAGGCGTTCTCCCTCCTGCCCCTGGGCGACCTCGTTCTTCGCGGCAACCTGATGTCCGCCTTCTCCGGCGCGCTCGCCGTGACGCTGTTCTACTTTTTGCTGTGCCGCTGCCTCGCGACACGCCTCGCCGCCGCGATGACGGCCGCGGTGCTGATGGTGTCGCACTCCATGTGGTGGCACTCCACGATCATCGAGGCCTACGCGATCAACGCCTGCCTG
>Ga0302046_10004203_pt1 | contig 12822 bp, 9 predicted proteins | sample RVTome_11_FD_200261 | JGI IMG/M metagenome (GOLD analysis project Ga0302046, IMG submission 200261) | Soil microbial communities from uranium-contaminated site in the Upper Colorado River Basin, Wyoming, United States - RVT147D111 (version 2) ...
AGGAGGCACCGCCCGAGCGTGGTCTTGCCGCTCCCCGACTCGCCGACCACCGCCAGGCACTCGCCGCGCTCGAGGTCGAGATCGACGCCGTCGAGCGCGCGCACCGTGCCGCGGCCGCCGAACAGGGTGCCCGCGAGCCGGTAGCGCTTGACCAGCCCGCGCGCTTCGAGCAGCGGCGCCGGCGCGGCGGCCGGCGCGGCGGCGGCGGTCGCTCCCGGAGCCGGCGCGGGCGCGCTCACGCCGCCGCTCCCGCGGCGCCGCCGCCGGCCGCGGCCTCGGGCTCCTCGCCGTGGAGGAAGCAGCGCGCGGCGTGGCCGCCGAGCGGCGCGGCGATCGGCCCGGCGATCGGCCCCGCGATGGGATAGAGCGCCGGCAGCGCGCGGCGGCAGACCGGCATCGCCTCCGGGCAGCGCGGGTGGAACGGGCAGCCGGCGGGCGCCGCCCCGGGCTCCGGCACGGCGCCGGGGATGGTCGGCAGGCCGCCGCGCGGCGCCGGGCGGCCGAGCCGCGGCACCGCGGCGAGGAGCGCCCGCGTGTAGGGGTGGGCGGGGGCGGCGAACAGCCGCCCGGCCGGCGCCTCCTCGACCAGCCGGCCGGCGTACATCACCGCCACCCGGTCGCAGCTCTCGGCGACCACCGCCAGGTCGTGGGTGATCAGCACCACCGCCAGCCCCAGCTCGGCGCGCAGCTCGCCGAGCAGGTCGAGGATCTGGGCCTGGACGGTGACGTCGAGCGCGGTCGTCGGCTCGTCGGCGATCAGCACCTCGGGCCGGCCCGCGAGCGCCATCGCGAGCACCACCCGCTGGCGCTGGCCGCCCGAGAGCCGGTGCGGGACGTCGCCGAACCGCCGGCGGGCGTCGGGCAGCGCCACCCGCTCGAGCAGGGCGAGCGCCTCGCGGCGCGCGGCGGCGCGGGAGAGCGGGCGGTGCGCGCGGGCCGCCTCGGCGACCTGGAAGCCGATCGGGAACACCGGGTTGAGCGCCGCCGCCGGCTCCTGGAACACCATCGCCAGCCGGCCGCCCCGGAAGCGCCGGCGCCGCCGCTCGGGGAGCGCCAGCAGGTCCTCGCCGCCGACGAGCACGCGGCCGGAGGCGGTGACCCCCGGCGGCAGCAGCCCGAGCAGGGCGAGCGCGGTCAGGCTCTTGCCGGCGCCCGACTCGCCGACCAGGCCGAGCGCCTCGCCGCGGCCGACCGCGAACGAGAGGTCGGAGACCGCCGCCGCGGGCCCCGCCGGCCCGGGGACTCTCACCGTCAGCCGCTCGACGGCGAGCGGCGGCGCGGCGGGGGCGGCCGCGGGCGCGGCGGTCATTCGCCCGGCGTCCGCCCGGCGCCCGCGCGCAGCCAGTCGACCGCCAGGTGGACCCCCCAGCCGGTCGCGCCCTTGGGCTCGTCGTCGTTCTCGCCGACGTAGGCGACGCCGGCGATGTCGAGGTGCGCCCAGCGCGCCACCGCGCCGACGAACTGGCCGAGGAACGCGGCGGCGAAGTTGGCGCCGCCCCAGCGGCTGCCGAGATTCTTGAGGTCGGCGTGGTCGCCCTTGAGCTGCTCGGCGACCTCGGGGAACAGCGGCATCCGCCACAGCCGGTCGCCGCTCGCCGCCGCCGCCGCCGCCAGCTCGCCGGCGAGGCCGTCGTCGGGGGTGTAGAGCGCCGCCGCCTCGTGGCCGAGCGCGACCACCGCGGCGCCGGTCAAGGTCGACAGCTCGAGCACCGCCGCCGGCTCCTCCTCGGCCGCCCAGGCGAGGGCGTCGGCGAGGATCAGCCGCCCCTCGGCGTCGGTGTTGAGGATCTCGACCGTCTTGCCGTTGTAACAGCGCACGATGTCGCCCGGGCGGCAGGACGAGCCGTCGGGCATGTTCTCGGCCAGCGGCAGGTAGACCGAGAGCGCGACCGGAAGCCCCAGCTCGGCCGCCGCGCGGGCGGCGCCGAGCGCGGTGCAGGCGCCGCACTTGTCGTACTTCATCTCGGCCATCTTGTCCGCCGGCTTGAGCGAGATGCCGCCGGTGTCGAACGTCACCCCCTTGCCGACCAGGGCGACGCGCGGACCGCCGCGGTCGAGGTCGAGGCGGACCAGGCGCGGCGGCTGGGCGGAGCCCGAGCCGACCGCGAGCAGCCCGCCCATCCCCCGGCGCGCCAGCTCGGCGGCGTCGAGCACGGTCACCCGCATGCCGTGCTCGGCGGCCAGCTCCCGGCAGCGCTCCTCCATCCACGCCGGGCTCGCCTCGTTGGCGGGGGTGTTCGCCAGGTCGCGGCTGAGGCCGACCCCGGCCGCCACCGCGCGCGCGGCGCCGGCGGCGGCGCGGTAGTCGGCGGCGGCGCCGGCCGGCGGCACCGCGACCAGCCGCCGCGCCCGCACGCCGGGGCGGTCGCGCTCGGTCTGGAAGCGGTCGAAGCGGTAGGCGGCGGTGAGCAGCCCGCGCTCGACCCGCTCGGGGGCGCCGGCGCCCGCGGTCTCGGGATGCGCCGGCAGCGCCACCGCGATCGACTCGAAGCCGTTCTTCTGGCCGGCGTCGACCGCGTCGCGCAGCCAGCGGGCGAGCCCCTGCGCGGTCAGCCGGGCGCGCTTGCCGAGCCCCTGGAGGGCGACGACCGGCCCGCCGCTTTCGAGGCCCGCCTCGGCGCGCTGCTCCTCGTGGCCGCGCCAGCCCGGGCGGGCGGCGAGCCGCCCGGCCGCCGCCGCCACCGCGGGCGGCAGCCCGGCCGGCTCCGGCGCCTCCCCTTCGAAAGCGCCGACCACGACCAGACCGACCGCGCCGAGCTCGGCGCCGGCGCCGGCGTCGCGATCGGCGACCACCAGCTCGGGGAGTTCCGTCATCGCGTGTCTCCTGCCCGGCCGGACCGGCCGGCGCCGGAGTCTAGCAGCCGGCCGCGGCCCGAGCCGCTATGCTAGGGGTGCGAATCGCGCCCGCTTGGGCGACGTTGCGATGACCCCAGAAGACCTCCTCCAGCTCCTGCCGGGGCCGTTCAACTTCCTGCGCCGCGACCCGGCCGAGGTGCGGGCGCTGATGCCGGACGCCGCGACGGCGCTGCCGCGCCCGAACCTCGTCTACCTCGACGACGAGGGCGCGACCCCGGTGCGCGGCTTCCCGGTGCTGATCTCGCCGGGGGCGGAGAAGCTCCAGGGCGCGCTCGAGCGCTACCTGCTGGCCGAGGAGGAGGCGCAGGTCGCGATCCTCCGCCGCCGGCCCAGCGACCGCAAGGCGCTGACCACCGCCCGCGAGGGCTACCGCGGCCTGCTCGTCCGCGCGGTGGTCAACGCCACGCTGTCGAGCTACGGCCGGAGCTTCCCCGGCGTGTTCTGGCTCCAGCACTCGCTCGACGCCGCGCGCGTGCTCAAGGACACTCCGCGCCGGGTGCTGCGCGCCGACCTCGAGATCGGGCGCGACCACGGCAGCGGCATCAAGTACCGGGTGCTCGAGCGCTATCTCGGCCTCGCGCTCACCGAGTGCTACGAGGTGGCGAGCCGGCTGGCGGTCGACACCGAGGAGGTCGAGGAGGCGCTGTTCCCGCGCCTGCTCGGCCGCCTGCGCGACAACGTGCTGCTGTTCACCGAGGACCACATCGGCGCCGACCTCGCCGAGCTGGGGGCCTACTTCCAGGGCTACCTGCACATCGACGGGCGCGACCTGCGGCAGCGGCTCGACGAGCTGGCGGCGTGGAGCGACCAGCTCCTGGCCTCCGAGCCCGAAGTGCGCGCGGCGGTGCGCCACCTGCTGCGGCCGGAGCGGCTGACCCCGACCTCGGGCGAGCCCGACCCGGCCGAGCGCGGGCGCGAGCTGCTGGTGCGCCCGGGTTGGCTGCGCTACCTCGCCAGCCGCGCCGACTACCCGGCCGACCGCCTGCCCGGGCCCGGGCTGGTCGAGGTCTGGGAGAGCCTGCTGATCAAGCTCAAGGAGTTCGAGCTGGTGCACGGGCTGCGCGCCTGCCTGCTGCCGGTGCGGCGCGAGGGCGAGGCGCTGGTGTGCCGGCCGGCCGGCGTCGGCCAGAAGACGCCGGCGCGCGCGGGAGCGAAGCTCTCGGCGGCGACCCGGCCGTTCGATTTCGCCGCGCCGTGGGTGGTCGATCCGCTCGTCCACCGCTTCGGCCTGATCTACGACCTGACCGACTTCTCGGACATCGTCAACATCCTGCGGCGCTCGGGCAGCGAGATCCAGGACGACGCGTTCCGGCGGATGTTCACGTTCCAGCGCCGGATCAACCGGCTGGCGACCGCCCACCGGGTGCACCTCGAGAAGTACCTCGGCGACGGCGCCTTCTACTCCAGCCGCACCTGCGCCGCGATCCTGTTCGCCGCCGTGCAGGTGCAGCGCGCCTACCGCCAGGCGCTCGAAGACGGCTTCCCGTTCGACCGCGGCCTGCGCATCGCGCTCAACTACGGCCAGTACCGGCTGATCCCGATGGGCACCGGCGGCCCCGAGGGGCCCGAGCGCTACGAGTTCTTCGGCCACGGCCTGGTCGAGCTGTCGCGCCTGATCACCGGCAAGGCGACGCGCGAGATCGAGGAGATCAAGACCATGCTCGTCGCCCAGGGCTACCCGGAGGCGACCGTCTACCGCTTCTTCTCGCCCATGCTCCAGCGCAACCCCGAGCAGGAGGGCGACAACGGCGCCGGCGGTTTCTACGCGTTCATCAACCGCAACGGCAACCTGGTCAACGAGGGGATCGTCGCCACCGAGGCGTTCGTCCGCCAGCTCGACCGCGAGCTGGGCCCGGTCGCGCTCGGTCGCGCCTTCCGCCGCGACCGCCGCTACGTGGTGATCGCGCTCGAGCGCGAGGGCGGCCGCGTCGAGGTCGCCCTGCGCAAGCTCGGCCTCGCCCACCTCAAGGGGCTCGGCGAGGTGCCGGTGTTCGAGGTCGTCGACGGCGACCTCTTCGAGGCCGCGGCGCGCGCGCCGCTCGGCGACGGCGCGCTGCTCTCGGCGGTCGAGGGCTTCGACGACACCCTGCCCGGGGTGGTCGCGCCGTGACCGCGCCGGCGGCGGGCCGCGAGCCCGCGACGCGCGCGCCCAACGGGGCGCTGATCGCCACCGACCTCCCCGGCCTGCCGCCGCCCCGGCGCGGCAAGGTGCGCGACGTCTACGACCTCGGCGACGCGCTCCTGATCGTCGCCACCGACCGCATCTCGGCCTACGATTTCGTGCTCGCGCCCGGCATCCCGGGCAAGGGCGTGATCCTCAACGAGCTGTCCGCGTTCTGGTTCGAGCGCCTGGCGGACCTCGTGCCGCATCACCTCCTGGCGACCGATCCCGCGGCCTTCCCGAGCCAGCTCCACCCCTGGGCCGAGCTGCTGCGCGGCCGCGCAGCGCTGGTGCGCAAGGCCGAGCCGATCCCGTTCGAGTGCGTCGCCCGCGGCTACCTCGCCGGCAGCGGCTGGCGCGAGTACCGGACCGGCGGCGCGGTCTGCGGCGTGCCGCTGCCGCCCGGCCTCGAGCGCGCCGGCCGCCTCCCGGAGCCGATCTTCACCCCCGCGACCAAGGCCGAGACCGGCCACGACGAGAACGTCACGTTCGAGGTCGTCGCCCGTGCCCTCGGCGAACCCCTCGCCGCCCGCCTGCGCGACCTCACCCTCGCCCTCTACCGCCGCGGCGCCGAGCACGCCGCCGCCCGCGGCCTGATCCTCGCCGACACCAAATTCGAGTTCGGGCGGGTGGCGAGTGAGGCGGGCGGCGGCGACGGCCTGCTCCTGATCGACGAGGCGCTGACCCCGGACTCCTCGCGCTACTGGGAAGCCGCCGACTGGACGCCGGGGCGGGAGCCGGTCTCCTTCGACAAGCAGTTCGTCCGCGACTGGCTCGACGCCTCCGGCTGGGACCACGCGAGCCCGCCGCCCGAGCTGCCGGCCGAGGTGGTCGAGGGGACCCTCGAGCGCTACCGCGAGGCGTTCCGGCGGCTGACCGGGCGCTCGATCTAGCCGGAGAGCTTCATGGCCGCCTTTGGAGGCAGTTCCGAGGGCTTCGAGCGGCCGGGGCCGATCCCTCAGGAGCGCCCGGATCTCGAATGATTCCTCACCGCGGCTCGCCCGCCGACAACTCGCCGGTCGGCGGTCTAGGTTAGGTAGTATCTTTGCCCTGATGGAACCCCAAGACGACGCGTTTCTGCGCGGCTTCTTCCAGGCGATCCACTCCCCGCCTCTGGAGCCGGAGGACCCCCGCTACGTTCCCCTCTACGAGATCCCGGAGCTGGTCACCGACGATCCCGTGGAGCTGCTGGCGCGTGGGATCGAGTGGACTCCAGCGCGTAGCGTCCAGCTCTTCTCGGGCTTCCGGGGCACGGGCAAGAGCACCGAGCTGCGACGTCTCCGCCACCGCCTGCGGCGAGCCGGGTTCCTCGTCGTGTTGTGCGACGTCGAAAACTAGGTCAACCTCTCGGTGCCGCTGGACATCGCGGATTTCTTGATCGTCCTCGCGGGTGCGTTCGGCGACGGCCTCGCCGATCCCGAGCTGCTGGGTAAAGACGCGGGCCGCGAGGGCTACTGGAAGCGTCTCACCGGCTTTCTCCAGCGCACTCGCGTCGAAATCGAGGAGATCTCCTTCGAGGCCGGCGAGGGGGTGTCGGTCGGCGTCAAGGCGGCGCTCAAGAGCGACCCGTCGTTCAAGCGCAAGGTCCAGAAGGCCCTCGAAGGGCACATCGGCGCGCTCGCCGCCGACGTCCACGCCTACTTCGCGGAATGCGTCATCGAGCTGAAGCGGCGCCACGGCCCGGCGGTCGACGTCGTGCTCCTCGTCGACTCGCTGGAACGGCTCCGCGGGACCTCGACCAACGCCGACGACGTGCATCGTTCGGCCGAAGAGCTGTTCGGCAATCACGCCGACCGCCTTCACCTTCCGGACCTCCACGTCGTCTACACCGTTCCGCCTTACCTCAAGGTTCGGGTGCCGAACCTCGGTACGCTCTACACCCCGGGCGGGCTGCACATGCTGCCCGCGGTCAAGGTTCGCAACCGCGACGGCCAGCCGTTCAGGCCGGGTCTCGACGCCCTCGAGCGCGTGGTCGCGGCGCGCGGCGAGTGGCGGCGGCTGCTCGGCGAGCGTGAGGCGCTCGATCGGATCGCCCTTCTCTCCGGCGGCCACCTCCGCGACCTCCTGCGCCTTCTCGCCGAGGTCCTCCGTCGGGCTCAGCAGGTGCCGGTTGACGCACGCACGATCGAGGCGGCGCTCCACCAGGTGCGCAACGAGTTCCTGCCGATCGCCGACGCCGACGCTGCCTGGCTGAGCAGGGTCGCGAGCACCCATCGAGCTTCGCTCGCCGACGCGGCCCGCCTACCCGACCTCGCCCGGTTCTTCGACACCCACCTGGTGTTGGGCTATCGCAACGGCGAGGAGTGGTACGACGTCCACCCGCTGGTGGCAGACGAGGTGACTCGCCAGGCCGCGGCGATCGCCGACTCCGCCGACGCCGAGGCTCCGGAGACCAACCCGGATGGCGGCTCAGCAGCCTCCGAGGGAGGTTAGAGGGCGATGCCCGTCTCCGAGAGCGCGACCTCGGAGACTCGCTCTCTCGACCCGGCGGCCGAGAGCGAGTGGCGGCGGCTGCGCCGGCATCTCGACTGGTCAGAGGGCCATTGGCTCGGGTTCCTCTTCGTCACCTCTCCCGCGGTCGCGGCCGTGTTCCGCGACCGCCTCGTCGCGGTGCTCCGCCGGCGCGTTCTCACGGTCTCCATCCTGAGGCCGGAAACGCCCGCCGAGCTCGAGGAGGCGATCCTCCGACTCGTGAAGGCTCCCGCGGAGCGGACCGGCTGCGTCTGGCTCGAAGGGCTGGGAGGCGGCCGGCCGGCCAGGCAGAAGGCGGAGTGGGCGCGGGCGTGGGAGCGGCTTCTCCTGCGGCTCAACGAGATTCGCGACCGCCTCCGCCGCACGCTGCCGGACTCGGGTCTGCTCCTGGTCGCCCAGCCCGAAATCAAGGAGGTGGCCCGTACCGCGGCCCCCGATCTCTGGTCCGCTCGGTCGTTGGTGATCGAGCTGCTTCCCGGCGATTCACGGCGGAGCCAGGATCGCCCGATCCCTCCGCCGTCCCCGGCCCTCCCGGAGGACGCGTATCCGAAGCGGCCGGACGACGCAGGCGATGAGGTGAAAGAACCCACGCCGGCCTCCTACGAAGTCGCTGCAAGCGGAGAGGTGAGCGCAGTCGAGGCGCTGCGCCGCGGCGAAGGGCTCCTCCTCCTGGGGCGTGCGGCCGATGCGCTGACCGAGGCCCTGAGAGTCGCGAGGCTCGCCTGCGAGCCCGAGGCGACGCGGTGGAGGGCTGAAGCCTTGTGGCTCGCGGCGCGGGCAGCGGTGGCCGATGGCGACCCGGTCGCGGCCGCGGAGTACCTGGACGAGGGCCTGCGGCTGATCGAGCCGACCGCAGAGCGCCGCCATCTGCCCTGGTATGACCTTCGCGGCCGATGCGCCCTCGACGCGGCCAACCCGGATACGGCGCTGCAGGTCTACGAAACCGCCCTCCGGCTTGCTCGCCGGCTGCTGAGCGAGCACGGCGACAGCCCGGAGCGACTGCGCGACCTGGCGGTCAGCCTCGATCGGATCGGCGACGTGCGCGGCTCGCTGGGCGATACCGCGGGCGCGAGCGCGGCCTACGAGGAGGGCCTGGAGCTGAGCCGCCGGCTGCTGCACGAGCTCGGCGAGAACGCCGAGCAACTGCGCGACCTGGCGGTCAGCCTCAACAGAATCGGCAACGTGCGCCGCGTGTTGGGCGACACCGCGGGCGCGAGCGCGGCCTGCGAGGAGGGCTTGGAGCTTCGCCGCCGGCTGCTGCGCGAGTACGGCGACAGCCCCGAGCGACTGCGCGATCTGTCGGCCAGCCTCCTGCGCGTCGGCGACGTGCGCGGAGAGCTGGGTGACACCGCGGGCGCGGGCACGGCCTACGAGGAGAGCCTGGAGCTGAGCCGCCGGCTGCTGCGCGAAATCGGCGACAGCCCCGAGCGACTGCGCGATCTGTCGGCCAGCCTCCTGCGCGTCGGCGACGTGCGTCTAGCGCTGGGCGACACCGCGGGCGCGGCACAAGCCTACGAGGAGTCCCTCGAGCTGGGCCGCCGGCTGCTGCGCGAGTTCGGCGACAGCCCCGAGCGACTGCGCGACCTGTCGGCCAGCCTCCATCGCGTCGGCGACGTGCGCCTAGCGCTGGGCGACACCGCGGGCGCGGGACAACCCTACGAGGAGTCTCTCGAGCTGGGCCGGCGGCTACGGCGCGAGTTTGGCGACAGCCCCGAGCGACTGCGCGACCTGTCGGTCAGCCTCCATCGCGTCGGCGACGTGCGCCGCGCGCTGGGCGACACCGCGGGCGCGGGCGCGGCCTATGAGGAGGGCCTGGAGCTGAACCGCCGGCTGCTGCGCGAGTTCGGCGACAGCCCCGAGCGACTGCGCGACCTGTCGGCCAGCCTCCATCGCGTCGGCGACGTGCACCTAGCGCTGGGCGACACCGCGGGCGCGGGACGAGCCTACGAGGAGAGCCTGGAGCTGAGCCGCCGGCTGCTGCGCGAGTTCGGCGACAGCCCCGAGCGACTGCGCGACCTGTCGGTCAGCCTCGACAAGGTCGGCGACGTGCGCCGCGCGCTGGCCGACACCGCGGGCGCGAGCGCGGCCTACGAGGAGAACCTGGTGCTGAGCCGCCGGCTGCTGCGCGAGTTCGGCGACAGCCTTGAGCGACTGCGCGATCTGTCGGTCAGCCTCAACAAAGTCGGCGACGTGCGCCGCGACCTGGGCGACATCGCGGGCGCCGGCGCGGCCTACGAGGAGGGCCTGGAGCTGAGCCGCCGGCTGCTGCGCGAGTTCGGCGACAGCCCCGAGCGACTGCGCGACCTGTCGGTCAGCCTCGCGCGCGTCGGCAGCCTGCGCCAGGGCGCGGGAGATCTGGAGGGGGCCGCCGCCGCCTATCGCGAGGCGCTGGAGCTGGCCGACCAAGTCGTGGTCGGCTACGGCTCCACGCCTGGTCGCGAGCGGGACATCCAACACTTTCAGGCGTTGCTGGCGGGTCTCCACCCGACCCCCGCGGCCGCCACCTGATCGCGGCCGCCGGGCCCCCGCCTTAAAACGCCCCGCTCGGCACCGACCCCAGCAGGTACTTCAGGTTGTCGTCGTTCCAGGTGATCCCCCCGCCCAAGAACAGCGCGTCGAAGTCGCTCTCCAGCGGGTCGTCGTAGCCGCCCCAGAGGTAGACGTTGGGGTGGAGGTACCAGCGTCCGTTGAGGCGGAGGTGGGGGTCGCGGTCGTCGTCGCGGTCGAAGTCGAAGGCCTGCAGGCCGAGCCAGGCGCGGCGGTCGAAGAACGGGTAGTCGATCTCGACCCCGAACTCGTCTTCGAGGATGCCGCCCCACAGGCGCGCGCCGTTGTCGAGGCGGACGCCGAGGAGCGCCGAGAACACCGCCTTGTCCTCGCGGGTGAAGGTCTCGCGGAGGGTGGTCTCGACGGTGCCGTCGGGGAGGGTGACGGTCTCGCGCACGGTCTTCTCCTGGATGTCCCCGCCCGGCGTGCTCGAGAGCGCGACGCGGTAGAGCTTGTTGTCTTCGGCGCTGGGGTCGAGGGTCAGGCCGAAGCTCGCCAGCGAGTCCTCGCGGTCCTGGAGCCACGCGCCCTCGAAGCCGAGGTCGAGGCGCAGCCGCTGCACCCGGCCGAGGGTGTTGGACAACGTGTCGACGCCGCCCTGGATCGAGTCCAGGGTGGCGACCAGCTCGTCGTGCGCCTGGTCGTCGTTGAGGAGCTTGCCGAGCGTGCCCTCGCCGCGCGCGAGCTTGCCGGAGATGACGTTGAGGTCCTGGGCCGAGGTGCGCAGGTCGGCGGTCAGCGCCTCGACGTTGTGAAGGCTCCCGGCGAGCTGCTCGCGGTTTTCGGCCACCACCGCCTGGATCCGGTCGACCAGCTCGCCGGCCTTGGCGGTCAGCGCGGGCAGCTCGCGCGCGAGCGTCGCGCTCACGCTCTCGAAGTTGCGGATCGTGGCGTCGACCTGGTCGCGGTTGGTGGCGACCAGGGCGCGGATCTCGGCGGTGGTCGCCTCGAGGTTGCCGATCAGCCGGCCGAGCGACGCGCTGCCTCCCTCGGCCTCGAAAGACTCGGTGACGCGCTGGATCGAGCCGCCGATCTCGGAGAGCTGCTTCATCGCGTCGTCGAAGGAGGGCGGCGTCGAGCCCTCGATCACCGCGTCGTCGCCGAGCGGCGGCGCCCCCGGCGGCCCGGGGATCAGCTCGACGTACTTGTCGCCGAGCATGCCCATGTTGGCGACCCGCGCGCGGGTCCCCTCGGTCAGCCCGAGCGGCGCCTCGAGCAGGATCCCGACCCGCGCCCGGCGATCCTCGAGGCCGATGCCGTCGACCCGGCCGACCCGCACCCCGGCCACCCGCACCGCCGAGCGGTCGTCGAGCCCGGCGACGGTGTCGAACTTCGCGACCAGGCGCCGGCCCTCGGGGGCGAACGGGTTGAAGTCCTCGATCTTGAGGACGAACACCGCCGCCACCGCGAGCGCCACGGTGGCGAAGATCCCGACCTTGACCGCCTGTGACATCGCGCCGCCTCTCCTTCGCCCTCGGCGCCCCGCCTCAGAACGCGCCGTCGCGGTTGTCGGCGCCGAGCGGACCCTCGCCGCGCCCTTCGAGGAACTGCTGGACCCGCGGGTCGTCGAGCCGCCGGAACTCCTCCGGCGGCGCGATGGCGATGATCCTACCCTGATGGAGCATGCCGATCCGGTCGGCGATCCGGAACGCGCTGACCAGGTCGTGGGTGATGGTGACCGCCGTCGAGTGCACCCCCTCGAGCAGGCCGCAGATCACGTCGTCGATCACCGCCGTGGTCACCGGGTCGAGACCGGAGGTCGGCTCGTCGAAGAGCAGGATCTCGGGCTCGTGGGCGATCGCGCGGGCGAAGCCGACCCGCCGGCGCATGCCGCCCGAAAGCTCGGACGGCATCTTGCGCTCGACCCCCGCCAGGTGGACCAGCGCCAGGCACTCGCGCACGCGCTCGGCGATCGCGCCCGCCCCGAGGCCGCTCTGGCGCCGGAGCGGGAACGCGATGTTGTCGAACACGGTCATCGAGTCGAACAGCGCCCCCTCCTGGAACGCCATCCCGAAGCGGCGCCGGAAGGCGGTCAGCTCGCGGTTGCCGAGGGTGTGGATCGCGACGCCGTCGATCTCGATCTCGCCGGCGTCGGGGCGCATCAGGCCGATGATGTGCTTGAGCATCACGCTCTTGCCGGTGCCCGAGCGGCCGATCACCACCACCGACTCGCCGTCGGCGACCTCGAGGTCGAGGCCGTCGAGCACGAGCTTGGGGCCGAAGCTCTTGGACAGCCCGGCGAGGCGGATCTTCGCCCCGTCGCGGGCCGCGGTCTCGGGATCGCCCATCGCGGGTGCCGGCCCTCAGAACAGGATCTTGGTCAGGAAGAAGTCGGCGATCAGGATCGCCATCGAGGCGAGCACCACCGCCTGGGTGGTCGAGCGCCCCACCCCCTCGGCGCCGCCCGTGGTGTGGAAGCCCTTGGCGCAGCCGATGACCGCGATCAGCAGCCCGAACACCGCCGCCTTGATCAGGCCGCTGGTCAGGTCGTTGAGATCGAGGTACTGGAAGGTGTTGTCCATGTAGGTGACCGGGTTGGCGCCCATCAGCACCACCGCCACCAGATAGCCGCCGGCGATGCCGACCGCGTTGCCGAGCGCGATCAGCAGCGGCAGCGAGAACGTGGTCGCCCACACCCGCGGCACCACCAGGTAGTGGACGGGGTCGGTCGCCATCACCTCGAGGGCGTCGATCTGCTCGGTCACCCGCATGGTGCCCAGCTCCGCCGCCATCGCCGAGCCGCAGCGGCCGGCGACGATCAGGCCGCCGATCACCGGCGCCAGCTC